>SMTZ1_10012690_pt1 | contig 12326 bp, 10 predicted proteins | sample DeeMarSWOR136_30_FD_25667 | JGI IMG/M metagenome (IMG submission 25667) | reverse complement strand
TGTGGGACGCGGCGCAAAGAGGTGGGGACGAGGCCGCCAAAGCCTTTGACTTGGCTTATGACGAAATCGAGGCGGCTACGCAGAACGCCTTTAACCAAATCGCGGCGATGGCCGGCCCGGGGGTGAAAGCGGCAGGTGAGGCGGCCAAGAAAGCAGCCGAGGAGGTGATCGCCGACACTGCGTCCACGCTGGAGCGCCTCACCAAGGCCATCGCTGATACCCTAGAAACCCTGAAAACAAAGCTCCCCGAAATCCCGGCCACCACCCTCGGCAAATGGCTGGATCGCCTCTACGAGCTGGCAGCACAGGCGGCCGATTGGCTGGTGAAGGGCGCGGGCAAAACCCTGCTCCGGTTTATCGAAGAGTGGGAGCGCGTCTACGGGCCGCAACTGGAGAAGTGGGCTGAACAGATGCGCGTCCTGGTCGATCTGGTGCGCATTGTGGCCGACCTCACCGGCACCCTATCCGAAGAGCTTGCCCCTCTGAAGGCCAACCTAACGCAATTCTTCGAGCGGTTGTGGGTGCTGACCAAAGAGGGCCTGCTGTGGTGGGCGAAGCAAGATTATGTGACCGTCCGCTGGACGGAGATGTGGGGCGAGCGTGGCTTGACCGCCTTCCTGGAGAAGTGGCACGCCAACCTTGGGCCGCTGGCCCCCCTGCTCAGCCTGGTGCGCGACCTCATGGGACCCGTCTCTGAGGAGATGTCCGACGCCAAGGTTTCGCTGACCACGCTCTTTGCGCGGCTGTGGGCACTGACCCAGGAGGGCTTGCTGTGGTGGGCAAGGCAAGATTACGTGCTAGTTCGCTGGGTCGAGCTGTGGGAAGAAAAAGGGTTGTCGGCCTTCCTCACCCGCTGGGCCGAACTGCTGCGTCCCCTGCAAGACGTGTTGTCTGTAGCTCTAGACCTCACAGAATCCGTGGCGAATAAACTTGACGATTGGCGGCTCAACCTGCTCGCCCTCTTCAATCGCGTGAGCGACATCGCGTTCTTCGTGAACGCCTGGGTGAAGAGCGGCGCGGGTCGGATGCTGGACAATCTACTCACGGCATGGGGTGTTGAGGGCGGCGTTGGCGAGAGGCTAGACCGCTGGGCGGTCATGATGGGCAAGGTGCAAAACGTCTTGCAGCCCGCCATCACCATCAGTCAGGCGGTGAGCACCAAGCTGGAAGATTGGCAACTGGCATTGCTTACTCTCTTCAATCGCGTGAGCGACATCGCTTTCTTCGTGAACGCTTGGGTCAAGAGCGGCGCAGGTCGAATGCTGGACAGTCTGCTCACGGCATGGGGCGAAGAGGGCGGGATTGGCAGCATCCTGGAGCGTTGGGCTGCTCAGATGCAAAAACTCGACGCCATTTTGGGTGTAGTAACCTCCCTGGCCCAAGCTGCTGAGACAAAGTTGGGGGACTTTAAGCTGGTCCTTGTGACTGCCTTCACTCGCGTCACGGCGCGGGTCGAATGCTCGACAGCCTACTCACGGCATGGGGCGAAGAGGATGGGGTGGCGGGGATCCTGGCACAGTGGGCAGAAGTTCTCGCGCCCCTGCAAGCCATCCTATCGGTCGTGACGGGCGTGCTGGGGATCGCCTCTGAGGAAGTGGCCGATGTCCGGATGAACGTCCAGAAGCTCTTTGATAACCTGCTGAACGTGGTGCAGGCGGTCATTGATTACCTGTCCACCAACGCACTGCGGATGTCGGGAGCCATCGTCGGCCTGTCTGCCCACAGCGAGACGCTGAAAGCCTTGGCAGAGGCCCTGGAACCCCTCAAGAACGTCCTTGACGTGGTTATGCCCATTCTGCAGGTGGCGGCTACGCAGGTAGAACAGCTCAAGTTTGGCCTCATCTGGGTTTTCGACAACATCATCAAGCTCATGGGCGAGGTGGAGACCTGGATCACCAATCAGGGACCAGATTTCGTCGATGACATGAACGCGTTTCGTGACCAATTCCAACCGGCCCTCGATGCCATGCGGCAGGCCCTCGAGCCGCTGGGACAACTGGGGGCCACTATTGACACTGTGCTCTCCCAGATGGAAAAGCTGAACCCCTCCCGGGTTCACGCCGCTTTCATCGGTTATCTGCGACAAACGCTGCTTAATCTCAAAGAGGATCTCCAGCACATAAAGCCGGAGATGGACGAGATCCAACCCCTGGCGGACCAAATCGCGGAGATTATGAAGAACATCAACGTGGCCCTGCAAGTGTGCCTGGGGCTGCTGGCCTTCGCCACACCGGAAGAGGAAACGGGGTACGAGACCGGCTTGATGGAAGGGGTGTTGATCGCCCTCAACCTCGCCATTGCCAAAATCAAGGCGGCTTTGGAGGGGTTTTACAACTGGCTCAACGGGCCGTATCGGACAAAGCTGGCGGGCCTGAGTTACTACAAAGAGGGATATGCCGCCGGCGAATCCTGGCTCAAAGGCTTCAAAGCCGGTTCGGGACAGGCCAGCCCCAGCGTACCCATGCTGGAAGCCGGCCAAAACTTGATCAAAGGGCTCATCCAGGGCATCGAGTCTATGATCCCCGCGCTGGACAAGACCCTACAGAAAATCGCTGACCGCTTCGTGAGACATTCCCCCATCAAAGCCGGACCTCTGGCGAAAATCGATTGGGATGACTTTCCGGTTATCGGCCCCGAAGGGCCTATCGGACCACCCCCGCCGCCCATACACGGCGGAGAAGAGGTCTTTGAAGAAATAATTCCTTCTGTCGGCCCCATGCCTGGAGCGCTTGGTGGTGGGGCAACAATCGTACAAATTGCGGCACCTCCTATCCAAGTCATGGGTGATGTGATAGTGCGGCGGGAAGAGGATCACCAACGTTGGGAACGCCGGATGCGGCAAATTGTGGTGGAGATGCTGCCTGACGTGATCGTGCCTGCCGTGGACGCCTCACAGGACAAAAAGGCCAAAAAGTATGGGAGATTTGGGGTATCAGGATGATTCTGCTAAAGCTCAAATGCGCTGACCGGGAACTGGATTTGTTGGACTGGACCGAAACCTACCCCAAGGACGGTGCTTTCAAGTCCGCAGGCGAGACCGTGATCGCCAGGATTTACGTGAAAAAGCCATGGCTGCGGAGCAAGGAAATTGAATCCTTCCTGCACGAGCTGGCGTGGTTCAACAAGATGGCGATCCAGTTCAACACCCGCTTCATCGGCAGCCCGGTGGAGCTTTGGGTGAAGGTGGACGACGGGATCGACCAGGGCACCGACACCCTCTTCGGCCAAGGCTGGGTTCACAAGAAACTGGGGGGCTACGACGAAATCTCAGATCCGGCCATCCGCTGGGAACTGCACGACGAATGGATGAGCCAGATAGAGGACGGCAAGCTGCGCGAGATCGCACTCCATTTCAAGTGCGCCCCTGTGGTGGGCTACCGTGGGGAGATGATGTGGGCCTGGGAGCCGGAGCACCCGCGCTGGGCGGGAATCGCGCAAGGAGCCATCGACCACGACGCGAGCGGCGGGCTGATCCTCCTGCCGGGCATCACCAACCGGATCGGCAACTGCGCCTTCGGGCACGAGGCCGACACGGACAACGGTTGGTCTTTCAACCCAGGCACGGCGGGAACCTCAACTGAAAACACTGGCCGAAGGTACATCTACCACGGCTACTTCTCCTACCTCCTGGAAGTTTCCGGCAATAATGAGTCGTGGTTTCGCAATGCTACCTGTGCCAACACGAACACCCACACATTGACTGCCTACGTGAGACGTAAGGATGGCGGTACAGTTGACGCTACAGTGTGCAGGCTGCTTTGGCAAAGTACTATGGTCACGCCGGACAGCTACGAGGAAAGCACTGAGAGGCCGGGGTTCTATCGCTTATCCTATTCTGCCGCTGGTTCTACGTCCTCTTTGGGCTATGGTGTGGTTGTCATAGACGGCAACAGCGTTTTCGTGGACGCCTTCCAGCTTGAGGAGTTCCCGCTGGCGACACCATTCGTATGCGGCGACAAGGGGCGAGGCTATAGCTTCAGCACCGCTGGCGACTACACCAGCATGTCCGTGCGGGCTGCTGCGGGGGTGAAATACCGCAACGCCCCGGGTACCGTCCAGATGATGCGCCCCAACGACACAGGGCAAATCATGGTTGCCTGGGAAGCGTGGGCCGATGCGGGTAGCTTCCCTACCTCCCCAGCAAGCGCGGATCTCAGCATGATGTTTTACGAAGAGACGACGGGGTTCCGGGGATTCTTGCATCACAGCACCATTCGGATGCAGATTCACGACGGGACCGATTCAGCTACCTCGGGCATCCTGAGCTTCAGCAAAGGGGACAAACTTTACTTTTTCTTCGAGTGGGGGCCGGACGGCAAGAGAGTACGTGTCTTCAATGAAGCGGGTACTCGGCTAACACAAAGCGGCTTGAGCACATACAACATCCCCGTCTCGCCCGGGGCGCATGTTTGGGTCGGAAGCAACAACACGCCCGCCGATCACGCTTGGAACATACTGCAGGTGCAAATTTGGGACAGGGTGCTGACCGAGGCGGAGCAAATCGCCCGCGTACAGTGCGGCGTGGGGGATGCGGAATTGCCCTTCTTGCGCACCGAATCCGGCGACGGCACCTTGGTAAACCACGACGACGACGGGGCCAACCACGACAACTGGTTTGAGGTGGACAACGTGCCGGGGGACATGGATGCGGCCGTGGCGCTGTTCATCAAGAACACGCAGGCCAATCCTTACCGCTTCCTGTACGTCGGCCAGCAGCGCCCCGGCAAGACCCGCGACGATCTCCCTACGCATAAGGTAGGCAATCCCTGGCGTCCCTGGCTGGAGGCGACGGACGGTGCCGCGTCCTACGATTCGGACACGTCCGATTCATCAACCTCGGATGGGTCATACGGCAAGGTGGCGAAAACCACACCGTCGAATACCTCAAACAACCCGCGCATCAACATCCCCGTCTGCAATGAGCCGGAGCAACTGCCCTGGCACATGGGACGCTTCATCGCGTTGATGCGCATGAAGGTGACCAACGCCAACCGATTCAAAGCGCAGCTGGCGTGCGTCACTGCCAAGCACCAGGGGACGGTGACGCCGCAGGTCACGGCCGAGGTGTCCGGTAGCTACGTGCCGCTCCTGCCCAAAGAACAGGTGTTCAACATCCCATCCTCGCAAGAGAAGGCGCATGACGCGCTGGAATGGCTGCCTGGCGATTGGGCCGTGGGTACGGACGGCGTTTTCTGCTACATCAAGTATTGGCTGCAAGCCACCGTTGCCTCTGGAGACGTGTACCTTGACGGGATGATGCTTCTGCCCGCCGACATCTGCGGCTGGGCCATCATCACCTCCGGCGATTACTGGCCGCAGAACAAATACGCCATGATCTCTACCCTGGGCGGCATCGCTTCCCGGTTTGTCCACAGCGATGACAGCGAGCGGTTCTTCGCCCACCTCGACTATGAGGGAACGTTGCTCACCCTGCCGGTGAAGGAGCCGTGCGTCATGGTGATCGTGACCCGGGATAATTCTTCGCCCTATGTTTGGGATATTGCGGACACTTTCTCCGTTTCGATGAAGATTTTGCCACGCTATCAGGTGGGCTGATGAACGGGTTGCAGCTGGTCATCCTCAACCACACGCGCCAGCAGCTCCACGAGCCCTGGGCGCTGAGCGACAAGGTGTTCGGCCTCAAGTGGCAAACGCTCATCCAGGGCGGCTTCGGACCTTGCGAGTTCAACATGAAGTGGTGGCCCGGCGCAGATAGAATCCTCAACGAAGGCCGGATCGTGCTGGTCAAGTACGGCATACGGACGGTGTATGCCGGGCGGCTGGCGGATCCCAAGATTGAAAGGCACTCGGTCAACATAGGGGCGTTTGGCGGGTGGGAGACTTTGCAGCAGGTGTATGGGCCGTGGTCCTACACTGGCACGGGCAACACCGCTGACGTTATCCTGAAAGACGCGCTCGCCGACTGCCCGCTCATCTCGACCGATTACACCAACATCGGCTCGCCAGGGTTTGACCTGGGGGTGATTTCGTGGGACGAGGAGAAGTCGGCGCAGCGCGTTGCCCTGGACCTGATCCAGACCGGCGACGACCAGACGCCCCCCAACCCATGGGACATGGTGGTGCTGGAAGAGGATAGCGTCTTCGAGGATACCACGCAATACGAGCAAATCGGCCAAAGCGACGGCGATGCCTACGATGACGGGACTACCTTTTACCGGGCGTTGGCAGACGTTAAGGTGGGTGACTCGGGCGGTTCCACCTTGACTGCTGGCCTCGTGTTTGAAAGCGTGAATGTGCCACGCAACGCAGAGATACTGAGCGCAACTCTTACCCTCGCCGGGAGCAAGATCGGTTCGCCTGTGGTGCGGTTCTATGGCGAGGCTGCCGACAATGCGGCACTATATACTGCGGGGGCAACTTGGCCCAAGGATCGCAATAAAACCTCTGCCCATGTTGATCCCAACATGGGCAGCTGGACTTCCACTGATGTGACGATCTTGGTGCAGGAGATCGTAGATCGCAGTGGATGGTCTAGTGGCAACCGGATGGGCATGATCCTTGCGGACAACGGTAGCCCTACCAATGCTTATCTCTCCATTACGGCATACGATAGCGTTCCGGCTCTTTCTGCTCAACTCACGATTATATATAAGACGGAAGACGTGGTGGATCTGAGCTTTGTCCTGCATTACTTCCAGCGCCCGGAACTCACCCGGGCCAACGCGGATTTGGTGGTGTACGCCATGGACGTGGTGGGGGGCAAGCTGGCGCTGACCCAGAACCTAGAAAAGCTGGTCAATTCGGTGAAAGCCCGCTACGGCTCGGGGCCGTCCTATACCGCCGCCGCCGAGGATGCGGACAGTATCGCCAAGTATGATAAGCGGATGAACAACCCTGGTGAATTAAACGCCGGCGAGAGTGTGACGGTCACGGTGGCGAACAAAGTGCGTGATGCGTACCTGGAGGAGAACAAGGATCCCAAGTGGGAGACGGACAAGTTGACCTTGCTGAATGTCCGCAACCGCTACGGCCAGCGGATCCACCCCTCCACGGTGCGAGCAGGGAGGGTGGTGTGGTTCCCCGAGTTCGCCACATTCGACGAGGATGATGCTCGGGTTTTTTACATCATGCAAACGGAGTATAACGCAGACAAGAATCAGCTCGCTTTCAACACCACATCGGTGGAAAAGAGCACGGCCATGTGGCTGGCTCAGATGAAGGCGAAATACTCAGAGAGAATCTAGATCAGAAGGGAGGTGATACCGTGAACTGGCTTGACTTTCTCCGGCAATATGGTGGGTGGATCGCAACGGGGGTTCTGGTGCTCTGGTACTTTTGGGACCATCATCGGCAGGGTAAGCTTGGCGATGCGTTGAGGAAAGCTTTGGCGGCGTTGATCAATCTCGCCAAGGAGTACGGCAGGCAGATCCCTGAGGAAAAAGTGAAGGAAATCGCCGGCAAGATTTACGACGCTGACGATTTGCTGAACCTGCCCACATGGGCTGACCTGCTTCTAGGCATCCTGAAGGAGGCATTGTTTGGCACCAGGGAAGAGTTCCAGCAGAAGGTCTGGGATGAGTGGCAGAAATTCCTCGCCGACGAGCAAGCTGTCTTGGACGCCGGGATTGTGTAACAAAGACAAAGAGCCGGCCCCGTGACCGGCTCCTTGCCCACACCGCACTGCCGTGGCAGGTAGCGGGCGTCCCCTCCCCTTCTACCTCGCTCACGAGCGGTTCAGTGTGCGTTTTTATTTCTTTTCGCTGGCAGTGGTGTCAAAAGTTGCTGTCAGCCCATCATCGCCAAAGCGGATGACGATGCCGAAATTGAGGCCAATGGCGATAATCGCAGCGAGATAGCCGCGCCGGAATGCGTCCGTTTCCTGTGATAACTGCGAATTGTCTGTTGTACTTTTGACGGTAAACCAAGCGGAAAGCAGCGCATTCCTGATCTCGTCGCGGAACCAAACCCGCAGCCCCCCATCATCGTTAAGATAACCTTGTGACATATGTACTTATCCCCTGGGTGTGCCGGCCTGCCGCCGGAGCCCCTTGCCTGGTCTAGGGGATGGGCTTCCCCTGGGGTTTCCCCCGCCAGTTATTATGTGTCGCGCACAGGCCAGCCTCTCCCGCTATTCCTTATGCTGCTTCCAGATTTGCACCCACCTGCCTGAATGCAGATCAAGCGCGTCCTGGATGGCTCCCAGCAACACCATGATGCGTGCCAGTTCCTTCCTAATCTTGATGTGGTGCGTTGTGGGCTCGCCGTCCCACAAGACGTTGCGGGCGATCCTCCAGCATTTGGTGAGAATCTGGAGGGCGGTCAGCTCGAGAAACTTTGTCCGCTTGGCGAGGTCTACCGCATCTGCCCCAGCTTCGGTCTCAAAAAGACTCAAGGCTTTGATTTCAGCAAGCAAACCTGCTGTGGCCATCTTGTATTGACGTTTATTGTACAAGCCGAGCTTGCTCAATCTCTGCGTGACCTCTTCGGGAGATTTTGCGCCCTTGCAGTTACCTATCTTCTGCCGGATGGTCAGCGGCATTCCCAACATTGCGGTCCAACGATCTCGCAGTGCCCTATCCAGAGATGCGCCGATAAGCCACAATTCTTGTGGTTCCCTGCTCAATAGCAAATCCCCGTCCACGTAGACGAAGCCCCGGAAGTGCTCCCCGTCATAGGGAATAGGTGGTTCAATTGCTACCCAACGCGGCAACACACCGTCCGGGCTGCCTTCGCCTACGATGTACAAACCGTCTTCTTCCCGGTAGCCGCATCCCCGTTGGTGTTCATGAATTACTCTCGGCATCTTGCTCCTCCTCATCATATACCACGCGCACTGGCTCAATGCCCCTATCTTTGAGTTCATCAGGCAAGTCGGTTTCCCCCTTGCTCACCACGTATTGCATCCCCGTGATGTAGGAGAAGCCGAACACGCCGGGCGTGAAGATTACTCCACAATCTTCGATGATCATCGTGGCCTCATACCAGGGCTCTTGGGCAGGAGGCTCTTTGCTCGTCTTTTCTATGATTTGGCGGATAACCCAGGCCGGATTGCGGTCCCAATCTTGGAGCCATTCGGATATAAGAGGATTATCGAGCGACTCTAGCCTGTCGTGTAACTCCTCGAGGGTGTGTCCATTCTCTTCGTCCACTGTCAGGCAAGCCCAAGGGTGGATGAGGAAAAGGCGGCTCACGCCATTGACAATACCTTCTGGTACGCTGGTTATGGCGGTGCGCTTGCTAAGTCCTTGGTGGATGCACTCAGATGCAAAGTCCTCAGACGTCGGGTAATACGTTGCTCCGACCCACATCAACAGATCACTAGCTTGCTCTTCCATTCTCCCCTCCCACGCACTTGTCGATTGTCTGTGCAATCCTCACGAGGGACTGCGCCACGTCCTGGATTCGCTTGGCAAGCATTGGCCCCGCCGTGCCGAGCCGATATTCACGGTACACTTCCCTTGCGAGGTTCTCGGCTTCCTGGAGGCGGTGAAGTGCCAACACCAAGAGTGGATCGTCGCCGTTGTCAAGCAGGATGTCGTATTCATCCTGCCGGCGGCCATTTGGCTGCTGCAAGCGAGCCTTGACCACACTCTGCTTCACAATGGTTTTCACTTGGCGAACGGGCTTGCCTCTCACCTGAGGCAAAACGGCCTCTTGCTGGTCCTTGTCCAGTGATGCGAGGAGCCTCTGCAAGGTTGGGTCGAGCTTGAGCAATGACAGCCGTTGGCTGACATATGCTTCGCTCTTGCCAAGCCATTCGGCGATGTCCTTTTGCCTGTCGCCCATCTGTAGCAGCGTCTTAATCGCCAGAGCCTCGTCAAGTGGACACAAATCTTCTCGTTGGATGTTCTCGACGAGTTGCAAGATGACGCGGGCACGTGCATCAATGGGATCACGGACGATGACCTGCATTTCGATTTCGCCGGCCGCTTGTGCCGCCAAGACGCGCCGCTGTCCCAGGACCACATCATACCCATCCCCGTTGGGCGAAACGACGGGCGGCTGCTCCGGACCACCATCCAGGTAGGAATCGGCCAGCTCCTCGATACCGCTGGGCTTGCTGCGGATGTTGGCCGAGCAGTGCAGCGCCTCAATCGGCACGGTGATCAATTCACGTTTCTTCCTCACTTTCGTCTCCCTTTTCTATATGTGGTAACGGCGCTGTCTCTAGGGCAGATAGCCCCACAAATAACACCAGAGTTGTCGATATTGCCAACGCTGTTCTGCGTCACAGGCTGCGTCCCAGGCTGCGTCCCTGACTGCGACCCAGGCTGCGGCACAGGCTGCGTCCCAGGCTGCGGTCCTGGCTGCGTCCCAGGCTGCGGCCCTGGCTGCGTCCCTGGCTGCGTCCCTGGCTGCGTCCCAGGCTGCGTACCAGGCTGCGTCCCAGGCTGCGGTCCTGGCTGCGTCCAATTCTGCCATACTGATCTCGCCAAGGGCATATTGTCGTGATGCCTGGATGGCCTTGTGCGGGCGCCCGTCTCCAGGACAAATTCGCTCAAATATCGACAAGACGCGCTCAGCACAGGCGCAAGCAAATAGCCGCGCCGCACATTCATCCCAATGCATTGGGCGGACCAAACGTGCTTCACGGGCGATAATCTTGTCGTCCTCAACGATGACATCGCCCCGCACCTCGACCAGATAGATGGCAGGTCCTATCCACTTGAGAAGTTGGTCAATTCGACAGACGTGATAACCATTGGCACACGGACGCAATCTTCCCTCAATTGGGGGCATCCAATCTCCAGGCTGCCATGCCCCATCTTCGCGTTGCGTAGGCAACGACCACTGACCTACCCCGCCGTTATGGGGCGTACCGTCTGTATTCAGCACTTTGTATAGATGCACCGTTCCTCCTATCTTTCTGTGTGGTTATGTAGCTGGACTCGTGGCGATACGCCACACTGTCTGTGAAAACAAAGCGCCATTGTTGCTATGCCTGTAGGCATAGTATAGCATAAGAATCGAATTTAGTCAAGATTCACCAACAGACTTTACACGTGTAAAGTCTACACATGCCCGGATCGCCGAGTCCGCCGCAGCACCAGGCCGTTTGGCTGGCGGAAAACGTCAGGCGGGGGCGCCACCCGGAACACGGGTTGCCCCGTCGCTGGGTTGTCCCCCATCCGATACAGGGACCTCCCGTCGTATTCCTCTGGAGCGCATCCGAACAGCGCATAGAACGCTGTCGGGTAATCTCGTGGTTTCAGCGAATTGCCGTCCGCGATGGCTTCCAACACCTCACGGACCCGGGCATTGGCCTTGCCGTGCTCTGCCAAGTCGTAGCGAGTCGCCAAGCCTCTCCTTGACCACAATTTGACCTGAGCCGGCAACGTCCCTTCCGTCCTCCCTCGATAGTAATCGTGCAGGATGCGGACGATTGTCTCGTTGACTTGTTGATCCTCTATTGAGGGCTGAGATGATATAGCCTCTGCCGCCCTGGTTGCTGCTTGCTCCGCTTTCCAATAAGTCTCGAACCGTTCCCTTGGGGCGTGGAGCACCTCTGTTGCGAGGTCCAGGTCCTTTTTCCAATCGACCCATTCCTGGATGGTCCGGCTGCCTATCAATCTGGTCACGACAATGGCTGAGCCAGTGAGGGTATAAAATATTCGAGGGCCGTTTGCCCTGAAACTCAGCAAACCTTCGGCCAACATCCCCATACCTAATCCGAAAATGGCGCAAGCCGCAGTATCCGTGATGATGCGCACGAAATGGCTCAATGCGTCTGCCATGTCCTCGTTCATCGCCGGTTGCGGCTCAACGAACGTCTGCTGCAACCTCGACGGCGGGGTGCCGATTGGCCGCTGGGCGTCCGCTACGGCGGTTGTGAACATCGTTTGTCGTCTGTTTCTGCGTCTCGTGCGCGGTATGCTCATCGTCTCCTCCTTCCGCACCATCGGTAAATCCATTTGGGTATGCGAATGATTATCGGGAAGCCGAAGAGATTGGTCTCCCAATAGACTTTATATAATTGCCCATTCCGTCTATGTGGAATCAACCGTCCCACTACAGGGGTTCTCCTCTTCTTGTTTCGGCCATTGCCGCAAATGGAGTGTTTTGAGCAAACACTCTTTTGCGTTATCCTTAACGAATACAGGGATTTTCAATCTGACACATTGTTCTGTGATTAACCGGATATGCTGGGGATCCGTCTTGTGTTTTCCGGGGCCTGTGAGAGCGCCAATGATGGCCCAATCCACCCGTTCCATCCAGGCATCAAAAGCGCCTATCTCTATCCGACCCAACACAGGCTCAAAATTGGCAAAGCGTACCTTAGCCGGTGTCTTGAGCAACTCACGCATCCGAGGTCGGAGTTCACTTTGCTGTGTAATAGTGGCCCCGACCCAACAGTTGTTTGGGAA
>SMTZ1_10015372_pt1 | contig 12329 bp, 10 predicted proteins | sample DeeMarSWOR136_30_FD_25667 | JGI IMG/M metagenome (IMG submission 25667) | reverse complement strand
CAACTGCTTGTAATAGCTGCTGTAATCTAATACCGGTAATTTCTGCCACCAGCGTTCATTCTTGACATACCAATCTATCGTTGATTTAACTGCGTCATCAAATTTATGAACCATTTCCCACTTTAAATCCTTTTTTATTTTTGTTGAGTCAAGCGGATATTGCCAATCATGGGCAGGTCTCTGAGGTACAAACTTAATGAGGTCGTGAGGCTTGTCAAGAATATCAAGTACCTTGGTGACAAGGTCAAGATTGGTCATCTCATACTCACTGGGAATGTTATATGCCTCGCCCGGCTTTCCCTCTTCAATGATCAGATCAATTGCACGACAAATATCATCAACAAATATCCAATTACGCCTATCTTGGCCATCTCCGTAGACAGGAATCGGTTTACTCTTAAGCGCAAACGTGATAGCCAGCGGCATTAATTTCTCAGGATATTGATAAGGCCCAAATGCATTAGCAAACCTGGTATAGCTTACATTTACATCATATGTCCTATGAAAGGCGCGGCAAATGTGGTCGGCTGCGGCTTTGCTGGCAGAATAGGGGTTGTTTGGCAGCAGTGGCGAATTCTCTTTGAACTTACCAGACGTAGGTGATGCCCCACCATATACTTCAGGCGTCGACAGATGAATAAACCTTTTAATGCCGTATCTCCTGACACCCTCTAGTAGCGTATATGTACCTATAATATTGGTTTTCATAAATGGGGCTGGATCCAAGATGCTGCGATCAACATGCGTTTCTGCAGCAAAGTTTATTACTAAGTCAAAACCAGTTTGCATCAGCTTGTCAACCAAATCACTGTCAGCTATGTCACCTTTGATGAATTGATATCTCGGATCTTCACTTATATCTTTTAAAGTTTCTAAGTTGCCCGCATAAGTCAATTTGTCAAGGTTAACAACATGCCAGTTTTCATATTTTTGCAGTATATAGTGAATATAGTTGCTGCCAACAAAACCAGCTCCACCAGTTATCAGAATACGTTTGCTCATATTTGTCTCCTTTACAACATTATCGTGGCATCGTCTCCTACAGAAAGAGTCAGCTTATTCGAATCCTCATAATTCCTAGATAGCACTACTCTTTTGCCAATAATGCTATCAGCAAGGAGCGATATGTTACGGATATGACAATTTTCCATGATTATGGCGTTTTCTACGGAGGAATGTATCACCTGTGTCGAAGAGCCCATGCTGACAAAAGGGCCAATGAGTGAGTTCTCGATAAAGCAGCCCTCAGCGATAGATACCGGCCCTTGAATCTTACTGGATTTTATAATAGTTCCCTCCTTGCTCTCGACTCTTCCTGCAATCTGGGTATCGGAGTCTAACTGCCCCCTCATATTTGATTGTACAAATTCGTTAAGCATCTTTTGATTTGCCGTGAGTATATCATCTACGGTGCCTGTATCTAACCACCAGCCCCTAAGGATATGTCCTCGAACTTCTTTGCCCACCTCAATAAGCTGTTGAATTGCATCTGTGATCTCTAGTTCTCCTCGCGAAGAAGGTTTAAGGGCGTTTATTGCCTGGTGTACAGCGGGCGAGAACAAATAGGTGCCCGCCAATGCCAGATTACTTCGCGGTTGCTTTGGCTTTTCTTCGACCTTTATTACTTTTGCGCCCTTGCCAAGCTCTGCTATGCCAAAATCGCTCGGATTGCCTACTTGTTTAAGTAAAATCAGCGCATCAGGATTATGTTTGTGGAACTGTGCTACAAAATCCTTAATGTCAAATTTATATACGTTATCACCAAGTACCATAAGGAAGGGCGAGTCTTCTAGAAATTTCCTGGCTATCTTAACAGCGTGAGCTAAACCGGCAGGTTCAGGCTGCAGAATATATGTAATTTTAGTATCCCAGATGGAGCCATCGCCAACAGCCGTTCTTACAGAACTGCTCCATTCAGGGGAAACAATGATTCCAGTGTCTTTAATATCTAACTCCTTGACCATGTCCATAATGTAGAATAGGATTGGCCTATTGGCCAACGGCAGAAGCTGCTTAGTTGTAGTATGAGTGAAAGGCTTTAGGCGTCTGCCCTTACCACCAGAGAGTATTAGAGCCTTCATATTGCTGATGTCTCTAGCTTTTCTCTCTTAATTTCTTTCCTACTTCTTTTGAGATGAGATGTGCGAGGACCGAGTGAGCACCTTCAACTTGACCATAATCTGCCACCGAAAATACAATCGCCCTGTCAACAAGCTGCCTTAGCTTACCCCCTCCGAAGCCTATGAGGCCGATTGTTATTGCTCCTTTCGCCTTAGCATAGTCGGCAGCCTCCAATACATTTGGAGAATTGCCCGAAGCAGTGATACAAATAACTACATCCCCTTTGTTTAAAAAAGTAATTAATTGCTCTTTAAACACAGCGTCGTAGCTAATGTCGTTAGCTATAGCTGTCACAACCGGTACATTATCAGTAAGACTTACAGCCTTGAGCCGCGGCTTGCCCTCTACTGCTATAGTTTTGTTAAGGTCACAGGCAAAATGTGACGCTGTGGAGGAACTGCCCCCGTTACCTAAAATGAATATATATTTATTTTTTTTATAAGCATCGAATATGAGTTCGACAACGGCACGGATCTCCGTTTCTGATACCTGGTCAAGGCAGGCTTTTATCTCACTAATGTAATCGTTAACAGAGTTAGATTGCATTCTGCTTCCTCTAACCGACACTGATGATGCTGCTTCCCTGAGATTCGAAGAGAAACTTAACCTCTTCGAGGTCCTGGAGAGCTTCCCCTACTTTCTGCTGGTTGTACTCCTCGCAATACAGCAAAAGAAAACCGCCTCCGCCTGCCCCAGATAGCTTACCACCAATAGCACCAGCGGTCAAAGCTCTATCATAATACTCGTCAATGCTTGGATTGCTTATGTCCTCCGTGAGACTTTTTTTGTTCATCCACTCTTCATGCAATAACTCGCCAAATTTTCTCAGGTCTTTTCCCTTAATTAGAAGCTCTTTCATCTCAAAAGCAATGTCTCTCATTTTTTTTAAAAGTTTAGACTTCTGTTGTTCTTTTGTTGTTGCTTGCTGTTTAGCTAGGATGGAACCGGCATCGCGCGCTCGCCCGGTGTAAAACAGCATGAGCCTGTTTTCTAAGGCTCTCTTGAATTCAACAGGGCAGGCAATAGGCTCCACAAAGACTGAATCGTCAGGATTGAACCGTATGAATTGTAGTCCACCATATGCTGCCAGATATTGGTCTTGCTTGCCGATTGGAGCACCTAAAAGGTCAATCTCGATCTTGCAAGCATCCCTTGCCAATTGTTCCTTCGAAACAAATAACGATTTGTAAGTATAAAGGGCATTCAGCAGCCCTACTGTAAAGCTGCCAGAGGAACCGAGACCTGTTCCAGATGGCACATCGGCAATTGATACTACTTCTATGTTCTGAGTTAGATCGGTAAGCTTTAGGGCTTCTTTGGTGATAGAATGTTCTACCTGGTCAATTGATTCAACTATTTCGGTTTTCGAGTAGCTGACTTTGATTGTTTTATCGAGAGGTCTATTAACAGCAACGTATATATACTTATCTATTGACACACCTACTATTGCTCCGGGTTCAACTTCATAAAAAGCTTTTAAATCTGTTCCCCCACCTGCAAAGCTTATTCTTAGCGGCGTCCGCGAGATTATCATTTTTGAGACCTCCTAGAATTGAGACTAGCTTGTTGTTTTTCGCTTTGTTGTATTATCCACTTTGCTGCTGATACCAAATCTGAGGCGATGTAATCTGGGGAGATGCTACTTTTGCGCAGTTCTGTTTTCCCAGGCTCACTCGGGATCATAACAGATTTACAACCAATTGCTTTAGCTAATTCTACGTCCATTAATCTATCGCCTATAGTAAAAGACTGTTGTGGATCAATGAGTAGTTGTTCTATGGCTTGGTGTGCGAGTTTCGGTTTAGGTTTTCTGCATTCACAGTTATCATCTGGATGATGTGGGCAGAAAAAGATGGCATCAACATTGGCCCCAGATTTAGCGAGTTCATCAACCATCTTTTGATGAATTTTATTGAGCATGTCTTCTGTGAAGTAACCACGAGCGATGCCTGATTGATTTGTGATTACAACTACCTTGAATCCTTCCTGGTTTAACAACTTTATCCCCGCAGCCGCCTTGGGTAGCAACTCGAAATCCTCCGGCCTACTGCAGTAATGCACATCACGACTTATTGTATCATCCCGGTCGATGAAAACACCTTTATTGAGCTGAGACATTAGCCAATTATCCTCTTATAATGGCTCTTATGAAGCGCCTTCACTTGTATGGCGGATAGAACCAGTCCCAGGGCTTACCCACACGGGGGTCGTTTTTGTTGCCGTTTATCTCAGCGGGAACAATATCAGGGTCGTTCCAAGGTCTGCGCTCTTCATCGGGGTTCTTGTAATCATACAACCGATTCACAAAATATACTGTGAGCGATGGTTCATTAGATATGGTCTTGGTTCCATGAAAATAATGCCCCGGTATCCTGACCAGGGTAGTTTTTCCACTGCTGGCAATAACCTCAGCAAGTCTTTTACGCTCTTCATCATAGGCACAAATCTTCATGGCACCTTTTAACACTAAAAAGTAATCTACCTGTCCACGAAGGTGCCTGTGCCAGGCTCTGACAACATTGGGGTAGCTGTAACTCAAGTTGGCTTGCACTATCTGGTCATCAATAAAATCATGCCAGTCCTGCCTGAAAGCCTCAGCGAAGAATCCACGCTCATCAGGTAATATATTAAGTTCGTATGTTCTAACACCTTCCAATTGATATTCTTTCACTTTTGCCTCCTTTTTATAGCTCTACCCTAGCATCATCACGAGGAAAAGCTTAAGAGCTTTGATAACCTGCACTTGCTTGGTAACCTCTGTGCCCCCACCAATGATGCTGTCAGCAAGGCGCTCTATATTGAATAGCAAATATTATATCACCTTGCTTAACTCCATCACTCACGACTGCTAATCTATTACCTACCCTCTTACTTCCTAGGTACTTTATCAGAAGAGCGTTTGGCAACGCAAACCATCATTGCAACGCATGACGTTGCCGAAGCAATACGGAGAGGAGATTCTTCGCTCCGCTCAGAATGACAAGACAGGAGAAGCTCACAATGCCAGGAGGACTCAATAAGCTGTGTTTTTACTCAAGACTCACCTGAGCCAAGATACTCAAAAACTTTCACAGTTGTTTCGGATGTTGTGTTACCAGATGAGTATACGAGCTCATAGCTGTTCAACTCTTCAAGAGGCATGGGGCTAATAAAGGGGCTGTAGCTCACTATTCTATAGTTTCCAGACGTCTGGCTTGCGACATAAGCCTCGGCTTCTTCATAAGTAGGAAAGGACCACAAGTTGGTGATTAATTTATACTTCTCGCCTGCTGCAGCTTCCTCTTCATTATAAGATATAACTATCGATCCCGTGGGAACCACGGCTTTGCCATCAAAGTTGTAAAGCCTGGCCACAGTGGATTGGTAATAAGCGGGGTAGTACAAAATTCCTCCTCGCATGCCCTCATTTGTTTGCTGGTAATAAACCTCGTAAAACTCGCTTACATTCCCGCCAGCCCACTCTACCATGGCATAGAACTTTGTAACTGCCATTGCATAGTCAATCACCACATATTTCGAATCCAGGTTGTACTGTTCCACGACTTCCTGGGCTGAGCTTTCATTCTGGGCAGTGAAGAATTTGCCAGCTTGGACAGCCCCAGCCTGGCCAGGATTAGCATTGGGTATGCGATGGGCAATTTGCGTTATAAAGTAGCCATAGTCCCACCAGGTCATCACACCGTAGGCTGATTCAGGGTAGTGGAATGGAGTTTCATACAGCTCATAATAAAAATCGGGGTCACCAAAAGGGTCGGGGCTGTTATCCTTTAGCCACAGAAGCGAGCTATACCACCCTTCATGCATAATAGCATTCGACTGGCTGGTAAGTATTTTGACATAGCTTAAGTTGTTGTGACGAGGGTGAGGGAAGAACACCAGTAAGAAGACAATTATCCCGACAACGATGACTCTAACCCAGACGCTTCTGGGCTGCATAAATGTTTTTGGCTTCGCTTTTTCCTTGGTTCTCTTCTCCCTTTTCTTGAATTTTTTAACTGCTCCCACTACTTCCTTAGACTTAGCCAGCAATTTGTTTAAGCCAGCGAGGTCCAGCATTTTCCAGAAGAAATACCCTGTGAGCAAGGCAGCATTTACAGCATAGTAGTAACCCCAGCGGCGCTGCCCCAGGATTGCTATTAACATTATCACGCTCCACACCAGGAACAAGGTTTTGTCGGCACTTTTTTCCTTAATAGCGAGATAAATCAGCATGGCAAGGGAGATAAATGAGATGAAGAAGGAGGTGGTGAAGTTAACCCAGCCTACCCATGGGGTCACGGGTTGCATCTCCAGGACAGTCAGCCAAACGCCACCCGGGACAAAGATGCTGAATTTTTCGAAAATGGACTGAAACAGAGAGGGATTTATGGCATGAAAAGCAGCAAGCCCGATCCCAAGCAGTCCCAGCAAAGTCAAAGGATAGTAAACAGGCTTCAACGCCCTGCCAGCCATGAGCCGTGAGATAATACTTAAGACCATGGGTACCACTATAGCAATCGGCATAGCTACACGATAAATGTCATCCATGCTGCTCCTGCCCAATACTGGAAGAAGCATGAGGAAGGCAATAAGAAAAAGAGGAGTGCCGACAATACAAAGATAGTCGCTCGATTTATGCCTTAAATGGTCCACGATGAACTGAATCACCAGATAAGCAAATATAATGAAGACGAAAAACAGTCCCCCCTGCCAGGAAAGGAGATAAATACCCAGGAAGATGCCAGCTAGCAGGGTGTAGACGAGAGGCTTGGTGATAGTTGACCAGTCTCTACTCAGAAGGTGGCCGAAGGAAATCCCTCTTTCTCGAGCTCGTTTAATAGCCATTATTAGAAAGAGTATGCACACGGTGCTAAACAAAGTCTCAGCTATATGGTGGTCGGTAAAGCCAAGCAGGGAACGATGCAGAAATTCGCCAGGCAAAATGGCAGCCAGGGCAGCTGCGATCACACCCACCCAGCGGTTAAACAGTTCCTTGCCGATAAAGTACACGGGGATGAGTGTCAGAGTGCCCAGAATAGCAGGCATGTAAGCGCCCACCACTTCTATAGTATGAAGAGCTTGTTCGGGAGGAAGAGATGCTATGCCCGGCTTAATAAGCATAGTGACAGCAGCAATAAGCCAGGGGAAGAATGGCCGAATAAGCCATCCACCATCAGGATAGAGTATGTAGGGGTTAAAGGAATTGAAGTGGGGAAAGTGACGAACCATAACTTCTATATTGCGTATGTACCAATAGGCATCAGTCTCTCGAAAGAATACCGAGTCATTGACAAAAATCTGGTAGGGCTGCCAGAATTATGCCTACTATAATTATTGGGTGGAGTTTTCGTTTTTGCTCTGGACTTTGCTCGCTCACTTAAGATTCACACAAGGAAACTATCTTGCCAACCTGAATATTTTCCCCATCATAAACTTATCGCGCCGGATATTATAACACATTATAACCCACCAGCCCCTTGAGGCAACCTGTTGAACCAGAAGCCAGATTTATCTATAATTGCGTGATGCGAACTTACCGCGCTGTCAATTTAAATGTCCTGTGGTTTTTAATCGCTCTAAATGTCATACTCTTCGTAATCACTCTGATAAGGCCAGAAGAAACAATCTATTTTCTGGGTTTGACACCCGCGTTGCTCCCGCAACAACCCTGGACCATCATAAGCAGCATGTTTATCCACGGCAGTATTTGGCACATACTATTGAATATGATAAGCCTGTATTTTCTGGGAAACTTCTTCATCCGGGCAGTGGGAGAGAAAAGTTTCCTGGCAGTATTTTTTCTCGGAGGGTTGGCGGGGAATATTCTCTTCGTCCTTCTCGCTAACCCATTTTCGACAGGGATAGGAGCTTCTGGAGCCATTTTCGCCCTTGGTGGCGCACTGGCAGTAATGATACCTAGAGTGCCAGTCTTTATATTTTTCATCCCTGTCCCCATACCACTCTGGGTAGCAATCATAATCTTCTTCTTATTTTCTTTCCTCCCCAGGATAGCCTGGCAAGCTCACCTTGGAGGTTTGTTGCTGGGGCTTGTAGCGGGGCTCATTTTTAATAGAAGAAGGCGAATTCATTATTTTTGACCCTTAAAAAGATGACGGTAAAGGAAATTCGCCTGAAAGCCGATGGGCTTGTGCTCGTCGGCGAGCTTCACGTTCCGTCAAGGGGCAAGATTCACCCCGCCTTGTGCATCTGCCACGGCATTCCCGCTGTTCCCCCCAACCCCACCGACAGGGGCTATACGCTACTGGCGCAGCGCTTCTGCAACGCTGGCTTCATCACCTTAATCTTCAACTTCCGGGGGGCGGGAAGGAGCGAGGGTAACTTAGACATCCTGGGCTGGAGTCGAGATTTACAAGCCGCTCTCGATTTCCTGTATAACCTAGAAGAGGTAGATAAAACTCGTTTTTGCTTACTGGGATTTAGCGGAGGGGCAGCGGTTTCCGTTTATACTGCAGCCCATGACGCCAGAGTATCTTCAGTGGCAACCTGTGCCTGTCCTGCGGATTTTCGCTCTCTATCTCAAAAAGAAGCGCCTCTGGACACTATCCAACGGTTTCGCCAAATCGGGACAATCAGGGATAAGGATTTCCCGCCCTCGATAGAAGAATGGCAAAAAGGATTTGATACCGTCTCTCCAATCAAGTGGATTGATAAAATTTCTCCCCGTCCCCTGCTTCTGGTTCATGGAGATGCCGACGAATTAATACCCCTGGAGCATGCACACAAGCTCTACCAGAAAGCTAAAGAGCCCAAAGAGCTAAAAATAATACCCGGCGCCAAGCACAAAGTACGCCTGGAAAAGGCAGCAATGACTTTTGTTCTAGATTGGCTAAAAGCAAGGTGCTAAACCGGGCAAGCGTCTTCAGTACTTGCAACAACCTTCGAATAATGCTCTCAGTAGTAGTATAATGGAAGTAACAAGTTGCGACAAATAGTTTGGCGCTATGAAAGCATTGAAGCCTTTATCTGAACTTATCTCATTGAAAGGAAAGAGTGCCTTGATTACTGGCTCTGCCGCTGGTATTGGCAGGGCAATGGCCTACAGGTTTGCAGAATCGGGTGCAGATTTAGAACTTGTAGATATAGAGAAGAGGAAATAGATGCTCTATGGAAAGAACTAAGTGGAAAAGAGCCTGACATATTGGTAAATAACGCTGGAATATATCCTTTCAAGAATTTCCTGGAAGTAGATGACGCTTTCCTCAACAAGGTGCTCAGCTCTTTTGATGTGCCAGCATATGATAAGGAGAAGATTAAAGAGAGGAGGGGTGATTATAAATATTGGCTCTATTGAAGCCATTCTGCCTTTCGCAGAAGATTTGGTTCCCTATGACATTAGCACAAAGGCTGTTGCCAAAGAAGTTGCCCGCTTTAAAGTAGGCCTCCTTAAAACAGGAGTCCAATTTGCAACGAGATTGCCCCTAAGGAGGGGGGGGCAGCCAGATGAAGTAGCCCGTATTGCTGTGGTTCTTGCCAGCGATTTGTCCAGTTATGTCCACGGAGCTCTTATACCTGTTGACGGGGGGTTTTTATCCGCCTAGCGGAACGGCTGTTGGCCCTGAGAATCTGTTACCCAGTACTATTCCCCTCTCAAAAAAGTATAAGTTCTTTGGCCTTTTCTCAGCAGTCTGAACAATCGGCCACTTATTGCCTCAGTCACTATTTCCTTCTCCTTCATATGGTGGTCACCGAAGGATAGAATTCCATCTGGTTTCAATACTCTATGTAACTCTTTCAGTACCACATCTGGGTCGCTCAAGTGGTGAAAGGCATCATACAATATAACGGCGTCTAAGGTATTATCCGGCAACCCGGTTTGGCAATCGGAAAGAATGGTTTCCACATTCGCCAGCTGCTTTTTTGAGGCGATATCCTTAACCTTCCGAATTGCCAGTGGATGGATATCCAAGGCATAAACTTTCCCTGACTCGCCTACCAATTTTGCGAGGGGGACTATGTAACTCCCGGGTCCACAGCCAAAATCGAGCACATGAAATCCCGACTTTATCCCCACCTCTTCCAAGATATTCTTGCGGGGCAGAAAAAAATCGCGGAATTTGTAGCCCACCGACATGAATTGAAAATCAAAATTGGACATTGGTTTATCCTGGTGGCCTACTACCCCTCTTTCAGCCATAATCAACCCTTTTATGCTTTGCCAGCCTGCTTTATCAGCCAGTACTCAATACTGTCGGCCAGGGCCAGCCAGCTGGCTTCGATGATGTTAGTGGAGCTGCCTACCGTGCGCCAGTTTTCCTTGCCGTCGCTGGACTCAATGAGCACACGGACCTGCGATGCAGTGCCTGCAGTTTCTTCGAGGATGCGTACCTTATAATCAATAAGTTTTACAGCACTCAAGTTAGGATAGAACTGTAGTAAAGCTTTGCGCAGAGCCTGATCGAGGGCATTGACCGGGCCATCGCCCTCAGCAGCCGTATGCACTACCCTGTTATCCACCTTGACCTTGATAGTGGCTTCTGACAACGGCTCTTCTTGATTTCCTCTGCTGGGCGGGCGGCGCCGTTTCTCCACCACGATTATGAAGTCAACCAGCTCGAAAGGTGGCTGGTAGTCGGGTTGAGCCCGGCGGAGCAAAATGTCGAAGGACGCCTCGGCAACATCGTATTGGAAACCCTGCTTCTCTAATAACTTAATTTGCCTCAGCACCTCCTCGACTTCCTTGCCCTTGGGGACAGGTATTCCACGCTCTTTAGCTTTAAAGATAATACTTCCCTTCCCGGCCAGCTCGGAAACAACAACATGCGGGTGGCTGCCCACTAGATTTGGGTTTATATGCTGGTAGCTATCTTCCCATTTTATCAAGCCTGATACGTGAATCCCACCCTTATGGGTGAAGGCATCATCGCCTACATAAGGAAGCCGATCATAATGAGGCATGTTAGCTAGTTCTGATACATAACGAGAGACGTCGCTTAGCTTGCCTAGTTGCTCGTCAGTAACGCAATCAATGCCCATCTTAAGTTTCAAAGTCGGTATTATGGAACAGAGATTGGCATTGCCACAGCGCTCACCATAGCCATTAATGGTTCCTTGAACTTGAATAACTCCCGCTTCTACAGCAGCCAGAGAATTAGCTACAGCAAGCTCGGCATCATTATGAGTGTGAATGCCCAAAGCGACAGGGTTTGCCTTCCGGACAGCTTTAACAGCCTCAACTATCTTTTGCGGCATGGTGCCGCCATTGGTATCGCAAAGAACCACGCATTCCGCACCAGCTTTAGCCGCAGCCACCACCACCTGCAAGGCATATTCAGGGTTATCTTTATATCCGTCGAAGAAGTGCTCGGCATCAAAGAAAACCCTGAGCCCTTTTGCTTCAAGGTAACTTATGGAATCTGTAATCATGCTGAGGTTTTCTTCCAGTGTTGTTTCCAGAACCCGGGTTACCTGCTTATCCCAGGCTTTTCCTACGATAGTGACCAACTTGGTTTTGGCTTCAAGTAAGGCCTGTAGATTAAGGTCCTTTTCCGTCCGAGAATTCGCGTGCCTGGTGCTGCCAAAGGCGACCAGAGTTGAATGGGTCAAGCGCAAATTCTGTGCTTGGGCGAAGAACTCGGTATCCTTAGGATTAGAACCGGGCCAGCCACCCTCTACGAAGTCAATGCCCAGCTCATCCAGCTTCTGGCAAATCTTGAGCTTATCCTCGACAGACAAAGAAATGCCTTCTTGTTGGGCACCATCCCTCAGAGTGGTATCGTAAAGCTGCACTGTTGCCATGGATAATTTCCTTAACCTTTCACTTTTTGAGCAATCAACTCTCCCATCTCCTTTGTTCCCACCCGAGTCTTGCCTTCCGACATTATATCGTAAGTTCTATAATCTTTCTCCAAAGCAGCGAGGACAGCATTTTCTACGGTCTGTGCTTCAGTTTCCAGGGCAAAGGAATAGCGAAGCATCATAGCAGCACTTAAGATAGTGGCAATAGGGTTAGCCAGGTTTTGCCCCGCACGACTGGGAGCGCTGCCATGAATTGGTTCATACATGCCGAAGGTTTTTCCCCTGGGAATTCCTGCCAAGCTGGCTGAAGGTAGCATGCCCATAGAGCCAGCCAGCATCGAAGCCTCGTCGGTGAGAATGTCACCAAACATGTTTCCAGTGACCAAGACATCCAACTCAGCAGGACGCTGAATAAACCTCATAGCACAGGCGTCAACCAGCATGTGCTGAAGCTCAACATCGGGGTAATCAGC
>SMTZ1_10011556_pt1 | contig 12331 bp, 9 predicted proteins | sample DeeMarSWOR136_30_FD_25667 | JGI IMG/M metagenome (IMG submission 25667) | reverse complement strand
CTGGCCCCGAAGACATATTTCCGGGGCTTTGGTAAGTTCGGTCCGAGGAACGGCTGTCCCTGCATATATTCGGGAACGCTCAAACCCGCCAGATTCATCACCGTAGGACCGAAGTCGATCGAGCTGATGAGCTGATCGTCGAGACTGCCGGGTTTGCCTTGATTGCCTGTACGGAATCTTTCGGGAATGCGGACCACCAACGGTATATGTGTACCTGAATCATACAGCCAGCGTTTTGCCCGCGGCAGGCCAACTCCGTGATCGGACCAGAAGAAGATAATCGTATCCTCGTAAAGCCCGTCTTCTTTGAGTTGCTGGATCAGATCGCCGGCCCAGGCGTCCATGGCTGTGATCAGCTCATAGTTGCGTTTCCAGTCTTCGCGTACTATCGGTGTGTCGGGATAATAAGGCGGTAGCTTCAGCTTGTTTGGATCTTGTCGTTGGGAGGGCTTAAGCCGCTTGGTTACGCTCATGTATTTGGATTCACTGGCAATGCCGCTTTCGTGACAGCCGGTAAAGTTGAACACGGCGAAGAAGGGCTGTCCCTTTTTGCGATTTCGCCAATGCGCCTTGCTGCTTGATTCGTCCCAGGCATCGCGGAGGTCGCCGGTCTGGTAATCGGTCTTGGAGTTGTTTGTGCAGTAGTAGCCGGCCCGGCCCAGATAAGTGCTGAAGGCCTTGATCATGGGCGGCAGTTTGGCGCTGCATCGCATATGATGGGTGCCGATTGTCGTCTGATACATGCCGGTGATAATCCCTGAACGACAGGGTGCGCAGACGCCCGCCGTGGTGAACGTGTTGGTGTAGCGCACACCCTCACGGGTGAGTCGGTCAATATGTGGTGTGATAGCATTTTCATCGCCGAAACAGCCGATGTGCGGGCTGATATCCTCGCAAGACAACCAGAGAATGTTGGGCCGGTTGTCTCTTGCTTGGTTAGCTCGGGCTGCATCGGGTAGCAGCCGTGTGACTGAACCGAAGCCGATGACTTTTAGAAAATTTCGCCTGCTGCACAACGTCCGCGTTGTGTTTGTATTGTTCTGCATCATCTTTCATCCTCAAGTTGACTTGACTTTTGTAAACTCCTTAGCTGTTTGGACACCGATGTCCTCATCATAACACAGGAGAGTCCGCCTTGGCAATTCCTTTCTGGGCGGTTATTGCGTTGTGTATTGTGACCTGCATGACCCGAGGGCCATCGTTCTTTTTCAGCAGCAAAAGGACTTTGCCAACCGGAATTCAGCTTGGACCTTTGACGCCCCAGTCCTCATGGTACTTACTGCGTTGATTCACTCACCCACCGGGCCATCTTCTTGTTGACTGCCTTTATTCCGTTGATTGGGTCGGTATCAACTTGGTTTTGTTCATCGCGCAGGCCGGAACGACGAACCCGGTTACAGACATAGGCACCGCAAAGATGGAATCCCACGCACTCCGGTATATCTCGGAGCACGCGCATAATGTCTGCGTAGGCGCGTGGGTCCTGATGAAGGTTCTCGTGCAGGGGCTGGCTGGTGGTGCGGGGATTCATCCGGACTGCACTATCGGCCAGCAAGACGGGCCTGCCGGAAAATTTTGCCCAATGACCCAGTCGGTCGTTCACAATTTGCGCCCCGCCGAAACATTGAAAGCTCAACACATCCACGTACCGCATTGCGGCTTCGATTACCTCTTCCGGCAAGGGTGCCCGCGCTTCGTACCGGTCGCCTAATATCAGATGATTCTTGTCGTATCGACGGATTGCATCGTGCGTCACCTTGTAGTACCGGCCGGCCAGTTTCAACAGCTCCTTACGTCCGGTCTCCGACTCCAACCGGGCCGGATCGAATAGCGGTCCCTTCCAGGCGTTGAGCTTGCGAATGTGTACCCAGGTCGGACAATCCGAGTAAAAATATCCGATGAGCTTCGGATCGTCGGCGAAGCGGCTGCAATCGGCGCGGGCTACGTAATCGCACCATTCTTCGAATCCTTTGCTGAAAATATCAGGGTTTCTCGTCTCAACTTCCCATTGATGAAAATCCACGAATGGCAGCATGTGACAATAGGGCATATCGAGCCATTGATACTCTTCAAACGTGAAGTTCCGGGAGTGCCGGTGATTAGTATCCTCGCGCGTCACGACCTCCTGCACCCAGCCGACGGTATTAAAGCCCCAGCCAAGCAAGTCGTTCCTCACCTGCTCAAGCCATTTCTCCATGCTGTTGGCGTACTTGCCTCGCCAGATATGCACGTTCTCTCTATACATCAAGGTCGCCGAATCGATATGATTCAACCCGATGGAAAAGAACGGCCGGCCTTTGGGCGTAATGAACCACCATCGCCCATTACGCTGGCCAACGGTGAAGAATCCCTTGGTGTCGATTTGCGTGGTTGGTCCAGCGGCAACCGTGTTCTCAAAGAAATGTGACGGCTTGGGAACAAAAGCCGCAGCAGCGAGTCCGGCCATTTGCCTTAACAATTTACGACGTGATAAGATCTCCACAGGTTTTTGCTCCTTGTTGGCGGTTGGACGTTGTTCTACTCTTGTGCAAGCAGATGTAGGTGGTATTGTATCTGCTTACAGCCGATTGCGTGAGGAATATTTATTGTCCCTGAAGTCGCCATCACTTTGATAATGAAAGACCGTTATCGAGTTCTCGTACTCGATTATTCTGCCTTTGTTCTGCTTTTCACCAGCGGATGATTCATCCTGAATGGGCCCAGAGAAACTCCACTATTGCAATTTTGTGTACGCACTGGTTTCAGTTGACTCCTGGAAAATGGTCTTATCCGGCAGCAGCTCGACCAAAATAGTGCTCTTAGAATTCTTGGCACGGTAGCGTTCTCCGGCAACATCGACAAAGGGTGTATTGGCAGCCAGCACTGCTTTCCCGTCGAGACTGTGGATTTCGAGCGCAGGCGACCTTGACGGGTCCAGATCAGCGTAAATTGACCAGGGGCCTATCTGAAAGGAGCTATTGCTTGTGCTCGTTGTTTCGTCAAATGCGTTTCTGTCGCCTGGACTTCGGACCTGAATCACGGCGAGATATCGCATCCTTGAGGCATTCACACCGGATGTAATGACTGCGTGCCATTGATCCGGATATTGGCGGAGCTTACCGTTGTATGTTCTCTTCCTCCAGTTCAACGCCGGTGGGTCAAAGCGGTTGTCCACCTTGAAGCTCAGAGGAACCGAACCGGAGAAATCCACCTGACTGCCGGCGGTTTCCACACCTGCAAACAGACGGTTGTTGGCGGCGTCGAGGGATATCTTGCCGGGACTGTGCAAAAGCCAGGACCACTGGGCAGGATGGTCGGCTTCAAGTTCATCATAGATGACCAATGTAGATGGTCTGAGAAGGGCAATGTGACGGCGGAAACAGGTTAATCCGGCCTGACCATAGGCGTTTGAAGCATCCCCCGTACAATACGTGAGTCGTCGTCCGTGCAGATAGCGACAAATCCGTCCAAAAGCTTCAGTAGTGCCCATAACCTGTCCTTTGTTGTCAATCAAGACGGTATTATGTCCTCGGGAGTGCTTATACCAGCCGCTAAAATGCTCGTCCCCGTAGGCTATGTAATACCCGGTGTTACAGAATAACCGCTTGCCTCCGAACAGCAGGTTGAAAGAGTTCTGGTCGGCATGAGCGTGATTGAAGGATCCATAAGGACTTGAGCGAAAGGCAAGCATAAAGTTGTTCGGCGCGTCAGCTAAATTCGTATGCATCGTTACAACGCCGATGTCTTGAAACAGCCTGGCCTGAGGTAGATCGACATAGGGCTTGGCCGGCCCAGAAGCCCAATCATGCCCCATTCGCAATCGACACCATCTCAGGGAGGTATCCCTGTCAAGTTCAGTCTTTAGCGAGTGCAATGATTTCTGCACGTACCATGCAGCATAAGGGTCGTCGAACTCTCGGCCGAGAATATCAGCAAACGCCAGGCGAGACAACGGGCTCAGTTCTCTTTGCTCGCATCCGTCCCCAAAGCCGTCAGGACACGATCCGGGAGGCCAGGTATAAATCATGTAGTAGATGGTATTTTGGTACCATGGATTGTCAAAGAAGTTCACACCGGTTAGTTGTCTAAAGAATGTTGGAATGGAGATCAGGGTTACGAAATTTGTTCCAAAATAGCCGTTGCCGTTGGCCCATCCACCATCATTACCGCCCATCAGAGGCACGCGTGCCAGCCAGAGTTCGTAGACGTAGGCAGCCCATTGCTTCGCCTCAGTAATCTCACCGAGGGTGGCAAAGGCGGCTTCGGCAAATTCGTGCAGTATGTGCTGCCATATATGCGCAGAGAAGACTCTGGTTTCAAGATTGTTGCGCCATCTGTTGAACATGCTGCCACTACGCGTGCGAATGGCATTTTGCAGCATGGTCTTCTCTCTATCCGTCAGAAGGTCAAAGCATGAGTCGTACGCCAAGGCCATCGCTCGCAGACAAGCGCCATCGGCGAAATCACTGACCTTGTAGCTGGTAACGCCGTTGGGGTCCCATTGGGCTACGTGAACTGCATGGCGGATGGCTTCTCGGCCGAACTTCTCATCGCCAGTGATTATGTAGGCCTTTGCCAGAGTGCTGGCCGAGGCGCTCAATTGATTTCCCAAGGCCTTGCTTGCCCATTTGGCAAACGATTTGTTTTCGTAAGTATTGCTGCCCTTGCGTTTCGGACGGCCGGAGTCCTCAGTAGGCAAGTTCCAGCCCAGATATTTGTTAGCCCTGCCTACGATTGACTTCGCTTCAGGGGAGCTTTTGACGCGATTTCGAAACACATCAAGCTCATCGAGGGTAACCAGAATGCGAGGATGCGAAGAGGGACAGGTGGCAACCATCTTTTCGGCGGATGGCGTCACAAAAACTCGTGCTGAGGCGGGCACAGTGAAACTGTGGATGCGTGACTTCTCCTGTGTTTTCCCTTCTCTGGAAACGAAGTATTGCCAGTACCACTTTCCAGATCGGAGTTCTCTGTGAGGGTTGAATGTAGCCCAGCGTAGATTTTCTGCCTCGACAGTCCGAGACTCGGGGAAGTTTGGGTCCTGCGACAACCGCACGTGATAGCGAACATCCCTATTCCTTACTGCGGACCAGAGCAGGGAAGGGGGGTTGACTACCACGGTGCTACCTTCAGAAGGATAAACGGATTGTCGTGTCATCGGATGCAAAGCCTCGACGCGAGAGCCTGATTCATCTGCAAAGGCTTTTGCATCTTCGCTAACCATTCTGGCGCCACAGACACAAATCAGAAAGGAAACGAGAACCCAACTTGACCTCAGCCCGGCTTTTTGAACACACTGCATCATCCGCCAATGTCCTGTTTGAGAAGCATTAATCCTTCAGTTTTGTAACTCTAAGGTTGTCCCACCACAAATCAGTTCTCCACGTCCTGAAACCGATGATGCCAGCTTTGTGTTCGGGATTAGCCTTGTTGTCGACCTGATCAAGGTAAACGGTGCCATCCACCTCATACGTGATTCGATCACCATTTTTTGTAATGTTCACATGATATGTCTTCGCTCGCTTGCACTCATAGGCGTAATTCTCCTCGAGCAGATGAAAGCCGGGATCATCTCTCATTCGGAAGCGTGCTTTCTGGGGATTCCCGTTGGCAAGGAAGGTGAATACATAACCGTTTAGCTCGTGATATTTGCCGTACTTGCCGTCGGCACGTGTTTCTTTCGTCTCGTACAATGATTTGCCGGAAGGGTCTGAAAACAGAAGAAAGAAATTGACATTGTTCTTATCACCTTCCGAAGCGATAACGTGCGCATCAAACTCGACACGAATGTTACCTGAGAATGTTCTGTTCAACCAGACAGTACATGCTTCATAATCTTCACCGCTATGGTCCGGATTGGCATCTGCCCGTAAGTGTCCTTCTTCTATCCTGACCATTTTGCTGCCTTCATACCACCAGCCCAACGGCAACTTCGGGCCATCAGGATACCTGTCAAAATCTTCGCAAAGAAGTATTTCTTCACGCGGTGACAAAGACAAGTCGTGACAAGAGACAACGGCCAGTAACAAGGCTACCGTGAGAGTCAAGTATTTCATTCTCATAGACATAGAGGGTACTGGATCTGATTGATTTGTCAAGATGTAGTTACATTTTTGCCGCGTTGTGGTCAGCGGCGCAAGAAGACAATACCGGCGCGCAACGCGTGCCTTGCGGGCTGAACTTCCGCCATATTCCGCCCCCACGTCCATACCCTGTGCGGACCCATCCGTGATCAAAAGGCCGGTCGTCCCCCACCCAATATCATCTTTGATCCACCATGCTCAGATATTTAGGTATGAGCTTATGAACGTTGTTGGGCAAGTAACAGGTCCAGGATGTCGAGTTTGTGCTCGCCAGTTCCTTGTCAATACTCCAAAAGCTCGGCCTCTTAAATATTGACGATGATATTAGACGACATATCCTGTAATATACGGACAAGAACAGGTGGAAAGAGACAATCTGAGGAAACGTATGATGTCCAAGAAAACCATATTAACCGTAGCTCCGACTGGTGGCTGGGGCAAAGGGCGCGATAATCCGATTGGGGCCGAGAGGGTAGCAGAAGAAGTCATCAGTTGTGCAGAAATCGGCGCATCGCTTGTTCATCTTCACGCCCGAGATCAGAATGGGAATCTAACGAAGGATCAGACCGAATTCTTGAAGGCCACTGAACTGATTCGAAATGAATCAGACATCGTCATCGAAGCTTCGACCGGTGGCCTTTCGGCTTTGACCGCTGAAGAGCGTGTTTTGCCGGTGAGGAATCCACGAGCGGATATGGCGTCGCTGAATATGGGCTCTTTGAATTTCCTTAATGAGGTATATCGAAATTCCGTCCCCGATATCAGGTTATGGTTACGGGCCATGACAGATGCCAAAGTGAAACCATGCTTCGAGATATTTGATACATCCAATATCACACTCGCGAATCATCTTATTCGAGAGGGCCTCATCCAACCTCAGTTTAACTTTAACTTCGTTTTCAATTACAAATGGGGCATGGAATATTCTTGCGCTTTGCTCCAGGTCTTGAAAGATATGCTGCCTCAGCAGAGTATCTGGGGGGTTGTATTCGGAGGAAATACGGATTTTTCACACCACTTGCAGGCGGCCCTCTCCGGCGCAACCGTGATTCGTGTGGGCTTTGAAGACTCTCAGATATGCAACAACCGCGCAGCAAAATCTAATGTTGAGCTGGTCAGGCAGGTTCGAGAGGATTTGGAAGTGCTCGGTTTTGAGTTGATGGGTGTCGATGAGGCGCGCAAGACATTGGACGTAGAATAGTTGGGGCCCGCTTCGGAATTCCAGGTTATGAAATGGGTCTTAGTATTCTACATCAATCGGTATTTTCTGCTGCGCAGAGGCATACACGGCCTCTTGCACGGCTAAGGTCTTGAGGTATTCGTGGCCGTTTGTCTCGAAGGGCTTGCCGTCGAGCATCCTATCGACGGAGTGCCGCTGGGTTGTATAGCAACAGTCACCGGAAAAGGCGTGGTCCTCGTGGTGATAATCGTGCGCTCGCTCTTTTTCGCCGGGTTGGTATATCGTGATTCGGCCATCCAGATAATGGCGGATTGACCCGGCGTTTGCGTCGAGAAGTAGTTCGCCAAACGTGTAGCGGGGTTTTTCGAAGTTGCATTCGTTGTATCGGTTCGCGTCCCGGATTCCGGTTGCCCGCTTTGGAAGTTGAAAGGCAGTTTTCTAATTTCACGGTGCCAGGGCTGGAAGCGCCAGTTCTCATGCACCATAAACATTCATTTGCCACGCATATGCTGAGAGCCAATTACAGTTTGCGGACAATTCAGGAATTGCTCGGGCATAGTGACATAAGGACAACAATGATCTATACGCATACTATGAGAAACCTAACTTACAGGGACGCTAAAAAGCCGCTCGATTTGCCATAAACATAATTTCATAATTATCTTTCCGGTCTGACTTCAACGATTACGTTAAAGTGACCGGGCTGGTCCGGCAAATCCGCTATGGCATTTTTCCGAATTCATCTTCAATAGCTTTGAGCACCTCATCTGACATCTTATAGGAGTGTTCCTCGTCCGGAAAGGCGCCTGTTCGCACTTCCTCGGCATACTGTTTAAAGGCTTGCTGCATCAGCTTGTTAAAATCCTGATAACGTTTCGCAAAACTGGGAGTAAATTTATCAAACGTTCCCAACACATCCGGTGTGACCGGCAATTGCCCCGAACAGTGCGGCCCGCCGCCAATACTCATGGTAGGTACGCGCAGCTTCTTTGTAATATACGCAGAGAGTGTTGCGGGAACAGCTTCAATAATAATCATAAATGCTCCGGCTGCCTGCAGATCAAGTGCTTCCCGTACTACCTTCCGGGCCGATTCCACATCCCTGCCCTGGACCTTCATCCCGCCAAGAGCGCCTATCGCCTGAGGATGTAGTCCGACGTGGCCGACCACAGCAATCCCCATCTCCACAATCGCGCGGGTTTTTTCTATGTGGTTTGGTGTGGCTTCAAACTTGACGCCGTCAACCTTCGCTTCAGTCACAAACCGGGCGGCATTGCGCATGGTATCTTCAACGTTGTATTGGAAGGACCCGAACGGCATATCCGCGATAACCATCGTTCGAGTGCATGCCCGTGCAACAGACCACCATTGCGCATGAATCGCCAACCAAAATCATGTCGATACCTGCGTCGTTGATCTGCTTAGCGGTGGGATAGTCATATGCCGTTAACATCGTGATGATTTCTTTTTTGTCCTTCATTTCCTGAATCGTTTTGACTGTATGTTTCTTATCGCTCATGATCTACTCCTGCTAAAAATGTCACACTCGTTTTTTGAAATGGAATTTATACATTTCTTGACGCCTCCCTCACAAGTATCCGCTCATATTGGAGTCAAGCCACCTCGTGGCAGATAATATTTGAACGAGGACATGCCTGGGAAATCATCTAAAATCCTCTCTTTTTTGGCTGTTTTTTATCATTTTTTTACACACTTTACCAGGTCTTAAAATTGGATTTCTACAAACCGTTTTTTAACATCCAATGCCCAGCTCGGATTCACGGCCTGGATTTGGTCCCATTGAATACTAAACGGCCCTACCGGAATTGTAAGAACTCTACAATTGTCAAAATGTTGAGGCGACCACATCGAGGACTTTCAGCCCGGCCGGGATTATCTCTTGCCCGATACCGTCACCCGGGATTACTGCAAGATGATACTGTTTCATAATCTGTGAATATGCACTTATAGGTTCTGATTTGCAAGACTTTTGTATCGATCACAACTACTACGGGTCATATCCTCTTCACGTCCTCTTTAAGCCACTTGTTTTCTTGAGAATAATTTCTTACGAATTTCTGTGACGACCTTTTTGAATGGTCTGGTCTGGCTCAGTACGGTAAGCACTATTGCGAGAAATAGAGCCAATGCTACAGGTCGGGTAAAAACAGGTAATAGACTTCCCTTGGATACCATCAATGCTCTTCTGAGATTCTCATCCGCCATAGGGCCGAGAATGACTGCGATCACCAGAGGGGCAATCGGGTAGCCCATCTCGACCAAGAAATAGGCGATGATCCCTACAGGCACCATCAGGTAGAGATTGAAGATTCTCAGCCCGAGCGCATAGGAGCCCAAGACGCAGAGTACGGCGATAAAGGGCATGAATATGGCTGGTGGAATACGCAGGACTTTTACAACCTGTTTTGCCAGAAGCATTCCAACTACCCACATGGCAAAGGACGACAGCAGCAGTATCGCAGCGACTTCAAGTACGAATTTGGGATGGTCCGACATCAACATCGGTCCGGGTTGAACGCCATGGAGTAACAGAGCACCCAGGAGCATGGCCGCCGGCGGGCTGCCCGGAATTCCCAGACTCAGCAGCGGTATCATTGCGCCACCTATGCAGGCGTTGTTAGCGGTCTCAGTGGAAATAACGGCCTTTACCTCACCCGTTCCAAACTTCTCGGGATGCTTTGACGCGTTCTTGGCTGCGCCGTAAGAGACCCATCCGGCAATGTCTTCCCCTATTCCGGGAACCGCACCGATACCCACCCCGATCAGGGCTGAACGCACAATATCAGAGAAATGCCGCACAATCTCACGGAATTCGGGCAAGATTTTCTGCAATTTCTCAGTTTTCTTGATACAGACCTTGTCCTTCAAAACCTGAATAATTTGAGGTATTCCAAAGGCGCCGATTAAGACCGGAACGATATCGAGGCCGCCATCCAGCTCTGAATACCCGAAGGTAAAACGAGGGTAGAACTGAAGTCTGTCTCTGCCGATCACCGATAGAAACAGGCCCAGCGCACCGGCAATCCATCCCTTATATACAAGGTCGCGACTTGTTAGGGTGCCGCTAATAACGATTCCATACAGAGCCAGCAGAAAAAATTCAAAGGAGGTAAACTGCAGCGCTAATGCCGATATAACCGGCAATAGAGTAACGACGAACAGCATCCCAATAAATGTGCCTATTGCTGAAGCGGTCGTGGTCAGCCCCAACGCCTTGCCGGCTTTTCCCTGGCATGCCAGAGGATAGCCGTCAAGCGCTGTGGCTGCCGCCGCCGCCGTTCCGGGTATATTCACCAGTATTGACGTGTATGAACCGCCATAAACCGCGCCGACATAGACCGCCAGCAGTATGACCATGGCGGTGTTGGTCGCCATTCCATAAGTTAAGGTTGTCAGCAAGGCGACGCCCAGCGTGGCAGTCAGACCCGGCGTGGCACCAAAGATTATCCCCAATATGACAGCCCCGAAAACGGCCAGAATATTAAGCGGGTTTGACACAAGTACCAGAAACTGTTGAAAAAAGGCTGTTATTTGGTCTAAAATAAACATTCCGGCAACACCTACCCGAGTGAGTAACGAATCCAGTTCATGAGCTCGACAACGATTCCTTCTGTGGGCAGCGGGACAAGCAGCAAGTACCTGAAGACCGGACACAGTATTACGGGCACAATGAGTGAGACTAACAGAGCTGTACGAAACATTCGCTTGCCTCGAACGTCACCACTGATACGCTTTCCGGCATAGATAATGTAGGTGAGCCAGAAAATCAGAGCAGCACAATCCGTACAAAAACGCCAGACCCGTCCAAGAATCCTATCTGCTCCCGCGGCAAACAGGACAAGAAGAATCATATTACCCAGAAAATAGAACAGGGCGAGTTTCTGAAACAGGGCCTTATCATCAAGATAGAATATGGATATAAGAAATATTAGAAAGAGAGAGACGCTGAGAAAGAAATCGATTCGAGGAATGTGCAGATATACAAAGAACAAAATCGCCATGCAGATAACAATAAATCTCATCGTAGCCTCTGAGGGTTCTTGCGGTTTTTTGCGCAGGATTTGCAGGAAGTACTTAGCCCCGCCGCTAATGATGGAGTGAATCAGCAGAGCCGCGCCCAACAAAATCGTCAGAGAACCAATTATCAAGGGAAACAAGGCGGGAGAGACATACCAAACATTCTGGACACCACCAAAAGAGTCACGCATGGGCATTTGAAATGATTCGTGGAGAATCCATATGCCAAAAAGCACCAAAATGATGCTGGTGACAAAATCCGCCCGTCTGAGCTTCTGTTTATCCATCATAGTTGACTGAGCTCGCTATGTTTGGGGTGGCGTGAATGCGGGTTAGCACGTACCATCGTGTTCCTTGCCGACAAAACCTGGTTAGGGCTTTGGTATACGCAGCGTACCCGGGTCCACCTTGGCTGCGTTGAGTTTCCACAACGTCCAGGCAAAGATTGATTCGAGCCTGTTAAATGCCTCTTTTGCATCCTCACCGGTCTTGCCTGAAACTGAAATGTGATTTTCCCGAGCCCACATCCTGAAGCTTTCTGTCTGCAGCGCTGCCGTGAAAGCATCTATCAGCTTGTCTTTCACCTTGGAGGGGACCTCTTCAGGGACGGCAAAACCGATTGCTTGAGATATGGGCAGATGCTCCGAAAGGCCGGGATAGTCATTAAAAGCAGAAGGGATTGTCGTTTTCTCGAACAGGTAGGGTTCCGGGGTAAGCATTGCCAACGGCCTTAGCTTACTGCTGCGAATAAGTTGTGCCTGTTCGGAAATGGACGTTACTACGACGCTGACCTCTCCCGTCATAGCAGCGTTATGCGCAGGCGCGGAGCCGGGATATGGAATAAAATTGAACTTGGCCCCGGTACCATTCTCAAGAGCGAGCAAGTTTAAATGATGGATGGAGCCGGCGGCGCTTGCACCTACTCTTAGAGAACCGAGATTTGCCTTGGCAGCTTCGATCAGCGCCTTTAGATCATCGTACTGTGCACCCGCGGCGACAGACAAAACATCGGGGGAACCGCCTATAATAAAGAAGTCCCACACGTCCATTC
>SMTZ1_10018531_pt1 | contig 12332 bp, 13 predicted proteins | sample DeeMarSWOR136_30_FD_25667 | JGI IMG/M metagenome (IMG submission 25667) | reverse complement strand
GCAAACGTGGCACAAGCGCTCCGCGAAACAAACGCTGAAATCCTCGTGAACTTGCTTCCAAGCGGAGCAACAAGCGCCTCGCAGTACTACGCGGAACAAGCCTTAGCCGCCAACTGCGCCTTCATAAACGCCACACCAACCTATATAGCCAGCGACGCCGCATGGGCTAAAAAATTCGAAAACGCACAACTATTACTCGCAGGTGATGACCTAGTTGACCAAGTCGGCTCAACCGCGCTCCACAAGACACTACTTAAGCTGCTTTCAAACAACGGCGTAAAAATCACAGAAACCTACCAGCTGGACGTTGGCGGAGGAACAGAATCCCTCGACACACTAGACAGGACACGCGAAGCCAAACGCACCATCAAAACCCAGTCCGTAGCCTCCTCGCTTCCGTACAAAGCTGAAGTCGTAGCAGGCTCAACCGACTACGTAGACTTCCTCCAAAACAACCGTGACAGCTACTTTTGGATCAGCGGCGTATACTTCTGCAACGCGCCAATGCACATAGACCTGAAGTTCAGCACGGTTGACGCGCCAAACGCAGGCAGCGTGCTCTTCGACGTGGTGAGAGCAACAAAAATAGCACTAAACAAAAAACTGAAAGGCGCACTAATCCCACTATGCGCATACGCCTTCAAACGACCGCCGCAGCTGCTACCGCTTGAAACCGCAGAAAAAGCCTTCACCACATTCATAAAAGAAAACAGCTCAGCGTGACGCAACCAACCTCGCTAGTTCACGTTTCACCTTCTCTTTCGTTCCACCCTGCCGCATTTTCTCCTTCAACACGTTTATAGTCTCCACAGGAGTTGGATCCACATTGCGCAGGATCGCCAAATAGACGCTTGTGAAATCGCCGACGCACACAGTTGACAACATCCTCGCCAGCGCACTCCTGCCCCGGCTCCACACTTCGAACACCTTCGAACCAACAGGCAAAAGGGTTTTTGTCGTTTCGATTCTCCCACGAATCACATCGGATTCCGCGTTGTCTCTTATGAATATCGTGGAAAAACGTTTTGCAAGCTGGCCAGCCTTCTCCCACCCTACTATCTCGTTGTGGTTGAGTTCGGAGAAGACCTCCCACTTCGAAGGAACCTTACTGTTCTCATTGAACTGCTGCTTAAAACGCTGCGCTACACCGCGGAAAACGCCAAAACCATAAACCACTGGAACAGAATCATTAATTCCCAAAGCTAATCGCTTAGCGAAATTGTCTTTTACAGGCTTTTCAGGCGTATTCTCACCGCTAATCTGCGTCAACAGCGTTATCGCTTCCGAAAGACCATCAGAAACGCCTGAAAAAACTCCAGCTTTTTCCAGCACCTTGAGCAAAGGCACAAACAGGTAAGGAAGAGCTGCCCGCGGTGGCATGCCCGAAGGAACACGCAGGTACGGCACATCTAGCTTTTCAGCAAACTCCAGCAAGCTTCCTCCAGAACTGACACAGAAAACCATGCAGTTCCGTTTTGCAGCGTCTAGAAAAGCGCTAAGGGATTCTTCTGTTTCCCCTGAGTAACTCACGACTAACACGAGGCTTTTCTCGTTTGCGTAAGCCGGCAAAACGTAATCTCTGCTAACTTCTATAGGCACCTGCGCCTTGTCACGTGCCCAATCTTTCAGCAGTTCGCCTCCGACCGCCGAGCCGCCCATGCCCGCAACAACTATGTTTTCAGGATTCGAATACCGCAATGAGATTTTTTCAGCGGTTTTTGCGGTTTCTCGATAGTGCGCTGCGGCTTCCACGCAGAACGAAAGCATATCACTCCTATCGATTTCCTTCATTTTGCTTATATCATCCAAGACTGACGCTGCCAACTTTAGCTCACCAGATACCCGCACTTTTATATTCAGTTTTTAACTTTTAAGCTGAACGTAAACCTGCAAGGATTTCTCGTGAAAGGAGCATGGTGGAATGGGAAAAAAGAAGCTTGTAATAGCGATACCTGCATCGGTTATTTCAGACACGCCGCATTTACGCGAGAAAACCTCAAAAATAGGCTTGATTGGAAGAGCCGCCGCGATTTTCAGAGTGGATGAAATCATAGTTTACCCTGACAATTTTGGAAAAGGCAAGCAGAAAAGTGAGTCTGACTTAATTGAATTGTTATTGGCTTATTTGGAAACGCCTCAGTATCTTCGGAAGCGCCTTTTCAAGCTGGATCCACGATTGCAGTACGCGGGGATATTGCCGCCGCTGCGAACTCCACATCACCCACTAAACAGGAAAGCCAAGAATCTGAAGGTTGGCGAGTACCGTGAAGGTGTGACCGCATCCAGAACTAAAGAGGGTGTGCTTGTGGACATCGGGGTTGAACGTCCTGCGCTTATGCGAGAAATTAGTTGGGCTTTGGGTAAGCGTTTGACGTTGCAGATGGTTAAAGCCGGTGAACGCGTTGAGGTTCAAACAGTAAACAAAGACCAAATTCCTTGCTATTGGGGATACAGAGTTACAGCGGAAAACCGTTCGTTTGGAAAGCTTGTGGAAAACGGAAATTTCGATTTAATTATAGCTACTTCCAAAATCGGCGCTAAATTTATGGACGTAGTTGGAAAAATAGCTGAGAAGTGGAAGAAGGCAAATTTCACGCTTGTGGCGTTTGGTGCGCCGACTCGTGGATTGCATGAAATCGTCGGGGATGAAGGCGTAGACCTGAATGATGTTGCGGATTTTGTGGTGAACATGGTTCCTGGGCAGGGAACAGAGACTGTTAGAACCGAAGAAGCGCTTCTCGCGTCGTTAGCCGTCTTGAACGTGCAGTTTGGCTGGTAACGCTTGCTGAGCTAATGCAATTTAATGGGATTTAGGATAAAGAAATAAATGCCCGTTTAGATATGTGCTGTTCATGGCGTCCCTTGACATTGCAATGCCCCTTGCGTTATTAGCCGTCGCAGCTGCCGCTTTACTTTTGAACAAGCGAACCGAAGGAAAGTTGAAAACAACTTTTGAAGAAAGGGAACTTCGCACACGAGACGTTGTCATGCTTGTGGTGATGATTGTCGTGGCGGTTTCCGTTATCGGCTACGTTTCTATATTGGATCCCGGCCAGATTTTTCAAAATATTATCCTGATAGTCTTTATTTTCGCGTATTCAATGCTTCTTTTTGTATTTTCGTATCTTTTTTCAGGCATGAAACGCAGAAGGGCGCAACTGTTCTCTTTGGGGTTTGCTATTGCTAGTTTGCTTGCCGGAACGATTGGGATGCTGGAGCCTTTTGCCGACGGCTTAGCGCTTTACAGGGCGTTGGCATTTTATGGCTTGGCAGCGTTTGCCCTAGCTTCAATAGTATTTGACATGAAAAAGGCGGAGCAGCAAGAAAGATGGTACGTCGCGGTTCAGCCACCCGCTTTATTCGTGCTACTGTTCGTTTTCTTTAACGTGGCTTATGATGGAGCACCTGTATGGTATCCAGTTCTATTGGATGTTTTTGCCTTGACATTTGCTGTGTTAATAATTCTTTATCTTGGGTCTTTGTTTACATGGAAAACCACGTTAGTTTTTGCAGTGCTCCTAACAATAGTGGATGTAATTCTAGTGTTAGTCACAGGCACCATGGTTACAACGGCACAACAATTCACTGGGTTAGGGCTTCCCGTACTTGTTCACCTGCCAAATGTTCCGCTCATTGCTGCACAAGAAGGCTACGCAAGCTTCTTTGGCTTTGCCCCTAGGGGTCTTGGGCTTGGCGACTTCTTTTTCGCTGGAATTCTCGCCCTTCAAACGTTTAAGAAGTTCGGGAAAAAAGCAGCTTACACGGCGGTGATAGCCATGACAATTTCTTTCGCTATCTTCGAAGCTTTCCTACCCGAAATATTGGGTTTGCTTGAACCGTTGCTACAGCGAGAAATAGGCGGCTTTCCAGGCACCTTAATGATTATTATAGGATGGCTACCTGTAGTGGCTTGGAAAATGTTGAGTGAAAGAAAACAAAAACCGCAAGATAGGGAAATAAACCAAAAAATAGGAAACGGCGTTTTACCCGAATAGGGCGCCTAAACCTTCTAGCGCTGCGTCCTCTTTCGCTTTTTCTTCTTCAGCTTTCTTCTTCTTGTCTTCTTCTTTCGGCTTTTCCTCTCCGGCTGGCGCAGCTGCTGCCGGTGCTGCTGGCGCGGCGGCCATCATTGTCGGCGCAGCCTTGATTGCCTCGTCGATATTGACTTCGCTTAAAGAAGCTACTAGAGCTTTTACTTGTACTGCGTCAACGGTTATTCCTGCCGCTGTCAAAACGCTTGTCACGTTTTCCTCGTTTATTTCTTTTCCTGCCTTATGGAGGAGCATCGCGGCGTAAACGTTTTCCATACTTTTTCACCTCTTCATCCAACTATTTTAACTTTTTTAGTTGATACAGCCCTTTCCCCTTAAAGGAAACAAGCTAATACTTAAACCTAGGCATCGCCTACGGCGTTTTTCTTGCCGTTTAGAAGAATGCCCAATCGCTTAAGAACCTTTCGCAGCACTTACACCCTGCCTTTAATGAAGCACACAAAAAACCACATTGTTATCCTCAAAGCGCAAAGCAAAGAAATGCCGAGGGTTCGGAATCGCTATTCGCCTATCTGCCTGTAGCGTGATCCTTCGAACAGGAAAATTGCCGCTGCGACCACAGTTATTATGGTTAGAAGCCAGAAGGAGCCTTCAACTGAGGTTGCGAAAAACAGGTGAGGAATCAGAATCGCCAACTCGGCAATTAGAACACCCACGAAAATAAACCCGAAAACGACAAATCGTGGAACAATAGTTTTTCCCAGCCACACATGCCCTTTGAGACCCACCTTTTCCTTCACAACATAATTGCCATATTCATCTTTGACCACTAAGCCTAGCTCCATAAGCTTCTGCAAATTCCTGTAAGCCACACTCGGACTGGTGAGGTTCGCCCCACGCATCACCTCTCTTGGCCCAACAGGCTTTCCAGCCTTAACAAGATAGACATACGTATGGAAGGCAGTAACGTTCAGTTGGTCCTCAGCATCCACACTCTTAGCTACCGTACACAACACTACTCCATAATCCACGCTTGCCGCATAAATCTATAGTTAAAACTAACGGCTTTTAAATTCAATGTCAAACCAAAATTCACTCAGCACCTACTCTATTTATAGAGGGGGTATAAGTTTTGCCGAGCACATCAGTTCGGTATGGGTCTTGCCGCTAATCTCTATTGGGCTCAAGTATCACTTTCAGAGATTCTCCTGCTTCCACCATCAACCTGAAGCCTTCCGCAGCCTGCCGCAAGCTCAACCTATGCGTTATCATATTCTCAACGTTCATTTTTCCTTCAGCTAAAATAGCTAAGGATCGTGCTAAATCGTTTGGCGCTGCACCATAAGAAGTTTTTATGGTGATTTCGTTTCTCCAAAACTGGTTTATAGGCACTGGAACCTTCACCGCAGGCTCTGGCACTGCAAAAAACAAAATCGTTCCGCCCTTGTCCACGCAATCCAACGCTGTTAACGCTGCCTGTGTTGCCCCTGTGCACACCACTACCTTATCCGCTAACCTTCCACCGTTAATTTCTTTCAATTTCTGTGGCAAGTTTCCTTTCGCATCTATCGTGTAGTCCGCGCCGAACTTCTTCGCTAACTCCAACCTGTACCGGTTTATATCAGCCACCACAACCCGCTTCAAGCCCTTGAACTTTGCCAACTGCACATGCAATATCCCAGATACACCGCTTCCAATTACCAGCAACACATCTTCCTTTTGAACCGCAACCAATCGTTGACCCCGAACCACACACGCCAAAGGCTCAATAAAAGTCCCTTCCTCAAAAGACATCCCAGCCGGCAACTTGTAAACACCGCTTTCAACGTTTATCCTCGGCACACGAATGTACTGCGCAAAACCACCTGGATAATAATTCGTCGTGTGCAAAGTCTCGCACGCCGTGTGATTTCCCCTTATACAGTAGCGGCACTTGTTGCACGGCACGTGATGGGACACGAAAACTCGGTCACCCACCTTGTACCGTGCAACTTTATTGCCTGTCTTCTCAATTACGCCTGTAGCTTCGTGACCTAGAATTCTCGGAGCCTTTGGCACTCTGTACCATTCTGTGACGTCGCTTCCACATATGCCGCTTGCCATGATTTTCACTAGTAATTCGTCATCGGCTATTTCCGGCATAGGCATCTCTTGTATCCTTACGTCTTTGTTGTTGTAGTAAACGGCTGCAAGCATATGGGTTCACCAGAAAAACGAGGGTGTGTTTAGGCTTTTCCTGCTTTTACTTTTTCAAACAGGCTTTGAGCTTCTGTGGGCGTGTAGTTGTCGTGGATTATGGCTCTGATCGCGCGTATTGCGGCTACAGGGTGTTCTGTCTGCCAAATGTTTCTTCCGAGGTTTACGCCTATGGCGCCTTTCTGCATGCCGTCATAGACGAAGTCAAATACTTCGCGTTGGGTGTCGCCTTTTGGTCCTCCCGCCATTACCACTGGCACTGGACAGCCTTCAACGACCTTTTCGAAGTTTTCTTCGCAGTAATAGGTTTTCACTACTCTAGCGCCTAGTTCAGCGGCTATTCGACAGCACAATGCCAAGTAGCGCGCTGTACGTTTCTCAAGTTCTCTGCCGACCGCTGTGACAGCCATCACGGGTATCCCATAGTCTTCGCATGCGTCCACAAGCTTTGCCAGATTCGTCAAGCTTTGGTGCTCATACTTGCTGCCTACGAAGACGGACATGGAGACGGCGCTTGCGTTAAGCCTGATAATTTCTTCGATGGATGTTGTTCGCCTGAAACCCGCAAGATTACCGGCTTTTCCAAGGCTGGGTCTACGCAGTTTCTGAGCACACCTCGAGTCAGCATTATCGCATCTGCATATGCCAACAGCGGCTTTATGGTTTCACCTGGCTTTTCCAGTTTGCGTGTCGGTCCCTGAAAATATCCGTGGTCTATCGGCAAGAAGAGCGCTTTGCCGTCTGCCTGTATTAGGCGTGAAAGCCTATTCTTCATTCCCCACTCCATCGTTTATTTCTCCGCGGAACCTCTTTAGTTTAAGAATTAAATAACCTTTCTGATTTTAATTGAAAAAAGGCAAGTGCAACATCAAATCTTAACTGAGAACGCTAAATTGTAGACAAACGCGTTTTACGGTGAGTCACTGGAATTTGAACCCAGCTGTGAGTTAAAATGTCACCGCACAACCTTCTTGGTTCCCCTTTTTCTGTCCGCAAATCCTCAACCACGCTTTCGAATAGTTTATCAATCCGTTTAGAATATTCGTGAATTGAAAATTATGGTTACAGGATGGATGTGTTTTTGGAGCTGATTTCTTCATTAAGATGCCCTGTCTGCGGAACCCAAATAGACCCAGGTGATACGTTAACAAGAATGCAAATAACATATGACACTTTTGGAGGAAAAAAATATTGGTTCTGCAGCAAAAATTGCAGGCAGCACTTCATAGAAGACCCTAAAATCGCGTATTTTTCGATGGAAATAGGCATTACCAAGGACATCCCAACTTACAGTGGCGGACTAGGTGTTTTGGCAGGCGACATTGTGAAAGCCAGTGCAGATTTGAAGTTGCAGATGGTGGCGTTGACGTTGGTGAGCAGGAAAGGGTATTTCAGGCAGAAGCTTACGGAACGCGGAGAACAACAGGAGTTACCTGATGAGTGGAACCCGTCTAAATCCTTGTTCCTGATGCCTAAAAAGGCTACAGTGACGATTGAAGGGCGACAGGTAAAAGTTCAAGCTTGGCTGTATGAGCATCAAAGTCCCACTGGAGGGATGGTTCCGATACTTTTTTTGGATACTGACGTAGAGGGTAATGCGGCAGAGGATAGACGAATCACGGATTATCTTTATGGCGGCGACAAGCGGTACAGGTTTAAGCAGGAGATTGTGCTTGGGATAGGCGGTGTAAAACTTCTCAAGGAATTAGGCTTTAAAGTTAGAAAGTATCACATGAATGAGGGTCATTCTGCGCTGTTGACTTTTGAGTTGCTGAAAGAGAACAGTATGGATGCTGAAAAGGTTCAGAACCTTTGTGTTTTTACTACGCATACTCCGATTGAGGCGGCGTTTGACCAGTTCTCATATGACATGGTTGAAGAAGTGCTGGGCATGGAATACTTGATGTCGACTGTGAAGCAGTATGCTGGTCAGGATAACTTGAATATGACGTATCTGGCTTTGAATTTGAGCAAGTACGTGAATGGAGTTTCCAAGGCTCATATGGAGTATTCAAGGAAGCTGTTTCCAGGTCACTACATCAGGTCGGTTACTAACGGCGTTCACTCTTACACTTGGACGTGCCCATCTTTCAGGTCGCTTTTTGACAGGTACATCCCAAGCTGGGCAAACGAGCCTATTCTGCTTTTTAGAGCTTTGGAAATCCCGAATCATGAGGTTTGGGCTGCTCACGTTAAGGCGAAAACGAGTCTTATCGAGTTTGTTGAAAAAAGCACGGGTGTGAAGTTAGATCCTGAGGTTTTGACGATAGGTTTTGCTAGAAGAGCCACAGGGTACAAGAGGTCAACGTTGATTTTCTCTGACTTGCATAGGTTGCTGGAGGTGAACAAGAGCGGGAGAATTCAGATGGTGTTCGCTGGGAAAGCGCACCCAAGAGACGCTGACGGTAAACGGTTGATAAGGGAGATTTACGATTGCGCAGATAAGCTGAAAGACCAGATTAAAATCGTGTATCTTGAAAACTATGACATGGAGATTGCGGGTAAGCTTACGTCAGGAGTTGATGTTTGGCTTAACACTCCTGTTCCGCCGATGGAGGCTTCTGGGACAAGCGGGATGAAAGCGGCTCACAACGGCGTAATAAACTTTAGCGTGCTGGATGGTTGGTGGGTTGAAGGGTGCTCTGAGGGAGTTACGGGTTGGTCGATTGGTCCACATCCGAAAGAGTTTGTAACTGACGAGGAAAGAAGAGAGGTCGAGCTTCGTGATTTGTACAGCAAACTGGAATATTTGATTGTTCCAACTTTTTATGGTCGGAGGGACGCGTGGATAACCTTGATGAAGAACTCGATTGCTAGGATTGCGCATTACTTCCAGATTCAGTGGGTTATGCGAAGGTACATCACGGAAGCTTACATCATTTAACCTTCTTCACCTTGTACTCAGCTAAGACGCTTTCGATCAAGTGGCTTCTGTCGCGGTACTTTCCGCTCTGAACTTGCTCGTCAATCCACTTCAGCAAATCCTGATCCACGGATGCAAAAAGGCTGGCTTTGTTTTCTAGTTTCAAGCTAGCGATGATAATGTAGCCTTTCTCTATGAGCCAGTGGTGAAACTGCCACGTCGTGAACACGCAACCGGTGCTACAAGTCTTCCTTATCTGCTCATACTTTTCTGACTTTTCGGTTTCACGGTTTAGTTCTATTTGCACGGGGCAATTTACATCGTTGCAGAACTCTCTGCGCTTATACGCAATAAAGCCTTCAAGAGACATTTCTCATCGTGGCTACTCTTCACTCGAAGCTAAATAAGCATATTCTTTTTAGATGTAAAACCTTAATTCAGAACCGACTTTGTTTGTTTCGAGTTTAGCACTCTAGTGCTCGGAAAAGACTAACCCTCCCTTTTATAAAGGCGGCAAGATAGGGGCAGATAGACCCACTACTGGTTTCTGAATTGATTGGCTATTAGGATCCAAATATGCGGTTTGCCAAGAAACGCAAATATTAGGCATATCGGGTTGGATTGTGTACGTTTATCTATTGCGTGAATGACACAGTTATCCAACTATCAGTTTTTCCCAAAAATTCTCACGTTTATTCACAAACAACGCTATGAAAAGAACCGCCATAAGGGCGTGCACCAGCAGAGACGCGTTTGTTGTTCCGCCTAGAACTGGGACAATTGGACTTGCTGTTTCATTTAGCGGAAGGAAAGGCCAGAAAAGGGGGTTGTAGGAGTGGTTCGTAACGTCTAGCAGCACGTGGGAAAGGCAGCCGAGAGCGCAGGAGAAGACGAGATCAATAGAGAATCGGCATTTCTCTTTAATCTTAAGCTTGTCAACGGGAAAGATTGCACTTGTTAATTTTGGGTAGATTAGAACGGTGATTGCTATGGCGAGGACGGTGCCAAGCGTCAAAGCGCCAAGTAGGCTGTGGAGCAGTAGATGATTTGGAACGCTGTTTCCGAACAGCAGAACTATAAAGGGAACTTCAAGGTCAGGCGCCATCGAACCCACAACAAGCGCTGGTAGGCTAAGTTTTCCTCCAAGCTTGTAGAGGACGTAAGCAACTGGATAATGAAAGGGCGTAAATGGCAAGCGTTTCCCCACATTTATTCAACAGGTAGGCCGCTTATTAGAGATTTTTCTAAAATGAAAAGGTTAAGAGTTCGCAGTTGTTGGGCTAAATGATGACTTGCAGTATATGGTATAATGTGTAAGAGATTACTGCTGCTAATGGTGCAGATAATATCCACGCCCAAATCATGTTTCGTATTGTTCCCCAGTTTACCGATTTAGAGCCCCTAATTAAGCCTGCTCCTATTAAGGTTCCATTGGCAGCGTGGGTTGAGCTTACGGGCATTCCCCATAATGCTGCAGCCCCGAGTATTATCGAGCTTGATAAATCACGCGAAAAACCTTGATATGGCTGCATTCGAGTTACTTTTGTAGCCATCGTTTTTACTATTCGCCAACCTCCGAAAATTACTCCCAGTGTCAATACGATATAGGAGGCTATTATAACCCAGAAGGGAACAACAAATTCAGAGATGAAGCCATAGTAAAGTAGTAGCATAGTTATGATTCCCATAATCTTCTGTGCGTCATTAGTCGCATCTGTAATTGAGAACAAAAAAGTTGCAGCTATCTGTAGGCGCTTGAATTTTCTATTCATCTTATCTGCTGGCTGATTTCTGAAGACTTTGATTATCGATATAGTGATTAGATAAGCGACAATAATTGCGATGAACGGGGAAGTAAGCAGCGGAATTATGACTTTGTTGACTATTCCGCCCACCTCAATAATTTCAAAACCTCCAGCTGCCACTCCTGCGCCTATCAAGCCGCCAACCAGAACGTGGGTTTCTGATATTGGCATTGCGTAGACCCACGAGAATATAAAGTCAAAGATCAAAGACCCCAGCAACGCTGCTACAATAACTTCTCCCGAGGCAAAGCCCTCTGTGACTATTCCAGTTCCTATGGTTACTGCTACTGCAGAGCCGAAAAATACCATGCCTACGAAAGAGCCTATTGCAGATAATACTATGGCTTGGTTGGTTTTAACGGCTCTTGTTGCTATAATGCCCGCTGTGGCGTAGGCTGCATCTGTAAAGCCTGTCCAAAAACCGAATATGAGAGCTAATATTAATGCGAAAAGCAAAATTAAGTCAATCATGAGATCAAGCGTTCTTTATCACTATATCTTGAATGACTAGGCAGACATCTTCACACTTGTCAGTTATTTGTTCCAAGAATTCGTATATGTCCTTCATTATCATGATTTGTACAGGGTCTTTCTCTTTGAAAAGCTCTACAATTGAAAAATCGAATAAATCATCAGCCTCGTTCTCCAAAGTGTGGACAGCCTTGAACCTCTTTTCTATTTCCACTTGATTAATTTTCCTTATGTGCCTTGTAGCGGCGTTCACTTCCTTAACCTGTTGGACTATGATATCGCCGAACTCTTTTATTACGTCGTTTGGTTCAATTTTGAAAAGAAAAATCCTGTTTGCTGTTGCATCAATTAGGTCGAGGACATCATCATACAAAGAAGCGAGCTTGGAAATGTCCTCTTGATCTATAGGCGTAATGAATGACTTGTTTAGCTTACGAAAAACTTTATGGACTATTTCATCCCCCTCATGCTCCATCACCCTCATTCTCTTGATTAACACACCAAAACTGTCGTATTCCCTAAGCATAGTCTGGAACAATTCGGCTACTGTTACAGCTAGCTCGGCTTGTTCCTCAAGAAGATTGAAAAAGATTTTGTCCTGAGGGAGAATCCATTCTTTGAAACCCATAGCACTTTCTAAAAAGCACTTCTAATATTAGCTTTGCTGTACTTAAGATCGTGAAACGTCATATAGACTGTATATTCTAATGGAAGTGGTGGTGCGGCATTTTCCAGTACTGCTCTTAACAAAGAGAAACATGATTTGATTAGGGTCTTCTTGAAAGAGTTAAAGTTCTTAGTCGGTGCTCTGTGTGACAACGGACAGTGCGCATCGGCGGGAGTGGACCGATTAGTACAGTTGTTTACGAATACTGTTAAAAACTAGAAGCGCTAAAGGCTGTAAAAGGCGAAGAATGATGCAGCCAGCACTGAAGAGAGCCGTGTTCGTGTTCGTGTTAGTCTCGATTGTCTTAGTTTCTTTCGCAGCTTTGCTACAGCAGCAGA
>SMTZ1_10016738_pt1 | contig 12332 bp, 12 predicted proteins | sample DeeMarSWOR136_30_FD_25667 | JGI IMG/M metagenome (IMG submission 25667) | reverse complement strand
ATTCCTTATAGCGGCCTTCTTTAAAGGCGGCGTTGGCTTTAATAACATCCTCTTTGGCCGGTGAACCTTCAAAGCTGGCAGCTAATTCGGCTGTCGCATCCGCCTCCGGGTTCTTGCCGCAACTGGAGAGTAGAAAGAGCATTCCCAAATATGTCAGCGAAAACAAACGCCTTTTTAGCAGTCCGTTAAGCCCGGTGCCGGTTGTGGCCGGCTGTCTCTTTGGACCGACTTCCGAGATGGAATGCTTTGGTAAAAGTATCATAATGTATTTAAGCTAAAAGGCCGCATCCAGAGTCTTTGTAGTGCTTTCGCGGGTTGGCTCGTAGGGAACGCTTTTTTTTGTTAGAATATCGACTAGCCCATAGTCGCCGCTGTCGCGGTCCCAGTATTTCCTGTAGTCGGCGTGGCCGTCACAAAAGACGAAGTTGCCGCCTTTGTTATGGACATTGGCGGTCTGCTCGCGTCGTTCTTTGGTAAACCAGGAGGAGTGGTCGCCTTGACTGGCAAACATATGCCATTCCTGATACGTGGTGTACTCCCGGCCTTCGAGGGCGGCCTTGGAACGATTGTTCGGTTCAGGCTGGACCCAGAGATGATTTGACAGAGACCATCCCTCCTGTATTGCGATGATTGCGCCGGGATTGGGAATCGCCGCTACCCGTCGGCCCATGACGACAGAGTTGACGAGGTATCCGGTGCAACTGACGCGGGAGGGGGCATAGGCTGGGTTCGGGTTCGGCTTGAGGGCCGGACAGGCATACACGGGGGTTGTCGCTTCCGGTTTCTCGGCAGCCACAAAGGGCCGCAATAGCTTAAGGACATTGTCCTCGGCGGCGGGGCTGGCGTAGTCGTAAACCGCCTGGGTTTTTGGGGGCGTTTTCTCGTACTCATTTTGATACATCGTCAGAGCTATGCCCACCTGGCGCATATTGCTCATACAGGAAGCTCTGCGGCCCTTAACTACCAGCAGCTCGATGAGTGTAAACCCCGTTAGAAGTGCCGCCCGAAACTCTTGCACTTTCTGAATTAGACTTACTTCTAACGGGGTAAACCCCGCCCCATTAGAAAAATTTCTTCTAACGGGGCAAGTTAGTCCTAAGGACTCCTTTCGGAGAAAACTCCGGTGTCGTTTCCGGACGTCTGTTTGGCTTCCCGCAAAGCGGAATCCCTCCCCGTGTCTTTCGGGCAATCTTTCGCTCTGCTGATTGGAAGTTCTTATTTCTAACGTAGTAAACCCCTTCTTCCACATGACTACACCTCACAAAAGCAAATTGTGCGGGTGTTTGATTTTCCCCTTAACCACGCGGTGTGCCGAGTTCTGCGGGCAGCTCCAAATGTGAGTCTCTGAACCGCAATGCAAAGCACTTTGCGATGCAGGTCTGCCTCGACGAGTCCTGCGTTTGGGAACAACTCCACGACTTTTCAAAGAGAAAAATGCTAAAAGGTACTCTGCCCGTCTTTTTTGAGAAGTCCAAGGTCTTTAGGTAGCTTAGCGAGATAATTAGCGATGTCGACCATTTCAACTCCTTAGTGGAATCGGCCGGTCCCTTACAAAATTCTACGCTATAAGCGCAGTGCTCTTGTTAGAAAATTATAGCTTAATACTCGCGAGTGTCAAGCCCAATTTCGCATTTTAATCAAGAGCTGTCCATTTTACGGCAAATGGCTATTTGTTCAGAATGGGGCTGATATAATCGACGGTCCAATGGAGATGAAAGTTAAGCTTACCGTGAAAAAGCCTCAGTCTTTGCCTTTTTCTGCAGACGAAGGATAGTGAAAAATTTTCTGCTCAGCTTGGGTGTGATGGTGAGGAAATACTCTGTTTACTTAAAACACATTTCGTAGGGCCTATTTCTGGTTCCTGAAAAAATCTTTTTTTCAAGATTTTTGTTTTGATATTTTTATCTCACCCGTATATATTATTGCTAAAGGACGAGGGTAAGAAAGCTTGTCTTGTTTGCTTCTGTGGCTTCTACCCCAAAATAGCGCATTTTTTCGTAGCCCCATCATGGCTCAGGCGTAAACAGAGAGGTTGTTGGTGAAGAGACAAATGCCAATGTTGTTTAGGGGGGGAGTTCTTGTCTGCTCAATAATGGTTTTCGGTGTGGTTCCCGCAAAAGCCGTCCAGACGGTGCTATCAGGTGTCCCTCCCTACTACTTGCACCACGGCTGCTCACCGACATCCGGCGGTATGCTCGTCGGATACTATGATCAGCTTTCCAGATACGGCGATCTCATCGCCGAGACAACCGATCCTTACGACATGATCGCCACTCCACTCGACGGTCTGACAAACAGCATTGCCGATTTCATGAACACAGACGCGGCAGGCGGCACCCTGGACTTCATGATAGCAACCGGAATAAAGGATTACATCGAATGGGACGATCCCACCACGCCCATAAACGAATCCTATTCTGCCACGGTTTGGAATGAGTACACCTATCAACCGGAATTGATGGAAGGAGGCTATGTCGCCGGTGAGTTCACCTGGTCCGATTATGTTGCTGAAATTGATGCCGGTCGACCCATGCTGCTATCCTGGGGGACCCCTACAGGTAGGGGCCACACTACTATAGGCATCGGATACGACGACAACGATACGCCAAGTCTTCTTGACGATAAGGCCGCCTTGCACACGACCTGGAGCGGCTCCGTTGAGCCGGACTGGTGGTATTTCGACCCGTTTATGTCCGAAAGCAATCAGAGCGGCTGGAACCTCGACCTCGGCACCTTTGTTCGTATCGAGCCCCGAACTGTGGCACCGGCGCCCGGCTCCATATTGCTGGCGAGCATCGGCGCAGGCCTTGTGGGATGGTTCAGAAGAATTCGGCGGAAAACTTTACGGTAATTGATGTAATCGACTGGTTAGGGCGGAATCCCGCCCAACGCATATGAACCGAGGAAGCCGTAAACAATCTTAGCCCCGCTTCGGCAGGGAATGAAAGGAGGACAACAATGAAAGCACAAGTGAGTGGAGACGTCATCTGGGTCGTCCTACTGCATAGAATCGCACTTATCGGAAGGTATGTTACAATCTTGGGGTTGGCGTTGTTGTTGCTGGCTGCTGCTCCTGAAGCGAATGCCGCCTTAACCGGCGAAACGGGTGGAAGCCAGTCCCACACGAATATACAGCCTTCCCTGGGCTCGAACTATATCATCGCTTTGACGGGGGTCTTTCCCTCTCGAAACGATGGCGGGATGGTTCGCAGCAGTGGGGAGCCCTACCTCGGAGAGGTCGATCTTTTTGGGGGCACTTTCGCGCCTCGCGGCTGGGCATCTTGTGATGGTCAGATCCTGCCCATCAATCAGAATCAGGCGTTGTATTCCCTTCTGGGAACCACGTACGGAGGCGATGGTCGTACGACCTTTGCCCTGCCCGATCTTCGCGGGCGCACTCCCATTGGCCCGAGGCAGGGGCCGGGACTGAGCGACCGAAACCTCGGCGAGAAAGCAGGCGTCCAAAGTGTTTCGTTGACCGAGGCCCAGATGCCGAGCCACAACCACACACTGCCCGATCAGTTCGTCAACAACGTGACAGGCAACACGGGCGGCGGCCAGCCTCACTACAATATGCAGCCGTACCTGGGCTTGAACTATGCTATCGCTTTGCAGGGGCTCTTTCCCTCTCGAAGCGATGACGGGACCGTTCGCAGCGGCGTGGATCCCTTCATCGGAGAGGTTGGTCTTTTTGCGAACAATTTTGCGCCTCGCGGCTGGGCATTTTGCGATGGTCAATTGCTGCAAATCAGTGAGAATACGGCGTTGTTTTCCCTTCTGGGGACCACATACGGAGGCGACGGTCGTACGACGTTTGGCCTGCCCGATCTGCGAGGGCGCACTGCCATTGGCGAGGGGGCAGGACCGGGGCTGACACCTCGGCCACTCGGCTCCAAAACCGGCGTCGAAAATGTTACGTTGACCGAGGCCCAGATGCCGAGCCACGCCCACACGCTGCCGCTGCCGCCGTCAAGCGACATGACAGGCAGCACGGGCGGCAACCAACCTCACACAAATATGCAGCCGTCCCTGGCCTTGAACTATATCATCGCTTTGCAGGGGATCTATCCCTCTCGAAACGATGACGGGACCGTTCGCAGCAGCTTTGACCCCTACCTTGGTGAGATAAGTCTTTTTGCGGGCAATTTCGCGCCTCGGGGCTGGGCATTTTGCGATGGTCAGTTGCTTTCCATCTCTCAGAATTCAGCGTTGTTTTCCCTTCTGGGGACCCTATACGGAGGCGACGGTAGAACGACGTTTGCTCTGCCCGATTACCGAGGGCGTGCTGCCGTTGACGATGGGAATGGACCGGGGCTGTCACCGTGGCTACTCGGCCAGAGAACCGGCAGCGAATGGGCCACGTTGAGTACGGCTCAATTGCCACTCCACAGCCACACTTATGATCCCAAAGTCATTCCCGCCCCCGGAGCGATTATACTCGGTAGCATTGGTGTAGGTCTTGTCGGCTGGCTGAGAATGCGCAGGAGGTTGTAAGCCATTAGAACATGGGACTGAATAGGGCTGCGAGTTTAAACTTGCAGCCCTCTTTTAATTGCTGAATCCCAATCACGGAATCTAACAGAATCCCTATCAGCTTCCAATTTTGAAAGCCCCCACAGGCAATTTAATAAATGGTGTTCTCTTCTTTAGGAGTAGTTCAATTTGTCCACATTATATCGCTTAGAAATTTCGGTCCTCTTCAATTACCCGGACATCCTTAACTAAGAAAGGGTGCATGTTGCTGCCAAAGACGATTGGTATTTCCTGGTCTCTGACTTTATGACTGTTGATATTTAATTGCACATACGTCATTTATCTCCAATGTTAATAGTATCGGTTAAAAACAAGCCAAAATAGAGTAGAAAGTTCCCTATTGGCAACATCAGTATTGGTTTTGTTAGCTGACTACGCAGATGAAGAAGAGTTTAAATTTCCCCGTAGCATTATCAAAGATTGCTTTATACTGCGAGGCTTGAGTGTAGTGATAGTGAGGAGGAAATCCTAAGCGATTTTGGCCCTCAAAAATATTTTGTTGCGGGCCGATAAGATTATTAGTCTCTTTGCGTAATGCCCGCGAATCGCTTTTTATATGCCTTTTTACAGTTTATTGGTTGCATTGAAATCATCGTTAGTGTAGAAGCTTCTCAAGAATCAATTAGAGCAGCAAGATGGCTAAAAAGAGAGGGGGGTGAAAATGAAAAAGCTGCTACAATCAAAAAAGCGAGGCTCTGCAATCCCGCTGGTCGTAGTTGCGCTTTTAATACTGCTTGCAATGGGAACAGGACTGCTCAGTCTGGGTCTGAACAGCCGTATCTTTTCCATACGAACCACCTCTGATATTACATCACGATGTGTTGCCGACACAGGGCTGACCAATAGCTTTATTTAAAATGAACGTAACTGCGGAGTAAGAAGATGGTCTTAAGATATATGGTCTCAGATACTGATTTGGTAAAGGTCGAGTTCAAAAAGCCGGAAAAGGAAGTTTTGCAACCAAGGAGAAAAGATGTGCAGCCAACAAGGAAAGTTATCCAGCCAAAAAGGAATAGACCGTCATCTAAAAAAAGCGTGAAACTCAGGCTTTTCTTAATGGTCACAGTGATTTTAGGTATAGCCGTCTACTATCTTTGGACTACCGATCTAACATCATCTGATTTGGAATCTTTGCCCACTAATAAAGAAGTATTAGTAACGTCGATAGTGTACAGCGAGCAGGATGCATCCGCTGTAGTTCTTGACAGAATCGTTCACGAAGGAGATATGATAGACGGTTACAAGGTCGTTAAAATACACAAAGACAAAGTTGAGTTTGAGAAGGATGGAGAAAGTTACACAAAACAAGTAAACAATTGGCGAATCCCACTTACTCAAAGGTTGATTAATATGAGAAATTCAATCATATCTACTATATCTTGCTGGAAACGACAGCTTGAGATTAAACTCTAAAATTCAATCATAGAGGTATTTATGTTGTTTCGAAGATCAAATAAACGCAAGATTACTATTGGTGACCATAAGCAGGTCGAGCAACTGCTACGGCATCTGGGAATGATCACTCAGCAAATGGACCAGGGAATAGCTATTATCGACCCGAATGGAATCATTTGCTTTGTCAATATGCCGTGGGCAAAGATGCATGGATACAAGACGAGTAATGAACTGCTTGGCAAACAGATTAGCGCATTCCACACCCAAGGGCAGGTGAAAGTCGACTTGAATTCTCTGATTGAGGAAACCAAATGTAGAGGCTGGTCTACTTGCGCGGTAAAACACGTGCGAGTAGATGGGACAACATTCCCAACGCAGATGAAGATGATTGTGTTGAAGAATGAGAAAAGCAAGGCCATTGGATTTATAGTTATCACTACAGATATCACCGAACATAAGCGACTGGAAGAGACTGCGACGGAAGCAATTAAGCAGGGCAAAGAGCTAAAAGAGCAAATTGAACAACTCCAATATAACATTCACGAGCGGGAGCAAAACGAGGGAAACATCAAGCAGCAGGCTGGTGAGCTAAGAGCTGCCAACGAGCAACTCAAACATCAAATCACCGAGCACGAGCAAGCAGAGGAATACCTTAAGCAAAAGATTGCTGAATCAACAGCCGCTCACGAACAACTAAAAGATCAAATCGTCGAAAGCGAAAAGGCCAGGAAAGAGCTCATGGAGCAGCTTAACGCGCTAAAAGATACCGTTGAAGGAATCCAATACGAAACCACCGAATGCAAGCAGGAGCAAGAGATACTAAGAGCAAGCACCGACAATGCAGAAGATTCGGGAAAGCCAATCATACTCGATGAAAAACTTAAAGCCATAGCAGAACTGGCCAAGCGGCTGAGATAGGGTGTTGAGGAGTGTTTTTACAAAAGCAATGTTATGCTATCAGTAGTTTCTCAAGAATCAAATTGGAGCAGAAAGATGGGTAAACAGACAATTAGAAAAAAATTCAGATCTTTTTGTCACTTGTTAGCGTTTTCGATATCCTTATCTGGTATAGCCGTGTTGGCATACCAAAGCTTTATTTGGCTGAAGCAGGGATACTGGAGAACTCTCGAATCAAGGTTGGTATTGTATAAAGTTCTGCCGACCAACTTTTTCCAGTGGCTTCATAATCCCCGCTCCTGGTCAGGCTTAAACAAGATTATATCTCTTGTTTTCAACTCCTCTCTCGCTATATTTCTGCTCGTGTTTGGTCTGGTCGTTCATCTGCTCGTAGCCAAGGCTTTTGATTTATTCTCGAAGCCCGAAAAGACGGAGATAGAGGTGGTGCGTACGAGAAATTGGCGTCGCACCTGACGAGGGGGATAGAAGCACCTAACTACAATCCCCTATGATTTTGGGAATAGAATAATTGAGCACACACAAGACATATTGAAATACTAACAAAAGGTATAAGAAATGGAAAAGAAACAAAAGAGACCAAGAATAGTCGTGGATGTATTGGTTTTGACTGGCATCCTGGTGTTTTCATTGTTGGCCATAGTTAGCATAACATTGTTTCTGTAGTGAGGCAATTTGTCGGTACGATTGAACTGGTAAGTAAATTACCGGAAGAGACACAGGTTCATTCATATACAATACAAGTAAATTTACTGATTTGGGGATGTTAAACAAATTCTGAGTTGTTGTCAGTAGCATCTGAAAAATCAGATAGGAGGGGAAAGATGGCTAAAATGATAGATCCAAACAAACCATTAACTCAGTTGGAGCTTGATATTGTCTATCTGAGATACTACGAGGGCCTGCACAGTTCGGAGATAGCCGAACAGCTTGGTATTGAGCTTGAAAAGGTGAAAGACAACTTTAAGAAGCCCAACGTTTCAAGGTATATACAGAGGGTAGTTCTGCCTGATACAGAAAAGCAGCCGAAAGTGAAACTCAACACGGCGAATATCAACTCCACAATAGGCACCAAGTTATTTTATTTCGCCATCTTCATGCTGTTAGTATTTTTAGCAGTGTGTATAAAATTTTTTCTGTGAACAACTGCCTCATCTTTGGAACTATTCAAAGCCCCCGCAGACCATCTCAATGACGAACTCGCTTAGAGGGGTATTAAAGAGCCTATTTCCTTAAAATTCCTTTTACCTTGCTCGAAAAAGGTCTATAATAATACACAAACTTATGCCCTTGCTCCCTCCTTAAAATCTCGCTTGTTCTAAAAGCAGGGGCTTTTTTATATCTGCCTTTCATCTACCTGAACTCTCACTTATTGCCAATTGAATAATACTATAGAAGGGATTCCGCCAGGCCGAGGTGTATTGCTTTCCTCCATAGACTTCCCGGCCCGGTATTTTAACGTTATCATCAAGCTCCTGCGTGTTTTCGCTTTTAACCTTCACCCTCCACACCGCAGGTGCTTTTCTACTTGGCTTGGATGTGGGATGAGAAGAAAATCCTAAGCGATTTTGGCCCTCAAAAATATTTTGTTGGGGGCCGATAAGATTATTAGTCTCTTCGCGTAATGCCCACAAATCGCTTCTTAAATGTCATTTTACTGTTTTTTGGTTGCATTGAAATCGTTGTTAGGGTAGAATATGTTTATAATTCAAGCAATGGGGGTGTTTTTAGTACAGGAAAGTTTGTCAATTTTAGTTTTATGAAAAAACTCTTTTAGTCTTTTGACAGTAGCTTCTCAAGAATCAATTAGGGCAGCAAGATGGCTAAAAAGAGAGGGGGGGTGAAAATGAAAAAGCTGCTACAATCAAAAAAGCGAGGCTCTGCCGTTCCGCTGGCCGTAGTTGCGGTTTTAATACTGCTTGCAATGGGAACAGGACTGCTCAGTCTGGGTCTGAACAGCCGTATCTTTTCCATACGAACCACCTCTGATATTATGGCACGATGCGCTGCTGACGCAGGGCTGACAATGGCTTTGTTTAGAATGAACGAAAAAAAGCAACAAGTCGGACTCTGGGATGGAAGTACTCTACCACAGGCAATTGATGAAAAGTTGCCCCACTGTGACGCAACATATAGTTACACAGTTACAGGTGACCTCGCCAAAGGTTATTCTGTCAAGTCCGTTGGAAGAGCCAATCAAGCCGAGAGAACAGTCTATGCTACTTTAGGACTGGAGGGATTGTTTGAGTATGCGATTCTAACGAAGGAGAGGTTGATATTGAAACCAGATACTCTCATCGATGGATACAATTCCGAAGACCCACTTGATACCGATTTTGATGTAGAGATTAGTACCCAAAGCACTGCAGATGCGAGCGTGATTCTCAATAGCGGTGTGACTGTGGAGGGGGACATTACTGTGGGCGTTGGTGGTGACCCTGATACTGTTATAAAAGATATGGGCGCAAAGACCGGAGATAGGATCGGTGGAATAATAGAAGAACCCTTACCACTGATAAGCCCGCCGGCACTGCCCAATATGGGAGCTGATATTACCGCCAAGGGCGAAACCGTAATACTCAATCCTGGAGACAGCGGCCAATATGGCAACATTGTTGTGTCAAAGGAAGACAAGGCGGGGGTATTGGAAATAAGCGGCGGAGATGTTGTACTGTACCTCACTGGAGATATTGACCTTGGAGAATCTTGCGAGCTTGTTGTAAAGGACGGCTCGTCTTTGACCATTTACATAGATGGTGATATTCACTGTCGCACAAACAGCGCAGTCAATGCCGAATATCCTCCTGAGGAGCCCTCGAAATTCCAAATATATGGTACAGCCGAAGTTCCACAGTCCTTTGACATCAAGGCAAAGCACGATTGGAGCGGCACTATTTATGCCCCAAATGCGGATGTTATTCTTTATGCCAATGGAGATTTTTACGGTTCTACTGTTTCCAATTCCTTTGAATTGAAAGCCGGCGGCAATTACTACTATGATGAAGCACTAAGGACAGTCAGCGTGGACGATTTGGGAGTACGTTTCGTAGTAAAGCGATGGTATGAGGGCGGTACTAAGTCATTGACTTCGAATATAGAAATAGAGCCTGTTCAGAAGTAAAATGGGAGTCGAAGCTGTGATTTTACTTTTTCTCATAGGAATCAAATTGGAGCAGCAAGATGAGTAAACAGACAATTGGACAAAAATTCAGAGTGTTTTGTCTCTTGATATCGTTTTCGATTCCTCTATCTGGTATAGCAGTTTTAGCATACCAAAGCTTTGTTTGGCTGGAGCGGGGATACTGGAAAGCTCTCGGATCAAGATTGGTCCTGGACAAAGTTATGCCGACCAACTTTTCCCAGTGGCTTGTTAATCCCCACTCCTGGTTAGGCTTAAACAAAATTATATCTCCTGCTTTCGACTCCTCCCTCGCTATGTTTCTGCTCGTGTTTGGTCTGGTCGTTCTTCTGCTCGTAGCCAAGACTTTTGATTTATTCTTGAAGCCTGAGAAGAAAGAGCAGGCGAGAGTAGTAAAATGGCGTACCTTATAGAAACGAACGCGAATTGGATAGGCATAGCTGTAAATGTGCTTATGAGACTATTGCCCCTTAGAGGCAGACAATAATCAAGCAGAGGACGGGAGCAGGCTCACCGCCTTTTTTTTGTCGGCCCGACTTTGAAAGGGAAGGAGGGGGCCAGACTATTTATCTGACTCCCTCTCCAAATCAATGCTAATTCTCTTCGATTTCTACAGGTGATTCTTCGGATTCTTCCCAGGGTGTCTCCTGGGACTCCTCGGATGGAGTCTCTTGAGGCTCTTCGATTACTGCCTGTTGAGGCTCTTCGAGCGATGTCTGTTGCGGCTCTTCCGGGACCTTAAAATTTTTTTCTCTAACCATAATTTATCTCCTTTCACAAAAACCGACTTAAATTTTAATAGCCTTTTATCGGCATGTTCAGGCAGCAACTTAATCAGAATATGGGACTAAAAAAGGGGTTTGAGTGCTTTTTAGCAGTCTTTTTTTAATCATTTGAGCAAGACCACAGAACGGCCATCAGCTTTCAAATTAAATCACCTCGGAGGGTATTTAAACGGCGAACTTGTCGTCCTGAGCCGATTGGCTCGATGGTAGAATTGTAGAAAAAAAACGTTACGTTCAGTATCGATAGTGGCACATAGTTATAGTTTTTGTTGAATATGGACCGGAAAAATTACAACAAGGTGCCAAATGCGATTTGATTGCTTTACAGAACAGGATTATTTAGACAGCGGATTTTTGTTAGTCGGAGACCTTAATGACGTTTCCTCATTGGCTTGCCGCAGAACCAGAGATTTTAGGATAGACGAATATATTCCGATTGACCAGATAGATGGCAAAAGTCTTATTTTAGCTGACCCAGACCGTGAGAGGCGAATAAAAGAGCACACCAGGCGAATCCAAAGAGAACTACGAAGGCGCAAATCCTCTGTTGCTTAAGCTCCTGCTTTGAACAATCGTTCTCCTCCACAAAGCAGGGGCTTTTTATGAATCGTTCCGCTTTGCAAAACGGGGGACATTTCTTTTGATTTTCAGAGACAAAAAGTATATGATGTTCATATATATAAGAGCATAAGAGCATAAGAGCATAAGAGCATAAGAGCATAAGAGCCCCCGGCAGAGGAGCATAGAAGTACATCCGGGGATAAACTCCGGAGCACAAGAGCAAAAGTCATAAGTGACCAAGAGCATAAGCGCATGGGTGCACAAGATCGGCAAAGCGGCAGATTGCCCGAAAGACACGGGGAGGGATCCCGCTTTGGGGGAAGCCAAACAGACGTCCGGGAACGACACCGGAGTTTTCTAACGGAGTTCACCCCATTAGAAATAAATCGAATTCAGAAAGTACAAGAGTGTCGTGCGGCACTTCTAACGGGTTTTACATTGATAGAGCTGTTGGTGGTGATCGCCATTATTGCGTTGTTGATGGGAATATTGTTCCCTGTACTTCGAAAGGCGCGGGAGCAGGGCAGGGATGTTGTGTGCAGAAATAATTTGCGTCAAATCGGCTTAGCGGCGAACTTTTATGCCGACCATTACGGTTTGTACATCCCACGCTCAGCGGAATGGGGAGGAGATATAAAGCCCTGGTTCCAGCTTTTTATGCCTTTTTTGGCCCAGAAGCCTGTCGAGGATGATTACCGTAACGTCAAGATATTTCGCTGTCCGAGCTATCCGGATAAAGAACAAACCGTATGCTATGTCGTCAACGGCTGGAGAGGTGATAGTAACAATGGCTGGGGGATGCAAAGAGTGCCGACCAAGCTGACCGACTGTAAGAGTCCCGCCACTACTATCTACCTTGCCGACAACGAGGACGGGCCATGGCGAACCATACTCAAAAATGCAACCGACCGGGACGTGACTCGATGTGACGTGTTCCGTCCGAGCCATCTGCCAAACTCTGATAGTCAGGACATAGGCGGAGGCAGACGGGTGGCAAGGGCCCG
>SMTZ1_10005897_pt1 | contig 12332 bp, 17 predicted proteins | sample DeeMarSWOR136_30_FD_25667 | JGI IMG/M metagenome (IMG submission 25667) | reverse complement strand
GATAGAAACTTCATATAAATTTCACGATAAATATTTATCGTTTATGAACAAAAAATGAAGTACGCGTGAAATTTATGAAAGCAAATTATGAATATTTTTTCAAATTTAATTGGTCTTCTAATCCATTTAATTTATCAATAAGACCTGAATTGATGGTCGGTTATTCACACCAAACCGATTCTTTATTATCACATATTCAAAACCACCATAAATTTGGCTTATTAGTTGGACCAACAGGATCTGGAAAAACCACTTTACTTTTATGGTTAAAGGCCCAACTAATGGCCTACGAAAAATTTCTTCCCTTTTATATTTCTAAACCCCCCAGAAAGCCCGAAAATTTAATTCTTTTGTTTAAATTAATATTGGGTTATAATTTTTTAGACAATATAAGACAGAAGAACTTAACCTTTTATAATATTCAAAAATATATTTTTAGAAAACTTAGAAAAAAACATTTAGTGTTATTGATTGATGAAGCACATGAATTTTCAATCCAAAACCTCGAATGGATTAGGACCATTGTCGATTCTATACCCAATTTTTGTGTTATTATGGCCGGGTTGCCCGTTTTCGAAAATAAGTTAGAGACCAAATTACCCACATTATGGATGAGAATTAATACAAAAACTTATTTAAATAATTTAACTAGATCAGAAACAGAATCTTTAATTTCTAAAAGAATTGTTAGTGTTGGGGGTGATGATATAAACCCATTCAACACCGAAGTCATCGATAAAATATTTGAAACCACAGGTGGTTTCCCCAGAGAAATTATAAAAACCTGTGATAAACTCGTTTCTGAAGCCGCTGGAAGAAACATTTTAAATATAAACTCATCATTTTTTGATGAAGTTATTATTTCTCAGAACATACCAAAACCCGTCGAGTTGAGGCTTTCTATAACCGGAAAACAAAGAAAAATTCTAAAAATTCTAAACGAAACACCAAATTTAACCCCATCTAATATTGTTGAAAAAATGGATACTGGCAACTATAAATCTAAAGATAATGCCATCCGTTCTATTAATAATATTTTAAAACGTCTTTTTAGAGACGATATGATTCAACGTAAGAAGATGGGCAATAGTTTTGTTTACTTTTTATCTGGAAAAGCAAAAACAATGCTTACTGAGGCTTAATTTACACTAACAGATAAAGATAAATTAGTTAAAAATTAAATATATTAAGAGAGGTGAAACCAATGGTCGAAACAAGAGTTAGAGCCAAGGACATTCTGAAAAAAACCATTATTAGTGAAGAAACTGGAAGGAAATTCGGTGTTGTAGGTAATATAGATTTTATCACTGAAAGCGGTGAATTATTAAATTTAATTATAGAAGATGCCACCATGCATTTGAAAGAATTAAATATGAAAGGCGATGAAAAAGGCAGATTTTTAATTCCCTTCAGCGCAGTTAAATCAATCGGCGATTTTGTAATTGTTAGTGAAAATGAGCTGGTTTAGATCTTATTTTACAAAATATGATTTATAAAAAATTTACTTAATTATTTAAGTTAAAATTAAGTAAATATAATTGATAATTTATGGGAATTTTTTCAAGATTTAAATCTTTATTTAAATCTAAAGACATTAGCCACACAGATAACAGTTTACCTGAATTTTCAATTTTCAAGACTGAAACCCCTGAAAAGATAATAGAAACCCGAATTAAACCCATTAAAATACCGACCATTCTTGATTTAGGTGAAAAGTTAAGTCATCTTTCTTCACACATATCCTCGTTAAAAGAAGACGTTGTTACTAAATCTTGGTTTTTAAACCAGTACGAAGACGCTAGCAATGAAATTTTGAACAGTTTAAATGATATTAATAAAATTGTTTATGAAATCAAAGATATACTTACTGACACTAAAAATTTAAGTAAAAACTTAAGTGATGTTTCAAATAAAAGACTGAACGCTTCTGATATGATCCTTAATGTTTTAAAAAAGAATGAAAAACTAAGATTTAGAGATATTGTTTCTTTATTGCCTTTCTCTGATCCTACTATTTCAAAACACATTAAGATTTTATTAAATAATAACAAAATAAAAAGAACCAAAATTGGGAAAGCAGCCTTTTACGAATTAGTTAACCCTTAGACAAACTCTTTAATATTTCTTCACGTGAAATAGGTCCCTTTCTTATAATATCTTCATTATTAGTCATATCTATTATGGTCGATGGTTTAATTTTTTTTAAATTTCCCCCATCTATAATCATATCAACTTTCTTATCAAAAGTTTTAATTATCTCTTTTATGTTATAAATCGGGCTTTCTTTGGAAATATTCGCACTAGTTGAAATTATCGGTTTTTTTAGGTTTTTTACTATATTTGTGGCAAGTTTATTGCTTGAAACCCTAAAAGCAACAGTATTTTCTCTATTTACAAGAAAGTTATCGTTTCTTTTTTTGGCTATTATTGTTAACGGTCCGGGCATAAAATTTTTCATCAATTTTTCAATTTTTTTTGTAACTTTAACGTATTTTTTTATCATCCTTCTATTACTAACTAATATCGTCATAGCTTTTTTCTTTTCTCTCTTTTTTATTTTGTAAATTTTTTTAATTGCTTTACTATTTGTCGCGTCGCATCCTATTCCGTAGCAAGTCTCTGTTGGATATATAATTAAACCACCCCTTTTCATTATTTTAACTGCCATTTTGACGGTTTTTATAAATTTTTCTTTTACTTCAATTTTTGAGATTATCGTTTTTTTCATTTCAACCAATTTATTTCTACTTCATCCGTTCTCCAATTTTTCATTATCTTCGATTCATTTAGTTTTCTTTTTTGTTTCGTGTCTAATATTCCGTTCCATGCTATCATAGTACCATTATCACCAGCATATTTTTTTGGTACAGTATAAGATTTTGCTTCACGTCCATTACACATCTCCTTCATCATTTTATCTAATCTTTTAGATGCCGCTACGCCCCCAGTTATTAAAACTTCATCCTTTCCTGTATGTGCTAAAGCTCTTTCTGTTACTTCTGTTAACATGGAATAAACCGTCTCTTGAAAACTAAAACTAATATCCGCCTTATTTATACCCCCTTTATATTTTTTTATGCATTCTGTGACTATACCAGTGAATGATAGATCCATACCCTTTACAACATACGGCAGTTCAATCCATTTACCTCCATTTGCTGTTTCTTCTATATTTGCACCGCCGGGCATTTCAAAACCCATACTTCTTGCTAAGACATCTAATGCATTTCCTATTGCTATATCTTCGGTTTCACCAAAAATTCTATATTTTTTTTCAACATATGCTATTATTTGTGTATTACCTCCAGAACAATAGACAATTACAGGATCTTTGCACTCTGTCAATATTTTTCCGATTTCTATATGGGCAATACAATGATTCACACCAATTAACGGTTTATTATATTTTTGACTCAAAAATCGTGCTATGCTTGCACCCACTTGTAAACAATTAGGTAATCCAGGTCCTTGTGAAAAAGATATTATGTCTATATCTTTTAATTCTATTTTTGACTCTTCTAAAGTTTTTTTTAGAATTTCTGGCCCCCTTTCTATATGATTTTTTGCCGCCTCTCTCGGATGTATTCCTGTTCCTGTCGGGGGAATATAGACTGTTTTATTTTCTCCTAGAATCTTTCCTTTATCTGTTATAATCCCAACTCCAAATGTATGCGCCGTACTTTCGATACCAAGACTAATCATTAGAAATCATCTCTTATATACCTCAGAAAGCATTTTATTTGATAATTTTACTATTTTCATTAATTCTTCTACGTCTTTATCCTTTAATTCATCCTTTAATCTTATAAGTTTCACTGGTAATCTAAAACTTTCAAAATCACTACCCGTTTTAACGTCTAAAATAGCGTCTAATCTATTGATTGCCCTGGAAACAGCCATAGCGTTTATTTGTAGAACTCTAGATATCTCTCTTATACTTAATCTGGTATTTTTTCTTTTTGATAGTTCTTTTAAGACTTTTAGTACCATTAAATTGTATTTTCTTTGTTTTTCTGACGATTTTTTTCTTCTCATAAACTCTCACGATTTTATATTGTTACAACTGTAACAAATTACACATTTTTACATACTTATAATATTACTCTACAAATTTGATTTAATGGATAAAATAATTAACAGAGCCTTGAATGCCTCTGGTTTTGATAAACTTAATCCAATGCAAGAATCTGCTGTTGACAAGGGATTATTAAACTTCAAAAGCATTGTAGTTTCTGCTCCCACCGCTTCTGGTAAGACACTTTTGTGTGAATTGGCTGCTTTAAATCTACATTTTAACCGAGAGGGAAAAATGCTTTATATGGGCCCCCTCGTTGCACTAGTATCTGAAAAATACAACTCCTTTAAGAAAAAATATTCTAAACAAGGAATTAAAATTGCTATGTCTGTCGGTGATCTTGATTCTTCAGATCCCTGGCTTGTTGACTATGATTGGATTTTGACTTCGAATGAAAAAATGGATAGTTTGATTAGACACGGTGCCAACTGGATAAAAGATATCGGGTTAATAGTAGTTGATGAAATACATCTCCTTCACGACCCTTCACGTGGACCCACACTTGAAGTTACTTTAACTAGATTAAGAGAATTAGTGCCACAAGCACAAATTTTGGGATTGTCTGCAACCATTAAAAACGCGAAAGAATTGGCAGAATGGTTACACGCAGAACTTCTAATTTCTGATTATAGACCAGTGGAATTACATGAAGGCTTATACCTTAATTCTAAAATTCAATTTTATGGTAAATCAGGATATGAATTAAATGAACATTTACAACCAGAACACTCAATATTTGATAATACTAAAAATTTAGACAAACAGGCATTATATTTCGTTTCATCTAGAAGAAATGCCGAATCATTAGCTGAAAATTTAGCAACATTCAATAGAAAAAACTCAACTGATAAAACTCGGTTGTTTAAATTATCTCAAGAAATACTCGATGTTCTTGAAATACCAACCAGACAATGTAAAAAATTATCTGAATGTATTAGAAATGGTATAGCATTCCATCATGCAGGTTTATTATTTAAACAGAAGAAATTGATCGAAGAAAATTTTAAATCTGGCATTATCGATGCTATCGTTGCTACACCAACTCTTGCTTTCGGTGTAAATTTACCTGCATTCCGTGTCATCATTCGTGATATAAAAAGATATTATTCTGGTTACGGCTCCAGATTCATTCCTGTGCTTGAATACAAACAATTTTGTGGCCGTTGTGGAAGACCCCAATACGACGAGTGGGGAGAATCAATTTTAATAGCCAAATCTGAAGATGATGCAAATTTATTGAATGAAAAATACATCCTAGGCAAGCCAGAAGAAATATACTCCAAACTTGCTCTAGAACCCGTATTGAGAATGCATACTTTGTCTCTGATTGCTTCTGGTTTTGTTAACAATGAAATATCTTTGTCAAAGTTTTTCCAAAAAACCTTTTATGCGTATCAATATGGTGATACTTCTTTAATAGATTCTAAGATTGATAAGACACTGGAAATGCTGGTCGATTTTAAATTTCTCTATAAAGAAGAAAATAAAATACTGCCCACTAGAATAGGAAAAAGAGTTTCTGAACTCTACATTGATCCGATTACTGCCCATTATTTTATCAAATGTCTGCAAAGAGCCATAAAAACCAAACCACAACAATTCAGTTTTCTCCATATGATAACCAATACATTAGAAATGAAACCATTCTTATCTGTAAGTGGAAAGGATTTTGAAGAAATTAATAATGTTATTGCCAAAAGAAGATTCCTACAAAAAGTACCTAAAGACTGGGAATTAGAATTTGATGAATTTTTAATGAGTGTTAAGACTGCTATGATGTTTGAAGGATGGACTAATGAAATGACTGAAGATCAAATACTTTCAAGATTTAGAGTTACTCCCGGGGAGCTAAGAACAAGATTGACCAATGCTGATTGGTTGTTGTATTCCGCCCAAGAACTTGCGTTGCTACTAAAGTTCAAAATTTTGTTAAGTGATTTGAGAAAAACTAGAGTCAGGATTAAATATGGTGTAAAAGAAGAATTGATACCACTTGTTAGATTGCAGCAAATAGGACGCATACGTGCTAGGAAACTTTATAATGCTGGCTTGAAAACTATTTCTGATCTACGCAAAACACCTCTAGATAGTTTAACAAAAATTATTGGACCCAAAATTGCTGAAATAATAAAAAAACAATTAGGGGAAAAAGTTGAAATTAAAAAACACAAACAAGTTACATTAACCAAAACGGGGGAGTAGTATAACTTGGCCATTATCCAGGCTTCGGGTCTTGGAGAAAAAGTCTGTGATCCGGGTTCAAATCCCGGCTTCCCCACTATTTCATTTTTGTTATAATTTCTTTTATCTCCTTTTGGTGCATTTCATAAACTCTTTCTATTAACACACCAACAACAATACCAATTAATGAACCTATTACAACATCTTCAACTCTATGGACATTAAGGAATAACCTGGATAGAGAAACCAGGCAACTGGATAACAGTAAAATTATTGCTAATTTTTTGTTTTTATACAAAAGTGCTAAGGATGTCATAGCCGCAAAGACAACTGCAGCATGTCCGCTTGGGAATGAATATAATAATGGACAATTCAATAAACCAAAACAAGGTCTTGGAACCTTGAATAATAATTTGATGACATAAATTACTGAATATGCAATCAATACAGTCGGTAATGTCAAGAATATGAACCAAGAAACGTGTTTTTTTGCTCTTTTTGGTATAGCAAAGAAGAATATCAATGATGTTATGGCTGCACCCACCCAGAATTGAATATCGCCGAATATTGACAAGAATTGCCAAAAAATCATAATAATATTTTGATTTATTTATAGAAATAACTAAAAATGATTATAAATTATTTTTTTTCAAATACTTTCCAACTTACCCCCCCCTTCTTTAGTATTTTTAAATTAACTTGCAAATTAATTATTCCAACAAATATCATAAAAAATATAAAATGGGGTATATAAAAAACGTATTTTAAAGTTTTTTGTTTTAGTGAGCAAATCGTAGTATATAATATTAAGAGTATTATGTTAGACACACTGAAAAAATAAGTAATGTAATTATTATTAAAAATGTTATAAATATAAAACGGTAAACCTATTAAAAACAAAATTATGAAAATAGAATAAAATTTTAGAAAAAAGGCCCCCCGCATCCCGAATTCAGAATTGAACCCATACATAAGTCTTGAAAATTCATCTCTAAGTCCCCTTAAATTTTTTGGTACAGAATGAAAAACAATTATATCATCAGCAAAATCTATTTTAAAACCACTTTTTCCCACATCACGACAAAACCAATAATCTTCAACTAAACTTTTTTTAAATTTAATTTTTTTAAACACTGTTTTTTTTACGATACTACCATAACCCATAAACGATTCTAATTTAAAAAATTTCGCTAAATTTTTTGCCGAATAAAATGCAAGTAATTGAAATATACTGACTGCCTTTCCTATATACGTTTTCTCAGTTGTTGACATTTCACGGGTTATAACTAAATCTACAATATTTATTCTAGAAACTGCTTTTTCTAACCATTTTTTTCCCAGAACACAATCCCCATCAACAAATGCTATTAAATCATATTTCGTTTTTTTCACTGCTTTATTCAATGCGAACCACTTTCCACGTCTCTTTTTTTCTTCAATATATTCAATTTTTCCATTTTTCTCTAGCTTTTTACAAATTTCAGAAGTATTGTCCGTACCACCGCCAACCACGATTATTTCTGTTTTTTCTTTATAATTTTGTTTTAGTATTGAATTTACACATCTCTCTATTCTTGGACCCTCGTTCCAGACGGCTATTACGAACGAGACCGGGGAATATTTTTTTATTTTTTTTATTTTTTCTGGTATTAAAAAACCCAATAACTCAAATATTTGGAAAATCATATAAAAAAAGAGCCACAAATTACCCAAAATTTGAAATAATATTAACATAATTTTTCTTTGTTTTTTGGGTATAAAACAATTTCAAAAAGAAATTATTTTTTTCTTTTATTCAGATAATCTTCATATAATTTTATCGTGGAAAGAAAGATTGTTCCATAAAAAAACCATCCAAAAACAGCCGTCCACGGCACATCTAAAATTTTGAAAAGATTTTCAGAATATGTATATGACCATAAACCCAAATTACGTCCTATAAACTCAAGAGGAACACCAGTTATTAGGAGCGAAACAAGTCCATATAAAAAATACTTTAAATTGTTTATTTCTTGCCCCATCATTTTTTTGATAATTTCTATTAATAACACACAAGTACTCAAAGTGCAACCCCAGGCCACGATTATTGACAAAGGAATCGCTTCACCACCCACCACAAAATAATATGGTAATTTTTCTGTATCGTATAAAAACATGGGTGCGACTTGAATCTCAAATAATAAACCAATTAATAGACTAATAGTTATTGCCCCAAACATCTTTTTTTTCAAAAATCTACCAATTAGATAAATTATTATTAAACAAACAATTCCTAATACTTCCCAAAACAACCGATCACTTTAATTTAATAAATAATTATTTTTTATTTTATAATAGATATATTATCAGTAAATTAGTGAGAAGTATGTTAATAACCAAAAAAGATGGAACAAAAGAAGAATTTGACAAAGAAAAATTGAAAAACTCCTGTTTAAATGCAGGGATCGCGCCGGATGTTGCCGAAAACATAGCAAATGAGATTGAAAGCATAATACATGAAAACATCACAACAGAAGAAATAAGAGTTCTAGTTCTTTCGAGATTAAGAAAAACCGACCCCTCTTGTGTGCAGAAATGGTTAGATTTTGAAAAAAATAAATAACTAAACTTTTCTAGCAAAAGTTAACCAACCAGTATGCATTACACCCGAAACTTCAGGCAATGTATGTCTCCCTACGCGCCACTCTCTTAATATATTTTCGACAGTTCTTATTTCTTCAAAATTCAATTTTTCTATCTCTTCTCTTACTAAAATCACTTGCTCAATATATGGCGAATAGATAGCTAACCAACTACCAGACTTTAGAGCGTCAAAAGATGGTTTTACTAATTTTTCCACTCCTTTCATATCCAAAGTTATTAGATCCACATTTTTTTCATCTATACCTTCTTGGATATCTTTTTCCTTCAAGGTTATATTTTTCAAACCACTTAATTTTATATTTTTTTTAGCTACTTTAGCAAAATCAGATCTCTTTTCATAAGTTACAACTTTGCCTTTATCACAATAATAGGCTAAGAATATAGCCAAAAAACCCGATCCAGCCCCCGCATCAACTATTAAACTATTTGGAGAAATGCCAGTATAAGCCAATATCAAAGAAGCATCCCTAGGCATTATAATTTGAGGCACCCTCCTTAATTTTTTCAATATATCTAGTAAATTTAATTTTTTCATTTTCTCAACAAGTTCACATAGATCTTAAGATTTTTATCCTTTTTTCAATAGGAGGATGTGTTGCATAAAGAGAATCTAAACCACTTTTATTAGGATCAGTAAAAAATAGATGTGAAACAGCTTCACTGACTTTCATCTTACCTTTATTGATATTTTTTATCTTCTCTAGAGCAGAAGCCAAACCTTCAGGATAGCGTGTCAATTGAACTGATGACGAATCTGCAAGATATTCTCTCTTTCTGGATATAGCAAGTTGAACCAATCTTACAATTATGGGTGCGAATATAGCCAATATAACACCAACTATCAACAATATACTACCCCTATCCCTATCATCTCTTCTGCCACCACCATACCAGAGTGTTCTACGGAACATATCACTCAATATTGCAATCAAGCCAACTAAAACTGCTACGAAAGTTGCAAACCTAATATCATAATTTCTTATATGAGAGAGTTCATGTCCTATAACCCCCTCTATCTCATTTCTCTTCAAATTTCTCAATAAACCCGTAGTTACAGCGACAGAACTGTGTTGAGGATCCCTTCCAGTAGCAAAAGCATTAATTTCTTCACTTTCTATAACATAAATCTTTGGTTTTGGAATACCTGCGGCAATGCTTAACCCATCAACAACATTAACTAAATGAGTGTATCTCCTATCATCTTCCTTCACAAGTTTAGCTTTAGTTGATGCGAGGACAATCCTATCACCATACATGTATGAACCATAAGTATAGATTAACATGAAAATTCCAGCAAATATAAGAAATATTAACGATAATTCTGGAGCAAAAATCTGGCTTATAATATAAACCAAACCAATTAAAAAAGAAAAAATTATAATTCCGAGTACCCAAGAGTTCCTTCTATTCTTTGCTATTTCATCGTAAAAACTTTTTTTTTCCATTTAGAACTTCACTTTGACTGCTTTTCTTTCAATTTCTTTTATTTCAAAGAATTCTCTAGCTTTCGATTTTCTAGCTATACCCGCAAACCATTTACCCGGAATCGTCGTTATACTATTATTGAAATTCAACACCGAGTCGTTATAGAACTGTCTAGAGTAGGCAATCTTACTTTCAACACCCTCTAATTGCTCTTGTAATAATTTGAAGTTTTCACTAGCTCTTAATTTTGGATAGTTTTCTGCTATTGCAAAAATCGTTTTTAAAGCCTTTGTTAACTCACCATCTGCTTTAGCCTTGGCTTTAATGTTACCTGCTTTCATCATGTTTTCTCTAGCCTTTGTGACCATTTTAATTGCATCTTTCTCATGTTTCATATATCCTTTAACAGTCTCGACTAAGTTTGGCACTAAGTCAGCTCTTTTTTTTAATTGAACGTCTATCTGGGACCAGGCGTTGTCTATTCTGTTAGAGAGTACTACTATCTTGTTATAATAATAGACGATTACGATTATTACCAAAATTACAAAACCCAAAATAATAAAAGGTAAAACCAACTTATCACCTCAACTATTCTTTTGAAATACGGCTTTAAGAATCTTTTTCTGAAATGCTTAAATCTCTTACTATCGTTTTATAAAATATGAAAGTAGTTAAAACACTCTTGGCTATTATAGCACTTATAGTTCTTTTTGTAATGCTTTGGTTCTTGATAAATTTCCCAAAAGATGAATGCAGTAAGGACGAAGATTGTATACCAACCAATCCATTAATGGGGGTTCAATACTTCTGTGATAATGGTGTTTGTAATACAAAGCCCCTCGGAGACCCAGCGTCCCAATATTGCATTGAAAATAATGGTACTATAGAGATGAGAACAGATACAGACGGTAATCAATATGGTGTTTGTATATTTCCTGGTGGCAGTGAGTGCGAAGAATGGGAATTCTATAATGGAGAGTGTCAACCTGGAAGCACATTTCCCAAGACAAACTGTCAATCCAATGAAGATTGTGTGCCCGAATTCTGTTGTCACTCTAGCTCGTGTGTTAATAAGGAAAATAAACCAGATTGTGCCGGAATATTTTGTACTCAAGAATGTATGCCAGGAACCATGGACTGTGGGCAGGGACACTGTGTTTGTTTAAATCAAAGATGTAAAGTAGAGTGGACATGATTTAAATATTTTTATGTAAAGCAAACTCAATTTTCTAAATGAATTATTCGAAAAATTATTTTTTTCTAACGAAAATAGTTTATAAATAAAATTTGAATTTAAAATTAGAGTGCGTGCCCTTAGAGGATCTAGCGACCCCCTCAAAAAGGGGTCAAGGCACTCTTTTAAATCATTTTTTCCGTCTTTTTCTTAAAATCTAATCCCAATTTCTTAAAATTCTTTTCCCATTCGATTGTTAAAACGCCAATATATCCACAATCTTTGCATTTGTAGCGCATTCCCGTAACAGCACCCATATAAATACTCATATTTTTAGAATTACATTTTGGACAGATTTTAACGGTTTTTATTTTTTTAGATTTGAGCATACAAATTTATTTCAAAAATTAAACTATATTAGGATATCAGTATGTCTACAAAGAGAAGTATAATCACCTCAAAACCAAAGAAAGAGATATTAAAAGTCTTAAAGGGGGTCGGTGTCGCAGAGTATTCCCTTAAAAAAATGAAAAAAAATAAGATTAAAATAATAGTTGATGCTAATCTAGAAACTTGTAGAAAAATTATTAACTATCTTGAAGGCTGATCATCTCTTTCTTAACTTTAATATAACCAGAATGAATATTATGTAAGATACGCCAGTAAAAACAGACAATAGATTGAATTTAAATGTTATATCAGATGTATCTTCTAAACCCATATAAACAAAAAACCAAGCGCTCAATATTAGTATAGAAAACCCTATTATTCCGAGTATAATCAACATCGTGTCAAGAAACTTTAGCTTCATAGAATGATTATTGTATTTTTAAT
>SMTZ1_10037339_pt1 | contig 12333 bp, 13 predicted proteins | sample DeeMarSWOR136_30_FD_25667 | JGI IMG/M metagenome (IMG submission 25667) | reverse complement strand
TAGCGAAACGCCGTCCAGCCGTCATTGTCCTTAACGTCGAATTTAGCTCCTCTGGCAACCAAAAGTTTCGCCATCTCGATATCTTCATTCCAGACGGCATACTCAAGAGGCGTACCGTCATTATTCGGCATCACGTTCACATCCGCACCTTTATCCACGAGAAATTTTACCATCTCCTTGTCCTTCTCCCAAATGGCATAGTACAAGGGTGTATAGCCCCCCTTGTCTTTCGCATTGACATCGGCACCCTTGGCAATAAGAACTTCCACCATATGAGTTTGGCCATACTTGATGGCGTAGTGCATTGGCCTCATATCCCACTTGTCTTTCGTATTGACATCGGCGCCCTTGGCAATAAGAACTTCAAGAACTTCCACCATATGCGTTTGGCCATACTTGATGGCGATGTGCATTGGCCTCATATCCCACTTGTCCTTAGCATCCGGGTCGTTTCCCTTGGCAATCAGCAGTTCCGCTACCTCCACCAGGCCGCTGTAAACCGCGGCGTGCAAGGGTACCCAGCCCCACTTGTCCTTTGCCATGACGTCGGCGCCTTTGGCGATGAGCAGCTTGGCAACATCTCCGCGGCCTTGCCAGGCCGCACTATGTAATGCGGTCTCACGAGCGAAGTTTCGCGCGTTGACGTCGGCTCCTTCTGCAATGAGCAGTTCAGCCACATTCCTCCAACCAGCGCGCGCTGCATAATACAGTGGCGTCTCACTGCCTGGACAATACAGTGACGTTGTGCAGTTGTCCCTGGCGTCGACATCCGCGTCCCTGCCGATGAGGAACTCGACTACGTCCATTTGTCCTGCGCTGGCTGCGACTACGTCCATTTGTCCTGCGCTGGCTGCATAGTGCAGTAACGTGCGGCCACCTTCGTCGCGGGCATCCACGTTCGTACCTTCCTTGAGGCTGTTTCTTACCTTATCGAGGTTTCCCCTGTGAGCGGCGAGATGGAGAGCAGAAACCTTGGCTCCTCTGCTGACAAGCAGTTCGACCATATGACGCCCGCCTCCCTCGCTCCGGAGGGCCAACGATATAGGCGTCGAGCCTTTGTTATTTTTCGCGTTAACATCCGCGCCTTTTACAATCAAAAGTTCAGCCGTTTTTGTCTTACCATGGAGAGCTGCATAATGTAGCGGCGTCCACCCATTCTCGCACTTTGCGTTGACGTCGGCACCGTGAGCTATAAGCAGTCTGGCAATTTCCGTATGGCCTTTCCTTGCAGCAGGATGTAAAGCAGTCCAATACTTATGCCAATGCTTATGTTTGGCATTGACATCAGCGCCCAACGAAAGGTTCAATTTGACCTGGTCGATATCGCCCTTTATTACTGCCTCAAAAAGTGATAGTGATTTGGTCTTCTTTGCTTGTTGAGCACGCTCTATCATTTGTTTTGTTGAAGCGACAATCTTGCTATTTGGATGCTCATCGAGAAGTGTCTGAAACGCAGCTAATGCGGCATCCAACTGCCCCGCTTTGAAATGGGACTGCCCTATCCAGTATTGTGCATTCCGGGCAATATCGCTGTCCGGTGACAGACTTATGACTTTCTCGTATTCGGCAATGGCACCTTCGTGATCGGCGAGTTTACGCAGCTCATTTGCTTTTTCCAGGTGTCGCTCGGCCTTGGCGTTTGTTTCTGATTCACTATCTGCAAATGACAGCACAGATGATCCGGTGATGACGAAAAGAATGCAGCATGCTGTTAATGAGATGATTCTTTTGTGATTCATTTTGATTTCCTCTTATTTACCGGCGCTGATGGATTGCGCCATATCCATTAACTGTGACATTTCGACGTTGCCAATTAAGGCATAGGAAAGCTCATCATCCCTCCATGCGAGAATGGTCCCTCCGGATTGCTCGGTGTTGCGATACACGGCATACTCTCTCAAATCCTTCGGCTCAAGCCCGCGCTGCCCGTCCAGAGGTTGCTCGAACAACGATACCGAATCGATGCCGTCGGTATACAGCAGTTGCAGTGCGTCCCGTCCCTCGATCCTTCTGATCTGGTCGAGGGCATAGCTGGGACGAAGCCATGATGGTGATATTAGATTGAAGCCGGCAGTTTCGCGCGCTTCAGAGAGCGCCAGTGTATGGCCATTGGAAATCACGGGAGCTTCGGACGGGACGATTTCTCGCTGAGATGGAGTGCCCCTGACGATGATGCCGGGATGCATATATTCCGGCCCACTATCAAAAATCTCATAATACACGATGTCATGTTGGCTCACACGCATCTGTGCAGGTTGTGGAGCGGCCGAACCAAAGGCAGACGACATCCCGGTGCTCTTTCAAATACAAGTTGATGGTGGTTGTATCATCAGGCCGCGCAAGAGCGACATCCCGTCGGGCCTGTTCCAGCTCATCTTTCAGGTCGGTGACTTTTCCGGATAGAACAAAGCAGACCAAACATAAGGAAATGACCAGACATGCCGCAGCCAGATACCCAGCTTTGCCCCACAATATCATCCTCCATATATTCGGCTGATCGGCTGCGGCCTGTTTCTTTGATTGGTCCAGCGTTCTGAGCAGCTTATCAAGTATTCTGTTATGTATCCGGTCGCCGGACTCGACGGCCAATTGCTTAATGGATTGTTCGATGTCTCCTCTCCAGGCCGTACCGATACCGACTCTTTGCCGTGTTGATCGAGGTTCCCTGCAGGTCGGCTATTTCTCTGAACTTCATACCGCCCCGAAGATGCAGCAAGATGACCTCTCGTTGCTCGTATGCAAGCTGTGCAATCGCACGATTCAAGTCTCTTGCTTGTTCTCCGAAGATGGCGTCATGGTCCGGCTCATTCGTATCCAAGGCCATCGCCGCCGTTTCATCCAGGTCGCATGGTTGTGATTTTCTTGCTCTCAGCTTGTCCCGTGCACGATTGACGACGCAGGTGGCGAGAAAACTCTTGAGACCTTGTAAAAGAGCCGCTGCCAGGGCCAGCAAATAGTCACCATACTTGCGGTAAATCCGGCAAAGGGCCTCATTGCTGCCGCCCTTGAATTTCCATATCAACAGCCTGTCTTCCAGCATTCAGTGCTTTCCCGACTCACCAAAGAACGTTCTTCACCTGTTACACGGACAGAGACCTTATTTTGGTCTATATGATCAGAAGTTTATTCCCATTCTTACGGCTTTTTTACAGGAAAGGAAAGAAAAAGGCCGAGCCATGAGCATGCCCGGCCTTTATGACAAACATCAAAATTTGTTTCGCAAAATTACTTTGGGAGGTCTTCCAGCGCCACATTCTTAACGCTCAGATCGCCGTAAATGACACGGTAGGTTTCTGAATCGTCTGGACGATACCAGCAAACCGGAGACTTCGCATCGCCCAGTTTGACATTCCCGCCCACGTAGTGCCAATCGTTTTCGGCCTTGAGGAGTTTAAAGAATACGAATCCACGAGCCATCTTCAAGCCATACTCTAGGTTTTGCTCTTGTGAATGTTTCGAGGCGAGTTTGCGCATTTTTGGCACGTCGTTCATATATTCTTGCGTGCTAAAATCTTTCGGAAAAACACCTTCCCGTATCACTTCCGTCCAGACACGAAGGGTCTCGACCAAGTCCTGTTCGGTTGATCCTGTAAGGGAAAGTGCAGCTTTTGGAAGTGTCGAGTAACCTTCAGGTACTTCCATACTAAATAGTGATTCATCTATTTCGACATCGAATTGGAAATCCGTGCAGACAAATTGCATCTGGCGCCATGTCTGCTCCATTCGTATCGGCAGCGCAGTTTCCAGGTCCGCCCAGACGATCAATACACCATCAGGGCCAGTTGCCCGAAATTTTTTTGCGGTCCGGCCGTCAATTTCCATCTCACCGAGTGACTCGACCGACACCTCAGGGTCATTCTGTAATTCTGTAATTATGTTTCTTATTGTTTCCAAGATGTTTTCTGGTTTCTCCGGCAAGTCTTTCAGATCGGTTAAGGCTGCTATCTTCTGCTCCGGTGTCAGTGTGAGCATCTGGGACGTATCATAATCGCAGATGGCTATTACCTGTACGGTCTTTCCATCTGCTGATAACACCTCGCTTCTCACCCGTTGCGTACCCATGTTGCGTACCCATGTTCATAATCCTGGTGATAGGAAGATTTTCTCCCTCGACTGACCTGATATTGAATACTACCGTATGGGCGGTTAAGATGGGACGGATTACATCAGCCCACGCAATGCCTTCAATGGGACTACCCCAAAAGTGTATTGCTGCTAGTATCGCTATGGCTATCACCGCCGCAGTGGCTATCTTGCTTACCCTGTTTTTCATAATCATTCTCCAAATATTAGACGGCTTGGCAAAGTGCGAGACCTGCCTTTCTGCCGTTTGTGATTCGTAAATTTGTATTTCTTCTCTATGTGACTGTTTCCATTTATCGAAATCGAACATGCCACCTTCCCGGCTGATGGCCTGAGAAATTCGTTCGTCAAGCTTCTCACTGTTTCTATCCGCATTCATAATTGGCTCTCCGGAAAGCCGGTGCGCTTTAGGTATTTTGCCATTTTTTGTTTTGCCCTTAAAAGTCTGCCGTTGATGGCCGCCGGCGAGATTCCCAAGATCGCGGCGATCCGTTCATAGGACAGATTGTTGTAATACCGCAACACGATCAGTTCCTTTGCGGCGTCGGGCAGGTGCTCGATGGCTTGGCGGATCGCGCGGCTGTCTTCGTCGTCGCTGTCGTCCCGCGCGATCCGGGAAGGATCTTCCGTGCTGATATGCCTGGCCTTGGTGGCGACCATATCTTTGGCGACATTCCTGCAGATAGCCGCCAACCATGGAGCGAATCTGCCCCTGTTCTTCAGGCGTCTGAGGTTGACCAGCGCTCGGGCAAAGCTTTCCTGAGCCGCGTCTTCGGCGAGCTGATGGTCGCTCAGCACAGCGTACGCCACGGCAACGATCGCCGGGTAATACCGCCGGCAGAGTTCGCCGAAGCTCTCGATGTCGCCGCCAACGGCCGCATCCACTAATGCTCTTTCCGGTTCGTTCTGCACGTGCTGAAAGTTAACCTCCAAATTTCACCGGTCAGCGTTTGTATTATTGTCTGATTTTAAGCCCAAAATGAGCGCGCAAAATCTTTTCTTTTTTCATTTTTTATTGGACAGGCGTACCATTATTTATATAATAAATATCTAACATATGAATAGAACATAGAATGCAGAATACGGGAGACAGAATTCAGACAACAGACTCAAGATCGCAGACTGAAGAGTTAGGGAAAAATCCCGTCCATGCTGTTATCCTGTCGGGCCAATGGAAAAACAAACCCAACTTGCCGGCCTTCGGCCGGAAACTCGAAGTTCTAAATCCTAAATCCGAAACAAGGATTGGGTTGGTGTTCATTGGTAAAACAAAGCCAATCTCGGCGGTCGCTGCGAGCCCGGCGGTAAATGAAAAACAGCGTCAAAAATGTTCAAAAGTGCTCAAAAATGCACAAAAACTTAGAAAAAGCCTCAAAAATTCACATAAACCATCAAAAACCGTGTCAAAAATTCGCATATCGGCGGTTCCATTTGAAAAAACAGACCCAATGCCGGCCTTCCGTGCTCCGGCTGGCTCCCCGGCTCCGGCTCGCTACGCCGAGGCGAGCGCCGTGACGAGCGGCCGGAAAGCCTAAGCACGAAACTCTAAATCCCGAGCAAAGGCGTGATTTTGCAAAACAAAGCCAATTTGACCGATATTGTAATGTACGTAAACCTTTTTACAGTAATATATTATGATGATTTATCTGATCGTGACGGCCGAAAAAACAAACCCAATCAAGGCTAATCTCCGTATGAGACGGGGCGCAAATCTTTTATAATCATGTCTTTATGCGATAAAGGCCGAAAGATAAAGTATGAATCGAACGACGCAATACGACATACGAGATACGAGAAGATGACAGATACAGCTTATCAAAAGTGTATAAATCCCGATTGCGGGGCGGAATTCGACTGTGGGCAGGCGATGTTCAAATGCCCGAAGTGCAGCGAATTGCTGGATATTCGCTATAACTGGGACAAAATTCAGGTTCCCGGCACATTGAGCGAGTTTGCCAAGCGCTGGGCCACCCGGGATAATCGGCTGGATTTATCCGGCGTCTGGCGGTTTCGCGAGCTGCTGAGCTTCTGCGAGGACGCCTACAAGGTCACCATCGGCGAAGGCCAGACGATCCTCCAGCCGAATGATGCCGTGGCCAAGTACGTCGATATGGAAGCTGGGCGTTTGTTTCTGCAGTACGAGGGCCTGAATCCCTCCGGCTCCTTCAAAGACAACGGCATGTCGGCGGCGTTCAGCCATGCAAAAATGGTCGGCGCCAGCGCCAGCGCCTGTGCCTCGACGGGCAACACGTCCGCGTCGGTGGCGTTATACGCTCATAGCTGCGGTGTCAAATGCACCGTGTTCATCGGCTCGGGGCGGATCGCCTTCGGCAAGCTCAGCCAGGCGATGGATTATGGCGCCCAGACGATCCAAATCTTAGGCGACTTTGACGATTGCATGAAGCAAGTCCAGGATGTCTGCACGGAGTTGGGATTGTATCTGTCAATTCGCTCAATCCATTCCGGCTCGAAGGACAAAAAACCATCATGTATCGAATCATCGAGGGGCTGGGCTGGGAGGTGCCGGACTGGATCGTTGTGCCCGGCGGCAACCTGGGCAACTCCAGCGCCTTCGGCAAAGCCTTTGGTGAATTGAAGGAACTCGGCTTGATCGAGCGTGTACCGCGGATGGCGATCATCAACGCGACCGGCGCCGACACACTGACCGACCTGGTCAATAACAAGAAGCTTCGCTGGAACGACGGCCACGTCGATCAGGCGATCATCGGCGATTATTACGCCGACCTGACGGCTCGCCACTTCTCGCCGCACACCTGCGCCTCCGCGATCGAGATCTCGCGCCCGGTCAATCTTAAGAAATGCCTGCGTTCGATTGATATCTGCGATGGCGTCGTCCGTGCGGTGACGGATGAGGAGATTGTCGACGCCAAGGCCCTGATCGGCAAACACGGCCTGGGCTGCGAACCGGCTTCGGCGGCGACTATCGCTGGCCTACGTCACCTCAGGGCCGAAGGTGTGATCGGTGGCAACGAACGGGTGGCGTGTGTCCTTACGGGCCATGCACTCAAGGATCCCGATGTCACCGTCAACTACCACAAGGAAAAGCAGGGCGCATTCAGCAATCCCCCTATCGAGGCCCCGAACGATCTCGACGCGATCATCAAGCTGATACAATAAGTGTCTTCAAAAGAATTCGAGAAGTATATGATTAACATCTTGACATCAAAACATTAAAATGTTACGATGTTGTTGAGGTGATAATATGAAAACGAACACAAAAAGAACGACGATCTACCTGGACTCCGATTTGCATCGTGCCCTTCGAATAAAGGCGGCGGAGACAGAGTATTCCATGTCAGAACTGGTGCAAGAAGCGATAAAGCTTTCTTTAGCCGAGGATTCCATCGACCTGGCGGCTTTTGATGAGCGCAAGAAAGAACGAAGCTTGCCGTTTGACGATGTCGTGAAGAAGCTCAGAAGAAATGGCAGAATATAGAATCACCATTAAGAAATCTGCCGCGAAAGAGTTGGAAGACATCCCCCAGAAAGATCTGCGGAAAATTATCAAGCGCATTCGATCTCTCGCCAAAGACCCGAGGCCCCATGACTCACAGAAACTCTCAGCGCGAGAGCAATACCGAATCCGACAGGGCGATTACCGAATCGTCTATTCTATCGAGGATAAGGATTCACTTATCGACATAGTCAAGGTCGGTCACCGACGAGAAATTTATCGTTCCTGATCATACCATCGAAGCCAGTGCGTGTTCAAAAGTACAAACTGTTGCTCTTTCGACGATGGGAGAATTATCTTCTGTTGTAGCCGGATTGGGCGTGGAGGGTGTCTATGAAAGCGAGCATGTTTTTTAGGGGGACGTCGCCTTCCACGGCGTGGGCGGGGGCGAAGATGTAGCCGCCGTCGGCGCCCGCTTCTAACAGCCTTTTCGTCTCGTTCTCAACATCGTCAACGGAACCATACGGCAGCGTTCGCTGAGTGGAGAGTCCGCCGTGGAATGCAAGCCGGCCTTTGTATCTTTTCATCAAGTCGAAGATGTCCATAACCTCGGGCTGAAATGGGTTGAAGCAATTCAGGCCGATATCGATCAGATCGTTCGTCGAAAAGCTCATCCACCTTGCCGCACGAGTGGATGAACACGAGCTTGCCGGCGTCGCGTACCGCCGAGTACATGCGCTTGAGTTCCGGCTGAATGAACTGGTGCCAGAGATGCGGCCCCATCTGCAAGCTTCTCTGCTGGCCCCAGTCGTCGCCGAAATAGACGGCGTCGATATCGTACTTTAGGGCCTCGGTCGCCTGGGCGATGTTGTAATCGGCGATCGTTCGGAGCAGCCGCCGGACGAAGTCGGGATGGTCCAGGAAATCCATCATCAGGTTCTGCATTCCCCGCAATGTCCAGGCCCGCTCGTACAGCGAAAAGCCGATCTTATAGACCCGAAAGCAATCGCCATACTTGGCGAGCTTCTCAGGGATGTCCTCGAAAAAGTGTCTGTCGAGGGGATCGGGAAGATCGTATCCCTGAAGGGTCGGCTCGGGCAGGAGACAATTCTCGACAATGCCGATGTCTTTGTCCACGCTGCGGTCCCACACGACGCCGAACAGGTCGCGGAAGCGGTCGTTGCCCAGGTCCTCGAAAAAGCCAATGTCATGGCCCAGCTTGACGAAATGGTTATCCAGGGTCTCTTCCAGGTCATCCCGGCCGAAGTGCTTCCGCAATTTCTCGGCCGCCTCGACAGTGAAATTGCAGTGCCACGGCACGTACGGAGCCTCGCGTCCTTCAACCGCCAGCATGACTACCTGTCTCTTATTCATCGATCCCCGTTCTCAGTTTGCCGACGTCTTCAGGCTGCTCCTAAAATCAGATTGATATTTCGTGAAGGGCCTTCTCGGTCAGGCCGCTCAGGCGGATATCGTCGCCGAGACGTTCGACCTCCACATGGTGCAGACCGGTAGATTCACCCAATTCAGCCATTGGCTTGGTTATTTCGGCCCCGCCCTGTGCTCCAAGTATTTGCGGGACGATGTAGACGATGATTTCGTCGGACAGGTTCTCTTTCACAAACGAGGCCAGTACCGTCGGGCCACCCTCGACGAGCAAGTGGACGATGCCGCGGCGGCTCAGTTCATCCAGCACAAAAAACAGATTGGATCGGCCGAGCGCCTCCGGGTAAATGAGCAGTTCGGCTCCCTTCTTGGTAATCCGCTCCGCCACCCTGGGATTGGCCGCAACGGCATCTTGTTTCGTGATGATGATAACCGGGCTTTTCCCAATCGTTCGAAGCAGTTGGCAGTCCGGCGGGATTCTAAGACGGCTATCCAGCACGATCCGTGTGGCTTTCTTACCTTTGCTCGGACGCGCCGTCAACAGCGGATTATCCGCGAGGACGGTATTGATGCCGACTAATATCGCCTGGGCGCGCCGGCGGAGTTTGTGCACGTCTTTCCGGCTGAGTTCACTGGCAATTCCCCGGTGCTCATCAGTTCCGTCGGTCCAGGCGAGTTTGCCGTCAATGCTCTGGGCCCATTTCAATGTCACCCAACATTTTCCAGTGGCGGCGTATTTGATGAACGGGGCATTGAGCAATCGCGCCTCGGTTTCACACAGGCCGGTCTGCACCTCGATCCCTGCCTGACGGAGTTGCTCGATACCTCTGCCGCCGGCGTGCTCCGACGGATCGACCGTCGCGACGAAGACTTTTGCCAAACCGGCGGAGATGAGGGCCTGCGTGCACGGGCCGGTCTTGCCCTCGTGAGAGCACGGTTCGAGCGTCACGTACATCGTCGCGCCGTTTGGCTTAACACCCAAGCCCGCGCAGTCCTCCAGGGCATTGATCTCCGCGTGGGGCCTGCCGAATTCCTTATGATAGCCTTTACCGATAACCTGATTGGCCTTGACGATAACGGCGCCGACCGCCGGATTCGGCTCGACCGCGCCGATGCCGCGTTGCGCAAGTCTCAACGCGGTCTGCATGTATTTTTCATCTTGCGCACTCATTTGTCTTCAATCATCTCCATGAATTGTTTCTCATTGATGACCTCGATACCAAGCTTCTTGGCCTTGTCGAGTTTGCTTCCTGGATTCTCGCCGCTAAGCAAGAAATCGGTTTTTTTGCTAACGCTGCTTGATGCCTTCGCCCCGGCCTGCCGGATGACCCATTCGGCCTGCTGCCGCGTAAAGTTCTCCAAGGTGCCCGTGAGGACAAACGTCTTGCCCGCGAGTTTTGTCGAAAGCCGTGTTTCCGGCGGCTCCGGCTTCACACCGGCCGCTACAAGCTGGTCGATCACCGAGCGATTCTCAGGGTCGCGGAAGTATTCACAGACGCTTTTTGCCATTGTCGGCCCGATTTGGTCTATCGCCGCAAGGTCCTCTTCCTTGGCGGCCACGAGGGCGCTTAGCGATCCGAAGTGGTCGGCCAGTATCTGTGCCGACTGGCCTCCAATATGCCGGATACCGAGGGCGCCCAGAAGACGCCACAATGGCCGCGTCTTGCTGTTGGCTATCGCCTCGATCACGTTAGCGGCGCTTTTTTCCGCCATTCGTTCCAGCCCGGCGAGCTGGCTTTCCTTGAGTGTGTAAATGTCCGCGAAGTTGTGAACCAGTCCGTTCTCAATCAGTTGGTCGATCAACGCCGGACCCAGGTGTTCGATATCCATCTGACCCCGCCCCGCGAAGTATCTCAGGCGTTCCTTCAATTGGCCCGGACAATTCGGATTGATGCATCGAATATAAACGCCCTCCTCATCTTTGGCGACGGCGGAGCCGCAGTTGGGACACTCCCGCGGCGCCTCGAAAGGCTCGGCGACAGGGCTTCTGAGCTCTGTCTTTAGCTCGTCGAAGTTGTGCAAACTCGCTCGCTTGACGGTTGTCCCGGCCAACAGCACCGGCGTCAGGTTCGCCACCGGCGTCAGGATGCCGCTTTTACCGACCTGAACGTCGATGGATTCAACAACGGTCTCTGCTTGCTCGGCGGCGAATTTGTAGGAGATGCACCATCGCGGCGCCCTGCCCGTCGCGCCCAGCATGTCCCGCTGGTCGAAACGATTGATCTTGATGACCATCCCATCGATCTGGTAATCCAGCTCCGATCGCTTTGCGCTCCAGCCGGCGCATATCTCGATGGCCTCGTCAATGTCCTTGGCGCTTGTAATATGAGGATTCACGGGTAGGCCGAGTTCGATGAATCGCTGGAGGCTCTTGTAGTGATTTTCGGCCAAAGGCATCGAAAGCTCACCCGTGGCGTAGGCGAAGAACGACAGTCTCCTCGCTGCGGTGATTCGCGCATCCAGCAGCTTCAAGGAGCCGGCGGCGGCGTTTCGCGGATTGGCAAAGGCCGGCTCGCTGGCTTCGGTCCGAAGTCTGTTCAGTTCGACAAAAGCGCTTGTGGGCATATAAACCTCGCCCCGGACTTCGACAATGGGAGGGATGTCGCCGTCAGCCAGCAGCGCGAGCGGGACGGCTCTAATCGTCCGCACGTTGGCTGTGACGTCGTCGCCCACTTCGCCATTGCCGCGCGTGGCGGCCGTGACGAGGATACCTCGTTCGTAGCGAAGGCTTATGGCGAGCCCGTCGATTTTCAACTCGATCACATAATCGTACTCTCTGCTACCGAGCTGCTTGGCGACTCTCTCATCGAAGGCTCTCAGCTCGTCGGCATTGTAGGTGTTGTCCATGCTCAACATGGGAACGGCGTGCCGGACGGCGGAGAAGCCTTCAAGCGGCTGGCCGGAGACACGTTGGGAAGGCGAATCGGGCGTGATGAGTTGGGGATTCGCTTGCTCGAGTGCTTTGAGTTCGGCAAAAAGTGCGTCGTATTGCCGGTCGCTGATCTTGGGCTGGTCGAGCGCGTAGTAGAGGTGGTCGTGCTTGCGAATTTCACGCCGTAACTGCTCAATTCGTTTCTTGGCATCGCGCGTCATAACAGTTTAATTTATACGGTGTTCTGGCGCATTCTGCAAGCTTGTGGCAAATCGAGCTGATCGGAAATATACCAAATGCGGCGGCGGATCCAAATTGTCGGGGCGGCGTGCTGTAGCCGGAACAACACTTGTATCCCGCAGCGGGTCGCTTCATGAGAGCCGGGCAGAGAGCCTTTAACGTTAGATGATTGGGTGGCAGGGATTCGAGGAGGTGTTTGGTTGATGGGGCAAAGGTGGTTGTGATAGACTGACGGCGGTTCATACGTATGTGTTGCGGGTGCAATAACATGGCCGATAGTACGAACGAATTCCTTGGGGGCTATCCTCGATACTTGGAGCCTGGCTTTACGCCTTTC
>SMTZ1_10020191_pt1 | contig 12334 bp, 16 predicted proteins | sample DeeMarSWOR136_30_FD_25667 | JGI IMG/M metagenome (IMG submission 25667) | reverse complement strand
GATAGCTTCCTTCAGATTTCGGGAAAAGCACACTACCTCCGAGCTGATTACACGGATGGAAAAGGCTGGCTATGTGAAGAAGATCAGGGGTAAGGAGGATCAGAGGTCCATAAAGATTCGGATGCAACCGAAGGGGGAGGAACTCTTGAAGAAAGCAGCAGGTTCCGGGTTTGCCTATGCCCGTCGAGTAATAAAGGCTGCGCTCTCTGAGGAGGAGATCAAGCAACTGGATCAACTCTTGAAGAACCTGCGCGATGGTGCCCTGCGGGAATTGGCTCTGACAACGGAACCACTACCGGCCACCCTCGATGCCTTGGCGATGTTAAGTGACTGGGAATGAGCAGGTCTGGCTTCTTCCTTTAACCTGAGTCTTGAGCACCTCGAATTCATGCTCATAACTGGGATAGCCAAAGATGGATCCTGGTGATTATGTCATTCCCAAATATTTCGTTCACGAATTGACTAGGTCAGGGAACTTCGGTAAGCTAAAGATAAAGCGCGTATCCAAGACTATGGAAAGGGAAGATGTTCGTAGCTGGCATTGACATAGGATCGCGTGGTGCTAAGGGCGTAATCTTGGAAGATGGCAAGATACTCTCCTATAGCATCTGTGACACTGGCCCGGAAAGTGCCAAGACAGCCCAATTGACTATGGAGGAGGCACTTAATGGCACAGGTCTTTCTCTCAAGGATTTCGGCTATATCGTGGCTACTGGCTATGGTAGAGTTCTGGTGCCCTTTGCCAATACCAATATCTCCGAGATCTCCTGCCATGCCAGAGGGGCTCATTGGTACTTTCCCTCGGTGAGGACCATTCTGGATATGGGGGGACAGGACTGCAAAGCGATCAACTGTGATGAGAAGGGGCGGGTGACCAATTTCATCATGAATGATAAGTGCGCCGGGGGTACAGGCAGGTTCCTCGAGGTGATTGCCGATGTCTTGCAGGTTCCTCTGGAGGAAATCGGGCCACTATCTCTGGAGTCCACAGCCAATTTCCCTTTCAGCACGGTGTGCGCTGTCTTTGCCAAATCTGAAGCCCTCTCTTTGCTAAAGAAGGGGGCAGCCAAAAGCGACATCTTGGCTGGGCTGCACGATGCCATAGCGGTTCGCTGTCATAACTTACTGAAGAGGGTATCGATAGAGAATGATTTCACCATCACCGGGGGGATTGCCAAGAATATCGGCATGGTGGAAAAGATCAAAAAGAAAGTAGGTCTGGAGCCTATCTTGGCTCCAGATCCTCAAATCATTGGTGCCTTGGGGGCAGCCCTCTTTGCTCAGGAAAGAGCCCAGACACAAAAGGGGTGAAGTGCGGGCTAATTACGGGTATGCTGATGGCACTGGGGAATATTTTGTCACCATCGATACTGGTAAATGTGATGGTTGTGGGGAATGTGTAATTGCCTGTGCGGAGAACCTCCTGGAGTTAGCCGAAGATGACTATGGGAAGGTGGTAGCCAAGGTCAGGGACGAGGTCAGGGTTAAACTGGGGTATCTATGTCCCGGCTTCAAAGTTTGCAGTAAAAGGGAAATAAATTGCCATACTGCTTGCCAGCAGGAGGCTATCAGCCATACCTGGTAGCTTTAAAAGGTGACATGTCTTTGGACCACCTTAACCCGATGGGGGAGGAGAAAGCATGACCAATACCCTGGAGACTTTGCAGGAGATAAGGGAGATTAACTCCTGCTTCCCCTATACTGCTCCCATTAAGGCTTGGAAGGAGCAGGGGAGAAAGGTCATCGCCTTCCAGTGTGACTATGTGCCCGAGGAGGTCATTTATGCCGCAGGCATACTGCCGATAAGGCTTACTGGTGATTCCGGTGAGCTGGGACTTGAAGAGGCCAACGCCTATATGTATGTGAACACCTGTTCCTTTATCCGAAGTTGTCTTGAGCTGGTATTAAGGAAGCAGTATAGCTTCTTGGATGGCTTTGTTTCTGGTGCCACCTGCGACTGTTCCCGCCGCTTGGCCGACGTTTGGCTGCACTATGGGTTCACCCCTTTTGTCCATATTTTCAGCGTGCCTCACAAGATAACCCCGTGGGCTTATGAACTTTATGAGGCAGAAGTGCGCGACCTTCAGCACAGGTTAGAGGAGTTCTTCGGAGTGGAGATGACCAATGAGGCATTGTGGAAGGCGATAGAGGTTTATAATAAACGCAGGGAGCTCTTCAGAAAGCTTCATGAGCTGAGGAAGCTGGATGCCCCACCAATTAGCGGTGCTGAGACCCTGGAGGTACTTAATGCCAGCTCTCGGATGCCCCCGGACCAGTTTAATAAGGTGCTGGAGAGGTTGGTGGAAGAGGCTGGCAGCGGAAAGCGGGCTGTTGAGGGGAAGTTCAGGTTGATGGTCAACGGCAGTCCGCTAAACAACCCCGAGTTTATGCAAGCTATAGAGGAGTTAGGGGGGATGGTGGTGATAGATGAGCTATGTACCGGGATCAGGTACTGGTGGGAGGGTATTGATCTGGACCCTGACCCTATTAAGGCCATCTGCCGACGCTACCTGCACAACTTCCCCTGCCCCCGCATGGAACCCTTCGAGGACCGGGCTCAGCGAGCATTAAAGATAGCCATTGCGTTCCGTGGACCATGGAGCAGCCATTGCAGCGGATGACTTTTGAGGGTGAAGGCATTCCCGTATTGGAACTGGATTTGGAATATGGGACGCCCGGAACAGGCCCAATAAGAACTCGGGTTCAGGCTTTCCTCGAAATGCTGGAGGCGAAGGCAGCGAAATGAAGGCGAAGACCATAGATACTACAAAGCTAGATAAAGTGGTACAAGTGATGGAGGGGTTGGCGGAACGCCGCAGAGCCCAACGTGGCCCAAAGGCTGGGTCGATGTATTATGATTTAATAGCGGACTGCTTCCGCAGGGTGCAGAGGGCTGGGGAGGAGGGGAAATACTTGGTCGGCCACACTATATTTGTCCCCACTGAATTTCTTTTTGCTATGGATATTGTTCCCTTCTATCTGGAAGGTATGTGTGAGATTATGGCGCGCGTACACGGCATTGAGGAGGCCTTCAGCGCTGCCAAGGCAGGAGGGTTTGCCAGTGAGATCTGCTCTGGCCCAGGCTATCCGGGGATGGCTACCTCGCCCTGACGCCTTCGTCTGGAGCAACCAGGTATGTGATCTTACCACCAAGACGGGCGACTACCTGGTAAAGCTCTACGACCGCCCCGGCTTCTACCTAGACAGGCCATACAGGAACAACGAGCAGGGGGTACAGTATTTTATTCGGGAACTGGAAGAACTGATTCACTTCTTGGAAGACCTGACAGGGCGAAAAATGGACTGGGGGCGGCTCAGTGAGATTATGGAGAACACACGACGGTCAACGGAGGTGTTTCGAGAGATCTGCGAGTTGAGGAAAACGGTCCCATCGCCGATGCGCAACCAGCACATGATAGAAATGATTCTTGCCCAACTCTTGCTCTCAGGTGCCCCAGAGTTGGTCACCTTCTACAAGGCAATACGAGATGAGGTTAAAGAGGCTGCAGAAAAGGGGGAAGGGGTAGTGCCACAGGAAAGGCACCGCCTATTGACCTTTTTCTTCTACCCGGCATACTTGTGGAAATTGCTGGATGCGATACAAAGCGAATACGGGGCAGTCGTTGTGGCTGAGCCTCACTTGTCACCCTGGTGTGAAGGCGAGGTTGATCCAGCAAAACCTCTGGAGAGCCTGGCCAGAAAGGCCTTCGCTCTCTATGACACAGGACCCTTGGAGCCCTTCGTAGATAAAGTGATCAGAGAGGTCAGAGAGTATAAGGCTGAGGGTGCCATCTACTGGGCTCATATCGGTTGCAGGCAGACTTGCGCCACCATTAGAATCCTAAAAGACGCTTTACTGGAAAAAGCAGGTATACCTACCCTGGTCGTCGACTGTGATCTCGCCGATCCTACCTATTCATCTGGAGAACAGATGAAGGATAGACTGGAAGAGTTTTTCGAGTTGCTGGATGAGCGTAAGTGATGGCAGCAGGGTTTCCTCAGGAGGTTTAGGGATGTTGGTTGCTGGTCTGGATATGGGTAGTCTCACCACTAAGGTGGTTATTCTAGAAGATAACCAGGTCCTGTCTTGGAGGATAATCACTGCCGCAGAGGAGGGAGAACTCCAGGCAAGAAGAGCTATAGAGGAGGCAATTGAAGATACCAGGTTTTCTCTAGAGAACCTGGCCTACATTTTGGCCACTGGGGCGGGGAGAAAATCTGTTTCCTTCGCTCACAAGCAGAGAGCCCCTGTCTCCTGCCTTGCCAGAGGCGCTAGTCGGCTGTTTCCTCCAGTGAGAACAGTGATCGATGTGGGAGCGGAGACGTGCACCGTAGTTAGGGTAAATGAGAGAGGAGGAGCGGACGATTCGGTAGGCAACGAGAGGTGTGCCTCGGGTACCGGGGTCTTTCTGGAATCCATGGCCAAACTGATGCAGATGCCCCTGGAAGAGATGGCGAAAGCGTCTCTCTTGGCGGAAAGTATAGCCGAGATCAGCAACATGTGTGCCATCTTCGCTGAACAGGAAGTGATCTCCCATGTGCACCGGGAACCTCCTACCCCCAAGAACGATATCATTGCCGGCATCCATGCTTCCATGGCTACCCGCATTGGGGGGTTGGCTAAGAGGATAGGCGTCAAGGAAGATGTGGCTCTAAGTGGAGGTGTGGCCAAGAATATCGGCTTTGTTCGAGCCCTGGAGGATAACCTAGGGATGAAGCTAACAATACCTGACGAGCCTCAGTTACTTGCTGCCTTGGGAGCAGCCTGCATCGCCCGGGACGAGAGCGCTAAACAATCCTGAGGCTGAACCTGCCCGGCAACCTCTGGGATGGAGCTTGGTGCTTAGAATAAGTGCACCTATTCCTCTTCTGCCTCCTCTTCAGGTGACGGGGCTTCTTCAGGGACTTCGATCTCCTCTTCCTCTACCACCTCCTCTACTTTCTCTACAGGTAGGGCACTGATTCTTGCCACTACATATTCTGGGTCATCGAAAACGGTAATGCCTTCATCCAGCGTAATGTCCTTCACTTGAATCGCTTGTTCTGCCTCGGTAAGATGACCTAGGTCTAGCTCTATAGTGGGAGGAATTTCATCAGGGAGACACTCAATAGTCAACCTGCTCAGTTCCTGCATTAGCATATTCCCTTTGTCCTTCAAGGCCGGTGCCTCTCCAACTAAGACAATAGGAACTTCTACCTTTATTTTCTCCGCCATTCTTACCTGGTAGAAATCTACGTGAAGCAACTCACCTGTTTGTGGGTCTCTCTGAATTTCGCGAACCACCACATTTCTCGGCTTCCTTGCTTTGTCAAGCTTAAGACCGATAAGCCTCGTTTTCCCTGCCTGAGCCAAGATGCGCTGAAGCTGCCCGGTATCACACTGCAACGCCGCTGACTCAATACCGTGGCCAAAGAGGTGTATAGGGGTAATCCCCTGACGGCGTAGAAACCTGACCTTCTTACCCTGAACCTCGCGGGTATTAACCCGTAATTCTATGTGCTCCATCTGCCTCTCCTTTTATTCACACCCCTATACCTCGAAACCGGGGGCGACTTACTCGCTGTTACGCCTGATGCGATTGGTGGCATCATTTCAGTCCCTTGAGGAGGAATCATAATATCCTCAAGAGAGCTAGAATCCCTGTTCTCAGCTTTAAAGTGCTTAACAAAATGCCAGTCTTCAGGATAGCAAAGTTAAGCAATTTAAGCAAAGTCTACATAATCCCAGGTTGAGCATGGCAAGCAACCATCCTCCGAGAGACTACTCCTCCCCGAATCCGTGTAGTTGGGCTATCTCCGATGTTGAACTTGTCTCTGAAAGAGCCTTCGTTTACTTTGAGATCGTCTCTTTAAGGCTCCGATGCCGCAAAGTCCATCATTGCTTGAAACCCCTGCATGTCATCAAACCATTGCTCTGTGATACAGTCGAACTCTAGTTCCTCAACGCCGCGAGGAGCAACTACAGTGTTGATGACGTAGTTCCGCACGTATCTCTTGACGCTGGGTAAATGCTTCGATACAGGTGGCACATGTACCTCTTCGTAGTGTCTAATGAACTCGTCCTGTGAAAGACCTGGCTTCCTCTTGAGCACTGCTATTCCTTTGACCATAGTCCGTTACCTCCAGTGAGCATAATTAGATTCTTTGGCCCATTGCCAGCTAGCCTTTCCATCTTAACAACCTGCCATACCAGGTGCAACCTGCTTCAGATTGCCGAAAGCATCAGGTCACCGGACAGTGATGGAAAAGGGGATCGGGGCATACAATATCAACGCTATCTGTGCGACTAGGTAATGCTTACATTTGGACTTCAGTGTAGGCCAAGATAGTTGTTAGTCTAACCTGCAAATAGAAGGTCGCGAGTTCGAGCCCTGCATTGCCCTTGTTCAATTCCTCCCCCTGCTGGGCACAATTTGGTCACACAAGGTTTTGAGGGCAGGAAAGAGGTAAAGAGACACATTAGTAGTAGCTGAAGCGTCGTTAAGGCAATGATTAAAATATTTCCTTTTTGAGGATATCATAAAATCTATCTCTCGCGCTCCGTTCCATCCAGGGGCGATGACCGCATTTTTCTAACAGGATGAGTCGAAAGTCTTTTAGAATGCGAGAAAGGGGTTCTTTGATCCCTTCGGAAAGATGGGGATCGTAGTCGCCATGGATCGCGACTACAGGACATTTGATTCTCTTCCCGAGCTCTAAAAGCTTCCCACTGCTTCTTAGCTCCCTAGCTTGTTCCCATACACTTTGATAGATATCGTACTGGCATTCTAGTATCTCGCTGTCATGGAGCAAGGGGTTATATGAGTCAGCCTTGGACATCAACTCTCCAAGCCGGGCCATGTGCGTATTTTTATCTTCAATGGCAGGGTCGTCCAAGGTTTCCATCAGGGAAAGGGCCTCCTCTCTTCCTTCTTCAGTAAGCCGACTTAAGCGATTTTTCATAATGTTGGCGGCGTATTTTTCTTCGTAGGCTCCACTACCAATGAGTATGAGTTTCTTTACGAACGAAGGATAATGGGCGGTAAAGATAAAACTGAGCATTGCACCCCATGAGAAACCAATCAGTGTGACAGGAGGAGTTCCGTTCTTTTCTAGAACGGCCTTTAGCTCCTGGATTTGCCCTTCAAGTGTTGTTGCTGTTTGAAGTGGCTCGAGAATGCCCCGAATGGAGGAAAGTTCTCGAGCAACTGGTGCCATTTCTCCGGGTGCACCTGGTCCACCGTGAATGACAGCTACATTGAAAGGCTTATTTCCATATCTTCTTAAGTTTTTCATACTTATACCAAGTTTAACCCCTTTTCAATTTAAGACTAAATAGGTTCCTCTTCATTGCTAATCTATCGGGACCCTGCAAATTCAAATGAGAAAAAGGTCCGCACGAAATCACACAGTCCATCAGGAGAGATGCGCATAACGTCGAGGTTGCTTTTGTGTAGATAGCTCTTTTTTGCAAATTAGGGCTGTCGAGTTGACATTAATTCCGCTGCTTGACGAACGCATTCGGTGAAACCTTCGAGGGATGTATAGAGCTCGTCAGCCGGCACATCTGCGCGAACTACCACCGCGCCCGCTCTATGAACTGGACCCTCCACCATGCAGTTATCGACTAGACCAAATGGCTCGATGAAAAACCCATCGGGCTCAACGCGGTCGGCGTAATCTGCGACCACATTCGTGTAGCCAAAAACGGGTTTGCCGCAGCCATGCATGTATCCAATTTCGACTGCAGTACCGACATCCATGCTAGGTCCGCGAAAAGGGGTTATGTTGGCGATCACAAGGTCACAGCTATCCATCAATTGGACCATCAAGTCAAAACTCATGTACCCCATGTCAGCCGGATTACCTAGCTCGAACAAACCCGAGAAATCAGCATCCAGCGGGTACACCCCTTCAAAGCCAAATTGAGCGCAGATGGCTTTCTTGGCTTGTCCGATCTCCATTGCGTTGGGAAAGAACACGTCTGGTCCAGCAAGGTAGACGCGCATGCTCAGGCTCCTTTCCATAGGCCTTGTCGTCATCATTGTTGCTCACACTAGTGTAGTATACGAACGGTCACCATGTGTGGCCCTCACCAGGCTTGTTCTGCCAAGTCCTCCATATCTCAGCCTGGGTTGCCATGTTTCTGCCTCTCCTCTCCAAATCGCCTGGCTGGGCTGATGACTTCTTGGGCTCTGCAAAGTGCGTTAGGGCACAGACCTTCTATAGTGTGTCATAAGCCCTTTCAATTCTGCCTCAGGTCTTCGCCTTCTGGACCACCTTTGCCACAAAATCCCTTTTCTCTTCATCCGACATTCCGACAGAGCCCTGTTCGAGGAGATTGGTAACCATTTTCAAAACGAACGCGATACGCTGTTCTTTCGGCATACTGGGAAGCATCATAGTCAGACACTGGGGCATCATTCCCATCATTCCTCCACCGCCCTCCCCTCCGCCCATCATGCTCGCCATCATAGAGTCCATCATGCCCATCTTCCTTTCCTCCTTTCAGGGCGTCTTTTGGTCTCTTAAACCTCTGCGAAAAGAATCATATGATTATGCCCATATTTCTTGGCACACCTTGGACAATAGGCATAATGAACATAATATTTCTGAGATTTTTGCCCCTGTTTAGATAAATAGTTGTCCATCTCTTTAATAAACTTTGGAATGGCATTATAAGGTCCATCAAATACTTTGGCTGCAAAAGTTCCTGAAATTCTGACATTGGTAGCATTGGGAACATCCCCTGTTACAGAAAGATATATCTCTGACTTGAAAGGATGTGGATCAGCAAACAATACTAAAACGTCTTCTTTTGTAGGGGGGGTTACTTTTGACTCCTCGGCCATCTTCCACATCTTGGTAATCTTTCTACCAATCATTGGTGGAAAGGGAATATGGAATAATGTGGGGATAGACTCTTTAATGAAAGCTTCGTTTTTCCAGTTAAATGTCTTTTCATCCCACTTATCGGGATCGAATTCTGGACAGCATTCCTTGTTTTCTTCAAGCATATTATTCCCCCGTCTGGTTAAATCCTGGGCAACATTATAGCACACTCAAATTGGATTGCGGGTTTCACATCAAGCAGTCGCTTCTTTGGACGGATGGCTGTATAATACCACAGCTACATGTGAACGTGGTTGATGGTTCTTTACGCACAGCTGTAGGCAATATCATTTTGGTGGGCGATGCCGCTGGACTGTAGTGGTCTCCTCCCGATTAGACAAAAAAACAGATGGTTGCATCTAAGCCATGTTTAAGTTTTATGAAAAAGTCAGAGAATTTGTTGATGAATGCCATCAGCCCGGCGGTTCCATCGATATGGAACGACATAGGGTGGTGTCCTTTCAACACCTTGAACGAACGGTGTACTGGGTAACTCAGCTGAAACCCGATGCCGATGAAGCGTTGTTGATCGCGGCGATCACACACGATATCGAGCGAGCATTGACTGAGGTGCCGGAGTACAAAGCCTCTAACGTAAAAGCTGGCGGCTTTACTACTACCGATTTCCTTCGCGAGCATCAAGATACTTCAGCAAGAATTGTGGCGGAATTCCTTGAAAGCCAACATGCACCTATCGAAATGATTGACAGGGTAGTGGCCCTGATTTCCAAACATGAGGAGGGAGGAGACGACGATCAGAATCTGCTCAAAGATGCAGATAGCCTGAGCCATTTCGAAATCAGCGCGCCATACTTCCTAAGTACCATCATCAACGAAGTCGGAGTCGAAAAAGTGAGGGCGAAATTCGATTGGATGTACGACAGAATCACCTCAGAACAGGCAAGGCAGATTGCCAACCCCTTTTATGAGGAAGCTCTCCTGACCCTAGAGAGGTTCCAGATGCAGTAGTCGGCTGACTTAGAGGTAGCCGCCTTCCAAACTCTGGTTCCGCTACCGTCTTCACGCAGCCAGCCAGCAGGGCCGATAAAGGCAAGATGATAACTATTGCGAGAAGAGCTACCTTCCTCATAATGAACCACAAACGGGAAGGATTTGCTAATGCGAGTTGCTTAACTGAGAAGAATGTACGGCTCTGCCTGTGAATTGCCAAGACTCAACTAGTCGGTAATACCACACCCAGCTTGGACGCAGATTAAAGCGGGGGAAAGGATATGGGAAAGCCTGCGCAGGGTAGTGGCACTACGCCAGGAGGATGGAGTTCGAGGATAGCCTGAGGCTTCATAGGTCAGTAGTCTAGGGCAACGCTTGGGAAGGGGTTTGGATTTGAGATAGAAGTCGCATACAAGGATTGCTGCTTGGCCTAAAATAGCCTAAAATACTGATAGAGGAGGAAGGATACCAGACTATGGCGTATGTATATACCCATGTACCTCAGAATGAGGCTATCGGTGCTGAAGGCAGACACTACACCATCACCGAGAAAATGCTGGAATACCTGGGCCGAAAAGTCCTATATCAGTACACCGAGGCTTTTGGAGTCACCACCTGTTGTGGCGGCTACGCTGGCCACATAGGGGGCATAAATGTGGCCGGGTATGTACTGAGATGGAAATACGGAACCAATGACAAGGGTGAAACCCTGTCTGAAATAGAACCTGTCACCAATGTGGAGGAGCAACAGGCACTAGGTAAGCTTCTGTGGTCAGGCTGCGACTCCTCCAGGGTCAACTTTCTGCAGTAGAGGAGCGGGAGGCAGGATTGCCTGAAGCATAATCACCGTAGAGGGTTGAAACGTTCCGCCTCTCATTTCTTCTCCTCTGCTGATGAGTCTACATTTGAAAAAGACTGCCTTTCTGCTCTCCAAATCCGCTTGTTAATTCTTACCTAACAGTCGTTAGGCGGATTCGAAGTCGGCGCAATTCCCTTGGTTGTGTTCACGTAGAGTTAGCTTAAGGCAGGAACCCTCCTGCGACATCATAGCCAATTAGGATTAATGCAAATTCAAGCCCGTGTGAGGCGCGTAGTATCAAAGTCGAAAGGCGAGTGTTTGATGTGGCGGCCTACAACAACAAAGGGGGAGTCTTCGACAAGGGACTTGCCGAGTTCTTGATTCTCTTTTGAGAAATGATTGGAGTGTTGGGGGACAGGACGGAAGTGTGTCGAGAGACAAAAGTCACATACGGAAGAGCTGCGTGCACCTAAAATCAAGTAGTTGTGGGTGGGGTAAACGGAGCCACAAGTACTGATACCGAAGCGAAAGGAGGAACACCAAAGGGATGAAAATAGTAAGCCTATGCAGTTCAGGGGCGTGTTGCCCGGTGGTTAAGATAACGGACACAGAAGTGGAGATAGGGGAAGGGGAAAATACCTGCCGACTTACAAATATGGAATGGGAGACCCTCAAGGAAAAGATACTCAACAAAGAACTGTAGGTCATGTAGCTGGAATCAAGCCCGTACCCCACCCGCAGGCTTATTGAATAGATAAAGCCTAAAACCTACAAGCACCTGAGGGGATGCTCCTGTGAGTGCTGAGATGTCAATGCTCACTCTTGAGCTGCCTTATTTCGTCCCTGATGTCACTCAGGGAACCAACTATCTCACCCAAACCAACACTTATGCTCTCCAAATCTTCATTAAGCTCTCTCAACAGCTCTACCAATCGCTCAAACTGCTGTTTCTCCATCACTCACCTCCATTCCTTCTCCAAATCCGACCGGGTTCTAATGTTCATCCAGAGAGGATTATACAACATCAGCAACACTTTCTGTAGACCATTTTGTGGCTTGCAAAAGTAGCTGGCTCTTTCAATCCTTCTTGCTATATGCGATGTCACCTCTGGATGGTGCTCTATGTTTGTGGTCTTCTACAAGCGACTATATCTGTTGCCAGTCAATGCCGAGAATGTGCTTAACTAACCTACAGATTCCGTGAACGGTGGGCGATGCCACAACGCCACCAGGGGGAGAGTATGGCTATGCACAAGTATGACCTAGTGGTTCTGGGCTCCGGTCCAGCAGGCGAAGAGGGTGCAGCATAAGCAGCCTATTTTGGCGAGAAGGTTGCCATGGTGGAACGCAACTACTACCTTGGTGGTGCAGCCGCCGCCAGCACTACTATTCCCAGCAAGACTTTCCGTGAGACGTCATGGGCACTTTCTGGGCTGTGCGCACGCCGACTTCACGGAGTGGACCTCTCGCTGAGATGTTAGGTAAGAGTGCAGGACTTTCTACATGACGAAAGCGCAGTGAAGGATGCTGAGCGGACCCGACTAGTGAACAACATGCTGAGGCATGGCCTTGATATCTTTAAAGGCACGGGCTCATGTTGTGATAAGCGTGTATCTCCCTGACGCACGATTACTTCGCTTCTCGGTATATCTTTCCTAAGCTGCCTGTTCGCACAGTACCCCCCACTCGGGCAGGGGAAATTAGAATGCCCTC
>SMTZ1_10005896_pt1 | contig 12334 bp, 6 predicted proteins | sample DeeMarSWOR136_30_FD_25667 | JGI IMG/M metagenome (IMG submission 25667) | reverse complement strand
AGACGGTACGACACGGTCAGCCGTCCCCAGCAGACCGAGTAGCCCAGTCCGTCGAGTTTCTGATCGGGTGAAAACAGCAGCGACCGGCGCGGCCCCCAGAAACCCCCGAACCTCCCGGCCAGTACGTTGACTCCACGGGCGGTGAAGGCCACAAACGCCTGATCGATATCGCCGGCGAACCCGCGCCACTTCTTGCCCCGATAGAAGGGATCCTCGGCCAGTTCTTCGTCGAGAACAAAATCAGCGTAAACTGAGACGCGCTTGAGCGGCTGGCCGGTAACCCCTGCGCGGAGCGACTCGTACCCTCCGGGATCCGCTTCCCTGGCCGCACGAAAGTCCTCAGCGGCAAAACCGAAAACATGAATGGCCCCGGAATCCGATTCCCGCCACGAGGCCAACGGGCCGAGGACGCCGTCAAAACGGTCCAGAACATACGGACCGACCTGGGTATCGAATCGGTCAGGGTGGATGGCCTCACGGCGAAGCTGCTGCTCGTAAAGGAAATCGTATTCCGGCTGCCCGACGGGAAAGACCGCGGCTGGCACCGACTCGGCGATCAGGACACAGAAGCAGAGCCACGGCATCAGTAGAATTTTTGCGAATATATTGGCCGGTCGTTCCACGTCACCGGTACTCTTTAGCTTTTCAGGTTCATTTCAGGCGGCAGGATGGGGAATCCGCCTGGGGCACTCTCGAAGACGCTCGGGTCTTCTATGTCTTACTGACCGGATCCCTTCATCACGGCCGGGATCGTCTTGGCCAGGATTTTGGCGTCGAGCCAGAGCGACCAGTTATCTATGTACTGCAGATCAAGCTGCATCCATTCTTCGAAATCTATGGCGTTACGGCCGTTCACCTGCCAGAGACAGGTCAGCCCCGGCCGGATCGAGAGTTTGCGGTGTTGCCACGGTTCATAACGTCTGACCTCCTGCGGCAGAGGCGGGCGCGGACCCACCAGCGACATCTCCCCTTTAAGCACGTTCAGGAACTGCGGCAGTTCGTCGATCGAGTATTTGCGCAGAAAACGGCCGATTCGAGTGAGCCTGGGATCCCGCTTGATCTTGAAGACCGGGCCGGTCATCTCGTTTTTCCCCAGAAGGCCGGACTTCCTGACTTCAGCATCATTACTCATGGTGCGGAATTTGTAGAGAGTGAACGGCTTGCCGTTCAGGCCCAGGCGCGTCTGCCGGAAAAGTACCGGCCCCCGGCTGTCCAACTTTATGATCAGGGAAACCAGCAGGACTATCGGAGCCGAAAGAAGCAAGCCCGCGACGGCGCCGACACGATCGATGATCGATTTGAAGAGCAGCGGCACCTGGCTCTCCGGCTCCGACCGGTAGACCATGGCTGGCAGGCCGTTGATATAGGTCGGCCGCACCCGGGCGACGCCGGGGCTATACAGATTCGGCATCACAAAGACTCTGACGCCCATCTTGTCGGCCGTCTCCATCAGTCTCCAGGAGTCGGGAATATCATCCGGTTCCACCGCCCAGAAAAGAGCGTCAACCTGAGTGTTGGACACGATACGGGCGAGAGAATCCGGATGACCGATGAGGGGGATATCGCGGTAACGCCAGTAACCATGGCGCCGGAAATCCAGAAAACCGACCAGCCTGGTGTCGAGTTCGGGAGAACTGGTCACCATGTCAGCCACTTTGCGGGCATGTTCACCGGTGCCAACTATTATTGCCCTTTGTTCCATCGCGTCAGTCCGATCCACCGTCCCATGGTAGTCGGCCAGGAACTTTATAACCAAACGCGAGAAGCTCATCAAGCATAATTGTAAGGCCAGATTACCGGCCACGAACAGGGCCGCGGCAGCGGTCGTCAGCGGCCACGACGTGACGAAGCAGACGCCAAGGAAAACAATACCAATTTTGCCTTCATCAACCAGAATGCGCCAGGCCCGTTTTCGAATCTTGTATTGCACCAGAATGGGTTTGGGGCCGCGGGTGTGACAATACCACGTTCTGACAATCAGCAGAGCCGCGATTGCCTGCCAGATCCAGCCGCCGGTGAGGCCGCTGAGCGTCAGACTGATCCAGAGAAAACCGGCCGACGCGATCGCCGCCCCGGTCTGCCCCGATGCCGCCAGCAGAAGCTTTCTGGCGCTCCGCCCCGGCTCGAAGAACAGCTTGTAAGTACCTGACAATGCCTCCACCCCTTCGTTGGTGTCGTTCACAGTCATCCCCCTTGTGATCTCGTTAATCGCCCCGTTCTCGCCCGCCCGCCCGCCCGTGTCCCGATCGGTGGCCCGTTGTGCCGACCGACCGGCCGTCCTTTTGCCGGGCAGGCATGTACTCTCGTTATCGACCCCGGGTACGGGGGTCTTGAGCGACAGGCTGCGTCGCAGCGCCGTCACGGGATTGTTGCCGGGTGCAGGAATCATAGCCGGATCATCGCCTGGGTTGTCAGCCTCAGACGGGCACCTCCTCCTGGGAAGGCTGGCACCCAGCGGTCGATTCGCGATCCTTCGTCTGATCCGAGGGACCGTCCGGCACCGATTCCCCCGGACGATGGAACATAATCACCCTGCGGTCGATATCGGCCATGTGGTAGTACTCGGAAGGCATGCGACGGAAAGCCGTCAGGAAATCGTCATTTGACAGCGGTGACTGAACGCGGTATCGGAGATAATTCTGAAGATCCGGGTACATTTCCAGGTTTTCCAGAGGAGCGCCGAAGCCGGCGACGAAGTTGGCGACTCGCCTGGGGTCGGCCACTCTCAGGAGAAGGAAATCGGCCGACGTAATCCGGTTCTGCACGCCGATGCCGGTCAGTTCGTTGGCGATTCGGAGAAGCTCGTCATGCACCCGGGTCAGGCGTTTGGCCGCCGACGGGCCGTTGGCCAGGGAGGTCGACAGCAGGCGGAACATCGCGGAGGTTATCCGGGACCACTGGTAGTAATTCCTGAAACCGCTCATGAAGCCGGGACAGCCGACCAGGCAACCCGACTCGCCGGAGCTGATATTGAACCCGGCGGTAAGTGACCGGGCAATGACCACGTGACTGTACCGGTCCAGCAGCGGCAGCCCGGATATCCCGTAATAGTCATAATATTTCTCGTCCAGAATCAGGGTACCATCAGGTATCCGCTGCGCAATTCGCTTCAGATGACTGAGCGAGTAGCTCGATCCCGTTACCCGATTCGGATTGGCCAGATAGACCAGGTCGGCCGAGTTATCAACCGCCTCGAGAATATCTTCCGGATGGCTGACGAACGGCGAGGCCCCCACGATTTCTTCGGACCGAAGACCGGCGCGCTCGGCCGCGATCGCTATATCGGGTGAGGCATGCCCGGCGATGAGAAGTCTGCCCCGGCCGTTGCCGACATGCTCCAGCAGCGCGGTCATCACATCTGTGAAATCGGTGAACGGGACGACAGACGACGTGTCGACATCGAGCCGGTGAGCCAGTTGCTCGAGCAACTGATCCAGGCTATCACGAGTTACCGTAAGAATCCTGTCCATAGGTCTATCCTTTCGCACTGACTTGGAGGTTCTTCTGGACGTGGAGAGGTCCGCGAGGCGCAGCGGCGCAAGAGCGGGATTTTGAAGCCGAATTCCTTTTCATAGCTTCCCGGCACACAGGCCCGATTTCTCACATTCCATTGTTGTCAACTGCCGTGCCGTCCTGATCAGAAACTGAACAGGTCCCTATCTCTTTGTTTAACAATAAGTTGTCATGCCGGACCAGGGCCGTACGTGACTCTGGATTCCGGCTCTCCGGGAGAGTTCTTCCGGGTAGGTAGGAAAACGGCTCCTCGCCGAAAAAAATCGCCCGGAGCAGAGGCTTGCCCCGGGCGACCTTGTAGGAAGGTGAGAAAAGAGACCTAATCAAGGACTGTTATCGTTGGTCTCCTACAGGCGGTCGATGATCAGGATGGTGGTCAGCACCCCGGTCACGGCCGACAGAGTAGTCGTAAAGGTCTTCATGAAATCTCTCTCTTTGCGAATCTTCGTGGGGACGACAATGATGTCGCCCAGTCCAACATGCCGGTTGGTCGTGCCGCTCCCGGCGTATACTTCACCGTTCGCCTTGATAAGCCGGACCCCGCCCTTGTCCGCTTCGGAAGTGAAATTCCCGGCCCGCTTGAGATAGTACTTGGCTCTTTCGCCTTTTTTGAAATTGATGGTGCCGCTGGAGCCGACCGCACCCAGCACTGAAATGCCGCTCGGCACGGCCGGTACGAAAACCCGGTCGCCCGGCTGAATAACGATGTCGCCGTGCTGGCCGTGCGATTCCAGCATTCGGTCGACATCCAGCACAATCCGGTTCATCGAATTGGGCTCGAACTCGAACAGCACCTGCCGGGTCATGTTGCCCAGCGAGTCTTCCACCACCGGGCTTGATTTTTCAAGGAGCGAGGGAACCCGGTTGCGGGCCAGGGTCTCGCCGATAGAGGCTCGCTCAACCACCATACCCTTGGGAAAGGCTGTTTCGGTCATGCCGCCCGCCCGTTGGATCAACTGGTAGAGTGTCTCGTCACGACCGGCCAGAACATATTCACCGGGATACAATACCTCGCCTTCAATCTTGACCGTGCGATGCAGTTGCCATCGCGGCAACTGGCGCACGTAGACTCGATCGTCCTCCTGCAAGCTGATCCGGCGCGCCTCCTCGTCGTTGAAATCGACCGATTGTAGCGTGACTTCTCCCAGCGAGTCAAACCGGGCGATCTCGGCACGGAGGAGCGACGCTCCCCGGTCGAAAGAGCCGGCCAGGAAGACCAGGTCTTCGACCGTCATGCCGTCATAATGCACATACTGACCGGGGTTCTTCACCCGACCATCAATATGAACGTACCGGTGCCAGGTGACATCCTGAATGGCATAAACGTGCAGCGAGTCACCATCCTGGAGCAGGATATTGTCCGCTTCCGATCCGCCCAGCGCCCGGTTGAGATCGATCGCGATGACTTCGCGACGCCAGTCGCTGTGTCGACGGAAGAGATTGGCTCGATCCATGTACACATCGTACGGTTGCAGTTGGGCGCGAGCAATAAGGTCCGCCACCCGGGTCGAATCATCCCGCTCGTAGTACCCGGGGTGTTTCACCAGCCCGAACGTAGCCACCATGTTTCGTTTCATATCGAACACTGAGAAGAGAGTGAGGCGGTCACCGTCGGCCAGACTGATGTCGGCCCGGCTCCCGGAGTCGTTGGTCAGGTTGAGATCAAGTACTTCCCATTCGTCGCTGCCCGACACCCGCTCCAGCATGACCCGGTTCAGGTAGGCGTCGGCGGTCGCCTGGCCGGCCAGCTCAAGAAGTTGCAGGGCGGTTTGTTCGCCCTTCAGTTCGTAGACCGCGGGCCGTCGGATTTTGCCCCGGATTGCCACGCGCGGTCCGGCCACCGGCACAAAGATCGCGTCCCCGGACTCGAGGCGGAGATCGGATGAATTGTCGCCCTCGAGCAGAAAACGGTACAAATCCACTTCGGCGACGAGCGAACCGTTTCGCATCAGGCGCATGTTACGCATCGAGCCGTTTTCGGTCGGACCCCCGGCCAGGAATAGAGCGTTAAAAAGCGAAGTCAACGACGACACGGTGTAAGCCCCGGGACGACGGACTTCTCCGGTCAGATAGATGCGTATCGACCGTATCTTCCCCAGCGACACGCTCAGATCGAAATTGGTAAAGATACCGGCCAGTTCGCGCTGTATCTGATCCCGGAACTCGGCCAGGCTGCGACCCCACACCACCATCTCTCCCGCCTGGGGAACGAAAATTCGTCCTTCGCGGTCAACGGTCAGGGTGTACTCTTTGTCCACCTGACCCCATACGGAAACGATGAGATTGTCGCCGGGGCCGAGGATGTAGTCGTCGGCCGTGGCGATATCGTCCGGAGGCCGGGCCTCGCGAGGCCCGGCGAAAAGCTCGATCCCGAAGGGCCGGAGCTCTTCGAAGGGGATCGGGTCAGCTGTCCGGGATCGTTCCAGGTCTGGTGAGGAACCGCCCGAGGTGTGAGACGTGGTATCGGGTAGCCGCGTCAGAGTGGCGGTTTCCGAGGCGTAAATCGATGGCGTGCTATAAGTTGAGGTCTCGATCGTCTTGGTCTCGGGACGGGCCATGCGATGCAGCAAGGCGATCTTATCGTCCTCACTGAGACCCGATAATTCCTGGGCCTGACCTCGTTTGAACCAGTTGAGACAGACCAGGACTATGATCAGTCCGAGTAGTAGCAGTCGTTTTTTCATCATCACCTTCCAATAGCGACGGACCGCCTTCCGTGCGGCTGATTCCAACCTGGCTGTGCCTACTACAAGGCCGATGCCGAAACCCGAGCTTGACACTTATATGTTTGCGGGATAGACGGTTAGCGTGCGATCGCGGTGGCATGGCCTGGCCTTTACTGGACTCGCGTGCGAACGATCCCGGGCTACACCGGATCTGGCCTGATTCTGTCCGGCCACAAAAAGGGCGAGCGAGCTTGACTTTGCCCTGGTCGTGTAGTAATTTGCCATCCGTTTTTTTGACAGAGCGTGTGGTTGGATCGTCTGTAGTGACAAGAGCTTGGACCGGCGCAAGGTTGCCGGTACCTGAATTGTCCCGCGGGAAACAACCAGACCGGTTGCTTGAACGAACAGGAAAATTTCAGTAATTAGGACGGAGCACCGAATGCGGATTCTAAAGCTGGCCGTGGCTGTTCTGTTGCCGCTCGCCTTGTGGGGCGGGCATCTGCACGCAAGCGGCTTCGAGAACACAGGCCTGGGAACAACTGCGAGAGGCATGGGTGGAGCTTTCCGCGCCGTTGCCGATGACTGGACTGCCGCTTACTACAACCCTGCCGGATACGCGTACATTATCGATAATCAACTCGGCGCCAGCCTGGGGTTGCTGCACTTCCGCAACACAATCACTCCTGATTTCGTGGCCGTTGATGAATTCGGCAATGAGTACGGCTGGGGTATTGCCAACGGACAGGAGGTCTACAATTTCCATCGCATCCTGAACAACCCGGCCGGCGGGTTCATTGTCCGGCTTCCCTTCTGGGGCGAGACGGTGTTCGGTCTGTCGGCCTTCCAGCCGTTCGACCAGAGTCTGCGATGGCGCATGTATGCCCTGGATGCGTCCATGCTTCGGACCTACAACGAAGACGCCGTGGGGCATCCGTGGGTCCCGGGTCATCATTATCTGGTTGACCTGGACGTGGCGGCCTTTCAACTGACGGCCGCGCGGGAGTTCATGGAGGGCGATCTTGCGATCGGGGTCGGGCTCCAGTTGTTGCGCGGCGACCTCTGGTTCAGTGACCTGGCCATCCGCGCCAACCCCAGGGCCGAAGAAAACCCGTCTATTGCCGTGAGACCCTGGGACCGAGTTCCGGAGTTCGTCGACAGCCAGGGTCGCGGGTGGGGTTTCGGCCTGCGGGGCGGTCTGCTGTGGAAGGTAAGCGAGAAGCTGAACTTCGCGGCCACCGCCTATCTGCCGCTCGACCTGACGATCAAAGGCGAGACGTTCTACACTTTCATCATGCCCAAGGAAGAGTTCGCCGTCGTAGAACCGAACTCGGCGGACTATCTGTTCGTCACCGGCGAGATTCTGAGACAAACATCCGACTTTGAAACCAAACTCAAGCTGCCCGCACAATTCGCCCTCGGCGTTTCATTCCAGGCGACCGAGAAGCTGATGGTGGCGCTTGACGGCGAATACACGCTCTGGTCCAAGTATGAAGGTTTGAGCTTCGCCTTTTCCAACTTCGGCAGTACTCCCCAGTTCGAGCAGGAGTTCTTCCAGACCGACCTGGCCAATCCGGTCGATTGGGACAATGCCGGCAAAGTAGCGCTCGGTCTGAGATACGAGTTGAACCCGACCCTGACCCTGCTGGCCGGCGGTTCCTTCGACCAGTCGCCGACCCGCAACTCGACCGAGTTGACACCGCAGTTCATGGACCTCGGTACCAAGAAGAGCATCAACGGCGGTGGCATCCTGCATATCAACCAGTGGGATCTCGGCCTCATAACCGGCTATTACAGCTATCCGGATGTCAGCTTGCGGGGGCTGACGGATGTGGATGACAACGGCACTTTTGACAACTTCCCGGGTGATTATAAGGCCAGCACGTACGAGACGGTACTGTCGCTGGGTTACCGGTTCTAGGAGATTGGGCAATGTTGAGATACTTGATTCTTCTTTCAGGCATTCTGGTAGTTTTGGCGATTGTATTCGGTTGTGACGATCGCGGCACCGGTATCACGCCGGTCGACCTGGGCGAATTGGAAAACTGGCCGGGGGTCGATCCGAGCCCGAGTCATCCCTTCACCCCGGCGCTGACCCTCCAGCTTCGGAACCCTCAGGAACTGCTGCTCGGTTCGGCTTACTGGCCGCCCGAGGCAACATCCGTTCCGCCGACGCACACCCTGCCGTTGCTGGTTCTGCTCGCTCCGGAAAACGGCAACCGTTATTACTACTTCAAGGCCGGCCTGGGTGAACTGGCCCGCGAGTTGACCGCCTCCGGTCTCATTCAGCCGATGGTCATCTACTGTATGGCTAACGACCAGACCTTCGGCGGCTTCTTCTACAGCAACAGCGACCCGGCCGGACGTTACGATTCGATCTTCAACAGCGACGGGATCCCGTTTACTTCCGGGGGACGGGACGACCTGCTCGAGTATCTCCACTCGCACTATCCCGCGACCATCGAGCTTTCTTCCAAGCGAGGCATCGGCGGTATCGGGCAGGGCGCTTACGGCGCTTTCCGCGCCGCCATCAGGAACCCGGGTATGTTCTCGTCGATCTCAGTGGCCGACGGCCCGCTCGATTTCGATGGTCCCACCGGCAGCAGTGGCCTGATTTCTCTGTTTGACGACGTGGTTACGGAGCAGGAAACGTTCTACGCCCTGGACCCCGACACGACTCTAGATGGAGATCCGATTCCCTTCGACTTCAAGGTGCACTTCGACAGTGCGGGGGCTATGCCGGTTTCGATGATGTTCATCGGCGGCTCCTTCGCCTTCTCTCCCAACGACACGCTGGTCCAGTACCAGCGGATTATAGACTCGATTCTTCAGGGGGAAATATGGCGCTACAGTATGCGCATAACTGTCAACAACCGGTACCGGATCGCCGATTCGCTCCTGCCGGGCGGCGGTGACTCGACTACTCTGATGACCAGCATCGTCAAGGGCGACTCTCCATCGCGGGGCCTCGACCTGCATTTCCATCTTCCGTTTGACGAGAACGGTGCGCTCTACCAGCCAATCTGGGATTACTGGATGCACAACAACCTGGAGGACATGTACGAAGCGGCCGGCGGGAGTCCGCTCGCCGGGGTCAGTATGTGGTTTGCCACCAACCAGAACGCCAAATGGGGCTATTACGAAATGACCCGGTCCTGGATGGACTATCTGAGAGGCGAGGGGTATGATCTGGAGGAATATCGGCACTCGAGCTACTCGGATGATCCGATCACACAGGACGAGCACCTGTTCGACGTCCTTCGTCAGATGCTGATCTTCCACTCCAACAATTTCGGCGACTGATGATTTGAACGATCCGATGGCCCGGAGGAGCAACCTCTTCCGGGCTATTTTTTTGACGGGGCTTCAGCTATGCAGAGCAATGACAGATACGACTTGATCTCCATCGGCGCTCACCCGGACGACGTCGAGGTCGGCACCGGCGGCGTGCTTATCGACCTGGCCAAACGCGGCTGCCGCTGCGGCATTGTCATCCTTACGCAGGGTGAGATGGGTACGGGCGGCAACACCGAGATCCGCGCCCGCGAAGTCCGCGACGCGGCGGCTATTCTCGGTGTCGATATTCTGGCCACGTTTGACTGGGGTGATACCAGGCTGGAAGATCGTTATGAGCATCGGCGCGAGGTTGCGCGTATCATCCGAGAAGCCCGACCGAAGATCGTGCTGGCGCCGTACCCGCAGGTCGGCCATGGCCGGCGACAGTCGCATCCCGATCATGTCGCCGCCGGAGTGATCGCCATCAACGCTGCCAACCTGGCGTCCCTGAAAAAGGCCGATCTTCCCGGCGAGCCGCACCTGGTCGACCGCATCTTTCACTACTTCCTGCCGCCGGGTGTATTTCCGAATTTCGTGGTGGACATCACGCCGCACTTCGACCGGTGGATCGAGGCGCTGTCGGCGCACAAGTCGCAGTTTCTGAATCCGGAGAAGTCGCGCGATTATATTGATTCACTCACTCTGATGGCGCGATCGTTCGGCATGCAGGCACGCTGCCAGTACGGCCAGGGATTCTACGCGGTCGAGCCGATCGTGGTCGGCGACATCATGACCCTCGCCGTCTCGGACGAGCATTAGGGCCAGCCGCACCGGGATACACTTGATAGGCGTTTGACAGGGGGCGAACGGGATGTTATCATAAAGTCGTCTGAGCGCTCCACAAGAGCTTGCCTATCGGGATGACGGGCCACGCGCCCCATGAGTAGAGTGAGACCGCCATGTTTACTTTAGTTAATATTAATCTTCTCTCGTTCGAAGTCGGTCCCTCTGTCGCAGCCGTCGGGCAGATAGGTGCCAGCGGCGGCAAGATCACAAGAGAGAGCATAAAGCCGCTGGCGGTGCCGTGGCATCCACTCATACCAGGTAGAAGCGAGTTGTTCCGGTTCCTGACCTGGCATACCCGCGTTTCTGAGTTCGCCGGACGGGACCGGGAGATGAAAGAACTCGCTCAATGGGCCAAAGCCGATCATCCCGTCTGGGTCAAGTTCCTGATCGCCGACGGCGGCGTGGGCAAAAGTCGCCTGGGCGCGGAGTTCGCCGAGGTGCTTAAGAAAGAAGACTGGTCAGCCGGCTTCGTGGATCTGCACAAAGACTACACTTTTCCGTTGGAAAAAGCCGGGACCCTGCTGGTGATCGACTACCCCGAAGAGCGCGTGGACAAAGTAAAGGAACTGCTGCACGATCTCACTTACGTCACGCCACCCAGCCCGCTTCGGGTGCTCTTTCTTACGCGCAAGCCGCCGGAGCACTGGGAGGAAGTCATCGCGGGAGCCAATGCCGGAAACGTCGTCGACCTGGATCCCCTTACGCTCAGCCGGCTCGAACCGCAGGACGCCACCACGATTTTCAACACGACGGCAACTGCCGCCCTGGAGAACCTGCCGGAGGTCCCCGGCGCCGAGACCGGCAAGGCGCTTATCACTTCCGACAAGATGGTCGCCTGGCTGAAGCTGGCCCCGGAAAACGAACGCGCCCTCTTTGTCATGGCGGCGGCCGTTCACAGCGCCGAGGACCCCGACAAAGAAGTCGTCGAATATACCGGGCGTGAGGTGGTCACCGCTCTGGCCAGGCGCGAGGTCGGCCGGTTTCAGAGAATGGCCGAAGGCCGGGGGCTGAAAGAGAAGTTCGCCCTCGCCCGGCTTCTGGCTATGGCGGCCATCGCTGAAGAACTGAGCCTGGATGACATCAAGACGATCATAACGGATTCCAAGGTCCCTCTCGGCTTTCAGTCCGATGACGACATGCACGGCGAATTGAAGACCGCCGGGCTTCTCGATGAGGGGAGAGTCAGAGCACCCAAGCCGGATATTCTCGCAGCGGCTTTCACGGTCGAAGTCCTGGCCAAGCGTCCGGATATCGCTCCGGAAACAGTTTGGGCCGCTCTCCAGAAAGACATCGGCGGCGGGCTGGAGCGGCTTGGTCGTCTCTGCTGGGACGCTGAAATCGTGTTGGGAATACATATGCCACACCTCAGTGACTGGCTGGCACAGGCCGTTGAGGGTAATAGTGAGCGAAGCCACATACTGACTGGTCCCTTCAGCCAGGAGACACGACCGCAGGGTTGGCTCAAAGCTTCGGTGGCAGTGTGGAGGACTCTCTCCGATGTGTTTGACGCCGCAGAGGACCGGGCCGCAAGTTTAAACAACCTGTCCAACTACCTCGCCGCCGCGGGCGATACGCAAGGTGCGGTGCAGACGGCTAAGGAAGCAGTAGATATATCCCGTCGACTAGCCGCCGCCGATCCCGTTCACTTTGATGCCCTCCCAGCCGCCTGCCTCAACAACCTGTCCAATCACTTAGATGATGCGGGAGATACAGCAGAGGCACTCGCGGCCATCAGAGAGTCGGTGGAGATTTACCGCCGTCTGGCCGCCGCCAGCCCCGCCCGCTTTGAACCCGACCTGGCCATGAGCCTCAACAACCTCTCCAATCATCTGGATGCCGTGGGTGACCCCGCCGGCGCGCTGGAAGCGAGCAAAGAATCGGTGAAGATTCGTCGCCGTCTGGCCGCCGCCAGCCCCGCCCGCTTTGAACCCAACCTGGCCACGAGCCTCAACAACCTCTCCGGTTGTCTGGATGCCGTGGGTGACCCCGCCGGCGCGTTGAAGGCGAGCAAAGAGTCTGTGGAGATTCGCCGCCGT
>SMTZ1_10005892_pt1 | contig 12335 bp, 9 predicted proteins | sample DeeMarSWOR136_30_FD_25667 | JGI IMG/M metagenome (IMG submission 25667) | reverse complement strand
AAAATCCAACTCAATGGGAACGAACCCCAGAGGATCGTCTTCATTCAGTGTGTAGGATCGAGGGATAAGACGGTTGGGAACGAATACTGTTCCCGGGTATGCTGCATGTACGCGGCCAAGCAGGCCCACCTGGTCCGGGAGCGTATTCCCGATGCAAGGGTTACCATCTGTTATATGGACATCAGGGCCTTCGGAAAGGGATACGAGGAATTCTACGACCGCGTTCAGAGGGAAAATATCCTGTTCAGACGAGGGAATCCCTCTGAGGTCTACCAACGAGGAACGTCGCTGGTGGTTCGTGGTGAGGACACGCTCCTCGGAGAACCCTATGAGGAGGAGGCGGATCTGGTCGTGCTGGCAACGGGCCTCGTACCCAGGCACGATGCGGGGCAGATTTCAGAGCTGCTGGGGCTCTCATGCACTCCTGACGGGTTTTTCCAAGAGGCTCGAAACGAGGAGATCATCGCCACCACGAGGGCAGGTGTGTTCTTGGCCGGCTGTTGCCAGGGCCCAAAGGACATCCCCGATACCGTTTCCCAGGCCAGCGGTGCTGCTTCCTTGGCTTGTGTACAACTGGCGAAAGGGAGGGGCTGAAGATTTGCCATGAAGATTGGCGTCTATATCTGCCATTGCGGAATCAACATTGCGGATCACGTGGATGTAGAGGCGGTCAGGTGCTTCGCGGGAAATCATCCGCACGTAGCCATCGCCAGGGACTACACCTATCTGTGTTCGGATCCAGGCCAAGACCTCATCATTAATGACATCGAGAAGTATCAGCTTAACCGAATCGTGGTGGCGGCCTGTTCGCCGACCATGCACGAGAGCACCTTTCGCAAAACCATTTCCAAATCGGGTCTCAACGCCTACTTCCTGGAGATCGCCAACATTCGGGAACAGTGCTCCTGGGTCCATGGAGAACGAACCGGAGCCACGGAAAAAGCCAAGGAGCTGGTTCTCGCGGCCATCGCCAAGGTAGCACTCCTTGAGCCCTTGGAGGAAAAGGAGGTCCAGGTAATGCCATCCGTCCTCGTTATCGGCGGAGGCATTGCGGGCCTGCAATCCGCGCTGGACATCGCCGATTGTGGCTTCAGGGGGTTCCTGGTGGAAAGGGACCCCAGCATTGGGGGCCGTATGGCCCAATTGAGTAGAACCTATCCCTCCATGGAAATGGCGGATGACCTCATCTTCCGGAAAATGAAGATGGCCGAGGAGAACACCAACATCGAGCTCTTCACCTGTGCGGAGGTCGTTGCCATTGAGGGGTTTGTGGGCAGTTTTACCGTCACCCTGAGAAAGAGGCCGAGATACGTTGATCCCTTGAAATGCACGAGCTGTGGTCAATGCGAGGAGATCTGTCCGGTGAAGGTCCCTAACGAATTCAACCTGGGCCTGAATCATCGACCGGCCATTTATCTTCCCTTTTCCCAAGCCATTCCGCATAGCTACGTGGTCGACCCCGATGCGTGCCACTATGTGAGGAGGGGGGAATGCGCCCGGTGCTTGGAGGTTTGTCCCCCCGGGGCCATCGACTTGACCCAAAAAGGGAAGGAAAGGACCATCGAGGTAGGAACCATCGTACTCGCCACGGGATTCGAGCCCTTCGATGCCAGCCTGAAACCGGAATTCGGATATGGTCGTTACGAACGGGTCATCACCGGTCCTGAACTGGAGCGGTTCCTCTCCCCTTCGGGCCCTACGGGTGGGAATGTGCCCGGCCAGTGGGGGAATCCGGAAAGTATCGTCTTCATTCAGTGCGTTGGATCCAGGGATAAGACCGTGGAAAATGAATACTGTTCGAGGATCTGCTGCATGTATACCGCAAAACAGGCCAGCCTCCTCAGGGAGAGATTTCCGGGCGCGAGGATCACGGTTTGTTATATCGATATCAGGGCCTTTGGGAAAGGCAACGAGGAATTCTGTGAAAAGGTGCAGAAGGCCGGCGTGATCTACCGAAAGGGTATCCCGTCGGAGATATACCGGAGAGGGGAGAGGCTTGTCGTGAAGGCCGAGGATTCCCTTTCTGGGGAGGTTTATGAGGAAGAGGCTGATCTCGTAGTGCTGGCCACCGGGCTTATCCCATCGAGGGGAACCGACAATTTGCGAAACCTCCTCAAGGTGAGTCAGGGACCGGATCGGTTTTTCATGGAGGCCCACCCCAAGCTGAGACCCCTGGATACCCCTGTCGACGGAATCTACCTGTCCGGCACGTGCCAAGGGCCAAAAGACATAGCCGACACCGTTGCCCATGCCCATGGAACTGCCTCACGGGCCACCATCCCCCTGTTCAGGGGAACGGTCAAGATTGAACCCATCACCGCGGCGATAGATGCGGAGATATGTTCAGGATGTGGGCTCTGCGAGGACGTATGCGAATATCAAGCACTTAAAAAGGACGAGTACTGGGGCCATATGATTGTCAACGCGGCCTTATGTAAGGGGTGCGGGGCTTGTCACACGGTCTGTCCGGTCAAGGCGATTACGGTCAAGCAATTCAAGACTGAACAGGTCCTCGTTCAGATCGAGATGATGGCGTAACGGGAAGCTCCTCTTCCCCCCATTTCAGGGGGTTACATGGAAAGGAAAAGGGGGAAATCGAGAGGGATGATCCACGTTTATACCGGGATGGGAAAGGGGAAGACTACCGCCGCCCTTGGCCTCGCCATGCGGGCTCTTGGACACGGGCTCAAGGTCTACATCATACAATTCATGAAGGGAAACATCCGGTATGGCGAGCTGGAGACAGCCCGCCAGCTCTCTCCCAATATCGTCATCAAGCAGATGGGCCGTGAATGCTTCGTCGATCGAGATAACCCCGATAAGATCGATATCGAACTCGCTCAAAGGGCCTTTCAACTGGCGAGGGAGATCTTGAGCGGGGGAACACACGATATCGTGGTGTTAGACGAGATCAACGTGGCCGTGGATTACGGCCTCATTCCCCTCGATGCCGTATTGGCGCTGCTCGACTCTAAGCCCCACCATGTGGAATTGATCCTTACCGGGAGGTATGCCAGACAAGAGGTGATCCAAAGGGCAGACCTGGTAACGGAGATGTGCGAGGTAAAACACTATTACCAGGAAGGCATTCCCTCCAGGAAGGGGATTGATATGTAATCACTTCGGGATCGCTGAGCAAGTGAAGAACGCCGCTCAGGACGCGGATTTATGCCATAGTGAAATGACAAATTTCATTCCACAACCGCAGCACTGCAGCAGGGCAACACCGCAGCACCGGAAAGCTCGGGGAAAGGAGCAGTGGAGAGCGACTTTTACAAACGCCTTACTTTACATTCCTCACAGGGGGGGATTCGATGTTTAGGGAAGATCATTTGAAGACCATCGGAGAGGGGGAGAAACGGTGGGCTGAGGATCTGAGCAAGATCCTCTCGGAGGTCCCCGAGAGGCTGCCCCGATTTTCCACCATCTCCGACATGGAGCTAAAGGGGCTCTATACCCCCAAGGACATCGAGCATGTGGACTACTCGAGGGATATCGGGTTTCCCGGTATCTATCCCTTTACCCGAGGGGTGCAAGCCTCGATGTACCGGGGAAGGATCTGGACGATGCGAATGTTCTCCGGTTTAGGGGGGCCGGAGGAAACGAACAGGCGGTTTCACTATCTCCTGGAACATGGGGAAACCGGGCTATCCATCGCCTTTCATTACCCGACCCTGATGGGATACGACAGCGACTCCCCCATGGCCAGTGGTGAGATCGGCAAGTGCGGCGTGGCCGTGGATACCCTTGGGGATATGGAAATCCTGTTGGAGGGGATCCCCCTGGACAAGGTTACCACATCGATGACCATCAATCCGCCAGCAGCCATTCTGTTGGCCATGTACATCGTCGTGGCGGAAAAACAGGGGGTGAGCAAACGCAAGATCGGCGGAACCATCCAGAACGACATGCTCAAGGAGTTCATCGCCCAGAAAACCTTCATGCTTCCACCCAAGCCTTCGATGCGGCTCATCGTCGATACCATAGAGTACTGCACCAAGGAGGTTCCCCGATGGAACACCATCAGCATAAGTGGATATCATATCAGGGAGGCCGGATCTACAGCCGTTCAAGAACTGGCCTTTACCCTCGCGGATGGGATTGCGTACGTTGAAGCGGCATTGGAAAGGGGGCTGAAGGTGGATGATTTCGCTCCTCGGCTCTCCTTCTTCTTCGATTCCCACATCGACTTCTTCGAGGAAATTGCCAAGTTCCGGGCGGCGAGGCGCATATGGGCTCACGTCATGAAGGAGAGGTTCGGGGCCAACAATCCCCGCTCCTGGTTGCTCCGGTTCCATACCCAGACGGCTGGATGCTCGCTCACCGCTCAACAGCCGTACAACAATGTCGTCCGAACCGCATATGAAGCCCTTGCTGCCGTGCTGGGAGGAACTCAATCGCTGCATACCAATTCCCTGGATGAGGTTTACGCCATCCCCACCGAGGAGGCCGCTACCATCGCCCTGAGGACTCAGCAGATCTTAGCCGAGGAGACGGGGGTAACCAACACCATCGATCCCCTGGCGGGTTCGTACTTCGTCGAGGCCCTGACCAATCGAATGGAGGAAGAAGCCCTAGAGTACATCCAGAAGATCGACGATATGGGGGGAATGCTCGCGGCCATAGAGAAGGGGTATCCCCAGATGGAAATCGCCGAGGCCGCCTTTCACTATCAAAAGCTCATCGACGAGGAGAAGAAGGCGGTAGTGGGGGTAAACAAGCACGTAACCGACCATCCTCCCATCACCACATGGAGGATGGACCCGGAGATCGAGCGGAGGCAACTGAAAAGGCTGCGAGAAGTGAAGGAGATGCGGAACGACCAAAGGGTGAGGGGGCATTTGGACGAACTGAGGGCCGCCGCCGCAGGGGACGAGAACCTCATGCCGCATATCATCAACGCCGTGAGGGAGTACGCCACACTGCAAGAGATCTGCGATGTCTTCAGGGAGATCTTCGGCATCTACACAGACCCTGGGATGTTCTAATTACACAGTGCTGCAGTGCTGCGGTCAACGAGTGCGCAGGCTAGTTCAAATCCGTACCGGACTGTGACCCAAGCGTTTGAGCCTAGAGGACAAGTTTTGACGACGAAGAAGCGGTTCAGGGGCTCTTTGCGGTGGAGCGAACTTTAGAATGGTCGAAAAAATATTTTTAAGCTGCGAAGAGCGATTTGCCCAAATATCTCCTTGAACAGGTGTGAACACATTTCAGAAGGCAATCGGCAGTTGGAAGGAAATATGAATCCTGAGAGGAAAATCCGCATTATGGTGGCCAAGCCTGGGCTGAATGGCCACGATCGGGGGGCAAAGATTATCGCTCGAGGGTTCAGGGATGCGGGCTTTGAGGTGATCTATACGGGACTCCACCAAACCCCAGAGCAGATCGTGGCGGCCGCCATCCAGGAGGATGTGGATGGCATCGGCTTGAGCAGCTTGGCCGGGGCCCATGACTACCTCTTTCCCCGTGTTGTGGAGCTCCTGAAGGAGCAGGGGGCAGACGATATCGTGGTATTCGGCGGCGGCATCATCCCGGAGGAGGACATCCCTAAGCTCAAGGAGGAGGGCATAAGGGAGATCTTTATGCCGGGAACGCCCATTGAGGATGCGGTGAATTGGGTTCGCCGGAATATCAAGCCCAGGAAATAGGAGGGGAAAAGCGATAACGGAGATTTCCCCGCCGTTTTCCCCTGAATGGTAAAGGAGGAGGCATCGATGGCCTTGGATTTCGATTTGACCGAGGAACAAGAGATGGTCCGGAAAATGATCAGGACCTTCGCTGAAAAGGAGATCGCCCCGGTGGCCCAGGAGCTCGACGATAAGGAGGAGTTCTCCGTCCCACTCACCAACCGCATGGGGCAGCTGGGGCTCTTCGGGTTCTGCGTCTCTGAGGAATACGGCGGATCGGATATGGGCTACCTGTCCTATATCATCGCCACCGAGGAGATCGCCCGGATCGACGGGTCCCAGGCGGCCACGTTGGCAGCGGGATGCTCCCTGGGCATTTCCCCCATCCACCAGTTCGGAAATGAGGAGCAGAAGAGCCAATGGCTGCCCGACCTCGTTGCCGGAAAGACATTGGCCTCCTTCGGCCTTACCGAGCCCGATGCCGGCTCCGACGCGGGTGCCACCAAGACAGCGGCTACCCTGGAGGGCGACCATTTGGTCATCAACGGAAGCAAGGTCTTCATCACCAACTCCTCAACCGAAATCAGTGCCGTCTGTGTCGTGCAGGCTGTCACGGGAAGGAGTCAGGACGGCTTAAAGGAGCTCTCCTGCATTTTGGTCCCCAATGGAACCCCCGGATTTATCGCGAAACCCATGCATGGTAAAATGGTGTGGCGGGCATCCAATACGGGGGAGCTCTCCTTCGATGATTGCCGAGTCCCCGAGGAGAACCTCCTCGGGAAAAGGGGAGAGGGGTTTCACCAGATGTTGGAAACCCTCGACGGGGGAAGGCTCAGCATCGGTGCCATGGGGCTGGGGGGAGCCCAGGGGGCTTTCGAGTGTGCCATGAAGTATGCCCACGAAAGGAAACAGTTCGGCAGGCCAATCGGTTCATTTCAGGTTAACGCCTTTAAACTGGCGGACATGTATACCGAAATCGAAATGGCCAGGCTAGTGCTGTACAAGGCCTGTTGGCTCGCCGACAATAAGCGTCCCTTCTCCAAGGAATCGGCCATGGCCAAACTGGTCTGTTCCGAGACGTATCATCGCGTTGCCAACCACGCCGTTCAACTCCACGGCGGATACGGCTTGATGAAGGAATATCCCGTGGAGAGACATTATCGAAATCAGAAGCTCCTGGATATTGGCGAGGGGACCTCCGAGGTCCAACGAATCGTCATCGCTCGACACATCGGTGTACCGGGAAGGGCCTTGTAGACATCCCCAAAAAAGCAATGGTGAGCGCATCTCCCTATGTGACGAATAAATACTTGCGGAGGGCAAAGAATACACGTAAATTCCAAATACCCATTTCTCAATCCCAAACAATATCAAATGACCAAAGCCCTAAAGGGAAATACGAAACACAAAGTACTGAACCCTAAACAAATACAGAGCACTAATGATCAAATGACCAAAACGGTTAGGATTGAGCTATTTGCATTGAGGTTTTGGAGTGAAGCGACTTTAGGATTCAGTGCTTCGGCCCGCGACGAGACGTGTCGACGAGCTCCCTTCGGGTCTGAGCCTCAGGGTCGAAGACACGTCGAGTCGCTCCCCTCGACTAGCTCGGGGCCTGAGTTTATCGAAGGCGGCCGAGTCGATTGAGGATTTTAATTCTTGTCTGAATTATGCGGAACTATTTAAGACGCTACAAATAGTTGAACCTTCTACCCTATACCAATGGGTTACGGATGAGTTTGGCGGAAAGAATCCTCCGAGGCGATGTCAGGGCGGCTTCCAGGCTGATGAGGGATATCGACGATCGCATGCCCAACGCCATGGAAGAGCTCAAGAAGATCTACCCCAACACGGGGAATGCGTACATTGTCGGCATAACGGGCCCTCCTGGGTCCGGAAAGAGCACCCTCGTGGACAAGGCAGTGGAAATCCTCCGGAAGGAGGGGAAGACCGTCGGGATTGTCGCCGTTGACCCGACAAGCCCCTTTACGGGTGGGGCCATTTTGGGAGACCGGATTCGCATGCAGCGGCATAGCATTGACGATGGGGTGTTCATTCGAAGCCTGGCTACCAGGGGGAGTTTGGGCGGATTATCTCGATCCACCAATGATATTATCAAGGTCATGGACGCCATGGGCAAGGATATCATCATTGTGGAGACCGTTGGCGTCGGCCAGGATGAGGTCGACATCGTTAATACGGCCCACACCTCCGTCGTGGTATTGGTCCCCGGATTTGGGGATGATATTCAGGCCATCAAGGCGGGCATCCTAGAAATTGGGGACATCTTCGTCATCAATAAGTGCGAGCGGGAAGGGGCGGAGCGATTGGAACGGGAACTCAGGGCTACCTTGGAGATGGGATCCAAGCGGGAGGATGGTTGGACACCCCCCATCTTCAAAACGGAGGCGGTGTTGGGTAAGGGGATTTTCGAATTCGTGTATGGAATTTACCGGCACAGGGAGAAGCTCATGGCCAGCGAACACTTGGAGAAGAAGAATGCGGAGAGGACGAAACGGGAATTTCTCTCCGTACTCGGCAATGAGTTGATGGAGAGCGTAATGGAGAGACTGAAAAAGGACAAACGGCTGGATAGGATCATAGACGACCTCATAAAGAGGAAGCGCAATCCCTATTCCATCGTGGAAAAAATACTCGACGAGGAGTTACGAGGGGGCTCGTGATACCCGTAGAGGGGGGAATGGGTTATGGGAATCGAAAAGATGAGGGAGGAGCTGGACCGCAGGAACCAGGAGGCCCTGCTGGGCGGGGGAAGGGAGCGGATTGAAAAGCAGCACGCGGCCGGGAAATTGACGGCCAGGGAGAGGATCGCCCTCTTTCTGGACAAGGGATCTTTCGTGGAGCTCGACCGCTTTGTAACTCATCGATGCAGGGATTTCGGCATGGAGGGGAGGAAATTTCTCGGCGACGGCGTCATAACCGGCTATGGCAGGGTCAACGACAGGTTAGTCTTCGTCTTCGCCCAGGATTTTACCGTTTTCGGGGGGACCCTGAGCCTGACCGTAGCTGAAAAGATATGCAAGGTGATGGAATTGGCGTTGAAAAACGGTGCTCCCATTATCGGCATCAATGACTCGGGAGGGGCGAGGATACAGGAGGGAGTGGGAAGCCTCGCGGGGTATGCGGATATCTTCCTCAGGAACACCCTGGCTTCAGGGGTCATCCCCCAAATATCGGTCATTCTGGGCCCTTGTGCCGGAGGGGCCGTTTATTCCCCTGCCCTCACTGACTTCGTGTTCATGAGCAAGAAGAGTAGCTACATGTTCATCACCGGGCCCAAGGTAATCAAGGCCGTAACCCATGAGGAGGTGACCGATGAGGATCTGGGGGGGGCGATGACCCACAACATCAAGAGCGGTGTCGCCCATTTCGCGGGAGAGGACGATGAGGACACCATCGCCATGGTCAAAGAGCTTCTCAGCTATCTCCCCCAGAACAATCGGGAAAGGCCTCCCACCGTTGACCCAACGGATGATCCCCAGCGGACCGACGACTCCCTCGAGACGGCCGTGCCAGATGACCCCAAGAAACCCTATGACATCATCTCGATCATCTCCACCGTTGTGGACGATGGCCGCTTCTTCGAGGTCCACAAGTACTTCGCCAGGAATATCGTCACTGGCTTCGCCCGGCTCAACGGAATGGCAGTGGGCATCGTTGCCAATCAGCCCAATTGGCTTGCCGGATGCCTCGATATCGACGCCTCCATAAAGGGGGCCCGCTTCGTTCGATTCCTGGATGCCTTCAACATTCCCATCATTACCTTCGAGGACGTTCCGGGATTCCTCCCGGGTACCGCACAGGAGTTCGGGGGGATCATCAGAAACGGCGCCAAACTCATCTATGCCTATTCGGAGGCCACGGTACCGAAGATTACCGTGATTACCCGAAAGGCATACGGAGGGGCGTACTGCGTGATGTCCAGTAAACACTTGCGGGGCGACATTAATTACGCCTATCCAACGGCGGAGATCGCCGTGATGGGGGCCGACGGGGCCGTGCCCATCATTTTCAAAACGGAGATCGCGGCAGCCGATGATCCGAAGAAGAAGAGGGACGAGTTGGTGAGCGAGTATATGGAGAAGTTCTCAAATCCTTACAGGGCGGCCGAACTGGGATATGTGGATGAGGTGATTAAGCCCGAGGAGACGAGGCCGAAGCTCATCGGGGCCTTGGAGATGCTGAAGAATAAGGTGGATACCAATCCACAGAAAAAACACGGAAATATACCGCTGTGAGCTCCGCCTTCGGAAATTCGAAACCACGTGTCCGTCAAAGAAGGTCTTTGCGGGCATTGGCCAAAAGGGAGGGAGCATGAAGGCGAGAAAAGATTCAAAAGGGGAACTGAAGAGATGGGAAGGGACCACCCTCGCCAAAGTCCTCAATCGATACCCGGAGCGAAGGGAGACCTTTAAGACCACCTCCGATATCGAATTGAAGCGGCTTTACACCCCTTTGGACGTGGAGGGATCCGATTATTCCGCACACCTGGGTTTTCCGGGCGAATATCCCTTTACGAGGGGAGTACAGCCAACCATGTACCGGGGCCGATTCTGGACCATGAGGCAATATGCCGGGTTCGCCACGGCCGAAGAGACCAATAAGCGCTACCGATATCTCCTGGATCACGGCCAGACGGGCCTCAGCATGGCCTTCGACCTTCCAACCCAGATTGGCTACGATTCCGATCATCCCTTGAGCACTGGAGAGGTGGGTAAGGTCGGCGTGGCCATCGATACCCTGGCGGACATGGAGACCGTCTTCGAGGGCATCCCCCTGGACAAGGTATCCACCTCCATGACCATCAATTCCACGGCGGCCATCCTCCTGGCCATGTACATCACCGTGGCCGAAAAGCAGGGGGTAAAGCCGGAGTCCCTGAGGGGAACTATCCAGAACGAAATCCTCAAGGAATACGTGGCCCGGGGAACCTATATCTTTCCTCCCCGGGAATCCATGAGAATTGTTACGGATATCTTCGCCTTCTGCAAGGACCACGTTCCCCAATGGAACACCATCAGCATCAGCGGCTATCACATGAGAGAGGCTGGTTGTACTGCGGTTCAGGAGGTTGCGTTTACCTTGGTCGACGGCATCGCCTATGTGGAGGCAGCCATCAATGCGGGAATGGATGTGGACTCTTTCGCCTCCAGGCTCTCCTTTTTCTTCGGCTGTCACAACAGCTTTTTGGAGGAAATAGCCAAGTTCAGGGCGGCGCGCAGGCTCTGGGCACGGATCATGAGGGAGCGATTCGGCGCCAAAGAGGACGCCTCGTGTATGCTCCGTTTCCACACTCAGACGGCGGGATGCACCCTCATCCCCCAGCAGCCCGACAACAACATCATACGGGTAGCGCTCCAGGCATTGTCCGCTGTGTTGGGGGGAACCCAATCCCTCCATACCAACTCACGGGACGAAGCCTACGCCACGCCTACGGAGGATTCCGTGACCATTGCCTTGAGGACTCAGCAGATCATCGCCAACGAAAGCGGTGTGACGGACATCGTGGATCCCTTGGCGGGTTCCTATGCGGTTGAGAAATTGACCGATGAAATCGAGGCCAAGGCCGCCGAATACATCGAAAAGATCGAATCCATGGGAGGAGCCATTAAGGCCATCGAAGCCGGTTTCATGCAGAATGAAATCCTCAACAGCGCCTATGCCTATCAGAGGGCGATCGAGAATAAGGACCTGGTTATCGTAGGGCTGAACGAATTCGTTACTGAGGAAGAGCCCCTCAGGGATATCCTGAAGATAGACCCCGAGGTGGAGCGATACCAGAGGGAAAAACTGGCGAGGATCAAAGAGGAGAGGGACTTGAACCGGGTAAAGAGGGCGTTGGAGGCACTGAGGGAAGCGGCGGAGGGAAACGGGAACATCGTCCCCCCTGTTCTGGATGCGGTAAAGGCTTACGCCACCGTGGGGGAGATATCGGATACGTTAAGGGGTGTTTTCGGGGAATATAGGGAGAGCTAACGCCTCGGGCTCACAGGCGGTGCTGCGGTCAATCGGTCAGGGTTTTGCACACCTTAATTCTCATAGGAAGCAAATTGCCCCTGAGAGTTTCTTTTCAAGGTTCCCCGAGATCTTAGATTGACCTCACAACGACTTCAAGGAGAGAATCCATGAAAGCGGAGAGGAAAATTCGGGTACTCATCGCAAAGCCGGGGTTGGACGGACATGATCGGGGTGCCAAGGTCATCTCGAGGGGCTTGAGGGATGCCGGAATGGAGGTCATCTATACCGGGATTCGGCAAACCCCGGAACAGATTGCGGCCACGGCTATCCAAGAGGGGGTCGATGCCGTCGGGCTCAGTTGCCTCTCGGGGGCCCATAATCAGCTTTTTCCACGAGTCATCGAGGCTCTCAAGGAGAAAAAAGCGGGGGACATTCCGGTATTCGGGGGAGGCATCATCCCCCTTGATGACATACCCGGGCTCAGGAAGGCCGGCATACGGGAAATCTTTCAGCCCGGGACAACCATCGAGGAGATCGTTCGGTTTATCGAGAAGATCGTCGAAAGCTAGGGGGAGCAAACCCCGGCAAGGGAGGCTGTTGAAATGGTAAAGAGGATTGATCACATAGCCATTGCAGTACACGATATCGATGAGGCGGCAAAATTTTACACCGACGTTCTAAGATTGGACCTCTCCGGTGTGGAAGTAGTGGCGGAGCAGAAGACCAAGG
>SMTZ1_10011257_pt1 | contig 12337 bp, 9 predicted proteins | sample DeeMarSWOR136_30_FD_25667 | JGI IMG/M metagenome (IMG submission 25667) | reverse complement strand
CCCAGTCTTCCTGCGGGGAAATTCTTTAAACCGATATGGACAAGCCCGCGGAGAAAGGTCCCGGTAGTGATGATTACCGTTCTGGACAGAAACCGCTCTCCCACATTGGTAACGACTCCTTTAATTTTTCCATGCTCAACCAGGAGATCATCCACCAGGGCCTGCCGAAGGAAAAGATTCTTCTGGCGCTCCAGTACCCTCGCCATTCGGAGATGGTAGAGATACATATCCGACTGGGCCCTTGAAGACTGCACTGCCGGTCCTTTCTTGGTATTCAAGCGGCGGAACTGGATTCCGGTCTCATCCGTATTTTTCCCCATCTCCCCACCCAGAGCATCGATCTCCTTCACCAGCTGCCCTTTGGCCAATCCCCCCACCGCCGGGTTGCAGGACATCCGCGCCACCGCCTCCAGGCTGATGGTCATTAGCAGGGTGGAATGGCCCATCCGGGAACAGGCCAGCGCTGCTTCGCACCCGGCATGGCCGGCCCCGATGACGATGACCTCATATTGTGTGGGGTAAGTTTCCAAGAATTCTCCCTAATGAACAACGGGGGATGACGTTTCACGTGAAACACTGGTCATGGATTTAACCTAACATGCCAAAAATAATATATTTTTTAATATCATTGGGAGAATTTTTTGTCAACTATTCTTTTTTGTGTACCGGTCAGCTGCGAAACAACTATGTAACATATTGAAAATATTATATATTATATTTTTTCGGTCTAAAGTGCGATTTATCCGAGCCCGTTTTTATCATTGGCCCTGATTGGGAATAGGAAATTTTTCAAAACGGGAATGTATCTCCCCTAAATTTAAATAAAATAATAAAATCAATGGCTTATTTAAATTTCCAGCAACCGGTGAGGGAGGCGGCAATCAACCTGACAGGGCGGCATTGATTTCATCGGTACAGACAAAAGGCTTCATTGTGGGGTTTGGGGGTTTGGAGAAGGAGTGAAAAAATGAGCTGAGGGAAAGCCCTGGGGGGAAGAATTCGTGTGCCCAGGGGTCGGAAAAATTCCCCCGCCTGGGCGGGGCAAAATGAGGCCCTGATTTCTTCTTGGGCCAGCGTTCATTGAACTTGGTCTGCGCCCAAGGGAAATCTTCCTGTATCTACCCGAGATTATCCGAAGCCGGTGAGCGTTCCTCCACGGAACGCCAGGGGGCTCTTTGAAGAGAGGAAATGTCCCGCCGATTTTGGGGGCGCCATATTTTCCGACCCCTGGACAACAAGGGCTTCAGGGACAGTCTAGCCAAACATGATTTTGGGGCTATTCGCCTGATTTTTCATTTTGACCGGCCGGCCGAGGAACCATATATTTTTTGATCCAAAGCCTGGAAGCCAAAGGCGGTAAGAGACATGGCATTGATTGACTTTTCATAATGGATTTGGTATACATTTTTTAAATTGTCCGCGCTCTCCATTTCTTTCGATGAAAAAGAAGGCCCGATTTCTGAATCAAAAGTTGGGCAAACGCATCACTCATCGCCCCAAGCCATGGGTGGGGAAATCCAAAAAGAAAGCATTGAAGGCCTCCGATCGATGACCGTAAGGCATTCCCTTTATCTCCTCTCGATCCTGTTTTTTTTTCTTTTATCGATCTCCTGCGCATCCCAACCCAAAAGCAGCATTCTGGTCAGAGACCTGGCTGAGCCTCCCGCGGTTATACAGGAAGTTTTTGCCCGGGAAGGGAAAAGCGATTATTCCCTCCTTCTTGACGAAGGGTATTCTTTGCGCCTTATTTACCTCTGTGAAAACAGGGTGCTGAATTTTGTGGAAGAGCCCCGGAAGAATCCCGTTCTGGTAAGCATTCAAACCATCCTCGATACTCCGGTGGAAAAGAAACTTTCGGCGGATGATCGTAGGCGTATCTGGGCTTGTATCGAGAGAAAGGTATGGGAAAGACATTCCCGGGTGGAAGAATACAAAAGCCGCCTGGTTCGGGAAAGGATGCAGCTGGAGAGAGAATTAAGCAACGTCCAGGCTGAGAAAAAACGGGTCCTGGCGGAGATTGCCGAGAAGAAAAGGCTGGAGGAAGAAAAAAAACGCCGGATTGAGCGAGAGAGGCGACGAGCCGAGGAGGAGCGCCAGAGAAGAATTGCCGAAGAGCAGCGGAAATTTGCCGAAGAAGAGCGGAAAATACGATACTATAAAACCGGGGAAAAGGATGGCCCATCGTCCCATTCCCCCTCTCCCATGCCAAAGGCTACGCAAAGCGGCGTTTTTATGGTCATGAAAGAGGCCCGGATCTTAGAAAAGCCCAGAGAAAACTCCAAGACCATCGCCCGGGCTAACAAATATGACCTTTTCGACGTCATCAATGCGAAAAATGATGGATTTGGAAACAGATGGTACCATGTTTTCATAGGCGAGCGAATGATATCGGAGAGGGGGAGGAAGATCGGCTGGTCCCCAGAGGAAAAATCGTTCTGGGTAAGAAACAAATTGTTGGCCTGGGTCTATCCGGGAGATCCCGCAAATATCCAAAATGTCAGGCCACTGAAGATTAAACCGGAAGATGTCCATTACACCGGAAAAGTAACCGTTACCCCCCTGAAGCTGACTTTTTATGAAGTAAACTACGGGATGAATACCACCCTCCGAGAGGAGATTTTTGGATGGGTGTCAGAGGAAGAGGGAATCCGCCGACAAACGAAAACCAAAGATGAGATGAGGACCCTTCTGAAAGACCTTTCCAAGACCATGTGGCCCCTGCGCATCCAGGAGGATATTTTGAAAGGATACATCCGCCAGGGATTCAGCCGCGAGCAGGTGGTCCTTTCCTGGGGACGGCCCGATCATGTGAATACCAAGAGTACGCTGGTCGGCGTTCACGAGCAGTGGGTATACGGGGAGCCTCCCTTTCCCAAATCTTATGTCTATTTCGAAAACGGGGTGGTCAAAAACTGGGAATTCATTAGGAACAGCGGAAAGTAGGATCTGCCTCGGCCAAGCAGCCAAATCCTGAGAATAGGGGGGGACCATGGGAGTTCAAGACTTTACCGTCTACGATGCGATCGCCCGCAATGCTCGCATTTTTCCCCGCCGGGAAGCCTGGATTACCGACCAGCACCGAATTACCTTTCTTGATTTTTACAATGATATCAACAAATTATCATTTTCCCTGGAGAAGGCCGGCCTGCATCAAGGGGACCGGATAGGAATATTATCCCAGAATTGTTATGAATTTGTCCTCCTCTACGGAGCTGCCGCCAGGCTGGGGGCCATTATGCTCCCCATCAACTGGCGTCTCTCGGCACCGGAGGTGGAATACATCCTCACCGACGGGCAGCCCCACTTTCTCTTCGTGGGCCCAGATTATAAGACCACAATCCGCGATTTAAGGCCCAAGCTGGGATTCATAAAAAAATTTTATGCTCTTGGATCGGCGGAGGATGATTTTGAAGCCTTCAGCTCTTTGATGAAAGAAGGAGGAAAAGCTAAGGAGATAGATATTCAGGCAAGCGATCCTTATTTGATCATTCACACCGCGGCGGTGGCCGGAAAACCGAGGGGCGCCACCCTTTCACACGGGAACATCATCACCGGCAACTTGCAGCACATGGCCGCCATGGGTCTGCGGGAAGATGACAGTTACCTCCATATGCTGCCCCTCTTCCACATTGCCGACCTGGCCCTTTCCTTCGCGGTCATGCACGCCGGGGGAAAGAATGTTCTCATGACCAAATTCGATCCCGAGGTCGCCCTGCAGTTCATCGAAAAGGAAAGAATCACCACCATCGGCGAGTTCCCACCCATGCTGGGAATGCTCCTGGAAAAATTGGAGAGCAAAAATTTTGACCTTTCCTCCTTGAAACATGTGGGCGGAATCGATCACCCTTCGAACATTGAAAAATTGAAGAAAAAAGCCAACGTGGAATTCTGGATTGGCTTCGGACAATCGGAAACCACCGGGATGGTCACGGTTTGCGCCTTCACCGAAAGGCCGGGTTCTGCGGGGAAAGAGGGGCCTCTGGCAAAAGTCAAACTGGTTGATGATCATGAACGCGAGGTGCCGGTGGGAACGCCGGGAGAGATCTGCGTTCGCGGCCCCCTCGTATTTCTCGGATACTGGAAACTAGAAGATGAAACCCGGTACACCTTCCGTGAAGGGTGGCACCACACGGGCGATATCGGGCGCTTCGACGAGGACGGATATCTCTGGTATGTGAAGCGAAAGGCGGAAAAAGAATTGATCAAACCGGGGGGAGAAAATGTCTATCCCGCCGAGGTGGAAAAAGTAATTTTGGAGCATCCTGAAATTGCCGATGTGTCGGTCATCGGCGTGCGGGACAAGGAATGGGGAGAAGCGATCAAGGCCGTTTGTGTGCGAAAGCCCGGTAGTTCATTGACCCAGCAGGGGTTGATCGATTTCGTGGCCTCCCGAATTGCCCGCTACAAAAAGCCGAAATACGTGGACTTCGTCCCCGCTCTTCCCAAAACCCAGGATGGTTCGGTAGACCGCGAGAAAGTCAAGGCTGAGCACGGAAGAGCGACCTAAAACCGACCCCTCCCAGGAGGCACAAAGGGGAGGGAGAAAAATTCTCCAGGTAAGAACCTTTTTCCCGCCACTCCGCCGGGGACCTTAGACCCGTTTTTCCATCTCCGCCAGGCGTCTTTGAGCGAGGGATTGCCGCGTCTTTTTCTGCTTGAGCCAGCGGCGGAAACCCTGGAGGGTTTGTTTCAGGCTGGAAATATTCTTTTTCAAGGATTGGGGCGACGGGCCCCCGGCTGCGGCCCTTCTCGCAAGGGAGGCCCGGGCTTCTTGAGCCTTTTGCAGAAAGGATCCGGTCAATTTGATTTTTAATCCTTCTTCCTGCAACGCTTTCCGCAGCACCGGAAGGGTGATCCCTTCTGTGCCTTCTTTTTCGGCATAGCGGATCGCCCTTTCCGCGGCCCTTTTGGCCTGCCGGAAGGGAATCTCAAACTCCCGAACCATTTGCTCCACAACCTCCGGCGCGGTAATGAACCCTTTCTGGCTCCGGGCGGCCATTTCTTCAGGGTTGATCTTCAGCGAGACGATGATTTCTCCCATCAATTGAGGGGCGGCGAGGCATTCGTCAATCAGGTCCATCACCAGGTATTTGGTCCACTGGGTGTCCCGATTGTACCCCAAAAAGAGCGCCTTGCCGATGGAAAGGAGAGAGACCAGGAGCCCGTGGGCCACCGAAGTCTTGGCCTTCATCACTTCCAGCGGATCGGGGTTGCGCTTCTGGGGCATCATGGAGCTTCCCGTGCTGTAAGCGTCATCCAGCTTGACAAAACCAAACTCTGCGGTGCTGAAGAGAATCAGAGTCTGGGCAAGAGAGCTCAGGTGGTTCATCATGGTGGAGATGGCAAAACCCAGCTCGGCTTCCGATTCCCAGCGATTCTGGATGGGATCCAGGGAGCTCTCGCACGGAAGGTCAAAACCGAGAAGCTTCGAGGTAATATGGCGGTCGATGGGAAAAGTGGTACCGTAACCGGTCATGGAACCCAGAGGGTTTTCATTGAAACGCCGATACCAGTCCTGGAATCGCCGGACGTCCCGGCAGAAAGCTTCGGCGAAGGAAAGCCAGATATGCCCCAGGGTGGTCACCTGGGCAAGTTGATGGTGGGAATATCCGGGAATCAGGATCTCCCGATGTTTTTGTGCCTGGCGGATGAGCATTGGAATCAGGGAAGAAAGGCTGAAAATGAAGGTGAGCGTGCACTCCCTCAGGTACAGACGCATGTCCACGGCTACCTGATCGTTTCGGCTCCGGGCGGTGTGCAGCTTCCCTCCAACTTCCAGCCCATACTTTCGAATCAGCCACCGCTCTACATTGCTATGGACATCTTCCTGGGATGGATCCAGTCTGAACTTTCCGCCTTTCCAGGCCTCTTCAATTCCCTTCAGGCCGGAAATCAGCAGCCGTGCGTCCCGCCGGCGGATAATCCCCTTCCGCGCCAGCATGACCACATGAGCCCGGCTGCCCCAGAGGTCGTAAGGGATCAACCGCTCATCCGCCGGGGGGATCCCACGAACGTCTCTGCCGGAAGTGAAGGCTTCTGCCAACACCGCAGGCTCCTTTCCGAACCTCTTTCCCCATAGTTTCTTCATTTTCATATCCCGGGACACAGCGGAAAGCCGATTCCCTGCCCCGAACCGGACAAACATATCATTTTCCCACCCGAAGAAAGAGCCACTGCCTTGTTATGTCCCGCCAGGGGCGCAATGCACCCCCTGGGCCCCTCCCGATCCATCGGGAGAAGACCGCTAAAATTATTGTTCGCTCCCTATAGTATATAACAAAAATCGACGCATAAAAACGAAGATCATAATTCTCCCGGGAAGATCTTGATCCTCCCTGTTGATCCGTTTTCATCCGCATCCAAAAAAAGTTTAGCGTTCGGAGTTAAAGGCCATAAAGCCCTGTTTATGACTTTAGGCCCCCTGGGCACTCTAGCGCCCTTTAGGAACTTTCTTTTATCTGCGTTTATCTGTGTTCATCTGTGCCCAATATCCATTCCCCATTCCGCATTACCCAAAGACTCCCCCCATCCGCGAACCAGCGGGGCGGTTGATCAGCCATAGACAAAAAGCCCGGCGGATGATCAGGATAAAATCCAGGGTCGCTGCCTCATTCACCGACCCGCCGATGTAGAATTGAAGATCCCCGCGGGCATTATCTCCCTTCCGGCAATGACCAAAAGAAGCGTTGCCGATGCTTCCCGAAGGGTGAGGATAAAAGAATACAAGGCACCTATCCGTATCCCTTTCCAAATCAGGGGAGCTACCATATCTCGGAAGGTTCTGGACTTGGTGGCGCCCACGGATTCGGCGGCCTCCTCGATGGATTTGAGGTGTCCAATCGGGGTAAAAATAGCCGAGAGAAAAGGGATTGTCAATAAGAATGCTCCCGCCGGTATAGACAAAATTTCTGAATCATCCCGGAGATTTTTATCATTGACAAGGAGTCCTCCGGGCAAATACATTTAGCTGAAGGCCGGATCGGCTGCGGATACCCAATTCCCCCCGGTTGATGCTGAATATAAACCCCATGAGTGCTCTGACCTTTTCGGGTTACATTTTTGATCTGGATGGAACGATCTACCGCGGCGAAAAACTGATCCCCGGGGCCGGGGAAACGATTCAAAGACTGAAATCTCTTTCCAAAAAAATCGTTTATCTTTCCAACAAGCCGCTCCAGACGCGGGAAGATTATGCTTCCAAGCTGACCCTTTTGGGAATCCCCACTCAACCTGACGAAGTCATAAATTCTTCCCTGGTCATGGCCCGCTGGCTCTCCGGGGAGGCGCCGGCGGCCACGATCTATGTGATTGGCGAGATCCCGCTCATCGAGGAGATGGTTCGCGCGGGCTTCCGGATCAGCGAGAAAGCCGGGGAAATTCAGTACGTGATCGCTTCCTTCGACCGGACCTTTGACTACCGTAAACTGAATATCGCCCTCCAGGCCATTAAAAAAGGGGCCCGGTTTATAGCCACCAACCCGGACCGGACTTGTCCGGTGGAGGGGGGAGAAATCCCGGACTGCGCGGCCGTGATCGGAGCCGTCGAGGGGACGACGGGGAAGAAGGTGGAAGCGATCGTGGGAAAACCTTCGGACATCATGATCCGGGTGGCCGTGGATGATATGAGCCTTCGTCCCCAGGATTGCGTGCTGGTGGGCGACCGACTCGAAACCGACATGGTCATGGGAAAGAAGGCGGGCATGGCCACCGCCTTGGTCCTCACCGGCGTGACCAATCGGGAGATGCTCAAGAATTCGGTGATTCAACCGGATTACGTCTGGGATAGCGTGGCGGAATTAATAAAATAAGCCATCAGCGGTCAGCTTTCAGCCAAAAAATTTTTTATTTTTGTATTCGCTGACCGCTGAAAGCTGATCCCTGAAAGCTGTCTTTCTATGAAAACGGAAGTGGTGGTCATTGGGGGGGGCGCTACGGGAGCAGGGGTTTTCCGCGACCTTGCCCTGCGGGGCATCGATACCATTCTCCTGGAGAAAAAAGAATTTACCAGCGGAACCTCGGGCCGAAATCACGGCCTTCTCCACAGCGGCGGCCGGTACGCGGTCAAAGACCCCGATTCGGGACGGGAATGCATCCGGGAAAACCTCATTCTCAGGAAAATCGCCGCCCCGTGCATTGAAGATACGGGTGGTTTTTTTCTTTCCACGCCTCAGGATCCGCCGGATTATCCGGACTCATTCCTCAAGGCCTGCGAAAAAATCGGCATTCCCGCAGAAGAAGTGCCGGTGGCGGATGTTTTGCAGAAAGAACCCGCTCTTTCTACGCAAATTATGAGGGCCATCCAGGTGCCGGACGGGGCCATCGATCCCTTCAGGCTGATCCGAGCCAACGTGGAGGAAGGCCTCCAGCTCGGAGCCAAGGCCTTCCCCCACCGGGAAGTCGTGTCTATTCAAACCGAAGGAGGAATCATCCGCGGCTTGAGGGCCAAAGACTCCCGAACCGGAGAGGAGTTCCAGGTCCAGTGCCGTTTCATCGTGAACGCTGCCGGGGTCTGGGCCGGAAAGATCGCCCGGATGGCCGGGGCCCGTCTGGAGGTCGTCTTTTCCAAGGGGAGCCTGATTGTCCTCAATCAGCGTCTGGTCAATACGGTAATCAACCGCTGCCGGCCGCCTTCCAACGGGGATATCTTCGTTCCCCACGGGCCGGCCCTGATCCTGGGGACCACCTCCCTCAAAACCGAGGAGATCGAAGACCCGTCGGCCAGCGAGGAGGAAGTGGACCTCCTTCTCTCCGAGGGGGAAATGCTCATCCCCTCTGCCGGCGTCACCCGGGCCATCCGGGCCTATGCCGGGGTAAGGCCTTTGATTGGAGCAAGGGAGACGGAGGGCGATACCCGGACCATCAGCCGTGATTTTCTGCTGCTCGATCACGGGGCGGCAGTGGGCGTAAAAGGTCTCTTCTCCATCGTGGGAGGAAAGCTGACGACTTACCGGCTGATGGCCGAGCGAACCGTGGATACCATCTGCCAGGAGATGGGGAAACACGCGTCCTGCACCACGTCGGAAAAACCTCTTCCCTTTCCCCGGGAGTACGCCTTTCACGATCTGGTTTCCAGGTTGAACCGGATTTCCGGTTCAGGGTCTTCCTCGGATATTCTCTGCGAGTGCGAGCTGGTGACCCGCAAAGAGATCCTGGACCAGGTGGGGAAACTCTCTTTTTCCACCTTGAAAGAAGTTCAGGAGCGAACCCGGGCCGGGATGGGCCCATGCCAGGGAGGATTCTGTTCCCCCCGGCTGGCCGCCCTCCTGGCGGAAACGGGGAAAATCCCCCCGGCTACATCCCTCGCCGTTTTAAAGAAATTCCTGGAGGAGCGCTGGAAGGGGACCCGTCCGGTTCTGTGGGGGCCCCAGCTCAAGGAAGAGCAGTTGATCCAGGCTTTGTACGCGGAGCTTTTCAATCTGGACCATTTGTGAGGCAAGTTCCAGGTTTCGGGTTACAGGTTTGAGAAAATTGAAACTCGAAACCCGAAACTTTTACTGTATGTTCTACGATGTCATCGTCATCGGCGCGGGGCTGGCCGGCCTCATGGCCGCGGAGGCGGCCCGGGGGAAGGGCGCCCGGGTTTTGATCCTGGCCAGGGGAATGGGTTCGTTACCCCTGACGAGCGGCTGCATCGACGGGCTGGGATACTTCCCGAGCTCTTCCCCGGCGCCTGTCCCTTCCCCTCTTACCACCCTGGGCCAATTCGGGGATTTTCAGCCCCGCCATCCATATTCCAAGGTCGGTAAAGAAAGAATCCTATCCGCTCTGGACCGTTTTCGGGATCTGACCCGTTCGGGCGCCGTCCCGTATGCCGGGCGATTCGATTCCAATTTCCTGATTCCCACAGCCCTGGGAACCTATCATCCCACCTGCCTAGTCCCGGAGACCATGAAGAACGGGGTTCTTTCCCTGCCAGGGCGGGTCCTCCTCCTGGGCTTTGAAGGGCTCAAGGATTTTTCCGCCTTTTTGGCTGCGGAGAACCTGAATCTATTGCAGGCCCGGGGACAGATCGCACCCTCTTTCCGGGCCAAAACCCTGGCCAATCCGGGTTGGGGAGGAAAAGCCCTGAACAGTTTGAATCTGGCCGAAGCGATTCGCCCGGCAGGTTCAGCCTTTACTGAAAGGAGGAGAGAAACTGGGACTGCCCGCGGTTCTAGGATTCCGTTCCTCTCACCGGGCCTGGACCGATCTGCAAGAGAAGCTGGGGACCGAAATCTTTGAAATCCCCCTTCCCCCTCCTTCGATCCCGGGGATTCGACTTTACAACCTGATGAGAGCCCGGCTGCAGGAAAAAGGGGTGCGGACGATCATCGGCCTTTCCGTATTGAAACCGATGATCGAAGCAGGAGAAATGAAGGGGCTTGCTCTCGGAGAGTCGAGGAAAAGCCCGATCTACCGGGCATCCGCCTACGTGCTGGCCACCGGTAAATTTGTGGGTGGAGGGCTCGATGCGCAGCGGAATAGGGTTTGCGAAACCCTCTTTGACCTTCCGGTTCAATACCCGCAGAACCGCAAGGAGTGGTTCAACACCCAGCTCCTCACCCCCGCGGGCCAACCCTTTAATTCCTTCGGGGTGGAGGTGAATGAAGATTTGCAGCCGATTGACCCGGCCGGGAAGGTCGTTTACCGGAATCTCTTCGCCGCCGGGGGAATTTTGGCCCATGCCGACTCCATGGCCGAAAAATCCGGAGGCGGCGTGGCAATCTCTACGGGTTATGTGGCCGGTGAACTGGCCGCAAAGACAAAATAATTTCACCACAGAGAGCACAGAGATAAGAAAAAATTCTAATAATTTTCTTTTAATTTTTTTTGATTTAAACCCAAATCCTTCTCTGCGTCCTCTGCGTTCTCTGTGGTTAAAATACTTTTTGATTTTTATGGATGACTTGCTCTGCGGTTAAATTTCCTTTATGCTTTTTTATGAAACCGAATATAGATCAATGCATCAAGTGCTCCATCTGTAACGTCTACTGTCCGGTGTTGAAGGCCACGGGGCTCTTTCCCGGGCCGAAGCTGGCCGGGCCGGATGCGGAGCGCTTTCGTCTCCAGAGATTCCCTCGGAGTGGCTGGAGTACTGCGACTACTGCAAGATCTGCGAGCGGGTCTGCCCGCAGAACGTACCCATTCCCGACCTGCACATAAGATCCCGTCTGGCCTGGAAGAAGACCCGTAGGCCCCCCTTCAGGGACTGGCTCCTCGGCCACGCGTACCTGATGCAGAAACTGGGAAGCTGGGGGACTCCCATCTCCAACTGGATCTCTGCATGGGGCTTTTCCCGCTGGCTTCTGGACCGAGGACTGGGAATTGACCGCCGCAGCCCCATGCCGTCGTACCGGCGTAGAACCTTTGCCCGATGGTTCCAATCCCGACCGCCGGGCAAAGGGCAGCCCCTGGCTTACTTTCCCTGGTCGAGGTTCTGGAAAAAAACGGGTTCCAGGTCCGCGTCCCCCGGCAGGAATGCTGCGGCCTTCCGCTGATCAGCAATGGTTTCTTTGGCCTCGCTGCCCGGCTGGGGGAAAAGAATATCAAATCCCTGCGAAAAATGATCGAGGATGGAACCGAAGTGGTCTTCTCTTCCCCCAGCTGCGGCATGACCCTGAGAGAAGAATACGAAACCATCCTGGATCTTCCCGGCGCTGCGCTGCTCAAGGATCACGTCTTTGAAATATGCCAGTTCCTTCTGCAGTTATACGAAGCGGGGAAACTGGACACCCGCTTTCGGGAGATCAAGGAGACTTACTACTACCACGTCCCCTGCCACCTGCGGGCCTTGAAGATTGGCCTGCCGGGCCTGGAGCTTCTGTCCCTGGTTCCGGGGTTGAAGGTGATCGAGCTTCCCGAAGGGTGCTGCGGATTGGCCGGGAGTTATGGTTACAAGCGGGAAAAGTTCGCGATTGCCCGTCGGGTGGGAAAAGAGCTGTTTCAGGCGATCCAGGAATCGAAAGCCCGGACGGTCATCTCCGACTGTGAAGCCTGCCGGATGCAGATCGCGTACCACACCGGAGTAAAAACCCTTCATACGGTTCAGGTCCTGGGCCGGGCTTACGGAGCGTGATCCATTGGAATTCAACATCCTGACCACGGCGATCCTGCTGATCACCCTCGTCCTTCTTTTTGAATTCAGCAATGGGTTCAATGACTGCGCGAACTTGGTCGCCACTCCGGTCATCACCGGGGCCATGGAACCCCGCAGGGTCATTTTCTTGATCGCCGTCTTCGAATTCGCCGGCGCCTGGTTTCTGGGAACGGCCGTGGCCCAGACTCTGGGAAAAGGAATCGTCGACCCACGGAACATAACCGTGGCGGTCATTTTTGCCGCCGTTTGCGCGGCGATCCT
>SMTZ1_10006117_pt1 | contig 12338 bp, 13 predicted proteins | sample DeeMarSWOR136_30_FD_25667 | JGI IMG/M metagenome (IMG submission 25667) | reverse complement strand
AGATCGCATTATCGGTTATCGAATTAAATAATAAAGGCTATTTGAAGGGGGTAAATGTAACCAATGCTATTGAGGTGATTAATGATGCATTTTCAAGCTTAGGTTCAAATAAAAAAGTTAATATATCACGTGTCTTTAAAACAGATTTATCTAAATTAGGAAACCCTGATTATCTGATCATAACTGGGCAAAATCCCAAAACACGAAATATACATTATCAATTAGGAGATTCGAAAGGTAATACTATATTTGATCCAGGATATCAAAATCCGGTTTCATTAAAAAATAAGGGATACCGTGGTGTTTATATCAAGTAGGGGAACAAATATCGAGAGAAAAGGAACAATTGAATGACAAGATATATATATGTAATCATAAGCTTAATCCTTTTTTATAATATATCTTTTAGTTGTAGTGCTGCAAAAAAAGAAGACTATAAGGTTAAGGGGTTGACGGATGAAGTATATTATGCATTGAGTGGGGCCTGGGATGCATTTAAAGATTGTCAAACAGTTCCATATCAATTTTCATGGGGTAAAGGGGAATGGGTATTCAATAGCTCGATAGTTATAGATTTTGGTGCGGATCCTCCCCAATTTTACGAGGGAGGATTTGCCATTTGGGAGATATTATCTGTAGAGGTTTTAGATAAAGAGGCATACAGACTGAACCTGGAAGGAACTTGGTTTCACATGGAAACTAAGGAAAATGTTGAGGGGGAAGGGTACATCATTATTCATGCAGAGAATGACAAAATATGGTTTGAAGATACCCCCCATGCACCCATTGAAAGTGAACGTATCTTTTATAGGATTTCTGGTCCACAAAGGCATTGAGAAAAAATTGAAAGTTTAATTTTTTACATAAAATCCTTTGGTAGTTTTAAAAATTTTAATACCTCAGATCAATCGCAAGATGCATTCTTAATTTTATTTCCAGCACAATCAAAAAGGATATAAACTAAATTGCAGAGCTTCGACTGGATTGATTTCTTACTTCTCCTTATTTTCTTAATCCCCATAGTAATATTTGATATAAAAGAAAAAAGGATCCCCGATCTGTTTGTTTTACCGGGCATCGGTATTTTTTTAATAAAAAGATTAATCGAAAGGGAAATACCTGTTTACATGGTTTTGATAAATGGGGTTGTGGGATTTGCCTTTATCTTTTTGCTTTTTGTTTTTTCGAAAGGAAAGATTGGATTGGGTGATGCAAAGCTCTCAGCACTAATATCATTGGCATTGGGTGTAAAGCTCTGGATGATTGCGATCTTCATTGCTTCCTTTACAGGGGTTCTTTTTGCCCTGATTCTGATCGCGTTTCGGAAAATGAAGTGGAAAACCAGATTACCCTTTGCTCCTTTTTTATCTTTTGGCTGTCTGATCCCTTTCTTCATTAAGAGTTTGCCGTTCATGCAATTTCTTCGCATCTAAATAATGACCTGTACATTGTTCATAATTGTACTTTTTCTCCCATGAGCTCCTGTTACACAGCAATTCTTAAAACAAAAAAGTCTATTTAATTATATCCTGATCTATGGTACAATTACTGAGATATTTGTGAAAGAAGTGTAAAAAATGAAATCGAAGATTCTTATTTTAATCATGTGTTTTTTATTCCTGGTTCCTCCTCTGATTTACCCGCAGCAGATAAAGGAAATTGAGTTCAAGAATCAGTTGATCACGGATATTCTGCTTGCGCTTGCCGAGATGAGCGGTAAATCGATCATCCCGGATGAAACTGTGGATGGAAGGGCTTCATACTTCTTTTCCGAGATGGATTTTGAGACTGCTCTCACCGTATTCCTTCAGACCTACAAACTCCACTTCAGGAAAGAGGGCGACATTTACTATGTCTCAAAGGTGCACACCGAATACGATCCTGATATGAAACTGGTGACCCTTGATGCAGAAGATGTGGATGTCACCTATCTCATCCGTTCCGTTTCGAGAAGCATCGGGAAAACCATTTTATACGATTCAATCCCTTCCCAGACCGTGACGGTTCATACAAAGAGGGTAGAACCTGAGAAACTGCTCGAGATCATCATGAAACGGTTTCCGAACTATACCGTGGAGAGGGACAAAGACTATTTCTACATAAAAAGGATCGTTGAAAGACCGCCGAGGCCGGGCGAGAGGGAGCCGGTTGCTGAAAAGATTAAAATTACGAGGGAGAATGACTATTATTCCATCTCAATTGACAAGGCTTCCTTCAACGAAACAATCGATTCGTTTTTTTCCGAAGCTGAGTTTGAATACTCCATGTTGATGAAGAGGGACCAGCTCATCAACAATGTGCGGTTCAGCAACAAGAGCTTTGACGAGCTGCTTCGGCTTCTGTGTGAGCAGGCAAACGCAGACTACAAGAAAGTGGGAAGGATTTACTATATATTCGAAATATCGCAGAACGACGTGCTCAAGAAGTTCAAATCCACGGTCCGGATTCCCCTCACCTACAACGCAGTGGAGGAAGTGATCAAACTTTTTCCCCCTGAGCTTGCCTCAAGCAAGTTTTTTAAGATCGATACAAATACAAACTCGATAATATTGAGCGGAAGTCTGGAAGAAATAGGACCGATCCAGGAGTTCATCGTAGAAATCGATACGCCCATCGGAAACCAGCGGTTCTACAGGTTTGATCTGAACTACATCAATGTGAAAGACCTGAAATCGATCATCCCCGTGACCTTCAAATACGATCTTCTGATTACTATTCCGAATACGAATTCTTTCGTCATGCTCCTTTCCCCGGAAAAAAAGAAACTCCTCGAACAATACCTGAAATTAATCGATAAGAGCGGCGATGTTGCATACGTGAAGTTGAAGTACATCAAAGCGGAAAATCTCAAGAAGAATCTTCCCCCTTCCATTTCGCAGGATGATATCATCGAAACGGGAGATCCCTCCATCGTGTTCGTGAAGGGATCGCCCCAGAAGCTAGATAACTTCTATAAAGAGCTTGCGGTGCTCGACCAGCCTGTTCCTCAGGTGCGGTATGATCTGCTGGTAATTCAGTTCCAGGAGGGGGAAACGATCAACTGGAACCAGAATCTCACGGACAACGTGTTTACGGTGAGTAAGATAACCGATCATGAGGAGGGTGCATTTTTAGGGTCGATTGGTAAACTGATATCTCTGAACTTCGATGTGGTGTCAAACTTCGGCTATCAGTTTGCCCTGCAGCTGAATTATGATCTGACCGAGGACAGGGCCAAGATCCTGGCAGATACATCTCTGAACGGTTTATCCGGTGAAGAGATCAAGTTCCAGAATACCACGACTGTCCGTTTCCGGGAATATGAGACCGATCCCAACACGGGAAATCTCAGGCAGACCGGTGTGGTGAGGGAGATCGTTTCCGGTCTGATCATCAACGTGAAGGGGTGGGTTTCTGGGCATGGGATGATCACGATGGATGTAGAGGCAACGGTCTCCCGATTGGGTACGGGAGCATCAACAGATACGACGAGAGAACCCACGACCTTTGAAAAGGTATTGAAGACACACGTGCGCACACCTTCGGGAACACCGATTGCGATCGGGGGGCTCATTACTGAGGAGAACGGCACCACCATTTCAAAAATCCCGATCCTTGCGGATATTCCTCTGCTGGGATACCTGTTTCAGACAAAGAAGGAAACGCTCGACCGGTCCGAGTTTGTCATTTACATTGTGCCGCATGTCGAATACCTCGAAAGGGAAGAAGTGAGCCTGAACAACAGGATGGAGAGGCTGTATAACAAATTTTTTTAACAGGTGGGACCGTCCCTTGAGAATATGTTTTAACTGCTCAATGAATCGATAGAGGAGAGGAAGGCACGTCTTTTTAAATCCTAGGATGTGTAGAGAGATTTACCCATAATGCAGGATCAATTTCTATTTGATTTTCCAATCATAAAAGTTTCGATCGACGATTTCAAACCACTGATGGAGGGAGATGAGCAGTATCCTCTCGAATTCATGGAAAATTATTCCGTGATAAAGTTGAAAGAAACAGACGACACGGTGCATGTAGGATTGTCCGATGTCAATAACTATGCGCTTATCGAGAACCTGATAAACTTTCACAAAAAGAAAGTCGTGTTTTATGAAATAGAGAAGAGTGAGCTTGCAGGTTATCTCGGCGAAAGGCTTTCAAAGAGCTACAGCAACGACACCGGGACCCTTGTACAGAAAGATGAAAGAATCCTCCTGGATAAGCTTGCCAACGATGCCCCTATCGTGAATCTCGTGAACAGCATCATGATAGATGCAATCCGAAAGGAAGCGTCAGACATTCATTTTGAAGCCGGTGCAAACGACATCACAGTGCGATACCGGATCGACGGCTACCTGCAGACGGTGCACCGGCTGGAAAAGGAGAGGTTTCCCGCAATTTCGTCCCGGTTGAAGATCATGGCGAACCTGAATATCATGGAACGGCGTCTACCCCAGGACGGGAGAATCACGGTGCATATAGGCGATGATATGATCGACCTGAGGGTCTCCATTGTTCCGATAGTCGATGGTGAATCAATCGTTCTCAGGTTATTCAACAAAAAAAAGCAACCTTTGAACCTGGACCAGCTGGGGCTCGATGAGGGAGAGCTTTCTCTATTGCGGTCCATGTATCACATCACCCATGGGATTATCCTCTCTACGGGTCCCACCGGGAGTGGAAAGACCACCTCTCTGAACGCGATACTCAGAGAGATTCGATCGGACACGCTGAAGATCATCACCATAGAAGATCCCGTGGAATACGTGACCGATGGAATCGACCAGATCCAGACAAACGAAAAAATCGGATTGACCTTTGATTCCATCCTGAGAAGAGTTCTGAGGCAGGACCCCGACGTGATCATGGTCGGAGAAATTCGCGACTCAACAACAGCTGAGCTTGCGATGAGAGCCGCCCTCACCGGGCATCTTGTATTTTCCACTCTCCATACCAAAGATACCGTCTCGGTCATCACCCGGTTGAAAAACATGGAAATAGAGCCGTACCTCATCGCTGCAGTGTTGAAAGGGGCTTTCGCGCAGCGGCTTGTGAGAAAAATCTGTGTCAACTGCAGAGAAAGTATCTTGCCGAACAGCAGAGAACAGGAGCTTTTTGCAAAGCACAATATAAAAGTGGATTCACTTTTTTGCGGGAAAGGGTGTAAGGCATGTAATGAGACAGGTTACCACGGAAGAACAGGGATTTTTGAGCTGTTTGCGACCGATGATCAGATCGAAGAAATGATACTGAAAGGCAGAAAAGACTCAGAAATTAAGGCTTACATTGTTTCAAAGGGTATGAAGCCGCTGATGATCAATGGCCTCCAAAAAGCGTTGCAGGGTGTGAGCACAGTTGCTGAAATCGAAAGGGTGCTTGCAGAATAATGCCGGTATTTTACTGTAGAGTGGTTGATGAAAAAGGGAAGACAGCCGAGTTTGTGCGTGAAACAGTATCTGAGGAGATTTTGATTCGAGAGTTGTCTGCGGATAAGCTTTTCCCCCTCGTCATTGAAGAAGCCGCTCCGTATGCGAGAAAAGCGGGGCGAAAAATCAAGTATCCGAAAAACCTTATCATCGAGTTTACAGATACACTCTCTCTTCTGCTGGCTTCAGGTCTTATTTTTAAAGAAGCGCTTGAAATAGCTCAAACGATCTTTACGAAAGGAAAAATGAATAGTTTGACCGTGTCGCTTCTGGAAAAGATAAAAAAGGGCACTTCCTTCCATGATGCGCTTGAGGACTTTGGCGACAGCTTTCCGCCGATCTATAAGGGTATGGTGAAAGTCGGTGAAAAGGTTGGTTCTCTTGAGCATGCATTCAAGGGCCTGTCACTCTATCTGACCGAAGAGAAAAAGCTGAAAGAGAAGCTCATCGGCTCCATGATATATCCTGCAATGATTCTGAGTGTTGCCTTTGTGGGACTCATTATCCTTGTGCTGTTTATTCTTCCACGGATCAAGGGTATATTTATACAGCTCGGTTCCCAGCTTCCCCAGCGTATTGAATCGATCACCCATATGATGACCGTCCTCATTATTGCCGGAATTGCCTGTGTTGCATTGCTGGTCATTCTTTTTGCCGTCTTTTTTCTCATTCGAAAGATCGGGGGGAAAATGGCTGAAAGGTTGGACCGTATTCTTCTAAAGATCCCGATACTTGGCCATATCATGTCGCTCAGAGAAAGCCTCAACTTTCTCTTTGCCATGGAAACTCTCACAGGAGGAGGGTTTTCAGTAGAAGATTCACTGCTCGAGGCGGGGAACGTTGTGGATAACCGTGCACTGCGCTCAGGAATTTTACAGACCCGTGAGAAAATACTCAGAGGAGATGCACTTTCCACTGCGTTCATGGAAAACGCGATTTTTTCGGAACGGTTGTGCAGATGGATCCATATAGGGGAAAAATCGGGCAACATTGAAAAGGCATTTGCACAGCTGCGTATTTATTATCAGGGTGAAGTTGAACGGTGGTCTTCCCGGTTCATGAACCTCATAGAACCGGTTCTCATACTTTCTGTCGGGGTGATCATATTTCTGTTCATAATTTTCTTTGTGATGCCGATCTTTACGATCTATGGGAGCCTATAGAAATCATTTCACACAAAGGTTGATGGTATGCGCATGAGAAAGAGAGGTAAGAAACCGGTCATGAAGTCTGTCATGAAAGAGATAGCTGCCAGTCTGCAGGGTCTGAAAAAAGAGATCAAGAAAAAGAAGGATTTGGGATTCACGTTGATCGAGATCATGGTTGCGGCAATGATTCTTCTCATATTGATCAGCGTTGCCGGATTTGTGGTAACGAGAAACATCGGTAAGGCGAAAGTGATCAGTGCCAAAAACCAGATCCAGATCTTTGCAATGGCGCTGAACTCCTATTTTCTGGATTGCGGGACGTATCCCACAACTGATCAGGGATTGAAGGCCCTGTGGGAAAAGCCTGTACTGGAACCTGTACCTGAGGATTGGGAGGGACCGTATCTTGATAAGTTTGTGCCTGATGACCCCTGGGACCGTGCATACGAATACACAACTCCCGGACCCCATGGATTGCCCTTCGGCATTCGATCATTTGGGGCTGATGGCCTTGAAGGCGGGGAAGGGTCAGACCGGGATATCAAGTCATGGGAAAAGTAAGATTCAAAAAAAGATACAGGAAAGGATTCATACTCATTGATGTGCTGGTTGCGCTCCTGCTTATGAGTTTTTCACTCATCGTCATATTCGGGAACATTGCGCTTGCAGCGAGAAACGCCGCGCTTTCAAGACAACGGCTGAATCGCTTGATAACCGAAAGGAATGAGCGTGCAGAGAAGAAAACGGTGCGGTTTTATAAGGAATGAAAATGGGTTTACCTATATCGAGATGATGGTCGCACTGATAATCGTCTCTCTTGTGGGAGTCATCATCTGGCAGGGGATAGCCAATGCAGGGAAACTGTTGGATAAAATAACCGTACACTCTTCAAGTACGGTGAAGCTGATGCAGATGGAAGAATCAATGAGGAGGCTCATCGGAAAAGTAAGATATCCCTTCTGGGTGAACGAACTGGAAATAGTGGATAGGGATGATGAGATCACGATTCCTTATTATGAGGGGAAAAGTAATACTCTTTTAGTTGTAAAATATGAGGATGAGCACGTAATAATTGGAACCCGATACAGAGATACAGAACAGATGGATGATGTGAAATATTTCGGTCCCTTTTCAGATGCAACGATTGAATTAGCCCGGAACGAGGATGAGGTGGTAATCGGGGTGAGTTTTATCATGTATGCTGTAAAAAAGTCTTCTGATCCTGTGAAAATTACAGCCCGATTTGGAAGCAATCCTTGCTGGATAGTAAAAACATCTTAACGTGAGAGACAACGGTTCTACTACTGTTTTGATACTCGGAGTGCTGGGATTTCTCTCCATCGTTACACTGAGTACCTATCTATTCCTTCAATACTCGATTAAAGAAATCAACAGAAACGAGACAATTGAGCAGCAGAGGAGTATGCTCATAGAAGAGGCGGAAAAAATGGTGGATATGTTTCTCCATGATCGGACACCCTATGCAGATTCAAGACTTGATTCTGTTTGGGAATATATCGAACAAAGCAAAGAACAGGGTATACACATGAGCCTCACTGATGTTTCGAGCTGTTACGGAATCAACTGGATACGAAAAGAGATACTCAATCACGGCAACTTACTGAAATTCGGTAAATCCTCCGATGAGCTTCAGCAGTACAGGTGGGACACGGGCCTTCATTTCACTATGGAGCCCGATTTTCTTGACTTCTTTACGCACGATGTCCTGAATCAATACTTTACCCCCTATAATTTCTTCAATATTAATATTTGTGATGAGTTTGCACTTGAAAATCTCTACTTCATTCGAACCGGGGATAGAGATAAAGCGCGGTTGTTTCGACAAAAAATTCAGGATTATTGGAAAGGAAGTAAGCCTGGGAAACCGCGCATGATCGAGCCTGAAGACTTGAAAAGCTTTTTGGGCCTTGATTATGAGGTTCTTTTTCCCCTTGTGAATGCAGCACCTGTCATCAATGTTCATTTTGTACCTGAAGATATCCTGCATCAGCTCTTTTCCTATGAATACCACAATATTCCTCAGAATGTGTTTGAATTTATAGTAAGCAGTAGAATGAATCAGGAGTGGAGTATAAACGAATTAGAAGTTATAATTGGTGATACGTATAAAAAAACGTTCCTGCATCATTACATTGGAGTAACGACCTGGTTCTGGCAGATTGAAGTAACCAGTTCGAGCGATGTACACGGTCCCTTAACCTTGAGATGGATAGTTGTCAGGATTCCGATAGAATCGGAAAAAGAGGATGAAATAGAGTATAGATTACTCGAAGAGGAATTTTTGCAGTGACACACTGTGCGTACACAGAAATCACAGACGGTTCATATCAACTCTATCTTTTTGAACAGAATCAACCCGTCGGGCCGTCTGATACTTTTTCCGCTTTAATGATGGCGCGGCCTGATTTTGATATTAAATCGGTTGAGCTCCCTCCTGTGTCAGATCAGGATATACCGAATTTGCTGAAATTCAAATTACGAAGTATATATCCCGGAAATCCGGATGAGACCGCCTTCGATTATACGATTCTGAGTAGAAAAAACAAAAAATATGCAGTGCTCTTCATAACAGAGAAAAGAATCATAGAGCAGTATCAGAGCCTGTCGGGAGAGAAGCCGCTTTTCCTCCCTTTTACCCTCATAAAACCATTGATCAAAAGATGTGAGAGAGAGAATTGTGTTTTCATATTTTTCCATACTAGCTGGATCGAACTAATGCTCATTCAGGACAGTATATTAATCTCTTCGTTCGTAATAAACAGGCATTCATCGTTTAAAGTGAATTTTCGTAAACTCAAAACATTGCTTCCCGATTCCTATGAGAACTACTCTCTGGTCTGTGTATGCCCTAAAGAAGAGGAGAGCTCGCTGGAACAAAACATCAAAGCCAACCTGAATCCTGAAAGTTCTTATAGTATGGTAGTCATGGAGGAATTATTAAAAAATATCGATAGAAAAACGGATTTTCTCTTTTCAGAAAAACAAAAAAGGCGGTCAATACCGAATAAGCTATTCATGTATCTTTATCCCGCCCTTTTTCTGATACTCACAGTCCTGATATTCAATAAGAGCATAAACCAGAAAAAAACGTATTACAGTCAGTTAGAGAATCGATTAAAAGCGTTTGAGAGTCAAACGTTAGATATGATTACTCTCGAAAAAGAAGTAAAAACACTGGAAGATGAATGGATACAGTTTCAAAAACGTGCTCCTCACAATCTCTTTTTTATGCTCTCTGAACTATCCAGGATCATGGAAGAGAGAGCAGTGATTACGTATTTTGTAATCGAAAAGGACAGTTTCCAATTTGAGGCGATAGGGCAAAATCCGCTTGATTTGATGGAAAAGTTCAAAAGGAATGACAATTTTCAGAATATCAAATTATTACAGAGTATTCCGGTGCAGGGAACAAACAAGGAAAGGTTTAAGGTCATAGGCAGTGTTAAGAATAAGTAAAAGAGAAAGGGTTTTATTGTATATTCTTGCCTGGGTAGTCATCGTTGTAGCTTTTGGGATATATTTTTATTTTAAAACAGAGGAAATGGCTTCTTTACAGCAAAAGACAGATATGCTGGAAAGACAGATGCAAAAAGTAACCGTGAAATCACCGGACAGTGAGGATTTACAGGTAAGAAAAGATACACTGGTAAATCAAATACAGATTGAAAAAGAAAAATATTACCATAGGGATGACATAGATCCGTATCAATTCAGTATCGTTATTCGGAACCTTCTCTCAACAAATGGCCTGACCATTAAAAAATATCAGACCATTGAATTGACGGATTACACCTCCCTCGAGTTTTCAATTGCGGGAGGAGTACTCGAGCTCATTGAATTCCTGAAAGCTGTATCATATGCTGATAAGCATTGGAATATGTCCTTTCTTACGCTCGATGCGAGGAAAGGTGACGGAACGGTCGATGCAATTTTTCGAATCAATTACGAGACGTTAGATGAGTAAAGTCATTCATGGAATTATTATTCTATGCATTCTTGCGTTACTCTACTTCTGGATTGTACCGTGGAAAAAGAAAGAAATATATTTTCAGGGAGTCCTGGATCAAAAAAATACAACGAATGTGATTAGGGAAACGGCTGACCTGGTTTCGCCCTCAGTTTCACCTGAAAGGGTGGCGCTCCTGTTTGGGTGGAAAAGGAAGCCTGCTGCACGTCCCGTAACGGAGATTCTCGTAGAGGAAGAGCCTCCTATCGAAGAGAAAGTGGTTTTAGCGACGTGGTTGAGACCGCTCGGATATGCCATCGGCTCAGACGGAAAAAAATATTTTTTCTTCAAGGATGAAAAGTCAAATAAAGTGTTACAACTTACCGACGATAACGTAGATAGTGGATGGAAATTACTGGATGTGAGCGACGCTGAGTTCCTTCTTGAGTATGAGGGAAAAAAATACAGTGTTTCATCGAAATAAACGAAAGAAGATGCCCCTTTTCCGATATATTAAGAGTGTATTTGTTCTTTTCCTCCTTCCCTGTATGTTTTTTTCTTGCTCTACTCTTAAAAAAGAGTCATTGTACGACTTTCAAACTGCCTCTCTTTTCGGGATGATTTATGACTACGACAATAAACCGTGCTCTGATGTCAAGACAACGGTTGATGGAGAGGAAGGCCCAAGCAGTGACATAAATGGGAGATTCGTCATCCAATCACTTTCACGTGGCGAGCATCAGATTACCTGTACAAAAGATGGATATGAGACAGTATCGTTATCCTTTCATTTTGTCAGTCGAAATCAGGTGCTCTATGTCAGAATGATCTCATTCAATCAACTCCTGGACAGAGCGGAGAAAGCGATTGAATATCAGCAGTGGGAGGAAGGAGAAAACCTCATACAACGAGCAGAACAGATACAACAGAATGATCCTTTAGCGCAGTATCTAAAAGCCGTTCTTCTGAAAGAAAGAGGGGAAGCGCAGAAAGCAGCCGAGGTTTTATTGAACGTGCTGAATACCGGCTTTAAAGGTCCGTATGTGTATCTTGCGCTTGCAGATATATATCAATATCAACTCAATTATTTGCATGAAGCAGCCGGATATCTTGAAGCGTACCTGAAAATGGAATCAAACTGGGAAGTGCAAAAAAGGTTGGAAAAATTAAAACGGGAATTAGAAAATAGTACTATCAAGTGAATACAAACTTCATATGATATTAGAATTGGTTACTACCTACCTCTTATAGTAAAAAAAGACCCGCTTTTCATCATTATAAAGTTAAAAAATCTTGACAGAAACCAACCAGGTGGTAGAATTCAAACACTCATAAAACAGAGAAGTTGGAATATTTCATAACATGTGACGTAATTATCAGGGGACACTAAATTCTTTGAGGCGCAAAGTATATTATCTTTGTGGCCGATATAAACGGGAGGGTAAATACAGATTATTAAGTAAATCCTAACCAGTCCGACCACATCTCCATCAGCAGCAAACGTTTATAAGGTCATAAAGGAAATCACTTTATTCTGTTACGAAAAAAAGTATAGATATCGATTTGTTGTCTATTCTGGAATAATATAAAAAACGAGGGTTTGGATTATGCTCTATAAGAATATCAGGAGAATAGTGCTTTTCTCTTTTCTTTTATTTTTAACGGGAACTGTATCCCTGATCGCAAAACCGCAACCGGATTTTACATTATGGGGAACAGCCTCTGTGAATGGAGTGCCATTAACCCAGAAACATTCTGAATATACCATCAGTGTCGAAGTTGACAGGATAGAGCTTATCCGCTATCCCATGGGGAGTG
>SMTZ1_10005887_pt1 | contig 12340 bp, 10 predicted proteins | sample DeeMarSWOR136_30_FD_25667 | JGI IMG/M metagenome (IMG submission 25667) | reverse complement strand
CCAAAGTGGAAATACTCCTTTTTTGGTCTTTTTAGGGACTCTATTGAGTAGGGGTTGAGAAGAAGAAAATATTTTTTTGTACAAGTCGAGGATAAAAAGAGAAAAAAAGATTAGGATCTAATGCAAGGAAGGTTATAGATAGGGGTTTTTTGCAGGATGCCAGTCAAATCTGATCATTGGAAGAATTTCTTCATACGTTTCACTCCAGTAATTATAAAAACAGATACCACCTTTGATTTTATGTAATTGCCTTGTATCATTCCAAAAGTTACTATCAAATCTGCTGCTCAAAGAATTTTTAAAAATCGCGTCTTCAGCTATATTTTCAAAAATATTATTAAAGGAAATTTTGTTGTATTTTGCAGAGATCACTTCAATTCCATAATAATTTCGTGAAATCGTATTAGATGTTACTGTTGTTAATGCTGCTTTTTCAAGCAAAATACCCCATTCATTGTTCTTTAGGTTGTTTCCTGAAATAACATTTTTAATGCTTGCTAAATCCCACCATATTTTAGAAGATCCTAGTATATAGATTCCTGCATCCCAACAGTTTTCTATGGTATTATTGCAAATGTGATTCCTATTGCATGAAAAAAAAAGATCAATACCGTGATCTCTGGCAAAGGTAATGTTGTTGTTCAATATCCAATTATCACTTGAATATGATAGATCTATACCATTACGACTATTTGTCAATGAATTATGTGAAACAGTATTACAATTCGAATCTAAAAGATGTATAGAATCTAAGGTATTATTCATAGTGTTAAATAATATTGTATGTCTATCTGAATTGTCTAAGTATATTCCCAAAGAAACATTTTTCATGAAATTTTTTTGTATGGTGTTGTATTCTGAATTAAGAGAAAAGATGCCGTAGGATTTATTTGAAATATAGTTACTGACAATACTGCAATTGGTAGATTCAATCAATTCAATACAAGCCCAACATTCTTTATCAAGACTTTGATCTGACACTGTGATATTATCACACAATACAAGTATAATTTGTCCGGCATCTGTTTGAATTTTGGTGTTTGATTGTTTTTCTAAATATAGGAGGGGAAGTCCATTTATCGTATTATGTGAAACAGTGTTATCTCTTGTGTATGCATATCGTATGTAAATACCGTTGTTGATGAATATATTATTAGAGATTATATTTTCATAGCTACCAAATAACAGAACTCCAAATCTATTATTTTGGATAAGATTGTCTACTATTTTTATATGTTTTATATTATTATGATAATATTCTTCTCCTAGGGAGATACCAATTAAATTATTCTTAATTATGGTGTTTTGTATTGTTATATTATTTATTTCCTCATAGATTTTAATTCCTGAGTTCGGGTAGAATTCACCGCTGTTATTTATACTGAAATTTTGCACTGAAACATTACTCGCAACGATTTTAATAACATCTCGTTTCCTTCTGCCATCAACTATTGTGTTGATTTTATTTTCACCAATGAGTTTGATTGATTTGTTAATAAATACATTTTCATAAAATGGTGATGAATCATTGTAGACAAAAACTGTATCACCATCAGATGAGTTATCAATCGCATCCTGAATCTTTGTATAGTTCCCTGGTCCACTCCCACCGACATACAACCACTCCTCTCTGGATGTTGATTGAGATTTCTTTGTATCTTCTGCAGTGGCTAGGATCATACAAGTTCCAATGAACAAGAAAATAACTCCAACAACCAAACCTTTCTTTATCATCGAAATCAACCCTATGCTATGCTAAAGCATATCATATAATATAAATCGTGTATATAAATGTAGTGGTCAAGCATTGACACGGTTTGCAGAAACTAGTCTTTGTATAAATTTGTATAAAAAAAAAGATGTAGTTTTTTAGTATCCTAGTAGCTGTCGTAGTATTGGGAAAGCATTGGGGAATCGCTCTAAGAGTACTATGAAGAACGAAATAAATAAACATTTGCTTTTAGGTGTTTTAAGATATACTGGTATGATGCAGTAATCACTTTGATTATCACTATTGAGGATCTTTATTTCCCCTGGGAATTCTTTATTGGGATCATCTGGGGCGACAACCTCAACCTCAACTATTACTGGATCATCTTCAGGTGTTAGATTGCTACCATTTGGAGGGTTAAACGTCCAATCACCCCAGTCTGGCCAATTTGTGATTTCCCAATTAAGCTCTGAACCATTGCCCCCGATGTTGGAAACCATAAAACTACCCTCTACTGTTGAACCAGGTGTTACGTCAGTCCAACTCAGGCTACCATCACAATCTAAATCAGGCTCTGGTTCGATTATCGTCTCGATTGTTAATTTAGGGAAAACTCCACCCTCTGTGACCCATAGTCCACCGAATGTTTCTGCTCGAACAGTAAGTCCAACATATTGCTCCTGGGAGTTAACCAAATCGGTAACAAAGGACGTTACATTAAAACTTAGAATCTGTCCGATCTGAGGATCTGGGATATCTATGGAATCAAGTACATTACCATCTCCAGCTTCGAAATCAGATAACTCCTCGAGCCCATTACCCACATATCCATCAACAGCCAAGCTCTCTGGGGTTTCACCATCAACACCGAGACCAAAGACATCAATCTCTGTAATCATAACCTCAAAGGTAGCCACACTGATGCACTCGCCAGGAGAGAGACTGAATTGTGAGATATCGAACTCAGCCATTGATCGGCATTCTCCAAGAGTCCCTAATAGAACATCGTTAAAAGTAGAATAAGGTCCATTGTCACCATAACCATCGAATGGGTCTGCGTCAACAACCTCGAAATCAACCGGCGGGTTCTCAATCGTAAATGTTGTTGTAGCGAGTGATAATCGTTCTTTTATTATCTTATCATTGTATACAGATGCGGTTGATCCAGGCATAAATAGTGCTAAGACTAGACCGATTTCTCCAATTGTTTTTAATAAATATTTTTCATTTTTCATATTTTCTTCCCTTTCGTTTAAAACGAATTATAAATTTATATGATCTTAGTTCATTTAAATGTTTGTAACCAATAAAATAAAAATAAGAGAAAGAGGTGAGTGTTATCTTATTTTAATCTCAGAGTAAGTTAAAATACCAAAGAAAATCTTCGATCCAGAGTTCTGGGTTGGGTTTGTACGCACCACTATTATCAAGAATCCAGCTGTTTTCAAACCATGTATTGTCTATTTTTTTTTACCACTTCTTCTGACAGACAGGGTTTTTCCCATCCCTTTATCTCCTCTGAAACTGAACTGAACACAGACTGTATCAAACTCCTCAACTAAAGGTATAGACGCATTCAGTTTCAGAGATACTGGTTCAGTATCGTTTAAAAAACATTCAGAAGAAAAACTGTCAATTTGACAGTGATATTTTAAATACTTATTTTTTCATACTTAAAGGCTATGGTGAGGAACGACGCACACTAACCATATAATCATTCTTTGTCCAATCGCTGAATAGATTAACAATAGATTAACAATCGTATTATTTATATATGTTAAGCTATATAGAGTTATAGATGATAATATGAAGAAATACATCTTAGTAGGATTTGTTTTAACACTGCTGATTTTTTCCACAGTAAATGCAACAACATATCGCGATACTAGCGTTCAATCAAGTTTAAAAGATTTTACTCACACAGTTTTTGCAGAAGAGTGTAGTGATACATCGTGCCCAAATTGTCCTTATGGTACTGAGGCACTCTACAATATATATCAAAGTGGCGATTATCCTTTTTACTATGTTGCTCTTGTTGATGATATGAACTCTATTGCGAAAAAACGTAATATAGATTACAGCTTCGGGTTCATCAAAGTTTATGCGTTCCCAACAATTTATTTTGATGGCGGTGATACAAACTTTGTTGGTAGAGAAAGTACTACCCCACTTACTGAAGCCCAGTATCGTTCATTAATTGAACAAGAAGGAGCAAGAACACCAACACAACCAATCACCATGAATTCCTCAGTTACATGGGATGGAAATGCAAAACTAACAATAACAATAAACATTAAAAATGAAGGCACCCGTCCTTACTTTGGAAAATTAAGATCATATGTTACAGAAGTAATATCACGTTGGAAAAACAGTTTTGGAGATCCATATCATTTTGCATTACTTGACTATGCAGTTAACAAATACGTTTTTCTTTTCCCGAAAAAAACAAAGACATTAATAGGGACTTTTGACGGTAACGCTCTCCACGGTACCCAAACATTTGAAGATATTTCTCAGGATAATATCATGGTAATATCAGTACTGTTCAATTGGCAACCACATTATCGAACAGGATATAAAGGCGATCAGTACAATCAAAAATATTTTGCACATTTTGTTGACCAAGTAACTGCAGCAACTCCATCTTAAAAAGAGATAAATGAAACAAATATAATTCAAATATCTTTTATTATTGGAGATTTATTTTTTCTTATATAACCAGCATCAATATACAATCAGTTCTCACTTGATGCCGGTAATGATTTTAAAATATCATATACAGTCGCTGGAATGATTTAGGTTCCGACCAGCAAGAGGATAAGTCCAACAGCCAATCGTTTACTAATTAATGATTTCTTCCCTATACTTTCCTGCCACATATACTGATTATATTTTCTGATATCTCCTTTTAAATTATATTCTTTTGAAGAAACGGGTAACAAGTGTTCAATATCATCTAAAGACAATAATAAAAATAATTTGACATGTCAAACAAAGCATTTCATAGGGTCCACATCACTTCTCTTGCATTTTTATTGTTCAAACAGGATAAAAATCAATATTAATTAATTTTCAAATAGATCTATTTTCCTTCACTGCAAATTTTAACGAAGTTCTCAACGATTAGTGAATTTACCTCATGAAAGATTGTAAATGAATCTGCATCTACCTTCCTGCTATTACTATCCATATCTTATTATGCATTCTAAATTAGGAATCTTCCTGAGAGATTTTCCTCCAAATCTTAGCTTCTCTTATCCTGAGGGAACTGAACTTCTGCCACGAATCCCGATTAAACCCATTTTTCAAGGAATTTCTTAGATTCTGTTCGCAGGGATTCTCTTGAACTGTTGAGATGTTTTTTTACAAATGAAATTACTTTATCTTTTTGTTCAATTTGTGGAAAAAACACATCAAATGTATTTATGGCATGTCCAGTGATTACTCTTTTACATTCTTCGCTTAGGTGAGCTGTTATTGAAATATTATCAACCTTTAGGAGTTCATCAGTTATTTTCTGGGTAAGATATGGTTTCGCTAATGCAATTTTACCTGAGTTTCCAACTACATTGGCTACGGTGACCATGTATTCGTCATCTAGATAACTATAATATTTATCAAAAATCGAATCAAATTTTTTTTCTGAATCAACTTTTGTAAGATTTGCAATCGTAATAATTGCATTCCAAGTAAGAATTCTAAATTTGCTATCTAACATTTTAATAAAAAAATCCATATGAGGGTAAAGTTTTTCAGGTTTTTCCTCACTTAAATCCATAAGGATTTTTGCACAACCATATCTAATTGCGGGTTTTGATGATGATATACCATCAAGAATCTCAGGAATCAAATCATAGTTTTGTTTTACTTTATCTAAAAGTTGTTGTCTTGTTATCGCTTTATTTACAAGTTTTTGTAACAATTTTGATTCCATATTTTCACTTTATTAAAATAAGGAAAAGATTTTTCTTTAAAATAGTTTTGACCTATGGAACTTTTCATATAAAGAAGGTTACTATTAATCTCGATACTTCTTTTACTCCAGAAATTAAGGTTTGATAGAGTCGTTTTCGCCCCTTTAAACGTAATCCTATTTACCCCTATATATAGTCTCGATATAAAGCTATCATAATTTTTCAGACAAGCATTGACATAGTTTCTTCTATAAATAATAAAAAGAAAAAAGATGTTGATAATTTATATTTATTTACATATATTCGACAAGTTCTTTCATACGAGGATTCTTAAGTCTTTGTTTCCGAACTGGTAACAACGTTTCAAGAAGAAGATACCCGTCATAATATTTTCCAATTTTTTCTAACATTGCAGAGATGAGCTTTTTTGCAGAAACAAGGTCTTTTGCATAAAAGGTGGCAACATTATCATATTGTCCATGAACTATGTAAAGATTCTCAATTATCACATTTGGAGAGTAATTATCTAATTTGTCATGGAGTATTTCTTTTTTAAAATTCTCATCAAATGGAACAGTAGTTCTTTTAAACAGCACAATGAAGTGCTTGAGATTTCTTGAAGATTCATCTGTTACAGCAGTATAGCCCCAAATGATTTTCCTCTTCTCTAAATCTTTTATAATCATCCATACTTTCTGGCGAGAGAATCCACATTTTTTTGCAATCTTATCGACGCTATCTTTTGAATGTTGTTCTAAAACATCTATCACTTTCATTTTATCCTGTTCAATTTGCTTTTTGCTAGTTTTCGCCATATTACGCCTCTGATAGCTCACAATAGCAATAATCTATTCTTTAAAAACATATCCTAAGAAAAATGGGTATGAAAAGGTATTGACACAGTCTTAACGCATGGTTTTACATCATTCGATGTAATCCACTGGCCAATTCCAACCCCTTAAATATGATACGCGTTCCCAAAAACTTAACCACTCATAGGTTGAGATAACTAACCAGCAACTTCTTAGGAACAATAATGGTCGTGTGATATCTACCCAGTTAAAAGCACCAGTAGATGTCGAGATTTCATAAAGGAACCATCCTCGATAAAGACGAAAATGAGTTAGTATATGTATGATAAGAAAAAGTAAGGGATGCTTAAGTAAATTTACTTTTTTAAATATGTCTCCCATTCCTTTGAAGAGGCTGACCTCCGATTGTTCGATTATGCCCTTTCTCATTGTTTCCTTAACCGCCTGATACCCTAAAACGTTAGATAATGAACTAAGAAAAAGAAGAACCACAGCACAGATACTTACAACGATCAGAGGTTTCTTATCCACCTTGCTTTCCCCTTTTATCATATTTTAAATGAATATTTCCCTATAAAAAGTATATCCTTGGATACAGAGTGGGAGGAAAATGGCGACACGGGTTCCATAATTTGTTATCGTAAAGTGCTTTGAATAATTATTTTATTAATTTTAAACTATATTTTAACTAATGGAAGATCTCCTTCTACACCATCATATATTTTCGGAAATGGAATTAAGAAAAAACCTCTTGATAAGATAAACGCTTGTATTTGTAAGGGAATAAATAAGAAAAAAATAATTGCATAGGGTCTGAACATATTTCTGCCATATCTGAATGCTTCTTCAGCTGATACCCATCCGTCGGAATTTTTATCTATTCCTTTTTGAAAGGCTTCTGAGACAAATCTAGCAAAATTAATGACATTTACTTCTTCATCACCTTCAAGCACTGATGCGGTAAAACCTGCTCCCATTCTTTGTGTTGACATAAGTATCACTCTATTTTCTTCATCAAGAATTGAACTGACTAACAAAAATTTTCTACCTACAAAATTTCCAGAAAGGCAGCAATCAAAAAAAAGACATTGATATTTACATTTTATTTGATCAAGTTTTTCATCAAGCTCATCTGTTAATATTAGATTGCGATCCCATGGTGAAATTCCATATTTTCTATCGTTAAATTTACCAGTATATGTACCATGACCTGTAAATGAAAATAGTACAATATCTTGAGAATTAACATTTAGTGAAAGCCATTCGAGGGCATCAAGAATGTTTTTTTTTGTTGCCTGCTCTTTTTTCAATAGGATAATATGAGATTTGTTCCAATTTGGTTTATCTATAATTGAATTATAAATTGATGTAATATTTGTTGTATTTGTACTTACTATTACTGCCCAATACTCAGTTTCAGAATTAATGTTATAAGTCGTATCCTCAGTATTTGGTTTTATTTGTTTTGTAGCAAGTGCTATATCGCAAAAACAAACCATACAAATACATAATATTATAAGAATTTTTTTCATTTTAATTCCTCTCTTATTTTATACAAACTAAAAGTTTAACATATAAATGTATCCAAAAAAAATTTGTACGATTTAAGTATTATAATTAAAAATTGATTATTTCGTTTTAATTATCAAATCTTTAAAAATACATTTTTTGCATTAACTTAAAACTTGGTTTAGTCCATTCTAGCACACTATATGATATGTAATCGGGGTCAAAATCTATTAAATTTCGTTGAATCAAATGACTGCTTTCCATATAGTCGGCATGCTTGCTTTTATATCCGTACGTAAAATTCTTTTGGTCGCATTTAATATTTGTAGGTTTTACACGTAAATTACCTCTAACCTAACCATTGAATAAAAGTGCAGAATTGATATTAAAAATACAAACGTGAATTTATGTGTAAAGCCTATTATGTCTTGTTTCTTAATGTAAACTCTTGACTTTCCGTTTAATAAATACCCTTCAAACAGGATAAAAAAAGATAAAAATTAACAAAAAAACAGAGGGAGGGGAAAAGCATTGACACGGTTCACAGACTTAGGTGTAATGGTTTTTTTGGTGCGAAAATCAAATGAAAAAAATTACGATAAAGGTTCTGGTGGCACACCGTCAGGAAAAAGCGGTTGAATATCAGGTGTTCTCCATTGACGGAGATTATCAACGTTCACAAGAAGATACATGAAAAAAGGTAAGGTTGTTTTCATCCAGTGAACTAAGTTATCATGTTTTTGTTTTCCATAAAATGAGTCATAATCCAATGTGAATATTTCAAATACAAAACTCGGGATTCTAAATTCATTAAACACCCACATAAATGAGCAACCACCAAGAACAGTATCCGTAGATCTATCTGCTTTATATTCTGTGTTTTCTTCAACCCAGTCTTTTACATAATTAAATATTTGTATTTCATTTTCTGTTAATATATATGGTGGATTCCAAATTGTTTTTGCCCAAGGAACTGGAGTGAAGATTTCATGTGTTGCAGTATGACAATTAACATAAAAAGAAAAATCCTGGGTGTCTATTACTTTCATTAAATCTCTAAGAGATTGAGATTCTGGTTCAGAAAATGTATATCTTCCACAGTTCCGCCACCATTTAGAGGGATCATTGGGATAGAATTTTATAACAGGTATTTTTATTCTATTTAATAATTTTCCAAGACGAAGACAATGACTTCTTAGTTTACCAAAAAAAATATCAAAATTCCTATTCAAATCAACGCCATTATCATTGCCGAGCCACAAGTCGTTATTCTCTCTGGCATCAGGGTTTACTAAAGGAACTAAGTAAACCTGCGTTGTGTTGAGAATAAGTTTTATTGTTTCATTTGTATTAAAATTTATGAGGAGATACTCAGCAAGATAGAGACAGGCTTCGCCTGCTTCCCATTCAACTCCATGGATACACCCATCAAGAAGGCAAGAAGATTTAATATCATCATTATTTTCATTAGTGACTCTGACACACCAAATATTTTTTCCAAGAACACTTTTCCCAATAGAAAACACATCTACTAAATCAGGATATTTCTCATTAAAACCATTCAGCATTTTCGTTGTTCCAAAATAATTGTGATAGTTTCCGTCTTTCCAATTTGGCAGAATAGAAGGTTGGTCCACTTTACCTTCAGGTAATACTGTTTCTGTCGTTACCACTGACTTTTGTTCCTGATTGATACAACCAGCAAATAATATAGTAAATAAAATGCCACAGAAAAAAAACGCTAGGAAATATGATAATTTTTAATTCGTTTCTTATCCCCCCTGAATATACACTGATTGCAATATATATAATATGATGGTCAATATAAATGTTTGGAACCGAGAAAATTCACTGTAATACGTGGGTGGGAAAACAAGGACATTATTTACAGAGACTATGAATAGTTTCTTATGAAATCAAAATGAGAAAATAGAACAAAAAAGAAAGAAGGATCTAATGCAAAAAATAATCTTTGATAAGATTAAAATAACATTTAAATAAAAACTACAAAATTTATTAGATAGCTACATTCCAATATTTTTTACAAACTTTTAATAATTTATGTGTAAAGCCATTCTGAATTATCCATATCAAACATCAGTTGTTCATCCATTTATCAATTAAAATAATTATTAAAAATTTTCATTTATTCCATTTTTTCAATAAATGACCCTTCATCCTTAGTAAGATCTTTTAAGATTGGATTCCCAAAATAATAGAGTTTGGATAAACCTCTGACAGTTCCTCTAAGTGTCCCATTTACATTAACTTTTACATTGCTGGTTCCATCAATTTCTACATATATATCAGAAGTAATCAAATCTCCCATGTCAACTGTACTAACTCCATTTACTATAATTTCTGCTTTTGTACAATTTCCTGATAAAATAAAAGTACTTACACCATCTACTATTATATCAAGAAGACCAATAGAGAGATTACCAGTTAGGGTGCTTGCTCCATCAACATTAAATTCCATTTTGTGTGAGAAGTTAAATCCTGAAAGGTTAACGTTTGTTGCTCCATCCATTATTAACGACTCAATATCAGGAAGAGTGATGGTAACCTCATTTGTAATATCATAAAAAGTTATATTTTTACTTTGTAATCCAATTTTGAGTGTGTTATCGATTCTTTCCAAAATAAGGTAATCCTCAATATTTTCATCGATTCTTAAAACAATACTATAAGTGGTAGATTTGATGATAGTTGCCTCAAAAACTGAATTTAATTCTATTTTTGAAAAATTTTTAAAATCCTCTTCTATTGTGATAATATTCCCTGAACCAGTAATTTTGTTTTGATCATTATCTGTGTTGTTATTAGTTATGCATCCACTCAGTAATATAAGAAAATGAATTATCAATACAATAAGTATATTTGTTTTATTTTTCATAACCTTTCACTTTATTTTGCAGTTTTGTAACAATCTCATCCTATATAAAAAAATTCCTTAGTAACAATGAATCGTTGACACGGTTTACAAAGATTCAATAAGTATGGTTTTTTTTGTGCGAAGGAGGCCTAAACCTTTCTTATCCATTTTTTTATTTTAATTTTTTTTTATTTTTAAATTGAAATCTTAAAAATAAACCAATTCCTACCAAACTCCCAAAACCCACTCCAATTGGAATATTCTCTAATGGTACTCCAAGACCGGCTCCAATGCATATCCAAATTGGGATAAATAATACTGGATCATTCTGTAAACGTTTTTTCATCCTAATTCCAACGAAATTAAGTGTTCATTATTATTCATATCTTTTTCCTTCCATTCTATTTTGATAAATTTCATTCAACATTCTTCTATTAAGATGAAATTTAATTAAAAACTTACTATGTTTTTTTTGTTTAAAAATAAAATTTTTCCCACAAACACTGGTTGTTTGTTTAAAAAGTTAAGTAATATGCTATGACACAATCATCATAACATTATGATGATGCGGTTTTTTCTTTAAAAACGTTTTGCCACTCCTGATAAAAGGCAATATTTGTTTTTACCCTCCTAATATTTTATTTATGATTAATTTGATAAGAAAACTAAGTATTACCCAAAAAAGTCTCTCAAATAGCATATTTTTCTATCCTCCGTATATAATGTTAGTGCATGTCACATATTTAATGTTTATCCATCTTCTTTAAGAACATATCCTCAAGAAGGAAAGCAGTGGCACGATTTATGGTGCTGAGTAATTCACTTTTTCCTCAAGCGTTATTTCGACAATTTCAGTCGGATTCTTTTTCAACTCATCCCAAGGAAGTTATAGGGTTCTTGTACAGGACGTCATTTAATTTTAATCCAAGGGTTTGAAAATTCCAAAGAGACAAAATACTATTTACTGATTATGATGGAGATGTGACTGAATTTGATTTTTCCATTGATAAAACAATTTGTTTTAGTACAAAATTTGAAATAATACCTGCGATGAAATATGATATTGGAAGAGCAGAAAAAATTCCCCACAATCCAAAAAAGTTTGAACCGATATATGCGATAGGGATATATAATAAAAATGTTTGAGTAAGCATTAAGAATGCTGCATGTATTGGTTTTTTTAAAACACTCATCGCAGATGTCGCCATAACTAAAATCCCATAGAGACCATAGCCAATAGGAATAATTAAAAGATAAAGACGGGTTACTGAAATAACATTAGGATCATCACTGAAAAATAAGGCGATTTTACTGCCCAAAATTGCAAGTATTAAGAATATAAAGAAACCCCATATTAGAGAAAATTTATAACTGAATTTCATACCTGATTTAATTCTATCAAATTTACCAGCACCCCAATTCTGACCAACAAATGGACCAAGCACGCTCGAAAGTGCCATAATGACGGTTAATACAAAAAATTCTATTCGAGTTGCGACTCCAAAACCTGCAACTGCTT
>SMTZ1_10008062_pt1 | contig 12342 bp, 5 predicted proteins | sample DeeMarSWOR136_30_FD_25667 | JGI IMG/M metagenome (IMG submission 25667) | reverse complement strand
AAGCGCGAATCCCGGCACGGCCACCTGGACCGTGCAAGCCCCAGGCTACGCCCCGGACCTGAGGGTCGTCCCGATAAGAGAAGGGATGCCGCCGTTCGAGATACGCCTGGAGCCGGGCGGGGTGATTGAAGGGAAGGTCACGGATCAGGCCGGCAAGCCCATTGAACGAGTCACAGTTTTCGCCGAGCAGTGGCGCCAGAGCAGGAGGAGGTTGCATCTGGAGGCCGTAACGGATGCCGAGGGCAACTTCAGAATCACGGACGCCCCGGCCGACGAGGTCATATTCGACATCGGCGGACGAGACCACATGGTGCTTGAGGGCTTCGCGATGAAGCCCGGCAAGCGCAGATACCACATCATGCTGCGACCGGCGCTAACGGTGAGCGGCGCGGTGGTTGATGCTCGAACGGGCCGGCCGATAGACAAATTCACCATGACATACGGAATCGATCCGGATGACGGCCGAGCCCCAGGCTGGCAGAACCACGCGGCTCGAAAATCCACAAACGGGCGCTACGAGCGGACATTCAGGCAGGAGACTCGTACTTACCGGATTCGCATCGACGCGGAGGGATACCGGTCTGCCGTATCGCGCCGTATTCGGCCGGAGGAGATTTCGCAAAACCATATCGTCTGCGACTTCACTTTAGACAAAGCCGCCGCCGCCACGGGTACGGTCCTATCTCCTGACGGCACGCCCTTGGCGGGCGCCGATGTGGTCATCGCGACGCACTTTCTACGAATCGTGAACGGCAAGGTCGTCCCTCGCCCACCGGAGCAGAATCTCACCCTTCATACCGATGCAAATGGCGTTTTTCGTTTCGAGCCACCTGTTAGTTTCTATATGATCGTTGTGCTGAGCGAGCGGGGATACGCCAAGGTCACGCCGGATGAATTCGCCGTCTCGCGAACCATCACCGTGTCCCCGTGGGGTCGCATCGAGGGAACGTTGCGGATCGGCGCACGGCCCGGCGCCAAAGAACTTCTCGCCTTTCTGCCGGAGTCGCGCCGGGAAGAAGTGCCGCCAAGAATCCGCTTTGAGTACGAGGTGCAGACGGATGAGAACGGGCACTTTGCTTTTCTTCACGTCTTGCCGGACAAGGGATTGGTTGTCCGAGTGACAGTCCTTGATGACCGTGGCCGGCGCTACAGCCGCCATATCGGCGTCGAAGTCACATCGGGCCAAACAAGCCGCATCGAAATGGGCGGGATCGGGCGTCCCGTGGTTGGTAGGATCATTATTCCTGATATGATAAAGGACGTCTTCGATTGGCAATACACCGATCGCCGCCTCCGGATTTCGTCACCCGACAGTCCGCCATATAACGTCTTCCCTTTCGAATGTGATAAAGACGGCGCATTCCGCGTGGAGGATGTCCCCGCCGGAGACTACTGGCTATATGTGAATGCATACGGGCCTCCTCCCAATACGCGGCGGCGTTGGGGCGAGCCGATCGGCGTGCTGAGCCACCCATTCAATATCCCTGAGATGCCGGGCGGCCGGAGCGACGAGCCTCTGGACCTTGGCGAATTAGAGTTCGAAGTCCTCGGAAAATCGGTCCTTGTACCGTCTCTGATCGGCAAGCCTCTCCCGGATTTAGATGAGGTGAAGATTGAACCCGCAGCCGCACAAGCAGAAGGCACGATGATCTTAGTCTGTTTCTTCGATATGAACCAGCGGCCTTCGCGGCACTGTGTTACACAGCTTGCCCAACAAGCTGAGCAGCTCAAGCAGAAAGGTGTGACCATCGTCGCCGTCCAAGCCTCGAAGGTTGATGAGAGCGGACTTCGTGAATGGGTCAAGGCGAACAACATTCCCTTCCCGGTCGGCACGGTTCAGGGTGATGAGGAAAAGACGTGTTTTTCATGGGGCGTTAAGTCGCTTCCGTGGTTAATTCTGACAGATCACAAACACGTTGTCGTTTCCGAGGGATTTCAACTTGGGGACCTGGACGATCAGCTTGAATGAAGGGACCGGAAGGAATCAGGAAACGGCACATAGGGCTTAGGAGAGTTCTCATGCGTGGCAATAGAATCGCAATTCTATATATGGGTCTGGCAACGATCGTACTGATGGATTCGGAGTGGGCCCCAAGAGTCGAGGGTAAGGAAGCCGGACAGATCACCTGTACCGGCAAAGTCATCGACGAACAGGGCCGGCCCATCGCCGGAGCGAAAGTCAGTCTGTACGAAAGAACCTACCGGACAATAGAGCAGTCCTTCAAAACAAGGTTCGAAGGAAAAACTCTGACGAAGGCCGACGGTAAGTTTACGTTCAGCACGGTGGCTAACAGTGATAGCTATTTCAATCGGTATTTGGTCGTTGAGAAGGAAGGCTTTGCTCTGGGCTGGGCCAACTGGAATACCCGGGAGGATACGGAGAAGGAGATTGAGATAAAGTTGGGTCTAAAGGCGGAACTGGCGGGAATCGTCGTTGACGACAACGACAGACCCATTCCGCAGGCCCGTGTTCGTGTACATTGCCTGGCTATTGGAGAAGAAGATAACCAACAGCGTCTCTTGAATGACATTGTGCCCGAATTATTAACGACTCAGACAGACGAGAGAGGTCGATTTACCTTCACCAATCTCCCGGCTAATGCAAAGGCTGAATTCTTAGTCAGAAAGCCCGGCTATACGACCGTTTGCACTTATACTTCCAGTCGCGACATGAAATATGCCACGGGTCAGAGCGATATCAAGCTGGTCCTTACAACAGAAGCCACAATTCAAGGGATTGTCGTGGAACAAGATTCCGCCAAACCGGTCCCCGGCATCAAACTTGCAGTCCGGCGGGAAGGGAACCGCTCGATTATCGGTCAGGACCCGGTGAGCACAGCAGAAGATGGGACGTTCAGCATCAACGCCCTCGCCGCAGGTAAATATGTTGTGCAACTCGTGCGGAGGGGGGACGGCTTGGCCGCGTGGGTGGCTGAGCCGGTAAGAGTGGAACTCGATACAGGACAGGTTCAAAAAGATATTCGGATCGAGGTCGGCAAAGGCGGCATGCTGGAGGTCCGTATCACAGATGCTCAAAGTGAACAGCCTCTTGAGAAAGCCCATGTGAGTATTCGCGATGAAATGAGGAATCAATGGATCTATGGCAGCTCGGACAATGAAGGAATTGCCCGTATTCCTCTGCTGCCGGGCGCATACCAATTCGACAGGATCTCTTTGCATAGGTACAACAGTGAAAGACCTCGGGAGGCCTTCACGGTTGAAAACGGAATGACTAAGCATCTGAGATATCAACTCACAGGCCAACCGAAGATCACGGGTGTCGTGCGGGATGAAAACAATCGGCCGGTGGCAGGTGTAAAACTGAAAGTTTGCCCAATGGGTTTTGAAGAGGTGAGTTCAGATGCTGAGGGCAAATATGAAATCAGTTGGGACCCGGGAATGTGGGGACGCCGGCCACGGGAGACAACTTTCTGGCTCTTAGCACGCCACGAGGGACGCAACTTGGCAGCGGTTGATGAGGGCATCAGTAAGGACACCAAAGCGCTTGACATGAGGCTTAAGCCTGGCGTGACTGTAACCGGTAGGATTGTCGATCCCAACGGTAGGGGTATCCCGAATGCAAACCTTACAGTGTTCTTGAACGGACCCGGATGGGGTTCATCCTTGAAGCCAGGTCGGTTGAGAGCCGGTGAAAATGGAGCTTTCGAGATCGGAGCCATCCCCTCCGGCCATAGCTACAGTATCAACGCAGATGCCGAGGGATATGGCAGCACTCGGGCAATGTTCGTTGCCGATGACGCCAAAAATAACCACCTGGCTCTGGAACCGTTGACGCTCGCCGTAGCGAATCTTTCGGTCTCTGGCCGCGTCGTTGACACGCAGGGTAACCCCGTTGCTGATGCGCGGATCAGCAGTTCCGGCTTCGGCGACGGTCAACCGGCTCGCCTCAGCACCCAGGCTGATGCGACGGGAGACTTCACTCTCGGTGGCGTTTGCGAGGGCGAGATCAATATCCGAGTCGACGCCGATCATGATGGTCAGCGCTTGTCGGCTCGGGTCCTTACCAACGGCGGTGCGACAGGCATAACAATTGTCGCTCGCGAAGGCCGACCCGTCGTTCAGACCCTGGGGACAAAGACGTACGACCAGATCGTCCGGGATGCCGAGAAGGTCATTGCCGGCGTGGCCCTCGATGAGAGCGGCTCGCCGGTCGCAGGCGTGCCGGTCGGCGTGTGCTGTCACAAGAAAGAACGGGAGACTGGGAAATTCACATGGATGTTCTCGGATTTCAGCGATCTGGCAGCCACAACCGATAAGCAGGGCCGATTCGCCATCGAGCTACAAGAGGACGGCGAGTATAACTTGCGTTTCTCACCGGATCACCACGCGGCGCTAATCGTCTATGACATCCCTGTCGGCAGGAAGGATTTGAAGGTCACGCTGCCCGAAGGCGGAACGGTCACCGGACGTCTGGTGCGAATGGACAAGGGCCGGAAGGTCCCGATCCCGAATGTGGAGGTGAGGATCGAGCAGCCCGATCGGGCATCGTACACGTACCTTGGATTCGACCGCGACCGGACAACCGTGACCGACGCGGAAGGACGATTCCGTTTCGAGCATTTGCGGACGAAGATACGCCCGCGTGGGAGCATGTCCAAGGAACAGTGGGACCCTATCGCTCGCGTGTGGGAGGTCTCATACGGTGATACCTCCAGGACCCTGGCGTTTTATGAGGGCACAAAGATCGAAAATCTCGAGCTTCTCGTCAGGCCAACCGGGGCACAGCCGCTGGTCGGCCGGGCGCTACCCGAATTTGACGGCATCGAGATCGACCTTGCTGCGGATCAGACCGAGAACAGGATGATGCTTGTCTGCTTCTTCGATATGAACCAGCGGCCCTCACGGCATTGTATGATGGAGCTTGCCAAACAAGCTGAGCAACTCGGGCAAAAAGGTGTGACGGTAGCGGCCGTTCAAGCCTCAGAGGTTGACCAGAAGAAACTCACGGCATGGGCCGGGCAGGGCAGTATTCCCTTCCCGGTCGGAAGGGTACGAAGTGACGGGGGAGAAGCACGCTCGATCTGGGGCGTCACGTCCCTTCCCTGGCTGATTCTGGCGGACAAAGCCCACGTCGTTATTGCAGAAGGATTTGCGTTAGGGGAGCTGAACGACAGAATAACACAAATCACCGCTGAACAGTAGACCATGATTTACGGCCCGGAGGGGCTTCAGTGAAGCGACGCCGGTAAAGGCGATTCCGGCTGAAGAATCCTGATGGAGCAGGACCAAAGGGAAAAACATTGGCACAAGTGCGAGAAAATCTGTAACATTATCTTGAGATTCGCGTCTTGACTTACATCGTGAGTGTAGAAAGGGTTCCCGGTCCAGCCAAATAGGCAGCCGAACTTGGATGTCTGGCAAAATGGGAAAGAAGACCCTATTCAGTGCTTATTGTGGGGATCAGATCGTTTGTACCCGTGTCAACCGCCGGAGGTCAGGGTGCGCAGTGGCTGCGGTACCATTCGGAGCGCCGAGCGCATCGAATCCACGCCGAGATGGGAAGATCGACCCTGGATGTAGTCGTCGCGATCGCGGTAGCTGCACCGGTAACCCGCAAGAGGAAAACGGCGGCCTGGACAAGACCGTCAGTAGGTTTTGAAACGGTGGACACCGTGAAGGAGACTCTTATGCGCCAAATTTGGATCATGGTTCTGTGTATGAGTTCGGCGGCTGTTACTTTTGCGAACGCGGTCCCGGCCTGGAGCGCGGAACAAATCACCTGCACCGGCAAGATTGTCAATGAGCAGGGTCAGCCTATTGCCGGTGTAGAGGTCAAACTGTATAGAGTGGCGGTTGAGACGGAAAGCCTGTCGTACAAGCTGGGATTAGCACAGGAACGGACGACCGAAGCCGACGGCACCTTTGCTCTCAAAACCGAGGGGGGCGGCGACGAGTATTCGGGGCAGGCGATCATCCTGGCGGGCAAGGAAGGACTGGCTCTGGGGTGGGCCAACTGGCGCTTGCAGGCCGATTCTGAGGTCGAGATAGCGCTCGGGCCGCCGACGGTTCTGGCCGGGACCGTGGTTGACGAGGCTGGCAACCCGATAAGCGATGCCGACGTTGGCATTTCGTTTATGCTCGTCCAAGCCGGCGGTCAGCCGCGATACTTGGTGGGTGACATGTCGCTGGAGCTCCTAACGGCCAAGAGCGATGCCGAGGGAAAATTCTCTTTCAATCGGATTCCCGCCGCAGCCTCCGCCGAATTCCTTATCAAGAAGTCGGGCCGAGCCACCATTAGCACGTTCGATCCTCAGAATTTTCAGGGGGGAAGTCTGCAGTATACGGGCGGACAAACGGACATCAAAATCACTCAGCCTTTAGGGGCAACGATCGAAGGCGTGGTTGTCGAAAAGGTCGGCGGCAAGCCGGTTGGCGGTATGCGAATCATGGCGCTGCGAGGCCGAAATCAGCCGACTTTTGGGCTGGAGCCGGTTGTGTCGAGGGAAAACGGGACGTTTAGCATCGGCGGTCTTGCGCCCGGCCAGCATCTTTTGCAGGTTGTCTCGCCTCCGGGAGAAACGACAGCTTGGATTGCCGGGCCAGTGGAAGTCCTCACTGAGGCGGGAAAGACCCAAGGCGGCGTCAAAGTGGAAGTGACCAAGGGCGGTGTGCTGGAGGTGCTAGTCACCGATTCGGTCAGCGGGCAGCCTGTCGAAGGAGCCACCGTGTCCGTTCAGCCGGCTGGCGGCGGCACAGGTTCCGGTAACCGGACGGACAAGGCCGGCATTGCCCAGGTCCGTTTGGCGCCGGGGGAATACGAAATAGCGTACCTTCACAAGCAGGGATATTCGCGTCAGAGGCTGCCGCAGGACACGATCACAGTCGAAGATGGCAAGACGGTACGTGTCGAGCAGGAGCTCACCAGTTTGCCAAAGATTACCGGCGTCGTACGCGACGACCAGGGCCGGCTCGTGGCCGGCGCCAGAATTAAAGTCTGTCCGTGGGGGCAAGGTGAGACGACCAGCGATAGTGAAGGCCGGTTCGAGGTTCGACGGGATGCGCCGAACAGGGCTCCCAGTGTGGTGCCTTATGTGGTGGCGCGACACTTCGAGCGAAATTTAGCCGCGGCGGTGGAAATCGGAGAAGACCAAAAGGTTGTCGATGTCAATATGACCACCGGAGTCACTTGTGCAGGGAAGGTTGTCGATGTGGACGGTAAACCCATAGAAAACGCACGGGTTTACCTGACGTTTTGGAGTTCGGGTCACGGCTCATCCATGGCGCATCAAGAGAAAACCACGGATGCCGACGGATACTACGAAATTAAGGCGGTACCGCGACATTATCGATATTCCGTCAATGCCGGAGCTGAAGGCTATGGCCAGGATTACGTTCATATTTCACCTGAGGACGCGAGAGATCGTTTTATGGTTGAAACCATTTCTTTAGCCACAGCGGATTTGTCGATTTCGGGGATCGTTGTCGATAGCGAAGGTAAGCCCGTCGATAATGCACAGGTTTCCTGTCAGGGTCGAGGTCAACCTCATCGAAGAACACAAACGGATGAAAACGGACAATTTACACTGGAGAGCGTTTGCGCCGGAAAAATCACAATCAGTTCGTATAAAAGTGTTGGTGAGTACTTGTACGGCCGTACAGAGACCGAAGGTGGTGCGGGCGATGTCAGAGTGGTTATCAGCCAAAGGCCGACTTCGACGCGATACGAGCCGAAGCGACCGCCTTCGCTGATTGGTAAGCCCCTGCCAGATTCGAAAGCATTAGGCGCCGGCTTGTTGCCGGGCGATACTGAAGGTAAGAGGTTGCTCGTTTGCTTTTGGGATATGCAGCAGCGGCCGTCCCGGCATTGTCTCACGCAATTAGCTAAGCAAGCCGAGATGCTCAAGGACAAAGGTGTGATCGTCGTCGCCGTGCAGGCTTCGAAGATGGATCAAAAAGCCTTAGATGAATGGGTGAAAACGTACAAGATTCCTTTCCCCGTCGGGATGGTTCAGAGCAGCTTTGAGAAGGCTCGCTTTAGTTGGGGCATTCGTTCACTGCCCTGGCTGATTCTCACAGACCGCACGCACATTATCCGGGCCGCCGGTTTCAGAGTCAATGAACTCAGTGAGAAGATCAGGGAGATGACCGATGGGAAACCTTAGGAGCTTCGGCGGAGCTATGATACTCACGTGTGTGCTGGGCGCGCTGTGTTCGGCGATGACCGCGAGCAGCGAGCCGGTGGCTGCGGAACTGGTGCGGGCCGCCCGGGCCGGCGAAAATTGGCTTCATGAAATTGACAGTCTGTACATTCGAGTTGAGAGTACCTCGACGAAGACGCCGGAAGGCCTCCCGGCAAGACGGGCCGACCTCAGGCAGCAGTTCCCGGACGGGGAGCTGAAAGCAGACCGGTTCCCTGAGCTCAAGCCCGTCACGACGGCCGTCCTCGAATATGCGATCGACGAGTCCCGGGTACGGTTCCTGAGCGACCAGCAAGGCAGCCGGTGCGACCTGAAAATATGGGACGGCAAACAGCTCATGTTTCATGAAGTGCCTCTGCTGGAGGGACAGGAGCAGTATACGCTGGACCGCACACTTCACGGCTACTTCCGGGATATACTGGCCTCTGATACGAGCTGGCCGAGGGCGCAACCACATGCATTCTGGTGGGATGACAAGGATATTGACGAGTATCTGAGCTTCTATGGCCGGGCAGAGGATGCGTCGATGGCCGGGCGCTGTGATTACCGTGGCGTCGATTGTTACGTCCTGAATGTACGCCCCAAGGGGATACCGGGATTGGTGATTGTTCAAACGTATCCCGGCTGTAAGGGCTGCCAGCGGCGTCAGTACGGGCTTATCGGAGAAGCCCGCGGGCTGGCCGGTCAATCTTATCGTTGGTTCGTTGGTGCAAAAGACCGCAAACTGTACGGCCTCATGTGGCTATCCAACGACAAGCCTCGCGTGGAGTACTGGATGTCGGACTACAAGGAGGTCCGTCCCGGCTGCTGGCTACCCATGAGACAAGGCTGCGACGCCTATGTGGAGGACGATTCCGACCGGCCCTATGTGGACGTCCGCACGGACCTGAGGGTCGTTGACGTCCGCATCAACGAGAAACTGCCGGATGAGCTATTTGCGATGAAGTTCAAAAAGGGTGTCAAAGTCGTCGATGGTCGGGGTGGCCGGACGAGGACCTATGCGTACCGGCCCGATCCACCGGATCTGGTCGGTAAAACGCTGCCGGACTTGACAGACATTGGCGTGAGCTTCACGCCGGAACAGGCCAAAAACAGGCGCGTGCTTGTCTGCTTCTGGGACATGCAACAGCGGCCTTCACGGCACTATGTCAAAAGGCTTGCAGGGAAGGCTGGAATTCTCGCGGATAAAGGCGTGATCGTTCTTTGTGTACACGCCTCTGGCATCGAAGCCGGAAAGGTTGATAGATCGATGAGAGACTGCAACATTCCTTTCCCGACCAGGGCCATGTCTAAAGACCCGGAGAGAGCGCGTGATGCATGGGGAGTGAAGTCGCTTCCCTGGCTGATATTGACCGATCAAGAGCATACCGTCGAGGCGAACGGTTTTTCATTGGCCGAGCTCGGCGAAAGAATCTGAGTACTTGTACGGGGGAATATGGCCATCAGGGAAAGTGCGCACTCATAAAGGAGCTTCAAATGAGTACTACGAAATGCTGTACAAGAACTGCTCTTATCGCATTGACTGCCATGATAATGCTCGTACCGACAAGCGGAGAGGCTCTGGAGGCAAAGGAGGTCCAAACTGACCGCGTCTTGCATCTTCGGGTCATCAATCAAACAACCAAAGAGCCTATAGCGGGTGCCGAGCTGGGTATCCGAATCATGCGGGATCGGCGCGAGGACAAAACGGACAGCGAAGGCCGGTGCAGAATTGTGCTCGGCGAGACGACGCCCGATTACATTCGCGTGGAAGTCAGAAAAGAAGGCTTTGTGCCTATTCGGCTTGCCTGGCGAAAAGGGCCGGGCCAACCGGAGATTCCGGGCCAATACACGCTGGCCCTGGAGCGGGGGACGAATATCGGAGGGATTATTCACGATGAGCAGGGCAAGCCGATCGAAGGAGCGAGTGTGTATTTACTCGTGCCCGGCGGCGATGAGGTCGAACGGGTTGCCATCTGGGACCATGCAGAGAAAACAGATGCGGACGGACGCTGGCGGTGCGACATCATCCCATCCAAACTGGATGATATCGTGATGCGCCTGGCGCATCCTGATTACATCAGCGATGAGATGTATGGAAAGACGCTCAGGCCCTCGATAGACAAGCTCAGAGCGATGACCGGTGTGATGGTGATGAAGCAAGGCTTCACCGTGAGCGGGCGCGTATGTGACGCGAACGACCAGCCCATCGAAGGCGCTTCGATCGCCCAGGGCTCGGAGAATGCCCGGCCGGGCGATATGGTGCTCACCGTTCAGGCCGGAGGTTACGCGCCCGATTTGAAGCACATCACGGTGTACAAAGGCATGGAGCCGCTTGAATTTCGCCTGGAACCCGGCCGCACCATCCGCGGGCGAATTGTAGATAAGAAAGGCCATCCTGTCACCGGAGCTTTTGTGGTGGCGGATTCCTGGCGCGGGCATCGCTCTCTGGATTGGCGCGTGGACACCGATGCGGAAGGTCGATTCCAGTGGAACGAAGCACCGGCCGACGAGGTGCTCTTCGACATGGGCAAGAAGGGCTACATGAGCGTTCGCAATTATGGCCTATCGCCTTCGGGGCAAGAACTTGAGATCACACTGCCTCCTCAGTTGAAGATACACGGGAAGGTTGTTGATGCTGGGACGGGCGAACCGATTCCCAAATTCAAGCTTCTACCGGGCATAGACTGGGGAGATGGACGGCCAATCTACTGGGAGCGACGGCGGGTAAAAGAATATGACCAGGGCCATTACGAAACGACGTTCACGTTTCCTCGCAATGCGCATCATGTCCGCATCGAGGCGAAAGGCTATAAACCCGGGATTTCCCGTGCATTCGAAAGCGATGAAGGCGAAGTGACGTTCGACTTCAAGCTTGAGAAGGGGAGCGGACCGACGGGAATCGTCTATCTTCCCGATGGCCAACCCGCGATGGGGGCTGAAGTGATCCTCTGCACCCCGTCTCAGGGGGCCTACATTCGTAACGGCCGGAACCAGCAGAGACGCGACAGTCAGTATGTCGAGACGGGCGAGGACGGTGAGTTTTCCTTCCCCGTGCAGACGGATGCTTATGCGATTGTGGTTTTACATGAGGAGGGTTATGTGGAAGTCAATGAGCCGGACCTGGCCGAGTCATCGGACCTAACGCTACAACCGTGGGCGACCGTGGAAGGGAAGGTCCTGATCGGGAAGAATCCCGCTGTAAACGAGACGGTGAGATTGGGATTTGTCAGACCTTACGATCGAAGCGCCCCCAGGATTTACCACGACTATCAGGCTGTGACGGATAGTAACGGGACCTTTGTTTTCAAACACGTCCACCCGGGCCAGGCCAGGATCAGCCGTTCGATACGAGTCAGCGATAGAATGATACGATATAGCCACAGCATGTCCGTCGAAGTTGAGGCGGGACAAACGGCAAACGTCACGATTGGCGGCACGGGCCGGCCCGTCATGGGTAAAGTGCAGGTCCCCGATTATTTGAAGGAGAAATTCGATTGGCAACACACGGATTACGGTCTGAGGATCAACTCGTCTGAGGGGCCTTATAACCAATTGGGCTTTAAGATGAATGGGGACGGGACCTTTCGTATCGATGATGTTCCCGCCGGCGACTATAATCTGTTTTTGAACGCATACGAGGCCCCGGCGAGTGCCCGGGCCTTTCGAGGCGAGCGGATGGAGAATCGGATTTCGCCCCGTCTCTCACAGGTAAGCCTCTGCCGGACTTGGATGCCATAGCGATTGATTTCACGCCGGCACAAGCGAAGGACAGGATGGTTCTCGTCTGCTATTTTGATATGAACCAGCGGCCGTCCCGGCACTGCATCAACCGATTAGCGAAGCAGTTAGATCCGCTCAAAGAAAAAGGTGTCAACATCGTCGCGATTCAAGCTTCGAAGATCGACGAGGGTACCCTCACCGAATGGGTGAAAAAGAGCACCATTCCCTTCCCGGTGGGAACGATTCAGGGCGATGAGGAGAAGACCCGTTTCGCCTGGGGCGTAAAATCATTGCCGTGGTTAATTCTCACGAACAAAGAACATATTGTTCGCGCCGAAGGTTTCGGGTTGGACGAGCTGGATAACGAGATCGAGAAGGCCAATAAATAGAAAGACCTGCTATAGACAGTCAAGCGAAAACGAGGATAAAAAGCCAAGAATGAACAACTTTCGAGAATCGGATATGAATCGACCGAAATCAA
>SMTZ1_10007619_pt1 | contig 12343 bp, 9 predicted proteins | sample DeeMarSWOR136_30_FD_25667 | JGI IMG/M metagenome (IMG submission 25667) | reverse complement strand
ATAGCTATTATTCATAAGATTGTCAGGGAATTTGATATATAGGAGAAAGTCTCATGAGACATATTCGAGCAAAACAATACGAGAATCCTCCTGCCTTTATTATGGCTAAAATCTCACCTATCGATCCCATGCCGGAGGATTCGTTAATCTGTGATTATGGCGTCGACACTTTATCCGAGGGAGCGTCTTCAGATCTGCATTACCATGATTGTGATGAATGGTGGATTATCATCAATGGCCGGGCCCTTGTTACTGGCTCAGTTGATCCTTTCGAGGCAGGTCCGGGTGATATGGTATTTACTCCCATGGGAGAAACCCACAGGATAGAAGCCCTCAGCCTGGTGACCATCGCCTGGTTTGAAGGACCTCTGAGGGGTGAAAAACGCAAAGGACATCTCCACCTTGATACAGAAGAGATAGAAAAGCTGTATTAGATATTATCCCGAAGAATATGAAAGGCGTTTGTTCCAGCTCTCAAGGCAGCACGTTTACGATAATTTCATAGCCAGCTTGTTTTCCAATCTTAAGGAGCTCTACGGCAGAGGGAGGAACCATCATGTTGAACAGAAAAAAGGTTAAAAAGACAGCCATGAGAAAAATTTCGATTTTCGTTGTTAATCTCATTTTTTAACCTCATTCTCTGCTCTCCACTTCTATACATATATACGAAAAAAAGCCGGAAAAAGTTACATTTTAATCTTGAGTTTCCGCCTCTACTCTGCCTCCCAAATGCTTACCAAGAAATTTCTCCATTGCTTTATAGAAATCAAATCGATTCTCTTCGTTCCGGAAGCCATGTCCTTCATTTTCCTTTACCATATATTCGACATCAATACCCCGTTTTTTCAGGGCTTCTACGATCTGATCTGACTCCTGAATATTAACTCTAGGATCATTGGCCCCTTGGGCTACGAGCATAGGCACCTTAATCTTATCAGCGTGGAAAACAGGAGAAACTCTCTCGTAGAGTTCCTTATCTTTCTCCGGATGACCCATCATTTCGTAGAACATCTCTCTCATTGGTTCCCAGTAAGGGGGGATGGTTTTTATTAAGGTGAAAAGGTTTGAGACTCCAACGTAATCTACTCCGCAAGCATATAGATCAGGAGTAAATGCTACTCCTGCCAGCGTGGCATAACCACCAAATGAACCACCATAGATACCTATACGCTCCGGGTCAGCAATTCTCTGGTCAATCAACCATTCTACTCCGTCCGTTATGTCGTCCTGGATAGCGAGCCCCCATTGCTTGAAGCCGGCTTCCCAGAACTTGCGTCCATACCCCATAGAAGTCCTGAAATTGACCTGTAAAACAGCATAGCCTCGATTAGCAAGAAATTGTACTTCAGAATTGTAGCCCCATGTATCTCTGGCCCAGGGACCACCATGAGGATTGACGACAACTGGAAGGTTCTTAGCTTTCATGCCTTTGGGTAGAGTTAAATATCCATGAATGGTTAACCCATCCCTTGATTTGTACGTGATGGGCTTCATCTCAGCCAGCTCGTCTTCATTCAGCCAGGGACTTATATCCACCAGCTTTTTGAAGTCATTCGTGTCGCGATTAAAGTAATAATAGGAGCCAAGTGATCTGTCGCTGTAGGTTCTTACCAGAGCTTTCCTTTCATCTTTACTCAGGCTTACGACCACGACTCCATATCCTGGAAGCCGCTCTTCAAGTTCCTCCTGCAATTGCCTTCTATCATCATCAAAGAAATGATAGTGTCTTTTATCTATGATATAGGTGACACCTGTAATTTTCTTCCGTTTATCCGATTTTAATAAACTATCTACATCAACTTCAGGATGTTCGTATAATAAATTGGTTTGTTTTTTATTTTTGATATCGTATTCGTATATAGCTGTTTTATCCCGGCCTATATTGGAAGCAACATAAAGATTTTTATTGTCGAAAGTGAAGAATAAAGGCATCATGGTTTCTTTGAAATTGGTTGTGATCAGGATTTGGAACTTATCCTTTTCTGTATCACGATAAAGAACACTTGTGTTGACACCATCCGAGGTTACAGCTATCCTCAAATTGCCGTCATGATCGGTATCCCAGCCTACGATATTTCCTGGATTTTGAGCGATCATATTCATCTTAGCCGAGTTGATGTTAATGCGATAAGCATCAAACACACGAGGATCACGCTTATTCATCGAAATCAGCATGTGTTCGTCGTCATTTTTCAGCCTATCAATCAGCTCCACCCTCACTTTTTCAAATGGCGTGAGTTCTTTTAAATCGGAGCCATCAATGTTGACTGCATATAATCTGAAGTTTTCGTCCCCTGCCGTATCCTGCACGTAAGCGATGCGATTATTATTCGCCCAAAAATAGCCGGCAATATCTCTTTCCGTTGCACTGGTAATACGCTTAACCTCTTCTTCCCCTATTTTTTGCACATGAACATTCAGCCGATTTTCCCAAGGTTTCAAAAATGCTAAGTGTTCTCCGTCGGGAGAAAGTTCAAACCGAGCACTCTCAGGATTCCGGAAAAAATCTTTCATAGGGATAAGGCGAGGCAGTTCCTCTTGGGGAGCGCATCCAAAAATAAAAATGGATGCAACTACCAGTAATGAGATAATTCGTGTACGCATAATCTCCTCCTTTAATCAGTTTTAGCGATGTCCAATCTTTGAAGACATCCTGTGCTTAATGAATTATACGTAAAAGGATAAAAAAAGTCTTTTTTTTAGTTTCTTATCTTTTTCATGATTAAGGAAAGAAAATCCCGTCTTTCAAGAATTATGAAAACAAAAAATAATATATCATTCTCTTTTTTTCACAAGCGGAAAAACGAGGATGCTAGCTAAAATCTAAAAATGCATTATTTACAGTTTAGAAATGTACTAGTTAGAGTCTTAAAGTGCTCTAAATAAGGTCTTCAAGTCTAAGCTTTTATTTATTTAACTTTTGACATCAAATTATTCCTTTGCTAAAGTATGAATTTGTTCAATCAACACCTGCATAAGACTTTTCTAAGGTCGCCGTGGGAGCGGAGTACCGTGGCAGACAGAAAAACAAATTTCTATCCCTGATCGGGAATTAGGAGGAATTTATGCGCAAGAATAAGAATCTTATTTCACTTTTTCTTTTAATAGCGCTAACAGCCACACCTGTTTTGGCCCAGCGCAAAATCACAACACCCAAAGAACACTTTGGGTTTACCCCAGGGGACGATTACTACCTGGCCAACTACACTCAATTCATGGCTTACTTGAAAAAACTTTCCCTGGAATCAAAGCGGCTGTCTCTTGCCGGAATCGGGATAACAGCTGAAGAACGGCCGATGTACATGGCCATTATCACTTCTCCAGAGAATCAAAGGAAAATCAATCGTTATAAAGAAATCTCAAAGAAACTGGCATTGGCTGAGGGGCTCACTGATCACGAGGCTCGAGCATTGGCTTCTGAAGGACGGGCAGTGGTCTGGATTGATGGAGGCTTACACGGAACTGAAGTATTGGGAGCACAACAGTTGATAGAGCTTGTCTATCAATTGGCGAGCCAAAATGACCCTGAGACGCTAAGAATCCTGAATGATGTCATCTTACTGGCCGTCCCCTCAAATCCAGATGGAATGGAATTGGTATCGGATTGGTATATGCGGGAAAAGGAACCAACCAAGCGGTCTTTGAGGGGACTTCCCCGCCTGTACCAAAAATACATCGGCCACGATAATAACCGTGACTCTTACATGGTCACTCAGCCTGAAACAGAAGCTGTTAACCGGGTGTTGTACCACGAGTGGTTTCCTCAAATCGTATACAACCAGCATCAATCTGGTCCTGCAGGAACAGTTTTATTTGCTCCTCCCTTCCGCGATCCGTTCAACTACTGCTATGATCCTCTAGTTCCGTTGGGAATCGAGCTTGTCGGAGCTGCCATGCACAGTCGTTTTGTTGCCGAAGGAAAACCAGGGGCCACGATGAGATCAGGAGCAAGATATTCGACCTGGTGGAACGGCGGACTGCGCACCACTACTTACTATCACAACATGATCGGCATTCTAACAGAAACTATCGGGAGCCCCACTCCAATGGAGATTCCGTTTCTTCCCCAGAAACAACTCCCTCAAAACGACCTTCCCGCTCCGATTGCTCCGCAGAAGTGGCATTTCCGCCAGTCAATCGAGTACATGATTACAGCTGACAGGGCCATTCTCGACCTGGCCTCTAAACACCGCGAGGATTTTCTGTTCAACATCTATCTCATGGGAAAAAACTCCATTGAACGGGGAAGCCGCGATAACTGGACTATCCATCCGCAGCGGATTGCAGCCGTCGAGGAAGCAATCAAAAAAGATAAAGCGCAGCGAGTAGGTTCCGGCCGAGACCGAGGCTACCCGCGCAAGTATTATGAGATGCTTTTCGATCCTGCTGAACGGGATCCCCGAGGCTACATTCTTCCCTCCGATCAGCCCGACTTTTTAACTGCGACTAAATTTGTGAATACTCTCATCAAGAATGGCATCACTATCCTTCGGGCAACTGATTCCTTCAAGGTAGACAATAAGTCTTATCCTTCGGGTTCTTATATCATCAAGGCCGCTCAAGCCTTCCGTCCCCACATCCTCTCCATGTTCGAACCTCAAGATCATCCAGATGATATTCCGTATCCAGGTGGAGAGCCGATTCCTCCCTACGATAATGCTGGCTGGACTTTGGCTTATCAAATGGGAGTGGAATTCGACCGGATTTTTGAAAGTTTCGAAGGGGCCTTCGAAAAAATAGAGGACCTTGCCCAGCCCCCTGCTGGAAAGGTTATGCACGGCCAGAATGCTGTTGGCTATCTCCTAGACCACAGAGTCAATGATGCCTTTATTGCCATCAACCGCCTCCTCCGAAGAAAGGAAGAGGTGTACTGGTTAAAAGAGGCTTTTAAGGTTGAGGAAAAGACATACCCTTCGGGCACGATTTACATCCCAGCCAAGCCCTCCATTTTGGGTAGGCTCGAGGTCATGGCCAAGGAGATCGGACTGAATTTTGAGGGCATAGACTCTGAGCCCCCAGGAGAAGCGTTCCGTTTACAACCATTACGCATTGGATTGTGGGATCAATATGGAGGGTCAATACCTTCGGGTTGGGTACGGTGGTTACTCGAGCAGTTCGAGTTCCCGTTTAAAGTGGTCTATCCCGCTACCCTTGATGCTGGCAACCTGAATAAAATATACGATGTACTCATCTTCGTCAACGATGCTATTCCTTTAAGCGACCGTCCTAGCGAGAATCGCTGGCGCTCTTCCCCTCAGCCTAAGCCAGAGAGCATTCCTCCAGAATTCCGCAAACGACTTGGCAATGTAACCGTAGCTAAAACGGTTCCAATGTTACTTGAATTCATGAAAAATGGCGGCACTCTGCTCGCGATCAGCAGTTCAACCAGTATGGGATACCATGCCGGTCTACCTATTACCAATGCCCTGGTTGAGAAGCTACAGGATGGGAAGGAAAAACCTTTGCCGAGAGAAAAATATTTCGTACCAGGCTCAATTCTTCAAGTAAGCGTCGATAACACCAATCCTCTGGCTTACGGCTTGCCCGAGAAAGTGGATGTATCTTTCAATAACAGCCCCGTTTTTCGAATAAAACCAGAAGCAGCTCAGGAAGGAGTGCGCTCAGTAGCCTGGTTTGATAACAAGAATCCTCTGCGAAGCGGCTGGGCCTGGGGAAAGCATTACCTGCAGGGAGGCATTGCGATTATCGAGGCCGATGTGGGTCAAGGCAAGCTTTTCTTGTACGGGCCAGAGATAACGCGCCGGGCCCAACCCCATGGAACCTTTAAATTCCTGTTTAACGGAATTTACTACGGAGGGTCAGCCAAAGTAGAACTCAAATAGCCCAACTATTAACAAGTATTTTAGTATCCCTTTGCCAGTCCGATACCGCGTATATCAGCCGCTCCATAAAAACGCACAGGTTTCCCCTCAGCATTATACTCAATCGTTAAGCCGTGGGCGTTGCCCAATCCTCTGACTGCCCGAATGTTATGCCCCATGTCTTTTAGAGCATTCTGAATCGAGGTTGCTATTCTATTTTCTACAAGAATTAAGTCAGGTTCTGCAAAACTGATGCGCGGCGCTGCTATCGCCTGATGAATATCCATCTTGAAATCGACCATATTCATGACCATTTGAGGAACGGTCTGGCCTATTGTATGACCGCCCGGTGTCCCAAGAGCGGCCCAGGGTTTTCCGTCCTTAAAAACAATTGTCGGACAATCGCCGGAAAGTTTCCTGTGGCCGGCATGGGCGTCCATAGGATTCCCTTTAGGTTCGAACGTACAGTAAGCAAGCGAATTATTGAGCCAGATTCCGGTGCCTTCCACCATTATACGGCAGCCAAATGAATTACCCAGCGTCTGGGTTGCGCTGACTATGTTTCCCCATCTATCAGCCACAACAAAATGAGTCGTGTTTTTCGCCTCTTTGACCACAACTTTCGGAGGACTGAAAGGTTTTGCTTTCTCAAGATCAATCTTACCTACAGCCTCTTTCCAATATTCTTCAGAAAGCAGCTTCTCCAGAGGCGGAGGATTAGTTTCCGGATCTCCAGCATAGGCGAGACGACACCAAAAAGCATGCTTGGTTGCTTCGGCGAAACAATGGAGATAGCCTGCGGTATTGTGTCCGAGACGGGCATTATCGAAGCGGCTCATCAGGCCTAACCGGATAAGCGAGGGAAATGCCGTAGAAGGCGGCGAAGCGGTCGTCACGGTGAAACCGCGGTAATCAATACTGATCGCCTCCCACCATTCAGCCCGGTCAGCAACTAGGTCTTCGCTGGTCAAAAAGCCGCCGTTCTCCCGCATCGTTTTATCTATTATCTTTCCGAGTTTGCCGCCATAGACAGCTTTAGCTCCCTGTTCTGCTATCAGCCGAAGCGATTGAGCGAGATCTTTCTGGATGAGAACATCTCCCTCTTCTAGCGGTTTGTCCTCTTTGCCGTAAACTTCTTGGCCATACTCGTTGAATTCGGAAAAAGCATTCTTAATAGTCCTGGCAAGTCGCTCATTAATATCAAATCCTTGTTCTGCCGCTTTTATAGCGCTTTTGAAAAGCTGGGGCCACTTGAGCTTTCCGTATTCTGAAGACATAGCCCACCAGGCATTAACATTTCCTGGAGTCGATACCGCTTTTGGCCCTCGCCTATTCTCCTTATAATTGGGCGTGGGGGGCCTGAAAACATCTGAATCGACATTAACAGGGATTTTCCCGCTCGAATCAAGAAAGCGAGCTTTTTCTTTTTTAGCGTCGTAGACAAGGATTGTCCCGTAACCGCCGATTCCAGAATTCATAGGTTCGACGACATTCAACGTTGCGGCAATAGCCACCGCTGCATCAAAAGCATTACCACCACCTTTAAGAATATCCAGGCCAGCCTGCGTCGCAAACGGGTGAGCGCTGCTGACCATACCGTTTGTGCCAACTGCCGGATTCAAGCTCTCTCCTGGACTCTGTGCTTCTCGTCCAGGATTACTCGCTTGCTGGGAGCTCTTAAAAGAAACAAACGAAATCAATACAATTAATGATATTAATAACTGCTTTCCAGACATCTTCTCCTCTTTTCTTTATACTTTTTATTTATCTTTTTTCTCTTCCTTCTTAGGCTCTTTTTCTTCTTTCTTTTCACTAACAGGAGTCAGGTTCACATGGTCTGCGAAGAAAAAGAGGTACCTTCGCAAACGGTCTATTTGATGCCGCGGCTCCCGGATTCCATGCCTTTCCCTCGGGAAGCGTACAAATGTGACATCTTTTCCCAGGTCGCGAAGCGCTTGGTAAAACTCGACCGACTGTTCAGGAGGAACCCGGGCATCGATAGCTCCGTGCATTATCAGGACCGAGCTCTTCACTTTCTTTACGTGACGAATAGGAGAAAGCTTCTCGTACATTTCTTCATAATCCCAGGGAGTTCCGAAGAACCAGGCGAGATAACGGGGTATGTCTGTAGTACTGTACATACTGTAGAGATTCGAGAGCCCCGCACCAGGAGAAACTGCCTTAAAGCGGTCAGTCTGGGTGACAATCCAGAAGCTCATGTATCCACCGTAGCTCCAGCCGTAACAGATAAGTCGATCAGCATCTGCCCAGCCTTTCTCAACACAGAAGTCAACTCCCGTCATGCAGTCATCATAATCCCTGACGCCCCAATATCCGCGATTGGCGTTGAGGAATTCTTGACCATAATTAGAGCTTCCCCGGAAGTTCGGCTGGAGGATCATAAAGCCGTTGCCTGCAAAGAATTGATTTGATGAACTAAACGATTCGGTCCGTGCTGAGCTTGGTCCTCCATGAGGATTGAGAATGAGGGGATATTTCTTGCCCGGCTTATAATCAACAGGCCAGGTGAGTACTCCTTCAATCCATTGTCCATCGCTGTTTTTCCATTTAATTGTCTCTACTTTCCCGAGCATGATTTTCTCTTCTCGAAGCCATGGATTGGCATCGGTCAAGCGAACTGGATTCTTAAGATCCAAGTCCGCAGTGTAAATTTCCCCAGGCCAGCTGGACGGAGAATGGTACCAGATCCAACGCGTACCATCCTTTGATAACCTCCACTGAGAATTAGATCCCCGGGGAGGTGTAATCTTCTTGATATTGCCGGAGTGGATATCCGCCGAAAATAAGTTCCATGTTGTTCGGTCCCCGGTCGCCCAGTAGATTCTCGTTCCATCATGGGACCAGATTGGAGCCCGAAAATCAAGATCGAAATCTTTAAGCAGGATTTCCGGTTTGCCGCCGCCCGCTGGAACAAGATAAAGCTTGCTGTACCATGTGTTTGAGCTAGCGTGAGATTCAGAAGAAAAAGCGATGGTCTTTCCATCAGGCGACCACCGGGGGCTAGCATCCATGCCAGGATTTTCATATAACTTCCCGGGCTTCTTTGTCTCCAGATCGAATACCCAAATGTCGCTGTTCCAGCCTTCATCAACTTTGGTATTAGGCCGTGTCACATAAGCGATTTTTTTAGAATCAGGAGACCAGTGAACGTCACTCACAGTAAATTCACCTTTAGTAAGTTGCGTAGCTTCTTTCTTATCGATATCGTAAACCCAGAGGTGGCTCATACGAAACTTCTCGTCTACAACCTCGGCATCATCCTTTTCTTTTCTTCTTTTCTCTTCTTCTTCGCTTAAGGGGTCTCGCGCAGTAAAAAGGATATGGGCTACGTCCGGTGAAATCTCGTAAGATTGGACACCTTCCTTATGCTCGGTTACCTGCCAGGCCTCTCCTCCGTCCACACGCATAAAATATATTTGATTACGAGGGCCTTCGCTGGTATCTTCTCGTCTGTCTCTGGGGCTTTCGACCTTGCCACGGGAGCTTATGAAGGCAATCTTTTTCCCATCAGGAAACCACGAAGGAGAAGCACAACTCTCAGAACCATAAGTCATCTGTCTTCTTTGCCTGCCATCAACTCGGACTCGCCAGACATGTGTGGTGCTCTTCATATCTTTATCTTCCATATCTCGAATCTCCTTAGTGTAAAGAACCCATTGGCCATCTGGAGAAAGGCGAGCATTAGAAACTCGGTTTATCCGCAAGGTGTCTCGAGCAGAGATAACGGGGGGCTTTTTAGATTTGGGCTCATCCTTTTGATCTGCCGCTGAAACTGAGAGAGAAAATAGGAAAGAAATAATAAAAAATACTATGAAGAATTTCTTAAGACACTTTTGAACCATTGTCATTCTCCTTATAGCTATTCTGTTTATATAAAAAATCCAAAGAAATACTCGGCTTGGATTTATTAATTAAGATTCCATATGGAGAAATTGAGGACTGCTGCAAAGCTTACCCAAAGGATATAGGGAATAAGCAGCACTCCTGCTAATCCTGAGACCCTGAAAAACTTAATAATCGTTATCAGGATTGCTATCCACAGAAAAATGATCTCTACAAAGGCAAAAAACGGGGATTTAAGGCCGAAGAATATGATTGACCAAAGCATGTTTAAAACCAGCTGGACAACAAACCATAATAAGGCAACTCTTACCTCTGGGTTGCGCAGAGTCTTTTGCCACACAAGAAAAAGAGATATCCCCATAATCACAAACAAACTTATCCATACTGGCGAGAACACCCAATTCGGTGGATTGAAAGATGGCTTATTGAGATAAGCATACCATGTGGGAATCGAAGGAGAAGTAAATAAAGAGCCCACAAATCCTGCTAATTGACAAATAATGAGACATAATATGAGTTTGAATAAATCTTTCTTTGTCATACCATTTTCCTCCCTAAATAAAGACGATTGATGATGCCCGTTATCATAATGCAGTTGATTTATTAGAACAAAAATCAGAACTGCTTTCAATACTCTCTTTAAATTTTTTTAAATTATTTATACTGCAGTACTCATTTCCTAATATTGCTTGATAGAAAGATACGCATTGTTCATTCCTTTTTGTCATTGCGGGCGAAGCGAAGCAATCTCATAAAATAAATTGCCAGTGAGATGCAGTGATAAAAAATCTAAAAAAATCACTACCTATTCATCTTAAAAGGCGGTTGATATCTATCCATAGGCTTGACAAATACATATTATTGTATTATATTACTAATACAATTATTAGAATGCGAGGTGCTCATGTTCCGCTCCGACCTTGATTTCAGTTCGCCTTTGCCGATTTACAGACAGGTTATTTATCTGATTAAACTGGAAATACTTTCTGGAAGGCTCAGCGATGGTGACCAAAATACTGTAGCAAAAGCGTACTACACTTTGGAAGAAGAGGGATTTATTGAAAGCAAAAGAGGCAGCGGCAACTGGGTAAATTACAAAAAAGCTAGATTGGATAGCCTCCGGAAAGGGATGGTTGAGGACGAATTCAGGAGTTTCCTGGAGACAGCCTTATCTATTGGAGCCACGATGGAAGATATAAAAAATTTAATCGAGAGGTATTCGGACAATGACCGAAAAAATCGTAAAAGTTGAAAATTTAAAGTTAAACATAGGAAGAAAAAAAATCCTGGCTAATACCTCGTTAGAGCTTAAGAAAGGGGAATCGGTGGTTATCGCCGGCAGAAACGGCTCGGGAAAAACCACTTTTCTCAAATGCCTGGCAAACGTCATATTTCCGGACGAGGGCAGTATTAAATTCAGCGGAGAAGTACCCCTTGAAAAAATTGGCTATATTTCTGACCAGCTCAGCTTATTCGAGAATTATACGGTGAAACAAGGCATCAATTTTCATGCTTCTGTCTTTCACATTGAAGATTTTGACTACAGCTTGATAAAAGAGCTGAATCTGGATTTAAACCAGAAAATAAAAAACCTCTCAGCTGGGGAAAGAACTCTTTTTCATCTTTCCTTAATCCTGGCCCAGAAGCCAGAAATCCTGTTGATAGATGAGATCATACACGTCATCGATCCTTATTTAAGGGAGAAATTTCTGGAAGCTGTTATTGATTTAATGGATCGCTGCCAGACTACAGTTGTAATGGTCAACCACACCTTTTCAGAAATAGAAAAAATACCGGAAAGAGTGCTGGTGATGGAGAAAGGCCAGTTCATTCTGGATGAGAAAAGCGAAACACTCGGAGAAAAGCTAAAAAAAGTCGTATCAGAAACAGAGATGTCTGAAGAGGTGCCCTGCATTTTCAAAAGAGAATTATCTTACTTTAGGGAATATTTTGTTTATCCCTTTAACGAGCAGCTTAGAAAGAAATTCCCTCATGATTATAAAAATACCGGTTTGAATGAGATTATAAAAGCATTCATCGGAGGCCAGTATGTTAAAAAAGGAAATCAATGACGTTTTAAAACAAATTGTCTTCTTTACTGCTGCGGTTCTCCTGCTGCCTGCACTCCTTATAATCACAAAAATTATACCCCATCAATCTTACTTCAGCGTTTTCTTTCCCTTATTCCAGTTCGGATTAATCTTCTTGGCCTTTTTTATGGGATCTTCCCTGTTTTCATTAGAACACGGTCAAAGGGGAATGGAATACTTGCTATCCCTCCCCTATTCTCGGCTTAAGCTTATCGGCTTCAAGATTCTTCCGAGGCTCATCGCCGTTATGATTTTCTTTGTAGCATTTTGGATTCTCTACAATACCGGCGGTGAATACCTTGTCGCATTTCCTTTCGCCGCCTTTGCTGCTATTTACTTCTTCTTGTTCTTTATTTCGCTCTCTCTATCAGCCAATTCCGAAAATTTCCTTGTTCTTTTTGTAGCGTCTTTTTTCTCTTTATTCATTTGTTATGGACTACTATTCTTGATTCTCTGGCTCGTTATGCTGATAAAAGGCATTCCTTTCAGCCCATTATTTTTAAGGTATCTTTTTACCTGGGAGCATGCTTCTTACCTGCCTGCTTTAATTTTACTCGTTGGATCTGT
>SMTZ1_10005885_pt1 | contig 12343 bp, 8 predicted proteins | sample DeeMarSWOR136_30_FD_25667 | JGI IMG/M metagenome (IMG submission 25667) | reverse complement strand
GGGCTCCGGGGATTTGTCAAGGCCTTGAGGTACTTCCCCTGGCATATTTTGGTGGGCTATCAAATCCACGAGGCCGATGACGAGGTGATCATAGAGGTTCCCAGCTGTCCCACCCAGGAGGCGCGGCTCAGGCGAGGACTGGATGAATTCGTGTGCAAGGAGATGCACCGGGGTGAGTTCACCAACTTTGCCAGGGAGATCGACGAGCGAATTCAGGTGGAGTGCCTCTTCGCCCCCCCCGATCCCCATCCCGACGACATGTTCTGCAAATGGAGGTTCACGCTCAAGAAATGAGGGAAATGATTGGAGGCCGCCTTTCCCCGTTCCTGCTTCCTGCGACGTCCGAGGAATATCCGCTTTCGACTTAAGACTGTCCTGGCTTTATTGATTGTTTCCTCCCGTCTTACTTCGACAAAAGTGTCGATAGAGCTTAACTTCGTCGATATTTCATAAGGTATTAAAATAACAGGTAGATTTCGTATGTACTTCTCTCTTTCCTCGCCAATTTTGTCGAGAGTAAAGGGCAAAACCAATAGACCCTGTATATCAAAATAGCAAGTGATATCGGAAAGTTCCATACAATTTCCTGCTTTGGCACCACCCTTGCTTCAAGGAGAAGTAAACGAAACATTTCGAGGACGACGCATTTTTCACTTTATACTGAAAGAGGCTATGCAAAATATCAGTGTATTGAGGAACATCTTTCTGAGGCCCGTTGTTTTGGGATTTCTCAGAGATTGGGGGGGTAAGAGATGGAATCGTCTGAAGGAATGAAAAAGATGTTCAGAACGAGCATAATTTTCATCGGGTTTGCTCTTCTGTGGCCTCTGCCGTTTGTTCAATCCGGGGAGGCGAGCTATGATTACGAGTTTGGCTCCTATTCCAGCCGAGATTCACAGTACCGAGATGCAGCGGATGCGGAGGATTTGATTGAGCGTGGGCGCGCTTCGGTAACAGATAGTCCACAGTTCCCAGAGGGCATTCGCCTCACCGCTTGGGCCAATGGAGAAGAGGAGGGATTCGAGCCCGGCCTGGCGAGCGCTATCTATTACTTCGATGTTCCGAGCTGGACGCATTTCTTGAAGGTCAAGGTGCGGTATGAGGACGTATCAAGGGATGACAACATAGCAGGACGACTGTGGATCAAGACCCCTGATGAAGATCTGGCTGAAGCATTAGAATCTGAAGAAGAGGCTCCAGTTTACGGCGACACCTTTGTCCTTCGATCTGATCGCACCTCTGAAGCCATTTATGTTCCTTCCGGTCGGCATGTGGAAAACAACATGGTGGAAATACATATCGTGGCCTCGGGAAGGGATTCCCTCGATGTAAGATATATTCAAGTTGAGTACCTAAAGCAGAAACCTGCGAGAGTTAGGATAGTCGATCATTGGTACGACGACTATTGGTACAGATGGCCTCCCTACTGGTATGGCTACCATTACTTCTACTGGGGTCCATGCTATTGGCCAAGAACTGCCTTGATTTATGTGCACTGGGTATGGCCTCACAAGTATTACTGGTATAAATACCGTCCATGGTATCGGATCCATATAGTAAAATACCACCGCCGTCATCCACATTGGTATCGTCGATACCCACGTGTTTACCATGCCGATCCAGGCGATCCGCGCGCAAAGAAGAGAATTGTGCCTCGCAGGTCCGTTGAGAGCCCGCGAGCGCGAGTAGAGAAACGACGACTGCCCATACACAAAAGGCGAGGGGATTTGTTGATGAATCGTCATCCCGCTGGAACGAAACTTCAAGGGACTCGGCGATCGGTAGGGTCCGAACCTCGACCTATCATTCCTTCCGAGCGGGCAGTGAAGAAAATAAGAAGGGAAAGCCGAGAACCACCGGAGAAGATAAGGAGACAGAGCCAAGATCGACGCCCAACAGAGACGACAAGAAGGGAAGGGCAAAAACGCCTGCAAGCAGAATAGGTGTCAGGTCTCAACATTTGACATGGCTGTTGAAATATGCTAGGGATAATGGCTTAAGGCCATGGCGAGGAGGCTCGATACCCGTGGGACGGCCACTGCGAATACACTATCCGGGCGCTTTTTACCACATCACCTCTCGGGGAAACGAAAAAAGGGCGGTCTTTAGAAACAATCGCGACAGGGGAAAATTCCTTTCTTATCTACAATCGGCTCATGAACGATATGGCGCCATCATCCATGTGTACTGTTTGATGGACAACCATTACCATCTCTTGCTGGAGACCCCTCGGGGCAACTTATCTCAAATCCTCCATCACATCAACAGCGCTTATACCATTTACTTCAACATCAAGAGGCGACGTTCAGGGCACCTGTTCCAAGGTAGATACAAGGCGATATTGGTAGAAAAGGATGCCTATTGCCAGGAACTCTCCAGATATATCCATCTGAATCCAGCTCGATCCGGGCTGGTGAATACGCTCTCCGCATACCGCTGGTCGAGCTATCCTTCCTATATCGGTTCGAGAAAAGGGCCTGGCTGGCTTACTGCCGATTTTATCCTCGGTTATTTTGGCAGAGACGAGCGTTCAGCTCGGGAGAGTTATCGGCAGTTTGTTGAGGGAGCTTTGGATAAGGAAAGCAGGAATCCGCTAAAAGATGTGTTCGCCTCAACTATCCTGGGGACTCAAGACTTCATCTCATGGGTTAGAGAAAAAGTGATTCAGTTGGAGGATCCCGACATACGGAATGTGCCAGCATTGAGGGAATTGGTTCCCAGCCCATCGTTGGACGAGATAGCGCGAGCCACAACGTCGGTCACCGGTAAGGAACATCCTCTCTACAAAAAGTTCTGCATGTATGTAAGTCAACACCATGGTGGCTATGCTCTGAAAGAAATTGGTTTGTACTATGGGATGAGGGGATCGGCGGTAAGCCAGTCCAACCGGAGATTGAAACAGAGTATTTCAGAAGATCCAGGACTGAAAAAAGTTCTGGAAAAGATAATCGAAAAGATCAAATAAGTTGAATGTTGAGACCTGACACCTATTTCCTCTTTCATTCCCGTGTTACGACGATGAACAGGTTGCTCTCTCCTCTTCGGATCAAGAAGAGGACGTTTTCCTGATCCTTGGTGGCCTCAATGGCCTGGTCGAATTCCCCGACATCTTTGACGGGTTTCCGGTCCACCTCGATAATCACGTCGCTCCTGCGAATACCCGCCTTGGCTGCTGGGGCTCCGGGCTCGACACCGGCGACCACAACGCCCATTGTCGTTTCCAATCCTAGAGATGCCGCAATTTCTGGGGTGATGTCCTGGACGGTAATGCCGAGGGGTTTTTTCGCGGGCGCTACCGCTACTTCCTTTGGTTCCTCCATTTCAGCCACGGTCGTCTCGAGGGAGATAACTTGCCCCCCCCTGAATACCTTTATGGTAACGGCTTTGCCGACAGGGGTGGATGCTACAATCCGGGACAAATCGCCGAAATCCTCTATCTTCTTTCCATCGAACTCGATGATGATGTCGCCCTGCCTTATCCCCGCTTTGTCAGCCGGGCTGTCTTTGAAGACCTGGGAGACGAGAGCGCCTTTGGCCTCTTTCAAACCAAAGGATTCCGCGAGTTCGGGGGTCACCCGTTGAATTCCAACGCCGAGCCACCCCCGGGTGACCCGCCCCCTGTCCTTGAGCTGGGGGAGGATCTCCTTTGCCAGGTTGATGGGGATAGCAAACCCAATGCCTTGACCCGTGGCAATGATGGCGGTGTTGATGCCCACCACTTCTCCCCAGAAGTTGAACAGCGGGCCGCCGCTGTTTCCGGGATTGATGGAAGCGTCCGTCTGTATGAAGTCGTCATACGGGCCGGCACCGATGACCCTTCCCTTAGCGCTCACAATGCCAGCGGTGACCGTTTCAGCGAGCCCGAAGGGATTGCCAATGGCCAAGACCCACTCACCGACTTCAAGCTTGTCGGAATCACCGAGGGGGGCTACGGGGAGGTCCCCCTCCGCCTCTATTTTGATGAGGGCCAGATCGGTCTTCTTATCACGGCCGACCACCTGCGCCTTATAGTCCTTTTCGTTGTGAAGCATCACAACGATTTCCTTAGCGTTCTCGACGACGTGGTTGTTGGTTACGATGTAACCCTCTTTGTTGATGATGACACCCGAGCCCAGTGATCTCGTCTCCCGTTCTCGTGGCATTTCGCCCCCGAAGAACTTCTCCCAGAACTCTCGAAACGGGTCCCGCTCACCAAAGGGCGACGGGGGGCCTCCGAAAAAGGGCTGCCCTTTCACCACCATGGTGGTGCTGATATTAACGACGGCAGGCTTAAGCTTTTCCGCCAGTTGGGAGAAGGTTTCGTTGGTAATCGAGACCGGTCGCCTTCGGTCACCCCCTTTGAGGGTTGTCCAGAAGGGTTCGCTCCATGCAACCCCGGAGAAGACCAGGAAGGTGAGAGCAGCGATAACGAGAAGCAAGCCGTTCTTTGGCTCTTGCATTCCTTTCCTCATGGGAATTCCTCCTTTACTTCCTGTTCCTTTCGAACCTGTCGTTGGCTTTTCCCCTTGAGATCAGTGATGATTGTGGAGAAGATAATCAATATCGCGCACGGATTACCTTAATAATACCAGAAAAAGGCATCCGAATCACCTTTCTTGAGGCAGAGCGGGAGACTTTGTGTTTTTCAACGAAGGAGGAGGAATGGAGGATTGTAATATCCTGGGTTTTGTCCTTTATCCCTCCACAACTGGTTGTTATCGAAAGACGAGATTTAGTCCTTGACTTTCGTGGTTATTTATTCCAACATAGAAATATCAGCTTCTTAGAAGGCCCAAAAGATTTGATATGGTAAAGGCCCTCGGGACTTTCTAGGATCCTGAGGGTTTTTTTTTTAACTAATTTGGATATTCCGGCACCAATTGGTCCTTCCGTGGGCGGGGAAAATGCTATTATCCTATCTCCTCCCGATGCCTATGGGGCAGCAGAACCTCATTTGATTCGGGCTGACCCTCTGGAAGGATTCCGCGGCTATACCGAAGTCAAAGCGAGAAACGCCTATCAGGGCCTTGATGGTGGAAGAGAAAGTGGATGTTGCTTCATGTCAGGAAAGGCGTGCGGAATCCGGTAACCATTGCCCTCAATCGATTCTTACCTGGCAAGACATTCTGTTTCCGTGCGGTCATTAGGGACATTCAAAGTTCGACCGTGGAAAAGGAGATTTGATGCCGGTTAGCGTGGAGGTCAAGGGAAACATTGAGAGGGCTATTAGGTTGCTCAAGAAGAAGATGCAATCGGAAGGTGTACAAAAGGAACTCAAACACCGACGATTCTATGAGAAACCCAGTGTCAAGAAGAAACGGAAAAGACTCGCGGCCAGACGAAGGCGGTACAAATCGGGACGCCGATTATAATATATGGGCATAAGGGCTTAGTAACAGGAGGATAAAGATGTCGAAGAAACTATACGTCGGTAATTTGGCCTATGGAGTGACGGAAGAGGATCTCAAGAAAAACTTTGGAGAAATAGGTGAGTGTATTGCAGCCAACATTGTCAGGGACAAATATTCCGGCAATTCGAGGGGATTCGGTTTTGTGGAAATGGCCACTGAAGAAGAGGCGCAGGAGGCCATAAGGAGATTGAATGGTGAGGAACTCGCCGGAAGGAAAATCATCGTTCAAGAAGCGAGGCCTAGGAGGGAGCCCCAGAGAACCTCTTTTAACAGATCGGGTTTCAGGCGGAGAGAAAGATACTAATTGTCATAGTACAGAGCGTGCGGCTGTCGCGTTAATAGCCACCGTATCAACGTATGTAAAAGGTGCGGAAAGAACCGCAGGTATGCGGTCGATACATTTCCTCGTGAGGGTTTCCCCAAGAGAATTCGGTTTTTGTCACAGGCTTCTGGGATTTATAGCTCAGCGTGGGAACTCTCGTTGAGGCGGCTGGGCTTCATGCATCCGCCAGGGACGGACAGGGGGAGACTTATGGGCGGTACGAAATTGGGAGACCGGGTACAGATCCACTACACCTGTCGGCTTGAGGATGGCACCGTCTTAGATAGTTCGCGAGATCGAGGCCCCTTGGAGTTTACGGCGGGAGGTACCGAGGTAATTCCGGGGGTGGACCAGGCGGTCCTCGGCATGCAACCAGGCGAATCGAAGACCGTCGAAGTGTCCGCAGAGGACGCTTACGGGGCCCGCACCCCAGGTCTCGAGCAGCGTGTTCCTCGGAGCGCACTTCCCGAGGGGGTCCAGGAGGGAGATCGGCTTCAGGCAAAGGTTGGAGAGAAAAGCATCATGGTCTGGGTTTCGGAACTCGGTGAGGAATCCGCCCTTCTCGACGCCAATCATCCGTTGGCCGGTCACAACCTCGTCTTCGACATCGAACTGGTCTGCGTCGAATCGAAGGAGGGCTGACCTGTTCCGAGGCGCGTAGATCGCAAGAAGCTTCGCTTTTCGATTCCCGCGGCACCTCTCGGAATTGATTGAGTGACAGGAGGTCCGTGCCCTGTCGACTGCACTCCTCCAAGAACAAATGCTATATTCCTTACAATAGGGGGAAGGGAGAACTGCCCATGGAGATAGAGCGCAGCAGGTGGTTTTGGGCGCCTGCAGCGGTTTTGGCTCTGATATCAATTGCCTCGCCGGCATTGGCAGGACAAAAGCCGCCTCCAGGGGGTAAAATGGCGGTGGTGAACGGGTCGGTAATCACTCGGGCGGATTTTGACAGGGAAATGAGCCGTGTCCAGCAACGGCTTTTGAGTATGGGTAGACCCCTGAGCGATTCCCAGCTTTCGGCAATCAAAAAACGAGTCCTTGAAAGCCTTATCGATCGTGAGTTGCTCTATCAGGAAAGCCAAAAGCAGAGAGTCACCGTTGAAGACGCGGCGATCAACGAACAGTTGAGCAAGCTGAAAGAACGATTTCCCAGTGAAGCCGAGTTCAAACGTGCATTGAGTGAGGCGAATCTCTCTGAGGATGCCATAAAGTCGCAGTTTAAGCGAGAGATGGTCATTCAACGATTCATCGCTAAACAGTTTATTCAGAAAATTACGGTTTCCGAGAAGGAGAGCAAAGCCTACTATGACAGCCACCCGGATCTTTTCAAACAACCTGGACAGGTACGTGCACGTCACATTTTGATCAAACTCAATCCCGGGGCGGACGAATCGCAAAAGGTAGAGGCCCGCGAGAAACTGAAGAAGGTCCAGGAGAAGCTGGAAAAGGGCGAGGATTTCGAGGACCTTGCCGAGGAGTTTTCCGAGGGTCCCAGCAGTGCCAAGGGTGGAGACTTAGGTTACTTCGGACGGGGACAAATGGTGAAGCCCTTCGAAGAGGCGGCTTTTGCGTTAGGGCCGGGCGAGGTGAGTGACATCGTAGAGACAGGGTTCGGATACCACCTGATCAAGGTCATCGACAAAAAACCTGAAACGACCATCGCTTACGAGGACATCAAGGAAAGGCTTGAGCACCATCTCAAGCAGGATAAGGTTCACAAGGAGGTGAGTCTCTACGTTGAGAAGCTGAAAGAAGAAGCACAAGTGGAGAGATTTCTTGCCGAAGATGAGTGATAGCTGAACGTTCACCTTGGAGATCCACATCCATGAGAGTTCTTCTGGTTTCCCCCAAGAGTAATTTTCCCGATGCGACTCCTGCCTGGTTGCGAATTCCGCAGTTGACATTACCGATCCTTGCCGCACTCACGCCGCCTGAACACCAGGTGGCGATGGTAGAAGAGGAGTTTGAGCGTCTCCCCCTTGATGAGCACTGGGACGTGGTGGGTATAACCGCAATGACCGCAACCGCGCCAAGAGCTTATGAGTTGGCGTCTCTCTTCAGGCACAATGGGGCGAAGGTGGTACTCGGCGGGATACATCCTTCCGTCCTGCCGGAGGAGGCGGCGCGGTTTTCGGACGCAGTCGTCGTTGGCGAAGCTGAGGGGATATGGGGACAGGTGCTTCATGATGTGCAGTGGAATCGGTTAAGAAAATGCTACCACAACTCAGAACCCGACATATCGGAATCGCCGCTTCCCGTGCGTCGGAGGATGCGATCTATCCTCGGACTGCCTAGTTTTGTCACGCCGATTATGGCTTCGCGCGGTTGCCCTTATGATTGTGAGTTTTGCTGCGTGCATAGCGTTTACGGGCGACGGCAACGCCATCTACCCATTGAGCACATCATTGAGGACATAAGGAGAACCGGTGCAAGGCGTGTTATGTTTTTGGACGACAACATAGGTGGGGTACGCTCGTATATGATGCAACTTATCACCGCACTCAAGCCGCTTAGGGTGAGCTGGTATGGACAGGCCTCGGTGCGTTTCATTCTGGACGATGAACTGTTCGATGCGGCAGTGCGCTCAGGACTCGAGGCGCTGTTCGTTGGTGTTGAGAGTGTTGAGCCTGAGGGGCGAAAGGGGATGCGGAAGTCACTCCCTTCGATACAGCTGTATGAGAAAGCGATAGAACGCTGCCGCTCCGCAGGTGTCATCTTTCACGCATCGCTCATATTCGGTTTGGATGAGGATACCCCGTGTGTGTTTGAACGGACCTTGGAGTTTCTGCTTCGTAATTCGGTGCCGTCGATTTCTCCGTGCATACTTACTCCGTACCCCGGAACTCCTCTTTTTGAGCGCCTGATGCGAGAACGACGCATCCTGCATACCAACTGGTCCTACTACGACCACACCACCGTATGTTATCAGCCGAAGAATATGGAGCCGGAGGAGCTCGCGGAGAAATATCTCGAGTTTCGAAACAGGTTTCTCTCCTGCTCATCTATCATCCAGCGCGGTTATGCCCAATTGCGTGTTGCACCGATCGTGTATCTCTGTTCGAATCTCGCTTATCGCAAGACAACAAAACTCATGAAAGAGCATTTCCGCAACTATTTCAAATGGTTGCGCCAGCAGAAAAGCATCCCAACCCTTCACGGGGTTATAGAACCTGCCGTTAGCCAGCCTCACGCAGCAGTGTGAGCAGCATGCGCCTACCGTCAAGGAGGGACGCTTCGGGGTCTCTTCGCCCTCCGAATAGCTTCTCTACCATGCGCCTTGCCCAAAATGAACGATTGACTTTTTTTTGGGTCCTGTTACTATGGATTCGGAACGCCCCCCCGATTTGTAGCGAGAATCTGAGCGCAGTGAAAGTTGACCGGCCGTGGAGCCCGTTCTTCCGGGTGAAAGGACGGGCTTTTTATGAATTCGTGCAGGGAAGAAATAGCATCGAAAATGGATAGGTATTCTACCATCGGCTCTGAGGGATGAGGGCTGGCTATGATGAAGTGCCCGAAGTGTCAATGTGAAAATCCCCATGGAAGGAAGTTCTGTCGGGAATGCGGGGCAAAGCTCTTGCTAGTTTGCCCTGAGTGTGGATATGAAAACCTTCCCGAGGATAAGTTCTGCGGCGAATGTTGTCAGAAATTAGGTGAAGCAGTCAAAAGGGAAGAGGCAGCGCCAGGAGAGCGAAAGCATGTCACCGTTCTTTTCTCCGACCTAACAGGATATACCGCTATGTCGGAGAAACTCGACCCGGAAGAGGTCAAAGACATCACGGGCCGGGTCTTTGGCGAGATTGCCCAGGTGGTGACCAAATACGAGGGGTTCGTCGAGAAATTCATCGGGGATGCGGTCATGGCACTTTTTGGGGTACCAAAGGCCCACGAGGACGACGCCGTAAGGGCCATTCGGGCTGCCAAGGAGATACACGATCTGGTTGAAGCGATGAGTCCTCAACTTGAGGGGACGGTGGGTGAGCCCTTATCCATGCACACCGGCGTCAACACCGGCCTCGTGGTCACTGGTGAAGTGGATCCGGAAAAGGGAATCCACGGCGTATCGGGAGATACGGTCAATCTCGCCTCCCGGCTGAGCAGCCTGGCACGGCCGGGTGAGATCTTCGTCGGGCCTGAAACCTATGGGCAGGCTGAGGGATACTTTACCTTTGAACGGTTGGAGCCCACCACAGTTAAGGGCAAGGCAGAACCGGTTCAGATTTTTAAGGTCCTCTCCCCAAGGGAGGAGCCGAGCAAGATTCACCGTCTCCACGGCCTCCGGGCTAAGCTGATTGGGCGAAAGGCCGAGATGGCGCAACTGGGGGAGGCGGTCGAACGGCTCCGGGAGGGGAGGGGTACGGTCTTTTCCATCTGTGGAGATGCGGGAACGGGAAAGAGCAGGGTGGTTGAGGAGTTCAAGGCCTCTTTAGATCTGCAGGAGATTCAGTGGCGAGAGGGCCATGCCTATGCCTATTCTCAAAACATCCCCTATTTTCCCCTGATCGACCTCCTGAATCGTGCTTGGCAAATCGAAGAAGGCGATCCTCCAGAAAGAATAAGGGAGAAAGTAGAATCGGTTCTCCAGGATCTGATCGGGAAGCAAGAGGATGTTGTGCCGTATATAGGGAGTCTCTATGCCCTCAGCTACCCCGAGATTGAAGGTGTAAGCCCCGAGTTCTGGAAGGCCCGGCTTCGAGAGGCAATTGGGACAATTCTTGCAGCCCTGACTCGGAGAGGGCCAACGGTTATCTGCCTTGAGGACCTTCAGTGGGCTGATCCCTCCACCATAGACCTCCTCCGTTTTATCCTGTCGGAGTTCCGGTACCCCGTCCTCTTCCTTTGCGTTTACAGGCTTCCCTTTAGCCTCTTTACGGGCCATGAGATCAGCGGTTTCGGGGAGTTCTACCGGGAGATCAAGCTCCAGGATCTCTCGCCCTCGGAATCCCAGGACATGATGGAATCGCTTCTGAAGACCGAAACAGTCCCCGTTGAGCTGAAGAGGTTTGTTCAGGAAAGGGCCGAGGGAAATCCCTTCTATCTGGAAGAGGTGATCAATGCGTTGATCGAATCGGAGACGCTTGCTCGCGATAATGGTGGTTGGAGGCTTACCAGACCAATTGGTGCGGCTGATATACCCTCGACGATTCACGGTGTTATCGCTGCCAGGCTTGACCGCCTGGAAAAGGAGATGAAACGGATTCTCCAGGAGGCCTCGGTCATCGGAAGGGCCTTCCTCTATGAGATCCTCAAAAAGATCACGGAAATCGAGGAAGAGATTGACCGGTGTCTGGGCGGTTTGGAGCGGCTTGACCTTATCAGGACGAGGTCTTTCCAGCCGGAGCTGGAATACGTTTTCAAGCACGCCGTGACCCAGGAGGTAGTCTACGATGGCCTTCTCAGAAAGGAGCGCCAGGACATCCATGAACGCACCGCCCTTGTGATGGAGGAGCTCTTTCACGAAAGGCTTTCGGAGTTCTACGAGGGCCTCGCCTTCCATTTCAAGCAGGGCCGCTCCCTGCATAAGGCCGTTGATTATCTCGTGAAGTCGGGGGAGAAGAGCCTGAAAAGGTATGCCGTTGAGGAATCCCACCAGTACTTTAAGGAAGCTTACGACCTTCTTAGGGATAAACCGGACAGGACGAAGGAGGAAGAGGAGACCCTCATCGATCTCCTCAATAAGTGGTCGGTTGTCTTTTATTACCGTGGAGATTTCAGGGAACTGGCCGACCTTCTCAACGCTCATGAAGAGGTGGCTGAATGCCTTGATGACAGGGCAAAGCTCGGGATGTTCTATGCTTGGCTCGGCATGGCCCTGTACTGTCGGGAAAGATTTAGGGATTCGCATCAATACCTATCCAAAGCCCTCACGATCGGCGAGGAGATCGAAGACCAGCAGGTCATCGGCTGTGCCTGCACCTGGCTCACCTGGACCTGTGGCGAATTGGGCCTTCTGGACGAAGCCATTACCTTCGCGGAAAGGACCCAAGAGATATGCAGACTGGTCGAGGCTGATCCATACATCCATTTCAAATCCCTCGGCGGACTGGGATACGCATACTGGCACAGGGGAGACAGGAAAAAGGGCCTTGAAGCGGGAAAGGCTCTCCTGGAGTACGGCCATAGGCACTCCAATATTCGAAGCCTGGTCATGGGTCACTGGATCACGGGACTTAGCCATTTGGTGGACGGTGATTTCCCATCGGCTACTGAATCCTTTGAGAAGGCAGCCCAGGTATCCGCCGACCCGTTCTACTTTCAGATTCCGAGAACGCTGCTCGGCGGCAGCCTTGCGTTTGTTGGTCGGATCCAAGAGGCCGAGGAGGCCCTTGAGGAGGTGGTGACGTACAGCGAGAAGTTGGGAGCTGAGATACTCGGAACCCCGGCGCGTCTGTTTCTTGGCCTTGTTTCGACTGCGAAAGGGGATATGAGCCAGGGTTTGGAGATGATGGAAGAGGCAGCAAGGGCATTTCTGGAAAACGAGCGAAGGGGCTTCTATGCCCGGTCGCAATGCATCCTGGGAAGGGTATACTTACAAATCGTTGAGGGAGCGCCACCGGTCAGCCTGCCGGATTTTGCCACCAAGAAGGCCGAAGATCACTTCAATAGGGCGATTGAGGTCGCAAAGGAGATC
>SMTZ1_10005884_pt1 | contig 12343 bp, 13 predicted proteins | sample DeeMarSWOR136_30_FD_25667 | JGI IMG/M metagenome (IMG submission 25667) | reverse complement strand
ATCGAGAGAAGGGCGGATTGATCGGTTCCACTTACTTTCTCATCGGGAGTATCCTGACAATCATCATCTTTCCCAAGGAGATAGCTATCGCCAGCCTTTACATTCTCATCATCTCTGACACCTCGGCAGCCATTGTGGGCAGTTGCTGGGGGCGCACTCGCCTTGCGAAGGAAAAAACCTTAGAGGGAAGTCTGGCTTTTTTCGCCACTGGAATCATTATCGTGGCTCTCACCATGCGAAGCAATCCTTTTTGGGGTACGTTGGCCGTGTTGGGGGCAACCCTCGTGGAGCTGTTCCCATTAAAGTTGGACGACAACCTCATCGTCCCCCTGGTGGCTGGTGCAATTATGTGGATAGGATGGTAGCAGGGCAGCAAGGGAGGGAAGAAAGCTCAAAACGGCCATACCTCGACTTCATCACCCGTTTGGACCCCCTCCGATTCCATGTCAATCCTGATGAGGCCGTCTCCCTTCACCATTGTCGAAATGGACGCTGACTTCCCGAAGATTGGTGTGGCAACAAGTCTCCCATCCTCGTTAGCCAATCTCACCCGTACGTAGTCCTCTCGTCCTTGGGCAGAGGCAACGTTTCTCAACACTTTGGCTTTCAGCGGCCACGAAAATGGCCTGTCCCAAGCTCGACGTCCACCCATCCTCATGATAGACGGAACCACGAGGGTCATGAAGATGACCATAGCTGACACCGGGTGTCCCGGCAGGCCCCAAATGATCTTTGCACCCGCTTTGGCGAGTATGGTGGGTTTCCCGGGGCTCACTGCCACGCCATGAAGGACAATCTCCGTGTCGGGAATACCCCCGATGGCTTCGATAGTGAGATCTCTGGCTCCCACCGAGCTGCCCCCCGAAATCGCTATCACATCACTCGTACGGAGGCCCTCCTGTAGTTTCTTCTGCAAGTCCGGCAGCTCATCTCGAGCGATGCCTAAGTGCACGGGAACACCACCCGCCTCCAGCGTCAGCGCCGATATGGTATAGCGGTTGGTATCCCGAATCTGGCCGACAGCCGGAGTGGTGTCTATAGCAACTACCTCGTCACCAGTAGAAATAATCGCCACGACGGGTCGTCGATAAACTGTGACCGAACCCATTCCCAGAGTGGCGAGGGCACCCAAGTCTTGGGGGCGGAGCCGGTGGCCTCGTTCCAGAATCACCTCTCCCTGTCTTATATCCTCCCCCCGTTGAATCATGTTTTCCCGGGGCGCAACAGGTCGGTACACCTCAATGGTCCGATCATCGATGATCTGGGTGTACTCAACCATTACTACCGCGTCGGCCCCTTTCGGAAGCATGCCTCCGGTGGCGATTTTCACCGCTTGGCCTGATCGCACTTCAACAGTCGGCATTTCGCCCATCAGTACCTCTCCCGTGACCTCCAGCAGGGTCGGGCTTCCCTCAGAAGCTCCGAACGTATCTTTGGACAAGACAGCGTACCCATCCATGGCGGAGCGATCGAAGGGCGGGAAATCACTGGGGACAGTGATATCCACAGCTAGAACACGCCCTAAAGCATTGGAAAGGAGCACCTGCTCTTCATTGACAGCAGGAATCTCCCGAAGAATATCCTTAACCTGTTGCATGGTTTTGACTCGAAAGAACTCCATGATTACTCCTCGATGATAGTCACAGGGTCCCCCACACGCACCGAACCGCTCTTGGTGACTCTGCCAAACCGCCCTTCTCGGCTCACAATGTACGGTCGTCCCTCTTCCTCGTGTTTCTCCTTACCGACGCAGCAGATCATAATTTCAGCCTCTCCAAGCCTCAGTTTTTTTCCGATTACAAGCTGGTCCAAAGAAATCCCCTCGATGGTAATATTCTCTGTGTAACCACCCCCAAGCACGCTCTCCCGCTTTGCGCAAGGGACCAGAGCCATAGCCTCCAGCGGGAAGACACTTACTTGCCTATCCCAATCGCCTGCATGGGCATCACCGACCAATCCCCAACCCTCCCGGAGACAACCTGCTCTCACATTTGTCTTGGGCACCCCGCGCTTGTCCACCCTATTTACGGCTACTATTCTGCCCTCCATCTTCTTTTTCCCACAAGAAATGGCCACTCTTGCCACCCTGTTTCTCTACGAGATGGATCTCGGAGATTACCATATCGCGGTCCACGGCCTTGCACATGTCGTAGATGGTAAGGGCTGCGCTCGCTACTGCTACCAAAGCCTCCATCTCCACACCAGTCTTTCCGTGCAGCCTCACCCGCGACTCAATCGCTATCTTGTATTCCTGCTCAACCGGAAGAAAGGTCAGCTCAACACTCGTAATATTCAGAGGATGGCAAAGGGGAATAAGATCAGGGGTCCGTTTGGCGCCCATGATGCCGGCGACCCGAGCCACTCCTAGCACATCCCCTTTTTCCATAGCTCCAGCCATGATGCGCTGGAAGGTCTCAGGACGCATTGTTACGGAGCCACTGGCCCTGGCCTCCCTCAGGCTCACTGGCTTGCCGGTGACATCGACCATATGCGCCCTCCCCTCCTTGTCTAGGTGGGTAAATTCCTTCATATCGGTTATCCTCCTATGGCGTGCATACCCCTCTGACATTTCCTGAATCGTATGTCTCCGATTCGGTGCCCCCTCGGCTTAGCCCGTAAGGCTTGATTCAGAATACCTATCAACTTCATTTCGTCTCCCGATTCTCGCAGGGTTGCTTTGAGATCGATCTCCTCATCAGAGAAGAGACAAGTCCTGATTTTACCGTCAGGGGTCAGTCGGAGACGATTACATTGGGAGCAAAAATGGGTGCTGATGGGAGCAATGAAGCCAACTTCCCCTCTGCCTCCCCGCAGACGATACCTCTTGGCAGGCCCATGGTTATCATCTCCTGGCTGTATCGGGACGAGCTCTGCCATACCCTCGATTTCCTCCATAACCTGGGAGTTCGGAATGACCTGGTCGTCGCTCCACGTGTCTTGATTGCCCACAGGCATGAACTCTATGAAACGGACATGGATGGGATACCTCAGGCTCAGGCGGGCGAACTCGGTAACCTCATCGTCGTTGAATCCTTTTATGACGACGACGTTAATTTTTACGGGCGAGAGTCCGCACCGCAATGATCGTTCAACGCCCTCCCATACATCGTGGAATATGTCTCGCCTTGTAATGTGTGCAAATCGATCGGGACGCAGCGTGTCGAGACTAATGTTGATCCGCCGCAGCCCTGCAATGCTCAGGGCCTCTACATAGTCCCTTAACAAGACTCCGTTCGTGGTCAAGCTCAGGTCTCGAACACCCTCGGTACGTGCGATCCGTTCTATGAGATCAACCACGCCCCTTCTGACCAATGGTTCTCCACCAGTGAGTCGCACCTTAGAGATTCCCTGGCGCGCGAAGACTTCAATCACGCGTACGATCTCCTCATAGGTTAGCAGTTCCTTGTGGTCGATTAGCTGTACTCCCTGCTCTGGCATGCAGTAGCGGCAGCGCAGATTGCACCGATCAGTAATAGAGATCCGTAAGTAGTTAATGATCCGATTGTAGCTGTCACGCAGCATTCATGCTCTCCTCACAAAGCGTAAAGGGGCCGATGGCCCCGTGTTGGCCATCGGCCCCTTCTCTTCAGATATGGCCTTCCTTTCCAAACACGGGGGGCATGGTCGTTTCCAACCACACCGTCTCGGCCCATCTCCTTGTCCTGTGGATGTAGGAGAGGGGCTCGGAAGATCCATCCGTCTATCTCGTCTGTGCCGGAAAATAGCTCCAGTGAGTCACAATAGACGACCTCGGAAGTTACCACTTCCCGACGCATCACTAATATAAGGAATTTTGGTCAATTTTGCAAATCCCGGTTAATCAGCCAAGTGTCGACAATTACCGAGTTCCTCTGTCCAGTCATAGGAACGAGGATCAGCAGTATTCGATGCGCAATAGACCCCCCAAGAAAGCCTGTCAGACATGGAAACACTCTTCCCCTCTTGACTTGGTGCCCAATACGGGGGAAACTAGCCTGGGTTAGAAGCGACCGATGACAACTTAGATATACAGCTGAAAGGAGGATGGGGCATATGTTCGAGAAGATCTTATATCCGACCGATTTTTCAGATGTGTCAAGGAAGGCGTTGGACTATGTCAAGCATCTTAAGGAGGTCGGAACGAAAGAGGTTGTCGTCCTGCACGTCATTGACATACGCGAGATTGGAAGTGCTCTCCGGCACAGCGGTGGAGCGTTAGACTTTCAGAAGGTGTTGGAGAAGTTCAAACAAGAAGCCGAGAAAGGGACGAAGGCAATACAAGCCGAGTTGAAGAAGATTGGATTTGATGTCAAGGTTCGGATTGAACAAGGCATTCCTTTCACAGATATCTTGAGGGTTGAGGAGGAAGAGGACGTCTCCATCACAATCCTCGGTTCTCATGGAAAGAGCTGCGTTGAGGAAATGCTTCTCGGTTCAGTTTCAGAGAAGGTTGTGAGAAAATCTCACAGACCAGTGCTGGTCATACGGCGCTAAAGCCGAAGTCCTGAGTATCAACTGAACCAAGTGTCGTTATCGACACGATAGCATGCGTACGGGAGCACAACTGGCCCGGTCCGTCCCGCTGAGTTCTCCCGGACAGCATCTGTATCTGACCATGAAGGAGGTGACCGCGACAACGGTGATCTTTTAGAAGTCAAGTCGCCGTCACAGTATCGGGGACCACGAAGTTTGTTCCTGAGGATGTGGCGATACGACAATGCTCATTCAGGAGGATGGTTGTTTCGGGGTATCTCCAGATCACGTTTCAGCTGGCCAATCTCTTTGTTCTGTCTTCTTAGGTTTCTGTGCAGTTTGATCGCAGTCGCCGTGCTGCCCAACGCGCCGATTATCATCCCCAGACACACAGCAGCCACTACAACGACGAACAGAGGGACAACAAAGGTATCCACCAACCCGTGGTAACTGATAGTCACTTCCTCTTTGTTCTGCAAAGAAAAAGTAATCGCAAGCAAAAACAAGAAAACGATCAGAATGCTTTTCACCACTCTCATGAGCTGACGTCCCTGCAGTCCTCGTGACAAGATATAGGAAGACTTCAATTATCCAGAATCAGTACAGTGCATGTGGCCAGAGGCAGCACAATACACAACTGTTGCCACCTGGCGATGCTATTCCGTTGACGCCCGAGTTCGCCGTCTCGATGTGCGTTTCCGCGTTCGCGGTGCCGACTTCTTCTCGACCTTGGGAGCAGCTGCCCCCTCCATACCCTCAACCCTTCCTTCGGCTTTGGGTGCAGCCGCACCCTCGACAACCCCCGGCACTTCTGTGGCTTTTGGGGCTTCCTTCTTTTCTTCAGCTCCTCTCACAAGCTCCCCCATCCTCTCCACGATACCGGTCGTCTTATCCCGCAGGGTGTCGGTCGCCTTAACTATCGTTTCACCTACGTGAGAAAGGACTTCGGCCTCCTTCTTTAGCCCAGCCACTCCCCCGGCTTTTTGATAGGCCAGAATGGCCATCACAAGCGCAACGATGGAGACAATTAATGCCAATGCTTCCATGAACCATTTACCTCCTTGATCAGGTGGTTACGCCTAGTCAATAGAACGTTAGTTCAAAATCGTGGTCTTGTCAACGAAAAACTTGATCGGCTGTTCCGGTCACCGCTGAGGATAGCACCCAAAGTCCCACCGCTCTCGCCCATTGCTTGGTGTTGTGTCTTCACGTTTTGCAACCACCGTGGCTGCGCCTAGGTAACCAAGAAGCCGTGAGCCTAGGTCATGGTGAATCTCCTCCTTTGCACATTGGTTGGATCCAAAAACAGGGTCATCCCGGAGCCATCATGCAAGGCGTCTCAAACCCCGCGGGGACAGAAGTCTATGGGGTAACATAGGCACGGACAGTTGAGCTACATGCACGTGGATGCAAACAATCTTTCTGCAGTGTGACCAAAACCCTCTTAGCCCTTGACCAACCGTGCAACATGCGCAAAACTATGACGCGCTCCTAAACGAGGTACATCTGGAGTACTGACGAGCGGGCCGCCTGGGCAGCGATTGGCGGGGATGACATCGGGGCTGTGGATGTATCACATCTGGAACACACATGGAAGACAATGCCGAAAAAAAACGGCGAGCGATAAAATCAGAATTGAAGCAGAGTGGATTTGATGTCAAAGTAAGGATTGAACATGGCATTCCATTCGTCAAAATATTGGCGGCCGAGGAAGAGGAACATGTCTCCATCGTCTGCATTGGATCTCACGGAGTAAGTATAGTACAAGACATGCTGCTTGAATCCATCTCCGAGAAGGTCATACGGAAATCTAGGAAGTCGGTTTTGGTTGTTCGGCGATCAGAACTCACGCCCCAGTAAGATAAGCATACTGCACCAAGTATTGACTATCGAGCTTACGGAGACTCAAGGGAGGCTGTCACTCGGAACGGTTGAGCGGTGACGCAAGATCTAAGGCAGAGGTATGGGAGCGATGCCTATCCCTGAATTGGATGCATCCTTATTAGCACTACCGTGACTCACATCCACAACTCTCCTGATCCAAGAAACGCCACACGGAGCGAGGGAGGGTTGGATCTGAACAGAATGCACATAGGCATTGACAAAACGCTATTCTGAGACGTCTACCGAGGGGTATGTTGAACTGGTACATTTCCACAATCATGGCTCTGCTTCTGTTGGGCTTTCAGCGATTCTTGTATAAAGTCGCCGCCGAAAAGAACTGCAATACTGCATTGACAAGCTTTTCCTTCATGGGAACAGTTGCTCTGGTAAGCTCATGTCTTTTTGTTGCACGACACGAAACCGTGACAAATCTGTATTTCTTGCTCTTCATCGCCTTGGTCAACAGTATATCCTTTTTATCTAGCACGATGACGACCATGGAGGCCCTAAAGCGCATATCGGCCACAGTCGCTTACCCGATAATCCGGCTCAATACTGCCATCGTTGTCATCTTCTCAATCATCTATTTTGAAGACCGACTGTCACTATCCCAGGTGCTTGGTATCCTCCTGGCCATGGTGGTCATTGTAGTTCTGGTTCGCTCCGAGCACGGTGAACATCGGGTGGTCAATGAGAATGTGCGACTGGGGTTCATCTTGATCTTGATTGCAGTCATCTCCGGAGCGGTGGCCACCGTCTCAACCAAGTTTGCAGCCATGTATACAAGCAAACTGGGTTTCATGGCTGTATCCTATATCTTCAGCACCGGCTTCTCCTTAGGGCTGCGAAAAAAACTCGAAACCGAGAGGGCAAATCCTGACCATAGAAACGCGCTCCTCATTGGCTTGTGTATGGGGCTTGCTAACTTCGCCGGATTCTATGCGTTTCTGAAGGCAGTAGCAATCGGACCATTGTCGATTATTATTTCGATAGTAGGCATGTACTTTGTCATAGCAATTGTGCTCTCCGCAATGCTCTACAGAGAGAAATTGAGTCCCAGAAAGATTGGTGGAATCTTTCTCACGGTTGTGGCAATTACCCTGATGAAAATGTAGAGAAGCGTTACAGGCGACACTCGAGTGTGATATCTGCCTTTGACCTGCAGATCACTTTGTCTGAGAAATCATACGGATATCACCCCAGCCGCTCACCGCGAAGCTCGCGAGACGACACACGTGTACTCATCCATGATCTTCAGTCACCCGCTTGACCACAGATGATTTTTGAAGTCAATGCAGTGACATTTCATATCTTGACATTCATCGCAAATAGAGGCTAAAAACAGACAGTGATTCGGCAAGCTGGAGTCATGGCCGAGGCTCAACAACGGACTTCTTGCATTCCGGCGACCTATGCCTTTGACCCAGTTGAGAAGTTGCGAAATGCATCTGAATTTAGAGTTTTCGAGTAGCTCCACAGTGCTGGGGGCTCCCAGTGCGCAATCATGTACTGTCCGCATCGCTGTACGGTTGGCGGAATGGGTCACACAATGGGCAGCACTGAACGTAATGAGAGAATTAGGCACAGCAACCATTCTCTGCGACGCGGCTCCTGCATCGAACAGAACATTGAGGTGCAACGTCGGGGTGCTTGGTGCATAGAAGGGATATGAGCCTATGTCTTGTCAGTGCCTATTACATACAACGAGCTCAAAGGGTCGCAGAGCCAACCGATTTTGATGGTTGGAGGAGTCGCTATCGTTCGTCACACTCAACAGACATTGTCAAGGGGGGAAACCAAATGGCTGAGGAAAGATTGAGATTAAAAGACAAGGTGATCATCGTTACCGGGGGGGCACTGGGCATCGGTCGCGCTTATGCTTTGGGCATGGCGGATGAGGGTGCCAAACTGGTGGTGGCCGACATCAATCTGGAGGCAGCACAAACCACAGTAAAAGAAATCGTAACCAGGGGGCACGAAGCGTTAGCCCTCACGACAGATGTTTCAAACCCGAAGGATGCGGAAGAAATGGCCAAGGGGACCGTGGAGCGCTTCGGTAGAATAGATGTCCTGGTTAACAACGCAGCCATGTTGGGCAGGATTCGGGTCACCAGGGTGCCATTCTATGAACTCGAACTAGACGAGTGGGATCGCGTCATGGCCGTTAATCTCAAGGGCACACTACTGTGCAGTCGCGCTGTCTTTCCACAGATGAAGGCTCAAGGTGGAGGCAAGATTATCAATGTGACCACATCAGGATTCTTTTCCGGCAACCCCAATTACGTTCACTACGTGGCCAGCAAAGCGGGAGTCATCGGACTAACACGGTCTATGGCTCGAGAGCTGGGAGATTTCAACATCAATGTGAACTGTATTGCTCCTGGTGCCACTGTTGCTGAGGATCCCAGTGACAAAGATGCGTACGAACGCCGCGTAAGCAGAGTCACGCAGGTGGCAATACCCCGCCGTTGCTTGAAGCGTGTTCAGTATCCTGACGACCTCGTCGGAACTGCAATTTTTCTGGCTTCCTCGGATAGTGATTACATCACTGGCCAGACTATTGTGGTTGATGGCGGAGATATCATGCATTGACCCGGTTAACCAAAAATCGAAGAATGTGGAGGTGTTGCTGATGCCACAGAAGGGTTATATCGAGGTGAATTACAACATCTGTACCGGCTGTCGGTTGTGCGAGATTGCTTGCTCATTCGCAAAAGAAAGCGTGGTCAATCCAGCGGCGTCGAGGATAAAGGTGTACCAGTTCTGGCCAGGGCCCATCGACGTTCCCGCCCTTTGCCGGAACTGTTCAGACCATCCGTGTGTTGCGGCGTGTCCGCCAAAGGCCAACGCCCTCTCGGTGAACGAGGAAACTGGCACTGTTAAAGTTGACGTCGAGAAATGTTTGGGAATAAAGTGTTCAGCGTGCGCCAGGGCTTGTCCTCACGAAGTGGCAGTCTCATTTCATCCCTTGACCACAAAGGCCATGATTTGCGATCTGTGTCAGGGTGACCCGGAGTGTGTAAAGGTCTGTGCTCCCGGGTGCCTGACCTTCATGCCGGGCTCGGCCTTTGACGGTAAACACTACGCAGTTTTCCCCCCCAGGGTCATAGCTGCATCAATGGCTAGTCAATTCTATCCAGCTACGGGAGTGGTGAGCCACAGAAAGGAGGACAAATAATGAACGGTGGTTACGCTGGCCAGATTCTGTACGTCGATCTCATTTCAGGAGATACCAAAACTGAACCAATAGATCAGGAATTGGCTCGTCAATTCATCGGTGGCCGTGGGTTGGGGGCCAAAATGCTGTGGGATAGTCTTGCTCCTGGGACCGACCCGGCAAGTCCTGACAGCCCACTAATGTTCTTGACTGGACCGCTGGCAGGCGTGGTCCCCATGGGTGCTCAAACATGTATCGTGTTCAAGTCGCCAAAAACCAAGATTACCCTTGGTCACCCAACAACGGGGCCTCACTGGGGTCCAGAGTTGAAATTCGCTGGCTATGACGGTGTCATCGTCTCCGGAAAATCAGATAAACCGGTGTACGTGTACATTGAGGATGGCAATGTTGAGCTGAGAGACGCAGCTCACCTGTGGGGAAAAGGGATACTGGAAACGTGGAACACGTTGAGAGCGGAACTCGGCCCACGGGTTCAAAGCATGTGCATCGGGCCAGCTGCCGAGAATGGGGTGCTGTATTCCTCAATTCACGCAGAACCGTTTCGTTCCGCGGCCCGGGGGGGTAGTGGCTATTTGATGGGTTCGAAGAACCTCAAAGCGGTGGCGGTCCGCGGCACTGGCGCCATAACGATAGCCAGACAAAAGGAGTTCAGAGAGCTATTCTCACTGATCTATGGCAGGATGAGTGGAGGCAGAAGAACATCCAGGCATGGGTACGCCTTTTCGCGCTGGGGAAGCTACTACTCGGGTATGGCTTGGTCTGACGTGTCGACCCTCGATGTCAAGAACTTCCGTGAAGGATATTGGGAAGAAATGGATAAAATTAGTGTGTTGCAATTCGAATGGCGAAACAAAGTCAAGAGTCGAGGGTGTAATGGTTGTCCTATTGCATGCATGCAGCACGGAGTCATAAGAGAAGGACCGTATGCGGGACACGTCGTTAACCCAGACTTCGATTCAACCCAATGCATTGGTGCCGGTTGCTTGGTCACTGACCTTGACGGTCTTCTGTACTTGCAGCAGCTTGGGGATGATCTGGGTTTTGACAACATCTCATTGGGCGGCGTTACTGGCTTCGCCATGGAATGCTATGAGAAGGGGATTTTGACGAAGAATGACTTGGATGGCATCGAGCTTACGTGGGGCTACGTCCCCGCCATGATAGAGCTGTGGAAAAAGATTCTGAATCGTGACGGCATCGGAGCATTGCTGGCTCAAGGGGTGAAAGAGGCATCGGAGCAAGTGGGACAGGGGTCTGAAAAATTTGCCATGCATGCGAAGGGTTTGGAGTATGGCGCGTACACTGGCCAAAAACGTCATGCTCGTGCCCTCCAGTACGCCGTCGGTGACCGCGGCGGCTGTCACCACTATGGCCAGACCTGGGAAGAGCAGAATGTGCGGGTGTGGTCAGACTCTTTGCTCATGTGCACATGGGCTCGGTCATACATGAATCCACCCAGCTTATATGTGGACTTGCTGAATGCAGTAACCGGGTGGAATCTCGATCCAGGTGACTTCAACACGTGGGCAGAGAGGATGTTGGTCATGGCAAGGTCTTACAACATACGGGAAGGGATGAATCCGCTTGAGGATGACGTGTTGCCGGAGAGAGTTCACAGTGATGCATTCACGCAAGGGCCAGAGGCAGGTGCACTATACCCCCGTGAGGAGTTCGTCAAGGACCGCACCGACTTTTACCACCGCAGAGGTTGTGATGACAACGGTGTGCCAACGGAACAGCATCTGACGGAACTCGGCTTGGATTTTGTCATACCTGCAATCCATGACGCGACGACGTGAGAGAAGGTCAAGACTCGAGATAAACGGTAGATCGACACTGCTAGCCGGCTCGGACGGAAGTCTCTGAAGTGGACCAATGAGAGTCAAGGTAGAGATTGCTGCCACACTGAAAGAGTTGGTGGGACACGGTGAACTAGATGTTGAGTGCGAAGAGGACACGACGATTGCGAAGCTTCAAGACATGCTGGTGGAACGGTTTGGAGAAAAGATCATTGGGAAGACCCCTGAATATCAGTGGCTTCACAGGGCTGACTACATTGTTATCGCGCTGAACAATGAAGTTATAGACATCGAAAGAATTGATCAAATAAGGTTGCAGCATGGAGACATTGTTTCCTTGCTACCGGTTCTGACAGGGGGGTGAGCCTTACTGGTTCGACCGGGGAGGCATTGAACTACATGTTTCGTTTTGATGTCAGCCGGGGATCGTGATGGATCGGTGACGCCAGTGGCTCGGATCCTCTGTGTCTCCGAACACCGTTGACGCCACGCAAAAAATAATCAGTTTTTTCCCTTCAGTTTCGCTACCCCCGATTGCCTGGGCATGTACATACCATCAATCGTACTGGCAGTGTCCCATGTCTTTATGTATCCGCGTTCAGGGTGATAGCTGAGTTCCATTCTCAAAATGCCTTCGCTACCAATAACTCGAGTCAAATCCAGCGAGGGCGTAAAATTCGCCACCAAATTGAAGACACCATCGGACGGCGTGAAATTTTCAGCGGTGATAGAGGCATACTTGTGCTTCAAAGACCAGAGATCGTTTGGAATGTATCCATTGGTTGAAAAACTTCCGACCGCCGCATGATGTTCACAGGCCGATTCCGCCAGAACCTCTAGCGTGGCAAGTACCTCGGCCAGTTGCTTCTCCTTTGTACGGTCTCCGTGGCTTGGCATCGCAAGGCCAGCCAAAATTCCGACAATGGCGACTCCCATTGTGAGCTCAATCCACGTCAGTCCTCTTCTGTTTTTGATTGCCTTAAACACCCCTGCTCCTCCCTTCAACGGCTGAGCTGGCACTCCCAGGTAT
>SMTZ1_10005882_pt1 | contig 12343 bp, 12 predicted proteins | sample DeeMarSWOR136_30_FD_25667 | JGI IMG/M metagenome (IMG submission 25667) | reverse complement strand
CTTCCTTGCCTGCAATAAAGGCCTCGTCATCCTTTTTGACCCAGTATGTGTATTTATTAGCTCGTCCATATTGATCTTCTTTTTCCCTGAGGTTTCTCGCAAGCTGAAAAAATTCCTCAATTTCCAGGATTGCATGATCCATGAAGCCAGGGTAACCGTAAAGAAATGGCACTGAGATGCCTACTTCAACTCCTGGTAAAAGGCCATACTGTAACCCCAAAGCACTCCTCACCATTTCCATATCCACGTAGCCATAATAGTGCTCCGATTTTTCCCAGAGGAGCGTATTGGTAAGGGCGGCCTGAAGGCTCACGGAATACCTGCCTTTAGGAAGGGTTTCGGCCCTGTCAGGGGTAGCCTGCAGAAAAAGGAGTTGAATGGGAGCCTGGTTTACAATGGGGATAGGCCCTGATTTGCTATCCCACTCGTGACAGGAGTCCTTGCAAAAGGCGTTGGCTTGACTGAAAAAGAGAAGGGACACCAGTACAAGGGGCCACATTCTGTATTCCACATGCCGAGAAAAGAGCTCGAGCCTATGTTTGACTCTTGGTGCCACTTAACTGGTATTGAATTTTGCCAACCCCGGGAAATGGGACATTGGAAATGCCCTGGGATCGCACCCTGATGAGTGATTAAATCTCTTGCCTTCTATCTATTGCTGATTCTCCAGCTCTGGGTGGATTACCAGAGCCGCACAGCCGTGAGAAATTGAAGGCTCATTGTGAGGTACGCCGGTCTCTTTCGTAATTCTCAGGCAGATGGTCTACTATGTCACTTAGTGCTCCCATTTCCGTTTGTGCCAGGGCCATCATCACAAAAGGGGGAGATGTAGGGACCCGGACATATTTCGCGATATTTCACCCCGATACGGTCATTCTTCCCTACGGGGCAAGCACAATGCTCCTGAAATACTCAATGGTCTGCTTCAGCCCTTGTTCCAGTGGGACTTTTGGTTCCCATCGGAGGATTTGACGGGCAAGAGTGATATCGGGTTGCCGCTGCCGAGGGTCCTCATGGGGCAACGGTTCAAAATGAATTTCGGACTTAGAGTTGGTCAGTTCGACCACCTTTTGGGCCAACTCCAAGATTGATAATTCCGCGGGACTTCCGAGGTTAATCGGACCTGTCACCTCATCTGGGGTATTCATGAAGCTTATCAGGCCTTCGATAAGGTCATCTACATAGCAGAATGACCTGGTCTGGTGACCGTCTCCGTATACGGTGATAGGTTTGTTCTGCAAAGCTTGAATAATGAAATTGGATACGACCCGCCCATCGTTTGGGTACATCCTGGGCCCGTAGGTGTTGAAAATCCGGGCGACCCTTATATTGACCTTGTTTTGTCGATGATAATCAAAAAAGAGGGTCTCTGCGCAGCGTTTTCCTTCATCATAGCAGGACCTAAGCCCAATGGTATTCACATTACCCCAGTAATCCTCTTTTTGTGGATGCACTGTCGGATTCCCATATACTTCGCTTGTAGAAGCCTGGAGGATTTTTGCCTTAACCCTTTTTGCGAGGCCAAGCATGTTGATGGCTCCCATCACGCTGGTCTTGACAGTCTTGACGGGGTTGTACTGGTAATGGATAGGTGAAGCCGGACAGGCCAGATTGTATATCTCATCCACCTCAAGGAAGATAGGTTGAACAAGATCATGGCGTATTAATTCAAAATTAAGCTTCCCCAGCAGATGTCCAACATTCCTTCTGCTTCCAGTGAAAAAATTATCCAGGCACAAGACCTCATGACCCTCATCAACCAAACGGTCACAGAGGTGGGAGCCCAAAAAGCCGGCCCCGCCAGTAATTAGAATGCGTCTTTGCATATGAGTCATTTTAGAAATGGTTGGCTTTCAGCCATCAGCGGTTAGCATTCAGCTTCCTCCACGTCTTCCACTCCTCCCAAGCCCTCGGCAATGTTCGTGGGGATTGAAGCACACAAACGTCTCATCTGGCCTGTTAGTCCGTACAATTCATCCTGCGGAAAAGCGACCGTCGCCTTATAGACGGCAAGAGTCAAGTTATGAGCCTTCTGCCATACTTTCAGTTCCTCAAAATCTTTCATTCTGCTAAAGCTGACAGCTGATTGCTGACTGCTGAACGCCTTCTAGAAATGTGTCAGTGGCGGTTTTCCGATGGCAAAGACATTGAACCCGATTTCAAACAGTCTCCTATGATCAAGGATGTTTCTTCCGTCAAAGATAAAGGCTGGTTTCATCATTGATCTGTATATCTTCTCAAAATGGAGATTCCTGTATAGATCCCATTCAGTTACTAGGGCTATGGCATGGCATCCAGCGGCCGCCTCATAGGGATCCTCGACATAGCTCACATCGCTATCAATACCTCTCAGGTCAATCCTCGCATTGTCCAGCGCCTTTGGATCAGTAACTACCAGCTCTGCCTTTTCTTCTATCAATCTCTTGGCAATGAATATAGCTGCACTCTCCCTCGTATCCCCAGTATTCGCCTTGAACGCAAAGCCGAAGAGGCAGATCCTCTTGCCAGCCAGTGTATTAAACATGGCAGTCATCATGTTCAGCACGAAACGCTCTTTCTGGTATTCATTCATCTGGACCACGCTTTCCCAGTAATCAGCTACCTCGTTAAGACCGTAGTTTCGACAAAGATAAACGAGATTGAGTATATCCTTTTTGAAACATGAACCACCGAACCCAACGCTGGCATTTAAGAATTTGCTGCCAACCCGACTATCCATCCCGACTGCCTTACCTACCTCACTGATGTCAGCATCAGTCCTTTCACAGAGCGCAGAGATAGAGTTGATTGAAGATATTCTTTGAGCCAAGAAAGCATTGGCTACCAGCTTGGAGAGCTCACTGCTCCAGGTATCAGAGGTTAGAATCCTCTCCCTGGGTACCCAGTTGGCATAGATCTCAACCAATTCATCCCTGGCCTTCAACCCGCTTTCCGTTAAGCGAGACCCAATGAGCACTCGATCGGGGTCCTCTAGATCCCTGACAGCTGTGCCCTCAGCCAGGAATTCCGGGTTCGAGAGGACATCGAAATGGACCCCACTGTCATTTGAGGTGAGAATTCTTTCCATGGCCAAGGCGGTTCTAACCGGAAGCGTGCTCTTTTCGACGACTATCTTTGGCGTTTCAGCGCACTGACATATCTGCCTGGCTGTTTTTTCCCAATATTGCAGATCGGCGGCCATGCCGGCCCCAGCACCAAAGGTCTTGGTCGGCGTATTGACACTGACGAAAATGAGCTCAGCTTCTTTGATTCCGCGCTCAATATCCGTACTAAAGAAAAGATTCCTACCCCGAGCAACCTTCACAATCTCATCAAGGCCAGGCTCATAGATGGGAAGATCATCGGAGTTCCATTGGGCAATGCGTTCATGATCGACATCTACAACGGTTACTTTGTACTGGGGGCATTTATATGCAATCATGGCCATAGTGGGGCCGCCCACATAGCCCGCTCCGATACAAAGGATATTTCTTTCGAATTTCATTTCCATCTCGCCTCCGCGGCTTTTGTCTCTTACTTCAGATTCAAGCAGTCAGCAACAATTATACCACTTAGAGAAACGACCAAAGAATCATTGCCTTGGAAAAGACTCACTTAACCAATCTTGCGAGCTCTGTAAGAATTTTTGTCACGCTCTCGTGTTGATCAGAGAGCGTTGTTATCAGTCTCTCCAGGAGATCCTTGATTTGATGCCTTTGGCTCCTCCCTTATCAGCATCGTATGTAGTTCTTGATACTCCTCCCCTTGAGCCAGGTGCTCTCGGTAATACTTGCCTCAGGGCACCCGCAATCCACGCGGGATTCTTCGCCAAGATGACAGGCCTCATTCTGGACAGAAGCAGCACATCGTGGCTAGTGGAGCATACTGGTGTTTTTCTCCTTTCTCTGCCGATACATCGACTTTTCAACAACGCGGGCCATTTCTTCCGTATCAAGCCATCCCCCCAGAAACTGACTCACAACCTTTGCATTTTCAATGCACGCTCTCTGTTGTTTTTTGGCCAGCTCCCTCAACAGATCAACTACAGAATGGCCCCATGCCTCTGCTCTTATTCTTTGGAAGACTGCCTTGATCGCCTTGCCCGCTGATTGCTGAGCCGAGAAACAGGCCCAGTTATGGAAACCGCATTCCATATCGTTTCGGGCATGCTCCAAATCCCCGTGAACTTCATCAAGCCAGTCTTTACTTCGCTCCATATTGATCAGCCACTAAAAAGGAAGCACAATAAAGAACCCCTCCGTTACTTCTCCAGGGCTTGCAGTATCTCTCTCCTTGTCCTCTCATTTTCCTCAACCATGAGCCTCGCAATGAGTTTGAGTACTTCGTCCCTTCCCTCTACTATGCTTCCATTGTCCCTGGATCGTTCTATTGGCTATAGAAAAGGGCGCCCACAGGGGCTAAGGAGAAAGGGGAAGGAGCACCTCAATGATATCCCGTTTCTCGGGCCGTACATCTCCCACGTAGATCAGCAATCCCCTGCCAAAGCAATGGGCCAAGCGAAATAGAACTCCTTTATATTCTCTATTATCGACAATAAATGTTACCTCGGTTCCACTATGGGCCTTCAGCCATCGAGAAAGCCTTTCCCTGTCCGCGGCATTTGCATGATGAAGTAGGATATAGCGAATCGCATTGAGTTGAGAGTGAGAGCTGGTAAAGGAGCTGGATACCTCCATTACCTCGCACGGGATCTCTATCTTCTCCGAGGAAAAGGCAGGTGATGCAATCAAAAGTAAGGACACGCACAGAAGTATCAGTCCCTTCTTTTCCATAGTGTATCTACCATGCCTCTTTAGATTGATCGCTCTTCCGCTATAAGCCCATTCTTGTGGAGATATGAGATTATCTTTTCTACTCCCTCTCTCATTGTCTCCTTATCGGTGTCGAGTGTTATTTCCGCATTTTCCGGTTCCTCGTAGGGCGCGGATATACCGGTAAACTCCGGCACCTCACCTGCCCTTGCCTTTTCGTAGAGCCCTTTCTGATCCCTCTTCTCACAGGCCTCCACAGAACACCTGCAAAATATTTCTATAAATTCACCCTCATTTGCGAGATCCCTCGCCCTTTTTCTGTCTGCCCTGTAGGGCGAGATAAATGCCGTCATATTGATAATCCCGGCCTGGCTGAACAGATGGGCCACTTCACCGATCCGCCTGATGTTTTCCTCCCGGTCCTCAGGGGAAAATCCGAGATCTCTGTTCAGGCCATGTCTGATATTATCCCCATCTAAGACAAAGGTGACGTATCCTCTCTCATAGAGCCTGTTTTCGAGCTCTGTGGCCAAGGTGGATTTGCCTGAGCGAGAGAGACCGGTAAACCACAGCGTAAAGCCCTTTTGCCCCAGCAGCCGCTCTCTGTCCTCCCTGGTTATGATGGGATGATGCCAGGTGATGTTTCGACTTTTTGGCCTATTCAGTTTTTCCATTCTCTTTTCCTCTCCTATGTCTTCAATCCCCTATAATAATCAACGAGAATCTCCAGTACCTCCGGGCGACTGAATTCGGGCGGCGGCATCTCTCCACGGGAGAGCATGCGCCTCAGCTCTGTTCCGCTTATCAGACACCGATCCTCTTTGCTGTGGGGACAGGTCTTAAGTGATGCCATCCCCTCGCATTTGTAGCAATAAAACGTCCAGTCGATCTTCAGGGGTTTAATCTGTAAATCATTCTGCCTCAATGTGTCGAAGATTTTCTGTGCGTCAAAGGGACCATAGTAATTCCCGACACCTGCGTGGTCTCTTCCCACTATAAGATGGGTGCAACCAAAGTTTTGCCGGATGATGGCATGCAAGAGCGCCTCCTTTGGGCCTGCATACCGCATCTCCATAGGGTAAACTTTCATTAGAACACGATCCCTGGGGTAGTATTTCTCCAACAAAACCTCATAGCACCGTATCCTCACGTCGGCTGGGATGTCATCCTCCTTTAATGCCCCCACGAGCGGATGAATGAAAAGACCATCGCTTAGCTCCAGGGCAATCTTGGTGCAGTATTCATGGGAACGGTGGATAGGGTTTCGTACCTGGAAGGCTGCTACCTGCGACCATCCTCGCTCTTCAAAAGCGCGCCGTACTTCTTCAGGGCGGCCGTAATGCCCGGGGAAACGATCCGGGTATTCCCCCTCACTTAATACCTTGACTGGACCTCCCAGGAGGACTTCACCTTGCCTGTAGAGTTTGCTTACTCCCGGATGCTTCGCGTCATCTGTCCCAAACACATTCCTGGCCTCAAGGTTCTTATCATACCTAAACTTCTCATCTATTGACATGATCCCCACGACCTCGCCGCTGCTTCCATCTACCAGGCTCACCTCCTCGCCCTCTCTCACAGAGCCAGCGTGTTCTTTTGTTACGGCAAGGGTAATGGGAACCGGCCAAAAGGTCCCATCCCTCAGTCTCATATCTCTCAGCACGCCTTGATAATCCACCCTTGTCATAAAACCCCTTAATGGGCTGAACGCACCCATACCAAGCATGATGAGATCGGAGACCTCGCGGGAATCTAGCTTGACCTGTGGCAGGTGTCTGGCCTTATCCAATCCTCTTTTTACGTCTTCTCCTTGTGCTAGAAGCGCGAGCAGTTTTCCGCCATGCGGGGGTACAGCCATGTTATTTCCTTTCAGGTTTCGTTAAATGGTTGAATAGGGGATTAGTTACTAAGGAGAGCATATTAAAGATCTCATGCCCCTTCCCGACATTGTAAACTATTTGATGCTCTCAGTAGTAAGTAGTTTCCTGATTATGTTAATTGGTCCCATTTGACAATTTGAGCATTGTACGAATTCAGAAAGCGTGCTTTTATACGAAGTTCAGTACATAAATAATAGTAACAGCAACAACGCCTGTGAAAATATTCATGGGAATTCCGACCTTCATAAAATCCTTAAACTTATATCCCCCCGGGCCATAGACCATAAGGTTTGTTTGATAGCCAAGAGGTGTTGCAAAACAGGCAGAGCCAGCTAATGCCACGGCAATGAGGAAAGGGCGGGGATCAACACCCGCCTGGTTTGCCGATGATAACGCAATAGGGAATAGGAGTGCAGCAGCTGCATTGTTGGTGATGATCTCCGTATAGAGGCTCGTCATGAAATACACACCGGCCAGTATCCCAAGGATCCCCAAGGAGCCAACTACCAAGATCAACTTGTCTGCCAGAAAGTAGGCAACACCAGAGTTATCAAGGGCCTTGGCAATTCCAAATGAGCACGCAATAATAAGCAACACGCTCCACTCAATGCTTTTCCTTGCCTCTTGAGGGGTAATGCACTTCGAGATGATAAGGATCACTGCAGCGATGCACACTGATGCCAGGATCGGCAGGATATCGAGGGCCATAAAAAGAATCATCAGGCCAAGCACAGATAAGGAAAAGACCGAATACCATCTGGGTTTAGAGGGCACTTTTTCAGATTCCGACACAAGATAGAAGTCCCTTGAGTTATACCAATCCTTCAAAAAGGTAGGCCTAGCCAAGAGAAGCAAGGTGTCCCCGGCGTGAAGCACAATATCACCGATCTTTTTCTGAATTCGCTCCCCGCTTCTGTGGATTGCGAGGATCGCCGCATTATAGCGGCCTCGAAAATTGCTCTCCCGCACATTATACCCGATCAAAGGAGAACTGGGTGAGATGACGGCCTCATATGCCTTTAGCTCATCGGAGTTATAGTCCTTGAGATCAAATGTGGTATCTTTCAGCACCGTGAGCCCCGGTGTTTTCTGCAGCTCTATGATAGTCCTCGGCAGTCCTGTAAAGAACAATCTGTCACCTAACTGAATCTTTTCATCGTGCCCCACGGGGGCAATGATCTTTTGATTGCGCTCTATCTGGAAAAGGAACAAGCCCCTTAAATGCCTCAAACCCGCCTCTTCAATGCTAGAGTCAATATACCGGTACTGGGGGTCGACCTTCAGCGCGATTACAAATTCCCTCATCTTATCCCCGAGCTCAACCATGGGTTCCTTCCTATCTGGTAACAGACGATGACCAAGTAGAGAAACAGCCGCAACACCAGTGATCATTAAGGGAACACCGACTTTCGAGATCTCAAAGAAGGACATTCCACCAACACCGCTCTCAATCATTAATCCATGGACAACCAAATTCGTGCTCGTACCGATGAGTGTGCACGTTCCACCCAAGATCGCTGCATAGGAAAGGGGGATGAGGAATTTAGAGGTTGAGTAGTTGTGCTTTCGTGCCCACGAAGTAATGACCGGAATGAGCATTGCAACAACTGGGGTATTATTAAAGAAGGCGGAAACGGAAGAAACAGGGAAAAGGAAACGCAGCATCCTCACTGATAAACTCTTGACGTCATTTCCAAGGAGAGCATCGCCCAATCGATTAAGCACACCGGTTTCCTGCAGTGCCTTGGCAACAATAAACAAGAAGCCAACAGTGAGCATCCCGCTGTTCGAAAAGCCCACGAATGCCTCCTTAATATCAATGATCCCCCCAATAGTCAGCAACAACAAAACTGAAAAAATGACAATGTCAGGCTCAAAGGTCTCTTTGACCAAGACAATGGTCATGAGGAGAAGAAGAATGAGCGTATACCAGAACCCGAAATCAAACATTCTGCACGCCTATTGAGAAACGATGTAGTCCTATCTTTTTTTGTCTTTATTGAGGCACCACTGCCACGTTTTCCGAATTCCGTGCTCAAGAGGTGTCCGTGGAACCCATCCCAGTAGACGACGCGCCTTTTCTACCTTCAAACAGCTTTGGGATAGATCGCCTGGCCTGGCAATCCGTCTTACCGGTTCTTCCAGATCTGTTGGAACCCCGCCCGTGGCCTCCTTAAAGGCATCAAAAATAGTATTGTAAAGGGCAAGAGTCTTTATTCCGCGACCAGTGCCTATGTTGAAACAATCTCCGCTTCCGTTCTCCAAGGCAATGAGATTCGCCTCTACCACATCGCCTACGTAGCAGTAATCGCGGACCATTCCCTCCTCATCGCCTGGGAAATGATACAACGTAGAACTTCTCCCTTCGAGAAGATTATCCATGAATATAGCCACCACACCAGCCTCTCCATGGGGTATCTGTCGAGGTCCGTAAATGTTGGCATAGCGCAGGGTTGTGTAATCAACCCCGTACTGGTGCTCGTAATAGACGAGGTAGCGTTCTGACGAGTATTTGGACACAGCATAGGGAGAAAGGGGCCTGGGCTGGTAATCCTCGGATGTGGGGTACTCAGATGCCTCACCGTAGATGGCACCTCCAGTCGAACTGAAAATGACTTTTCTAACCCCTTGTTTCGCAGCACTTTCTAAGAGATTGAGTAATCCTTTGATATTGATGTCCGCGTCGAGAACTGGATCCGACACAGAGTCCGGCACGCTGATCTGTGCAGCATGATGGTTAAGGATCTCCGGCCTCTCCCTTTTTATCAATTCGTCCATCTCCTGAGAACGAATATCCAGATGATAGAACGTGGCTTCCTGATTGACGTTGGGCCGCTTGCCAGTGCTGAGGTTATCTACGATCAAAACCTCATGGCCCGCCCTGACATACCCATCTACCAGGTGTGACCCAATGAACCCCGCGCCTCCGGTAACCAGAATCTTCATAGGACCCTCCCTTCGTCCCGGCCTTCCCCTGCCTTTGCTTTCAGTCGGCTATTTCCTACTCAAGCATAATGATCCTTTGGTCAGGTATCTTCTTTTCCCGCAGCTTATTATAGATGGCCTGCTTTGAGTCAACAGTCGTTATAATAATCCTATCAAATTCGAGTGTACTCAATTCACCTGTGGATTTGACCGTAAAGTCCAAAAATTTTCCCCCTTGTCTTAAATCGTCCACTATCCCGACGAGCTTAATATCGGTGGCCTTCAAAGAGATGAAGGCGATCTCGGCAAGATCATTTGCACCATAGAAAACCAGGTGCTTCACTCCCTTCTTCTCAAGTTCATTCAGTAGACTTTGGAAATTTCCGAGGGCTCTCTTATAGAAATGAAAGGAATACTGGATAAACTCATAGGTAAGCCGGCTCTTTTCCGCAAAACCCATCGGTGTGAGTATATACTTAACCCTGTTCCTGGGGATTGTGGTGACTTTCAGATATCCCTTCCTGGCCAGGCGCTTAATAAAGGAATTCACCAGCCCGAGGGACATATCGAGCCTTCTTGCCAGATCCCTCTGAGAGGGACTATGGCTATTGTCTATTTCTTCGAGGATCTGAAGTGATTTAATGTCTTGTGGGTGCATCTGTCCTAGGCGGGATAATAGCGGAGAAGCTGCTCACCAAGGCTAAGCTGGTGGAAAACTTACTGAGGGGATGTAGGGATTAATTCAAACCTGGTAATTTTTCGGCTAGAGTTATCGAGTTTTTCCACAGCTCCGCTCCTTGCATTACACTGGGAAATCCCTATAAGATATTGATATCGAAGAATTTTTTGATAATTCCGTCGAAGACAAGCGTTCAGAATGTGAACACATTTAGCGACTCCTGTCAAGCAAAAAGTTCGTACTGATCGAACTCGGGAGCAAATGCACCCCGCAGAGCCGCATAGTTGCCTCTCCTGGAGCTGCCATTTACTAAGGAGAGCATATTATTGTTTGCATTGGGCAGAATCGGGAAAGCCCTAGGATGGTCATGGGATCTTTTCTTCTGTTCCGAGGCTCCCAGTAGTATCTACGATAGCTTATTAAGAGGCAGATCAGAGAGAGGAAGGCAAATGGAAGCTTGAGTGAGCGGTATTTTAAAGGACGAAAAAGATTCACTACAAGAGGCCCTTTGTGGAGGGGACATCATCCAGCCTTTCTTCCCTTTGAGATGCCTCATCAAGTGCCCTCCCGAAGGCCTTGAAGATTGCCTCGGCGATATGATGTGCATCATCACCGGATAAAAGCTCTATATGCATTGTAATGCCCGCATAATTTACAAGGGCCCTGAAGAACCCTTTGAAAATGCCTACATCAAATTTCCCTGTCGAGCTTTCCTTTAAGGACACCTTGTAGGACAGATAAGGCCTGTTGGAGATATCTATTACAACATTTGCAAGGGCCTCGTCCATGGGGACCATTGCCTGACCATACCTCTTAATACCCTTCCTTTCACCTAAGGCCTGATCTATGGCCTTGCCCAAACAGATGCCCAGGTCTTCAACGGTATGGTGATAATCAATCTCCGTGTCTCCTCTTGCCGTGACACTGAGATCCATGAAACCATGGGCAGCCATCAACTCGAACATATGGTCAAGGAACGGAATACCCGTATCATTAGAGAAGATGCCTTTCCCGTCCAGATTTAACTTCACTCGAATATCCGTCTCCTTGGTCTTTCGCTCAACTTCAGCAGTCCTTTTCAATTGACAAATCCTTATCTTCTAAAGTTATCGGGGAGATGGGAAAAACAAGAAACACAGACAGTCTCAGGTAACATAAAAACTTTGGTACAGTCAAGGCGTAAAAGTCAATGCTCCTTCCGGCACTATGAGCTCATCGCTGCCATCTTCTCGATACCGGACAGTGCACTGCTCAATATAAGCGTCTCTTCTTACAGGAAGACACGATCCTCCAGGATGTAAGTATAAGAAGCGAGAGCTAATTTCCTTTTAGCCTTTCAAATACTTTTACTTCCCTGCCCCTTTGCTATATAATGACTTAATTAGGTGAGAGACGGCTGCTGTGACGCAGCGAGGGGCTCTTTCTTCTTTTCGACCTTACCCCCTCTCACGTTTCCGAGGTGGGCGAAAGGCCAAGAATAACCCTTAATTAAGGGGACGGCTCTGGCAGAAAAGCCCGATTAGAAAGATTGGCCAGTTTTGAAGGACATCGGAACGGATATGACAACCTCCACCAAAAATCGGCTGTTTGAATTGATTAATAGTATGTCCGATGAGGAACAGCGAAAACTCCTAAGAGAGCTTGAGGAAAGGCAATCAAAAGACAAAAGGAGGCATGACAGGAAGCCTTACTCCATGTCGGTAAATTATGTTACTAACGGGCATACCAAAATGGGTCTAATCAAGGATATTAGCGTTGGCGGAGTATTGTTCGAGACCGGTGAAATCGGGGAATCGTTTTCGGTTGGAGAGGAAATCCTGCTGACCATTCCATATCCAGACGAGAAAAGATATGTCAAGATCAAAGGTGAAGTTGTCAGGATCGAGGCAAAGAGAATTGCTGTAAAATTCAAAAGGAAATTCAGGGAATCATGATGAATTTCAGAGGTGGGCGCGGGTAATACTGGCTAATCTCACGTAACACCGAAATTTTTAGTCTAGTCAACCTGTTGATTTATCTGGAGTTTCCGGAGTTTTATAGGGTGTATTTCCATAACCTGTTCATTATATGGCAAATTCTATTTTTCATTAGCGAAAACCCTTGTCCTTTCG
>SMTZ1_10008792_pt1 | contig 12344 bp, 11 predicted proteins | sample DeeMarSWOR136_30_FD_25667 | JGI IMG/M metagenome (IMG submission 25667) | reverse complement strand
AATTATATGACAAGGGATTACGTTCAAATGGACACTTGGTCAATTAGGAAAAACGAACCCAAAACAAACCCAAACGAACCCAAAACGAACCCAAACGAACCCAAAACAAACCCAAATCCCAAAAAGGCCAAAATGAACGTAACTACTTGTCTAACAATGAACTACGAACAAAGAACTATGAACGATGAAAAAAAACGAAACCAATTCAAACCCAAACAAACCCAAACAAACCCAATTCTTGACCGCCATCAGTGTGGCGGGAAAAAGGCCCAATACAAAAATATTCGAAATTTGTCGCAGCTTGCGACATAAGGGGATGCGGGTGTGGATTGGCGGCAGCGCCAATGCTTAGTACAATTGCGGAAAATCTTATTGTTTATGCTTGCAAAAAGGTGGTGATATGGACGAATACGTAGAGGTATATGCCGCGAGCGATATTACGTTTGCCTATCTGATGAAGGCAAATCTTGAGAACGCAGGAATCCCGGTCCAGATCGCCAACGAGAATCTACAAGGGGCTCTTTGTGTTGATGGCATGGTTCCAAGTGTGCTCGTTCCAGCAAATTACGAAGAGCAAGCCAAACGGATTATTGAAGAGATTCAACAGTCTTCACAGAATGAGCAGGATGACCGGGATGACGATGAGCAAGAACAGTAGAGGGAAGCCATCCACAAACAGAGTTTTACACATGGGGACGCCTTTTGGCGAGTGCAGCAATCCCGTTCAAGCGGTGCATATTTTGAGGGTATTATCTGATTTTTTCGTCGGGCAGCTCCGCTTTTATTCCCATGTAGAGGGGCATTTTATCGGGCAATGCGCCGGCTTCGGCCATGAGGCGGTGAAGCTCGTCGATAAGATTATTTTTTTCGAGCGGGTCATTTAGCAAATCGTATAGCTCGGCCTTGTATATGTCCGGCTTGTCATCGCCGTTTGGATAGTGGACGTATTTGAAGCGGTCGGTGCGGACGCCGCGGACATTGGGGGTGTATGGAAATTGCTTTTCGTAGTCATAGGAGTAATACCATGATTTTCTCCAGCCGGCGGCATTGCCTGAGAGTAGTTTTTTCCAGGACTTGCCGTGTATGTTTTTGAGCGGTTCTGTGCCGCATATATCGATGATGCTGGGGGCCATATCGACGTTCAGGACCATTTCTTTTATGACAGTGCCGGGCTTGATTAGCTTTGGGTATCTGACGAGGAGGGGGACGCGAATGCTTGGCTCGTGCATAGTTCGCTTGTCGGTCATGCCGTGCTCGCCGAGGAAGAAGCCGTTATCTCCGGCGAGAACAATGACGGTGTTGTCCAGTTGGCCAAGGTCTTTAAGGGTTTTATAGACCCTGCCGACGCTGTCATCTACGGATTTTATGGTGGCGGTATAAGCGCGGACAAAGTCGGCGAACTTGAGGACGCTTTCAGCACTGGTATCGGGGAAATCCTTTCGAAAACCGAATATCGGGCCGTAGATACCGTGCCATGTGTTGAGCCGTTCGCGGACCCATTTGGGTTTGCCCTGAAGGTTAAAGGCGGTCCAAGGATAACGGATTTCGACGCCATCGTAGATGTGCTCGTATTTGGTCTCCGGGGTAAAGGGGGTGTGGGGGGCTTTGTGTCCTATCATCAGGAGGAAGGGTTTATCGTGTTTGCCCCTGAGCCAATCTATGGCCATGTCCGTTACGCGGTGTGTATAGTAGCCTTTTTTGACCTGGCGTTTTCCGTTGATGTTGAATGTTGTGTCGTAGTATTTGCCCTGACCTTTATGGGTAATCCAATAGTCGAAGCCCGGCCGGCGTTCATCGCTTTGCTCGCCCATGTGCCACTTTCCTATGTAGGCGGTTTCGTAGCCGCTTTGCTGCAGGCGGAGGGGATAGCTTGGCAGGTCGGCGGGGTAATCGGTGAAGTTATTGGTTACCTTGTGTGCGTGGGCATACAGGCCGGACAAAAACGATGCCCGGCTGGGAGAGCAGAGCGATGTTGTGACGAACATATTGGCGAAACGTGCGCCTTCTTCGGCGATTCGGTCCATGTTGGGGGTCTTCAGGAAGGGATGTCCCTCGCAGCTCAAGCAATCCCATCGCTGGTCGTCTGTGAGGATGACCACAATATTGGGACGGCTGCGGCGGGCGGCAAAGGCGGCGTTTTTAGCGAAGGTTAGTGAAGTGGCCGCGGCAATAGAACTTTTGAGGAAACGTCTTCGATTTATAGCACTCATAATACCTCCTACTATTGCTAATATTAGTTTTCGGGAGTTTTATCACACTCGACTGCCGCGGTGTGAGATTGCGTTTTTCTCATCGCGGGTAAGTTGGGCGACGGTTTTGTTGAGGTTCGGGACGAAGAAAACGGGGTCGTATCCGAAGCCGTTATTTCCGATTTCTTTTTCAGCTATCAGGCCTTCCAGCTTCCCCTGTGTCTCGATTAGTATTTGGTCGGGACTTGCCAGACATAGAGAGCATACGAATCTTGCCGTTCTTTTTTCAGTGGGTACGCCTTTTAAGAGTTTTAAGACCTTTGCGATATTTTTATGGTCTATCATCGTTCTGTCTGCATCTTTTTCACCGCTGAACCTTGCCGATTCGATGCCGGGGGCGCCATTGAGGGCGTCTATTACGAGGCCTGAATCGTCGGCTATGATCCATAGGTCTGTGGCTTTGGCGTAGCCGGTGGCCTTTTTTCGGGCATTTTCGATAAAAGTTGCACCATCCTCTTTTACTTCGGGGATGTCCGGGAAGTCGGCAAGAGTAAGCCAGTCGACGTCGAGGTCGAGCATGGCTTCTAATTCATCAGCTTTGCCCGGATTAGTAGTAGCAACGAGAATTTTGCGTTTCATCACCAATTATTCCCACTAACTTAAAAGCTTTTTGAGCAAAGCCCGCTGGAAATGGAGGCGGTTCTCGGCCTGGTCGAGGATGATGGAATTAGGAGATTCGAAGACATCGTCGGTTATTTCCAGGCCGCGATAAGCCGGCAAACAGTGCATAATCTTTGCATGAGGGGGTGCGGCTTTTAGCAGTTCGGCGTTTACCTGAAATCCGGCGAAGTCGGCGCAGCGTTTCTGCTTTTCAGCCTCCTGGCCCATACTGACCCAGGTGTCGGTATAAATGATGTTTGCACCAGCAACGGCCTGAGCAGGGTTGTTTGTCTGGGTGACGGTGTCGGGGGCAATCTGATTTGCCTTCTGTATCGATTCGGGGTCGAGCCGGTAAGCCGTGGGCGAGGCGATGACCATCTTCATACCGAACTTGGCAGAAGCAAAGGCCAAAGAACGAGCGACGTTGTTGCCGTCACCGATGAAGGCGATCTTTGTGCCTTTCAGGTCTTCACAATTCTCCTGAATGGTGAGTACGTCGGCCATTGCCTGGCAAGGATGGAGCCAGTCGGTGAGAGCATTTATTACCGGTACGGTTGCAAATTCAGCCAATTCAACGATTTTAGAATGCTCGAACGTTCGCGCCATGATGCCGTCGACATATCCGCTGAGGACCCTTGCCATGTCCTTTATGGGCTCGCGTTTGCCGATACCGCCAATGTCTTCAGGCTTGACGTAGATGGCACTTCCGTCAAGCTCGGTCATAGCAACCTGGAAGCTGATTCTGGTTCTTAGGCTGGGCTTTTCGAATAGCATCGCGAGAACTTTGCCCGTGAGACACAAGTCGTTTCCACCGACGCTGTACAGGCTCTTGAGTCTGGCGCTCGTTCGTAACAAGTCCCTGAGCATTTCGGTGGTATAATCAGTTATAGTAAGAAAATCTTTCACTCTGCTTGCTCCGTTAAAACATTATCAAGGATATCGACCGCCTCGCCGATTTGGTCTTTAGTAACAATCATCGGCGGCATGAATCGCAATACGGTAGCCTGTGTACAGTTTATTCTCAGACCATTCTTCAGGCATTTATCGACAATTTGGGCACCGGGGCCTGTTAATTGAACACCAATCATTAATCCAACGCTGCGGACATGGTCGATGATGGAATGCTTTTGTTTTAGCAGTTCGAGCTTTTCTTTTGCATAGCGGCCGACATCGGCGGCGTTTTGGAGCAGGTTTTCTTCTTCAATCGCCTCAATGACCGCGACGGCGGCGGCACACGCCAGGGCGTTGCCGCCAAAGGTGGTGGCGTGTTTTCCGGGTACGAGCGAGGCGGCGACCTCATCTTTTGCCATCATAGCCCCTATCGCCATGCCTCCGCCGAGGGCCTTTGCTATAGTCATAATATCCGGGGTGACATCGAAATGCTGATATGCAAACCATTTTCCTGTTCGACCTACTCCTGTTGTTACCTCATCGAAAATCAGAAGCGCGCCGTTTTCATCGCAGAGCCGGCGGATTTTCTGCAGGTACTCTTTGTCGGCAATGTTTATCCCACCTTCACCCTGGATGGGCTCAATCATAACGGCAGCAATCTCGTCGGTGAAGGCGGCCTCCATAGCGGCAATATCATTAAAGGGGACATAAACAAATCCCGGCAGGAGGGGAAGGAGGCCCTCGTGGTGTTTTGGCTGGGCGGTTGCCGTCATCGTAGCGAAGGTCCGGCCGTGGAAGCTTCCCTCACAGGTGATGAATTTATATTTTTGCTGGGGAGTGTGGAGTCGGGCCAGCTTCAAAGCGGCCTCGTTTGCCTCGGCCCCGCTGTTGCAAAAAAAGGACTTGCCGCCAAATGCCCGCTCGCTCAAGAGCTTTGCCAGTTCGCCCTGCGGCTCGGAGTATAAGGTATTGTCAATGTGCAGAAGCCGACCGGCCTGGCTTCGTATAGCCTCTACGACCTTTGGGTGGCAGTGGCCTATACCGCTGACGGCCCAGCCGGGGAACATGTCCAGAATTTTGTTTCCGTCGGCATCGAACATATAGCAGCCTTCGCCTTTGACGATAACTCGCGGCAGACGAGGATAGTTTCCTATAACGTATTTTTCAAACAATTCAATCGTTTCCTGTGTAGTCATAATTCACATCTCATTGCTCTTGGACGAGTATGCGGTCCCGAGAGCGGTCTATAATATTGTTTGTTCCTTAATTATTTGCGTCCCTATTCCTTTGTCTGTATATATTTCGAGCAGGAGCGAATGCTGAATTCTGCCGTCGATGATATGTGCCTTTTTTACGCCTGCATCAAGGGCCGTTATACAGGCATCGACCTTGGGGAGCATTGCGTCGGTTATTATATTCGAATCAATCATATCCTTGATTTGCATTTCGTCGGCGGTTGAGATTCTGCTATCCGGGTCATTAAGGTCTTTGAGTATTCCGTGAGTGTCACTTACGACGACGAGCTTTTCAGCGACTACTGCGGCGGCAACCTTTCCGGCGGCGCTGTCGGCGTTGACGTTCAACTTGTCGCCGGTCTTATCTTTTGCCACCGAGGCAATAACGGGAATTGTACCGTCGGCACAGAGCGTCTTTAATAAGTGGGCATTTATCTCGACAACCTGGCCGACCAGGCCGAGGTCGAGTTTTCTTCCGTTTTCTCCGGTGAGTCTGATGGGTTCGGCGAACAGGACGCAACTGCTCAGAGAATGCAGGGCCATGGGGTGGCAGCCCAGCTCCGTGAGGATCTCACACATAGGAGCATTGACTTTGTGCACGAGAGTATGCTCGGCTATGTTGAGGGTGCGCTGGTCGGTATATCGTCGGCCCTGTACCCAGACGGGCTCAAGGCCGGCCTCTTGCATTGCTTTTGTGATTGCCTTTCCTCCGCCGTGTACGATAATCGGCTGCATCCCGACGGTGGCCATGAATGCGATGTCGGTGAGGAGCTTTTTTTGCAGAGCGGTATCTTCGAGGACGCTGCCACCGAGCTTTACGACAACGATTCTGCCCCGGAAGCGGCGGATATATTCCATCGCCTCGATAAGTGCACCAGCTTTTGCAATAGCTTCTTCCACTGTCTAATCCCAGAAAAAACGATAAAATGAAAAGGCAAGTTTATTGATAGCCGCCCAATTCGTCAAGTCATATTTCCCTCCGGTCAGCGACTGAGGGAGACGACGGCGGCCGAGTATGCGGGCATAGTAAAGCTAGCGGATTTACCTTCGGTTTTCACCTTGGCCGGCACAGGACGTATGCGGTCCGGCTCGTCGAGGGTGTTGCGTGCCCGCAATGAATCTGCGGTGACGATCTTCATCGCGGCCTTGCGGATTTTAACGCCGGCTTTGATATTCAAGACGACATCAATCGGCTCCTGTATTGGGTTTACGGCCTTGCAGTAGAGCGTTTTCCCATCTTTTGTTTTTGTAGCAACGACGTTTAGCGGAGCGGTCTCCCCTGTCAGTTGCAGACGCAGCGGCGCATAATGTTCTTGCCATAATTTCATAATCACATAGTTGGGGGCGGGGAACCAGGTGCGGTTGTCGAAGTTTATGAAGGCATTGTCCCACGATGTTGCCGATGTGTGTCGAAGGAAAAGGGCGGGGCCGGCCATAGTGAGGACATCGGAGGACCGCTCGAAGGCATTGAGGAGGCCGCCGCAGTAGAGTCCCGTGCGCCAGTCGGTGCTTTGTGCGTTCCACTCAGAGACGTATATTTTCAGGTCGGGATTTTTCGAGGATTTTATTATGTCACCGAGCTCACGGAAGAACGCCTCGTAGTTTCGAGGTCCGTCAGCAAACCGATTGGGATTTTCATAGTGATGGATGCTGATATAATCCAGGACACCGGCGCATCGTTCGATGACCGTGCGGTTGTAGGGCATTCCGTTTCGATTGCTTCTTCCCATCCCTCCGCTGCCGCAGGCGATAAGCTTGATAGACGGATCGGCCTTCTTCATTAAGGGAGCGAGCCTGAGGACTTGTTCTGCATATTGCGGGGCGGGCGTGTGCCATGTTTCGTTGTCGATTTCCCAGAATTTGACGTTGTACGGCTGGCGACTGCCGTTTGCATCGCGGATTTTGCCCCATTTGGAGTCGGCGGGGCCGTTGCAATATTGGATCCAGTCGAGTATGTCCCGTGTGTAGTCGTGGGTACCGGCGTCGCTGTTCCAGGCTCTGGAACCGATGTTGACGACAATCAAGGGCTCGGCGCCGACTGCGCGGCACATTCTGACAAATTCGTCCGTACCGAAACTATAGACGTCGAGGTCGTCCCAGATTTCGCGCGGGTGAGGGAGGCGTTTGTGCTGCGGGCCGATGCCCTGTTTCCACTGATAGGAAGAGGCGAAGCAGCCGCCCGGCCATCGGATGACGGGTGGCTTTAGGTCTTCGATGGCCTTCAGCAGGTCGGGACGAAAGCCGCCCTTGCTGCTCGAGGATCCGGGCATAAGGCTGACCTGATCCATCCAAATCTCGCCTTTGGCCTTTATGCCAATGCTAAGGGAGGCGTTATCAGACGACCACTTCGGCTCGAGTGTGAAGCTATACCTGCGCCAGTCTAAAGAGGGGCGGTCTATTGATTTTTCAGTTATCTGCTTGTCATTGCCGAGGAGGCGAACGATTATTCCTTCGGGGGCATCGCCCTTTAGCCATACAGAGACCTGGTACGATTGACGGGCACGTATGCAGAGGCCCTGCTGCATTAAGCCGCCACCTTCGTCTGTGGTTACAATTTTCTGGCAGACCTGGCTGTTTAGCGGGTCTTTGCGGTCGAGATAGATCTCAGCGGGGCCGTAGGGCTGCCAGAATCTGGCGGCATTTCGGCGGGCCAGATTTTCGGGGATTCCTTCATAGAGAATTTTGCCATCAAGTGATTTGACCTTGAGGTTTCTAAATATCGCCTTTGTTGCCCAGGTGCCGATGCCTGCACATCCAGTGAGGTGGGCGTTTTGGCCATCGGTAAAGTCTATTACCTCATCGTCATTGAGCCAGACTTTGAACTTCGGGCCTTCGCATCGGATTTTTATGCTGTACCATTTGTCAAGGTCGATTTTGCCGTCGACGGCCGGGCCAACCATGCCCCAGCGTCCCCGGCCTTTGTTACCTCGTTCGAGGGAGTGCCTGGCGTTGCCCCATCCTCCCAGATTGCACCAGTAGAAGTCTTCTTCGCTCTTTACTCTAAAGAGTATGAGAAATCCTTCCTGTCCGCCGGTTTTTTTGGCTTCGAGGGTGTATTCGTAGTCCTTCCAGCCCGAGTCGCCGAAAGTGAGGCGTACGTTGGTTCCCATTCCTTCCTGGGCGATATTATCACCGGTGACGGTCCACTGTCCCATTTCGTTCTGCTCGAAGCTTCGATTCCAGATCATTTCGCCCCAAAGGCCGCCGTTGACCGAGTGGAAGATGTGTTCGAGGAAATGGCCGTAGATTTTATTGTCAATCCCGGAAACTACATTGTCCGGGTCAATGGAAAGCGTGAGGCTTCGGGCCTGAGAAAAAGCCGTTACTATGCAAACCAATAACAATGCGGGAAGATACACTCTTTTCATAATAATTTCCTTAATCAACGGAGGTTTATCATTTTCAGTTAATAAAGCATATATGACAATATTTTGAGGCACTCCTGTAAATTTCAAGTTTAATAATACCAATATTTGACCCCGATTTCAACAACTGTCCGAAATCAGCAGGGGATCAAAATAAGAGGGCATCTTTGTCACCTTTTTTTAATTTTAGGGTCTGGTACTGTGAGGCTATAATGTAACTTGTTTGAAGGATTTGCAGTGATAGAGAAGATGACAAACGAAGCTGAATTATTGCAGGCAAGCCTTGGGGGCAGCAGGGAGGCTTTTGGGTCTGTTGTTGAGCGGTATCAGTCTTTGATTTGCGGGATTATCTATAGCGCCACGGGGGATTTGGGCAAGAGCGAGGAGCTGGCGCAGGAGACGTTTATCAGGGCCTGGAAGGGCCTTAGACAGCTAAAGAATCTGGACAGTTTCCGTGCGTGGCTGTGCACGATTGCACGGAATGTTGTCAGGACATCAATCAAGAGAAGGCGGCAGGATGCAATAGATGCTGCTGAGCCACTTGGGGCTGCGGACAAAATTCAATCAGCAGAGACGGGGCCGGCTGAAAGAGTAATAAGCAAAGAGCAGCAGGCCATTGTCTGGGGGGCGCTTCAGAACATTCCGGAGACATATCGCGAGCCGATAGTGCTGTTTTACCGCCAAAAGCAATCAATAAACCAGTTAGCAACGGAGCTTGGACTGTCAGAGGATGTGGCGAGGCAGCGGCTTTCTCGCGGGCGCAAGATGCTGAAGGCCGAGGTTGTGGAGGTTGTTGAAGATGTTCTTGGACGGACGCGGCCAAGCAAGGTGTTTACGGTGGCGGTTATCGCGGCGCTTCCGGCCATAACGGCGCAAACGGCCACTGCGGCAGTTGCCGGCGCGGCAGCAAAAGGAGCACCGGCAGCGAAGGCCGCCTTTCTGAGCGGGATTTCCGGAGCGGTGCTGGGTCCGATAGTCGGGCTGCTCGGTGGAATCTTTGGTACGTGGATGAGTATTAAAAACACAAAATCGGCCCGCGAGAGGAGATTTGCGATCACAATGTCCATCGTCGTCTGGCTCGCACTTGTTCTGCTGGGAGCTATTCCTCTGGTATTAGCGATTACCGGCGTGATTCCCAAATGGTCCTGCTTGCCGCTTTTCGCCCTTTTTTTTGTTTTGTTGGTGCCTTCAATTGTGTGGGGCAACGCCCGGCAGCGGCAAATTCAGATAGAAGAAGGTACATACGTCAAGACAGAATACCGGCCGATGAGATTAACAAAGGCAAATGTATACGGCGCTTTCGGCGGCGGCATTTTCGGCTCGATAGCCTGGATATTGCCCATGTCATACATTACCAAAGACTGGCTTGTCGCCCCGGCAGTACTGATATTTGCCATTCTGCTTTTCATCATCAGTACAAAAATATGTCTGCGTGCACAGGGCAATTACCAGCGTATTGTTATAATCGATATGATGTCGATCTCGCTGCTTACGTTAGCGGTAGTCAACCTGCGGTGGGAAAGGTGGATGGAATTTTATCGTGATAGTCCATCACCTTATAATATGCCGCTTTGGAGTATAAATTCAATCATACTGATTATATTCAGCGTTTTACTTGTCCTGCTTATCCTTAGTATCCGAAAAAAAGGCGGTCAATCGAAGAAGACTGGAAAGGAGGCGATTGAAAATGAGATTTAGAGGAACGTTGGGCAGATTGTTTACAGGCATTGTTCTGCTGGGGAGCAGTGCGGCGTTTGCTGCGAAACCTCAAGCTGATACTTTTACACTTGAAAACGGGATTCGGGTTATTCTGCTATATATATCCGATAGCAATAATGTCTCTGTCTTTACCTTCCTGCCGATGGGATTGGTTGACGATGCTCCGGGTCAGGCACAGTGGTCGCATTTAGTCGAACACCTGACGATAAGGAGTACGGTGCCATCCGGCTCGCTTGAAGCGAACGGTGAAACCCTGCCGGACCATATCAGACTTGATTTCTATGGCAGTGTTAATAACTGGCAGGAGGGTATTTCTCACCATGCCAAGTGGCTCAAAGGAGTGCCATTTACAAAAGAGAGCCTTCGAACAGAACAACGACAGGTAAATTCAGAGTGTGATTTTGTGGCCAAAAGATTAGCCACGCACAAGTTTGCGGTGGCCGCCTGGGCACAAGGTTATCGTCACGGCCAAGAGCACGCTGCTATTAAAGAGGATGTCAAAAGAGCGACGCTGGGCCAAATCCAGCAATACCGTGATAAGCATCTGTTTGTCCCGAATGAAACTGTCGTTTGTGTTGTCGGCGGTATCAACGCGAAAACTCTTAAGCCTGTCATAAGCAAGAAATTAGGGACAATCAAGTCAGAAGCAACAATGGCTGAGCAGGTCAGACTACATCCGGGCAGCCGCAAAATGACGTGGGACCTGAATGCACGTCACCTGGTGCTAACCTGGCCGATACCGGCCGTTAGCGATACGAGCTACCCGAGCATTATGGTGGTGGGCCCGTGGTTGACGATGAAGCTCTTTGCCGATTTTGAACTGAAGAAATTGTCCGGGATGGTCCTAGCCGGCGCTGATTTAGTTACGCCCGAAGGGAACTTCTTTTACGTTTCGGCCTCCATTAAGCCGGACGCGTCATTTGATGATGTCCGCAAAAGAATCGAATCCCAGCTTCGCATCCTCTGCACTGAGACTTCGGCATCTACAGAAGTATCTATGCTCGGTCCACAACTTTCATATCAATTAACCAACTTAACGGACCCAAAGCTGGTCAAGGCCCAGGCACCACCGAATCTGTCTTATGCCATGATTGAAGGCAACATCGGTCTGCAATGGGCCATGTATGATTTCCGCTACGGACGATTCCGGTCCGTATTAGCCCAGCGATTGATGAAAGTGTCCGGTGAGAAGGTCCGACAGGCCGCTATTAAGTATTTGATAACAGAAAAGTGCAGCGTCTGTTGTATCGAACCCAAGGCGGAAATTATGAAAAGTGATGCAGCATATCAATGAAAAAAGTAAAACAAGAGGCGCAATCAGGTGAATGGACAAACTGTTTAAATTTTGTCCACAATCCATTAGTTAGAACAGTCTGGAGCTGTCGAGGAGGAAGTTGATTGGGCCATCGTTTGTGCTGGCTACGTGCATATATTCGCCGAAGACGCCCTTTTCGACAGGGATGCCCTGCTCGTTGATGAGGTCGGCCACTTTTTCGTAGAGCTGCTGTGCTAACTGGGGCGGAGCAGCGGCATCGAAACCCGGGCGTCGGCCCTTTCGACAATCGCCGTGAAGAGTAAAATTGCTGACGAGCAGAACCGCACCGTCGACATCGAGTATGCTTCGATTCATCTTGCCGGCGTCATCGGGGAAGATACGCAGATTCACAAGTTTTTCGGCGACGAACCCAGCATCTTTGTCGGTGTCGTCTTTGCCGACGCTGAGATATACCAGAAGCCCTTTATCGATTCGGCCAACTGATTGGCCATCGACTTCAACCTGTGCCTGCAAAACGCGCTGACAAACAAACCGCATAACTATCCTCAAATGTAATTGAAGTGTTCTAAAACCATGGTGTTGAGGCCGCCCTTCGAATGTGCAACTCATCGACCACGGCGTTTCCCTTGTGGGTGAGAAGATACAAGACTAATTCAGCTATTTCTTCGGGCTGCATGAGATCCTGTTTCTTTATATCGGGTCGGACTTTTGTTACCAACTCGGTATCGACACCACCGGGACAGAGCAAATGTACACGAATATTTGAGCCTTTCAACTCCTCAGCCAGGGCCATTGTCATACCACGGAGTGCATGTTTGGAAGCGGTGTATGCGCTTTGAAGCGGATAAGCCTTTACTCCTACGACAGATGCGATGTTGATAATGTAGGCAGCATCTGCTTTTTTCAGCAGCGGCAGGGCCTCCCTGCATAGTATGAACGGAGCGCGTGCATTGATATTAAGGCAGCGGTCCAAATCCTCGGTTAACGTATCCTCCAGCTTTGCCGAGTG
>SMTZ1_10008479_pt1 | contig 12346 bp, 12 predicted proteins | sample DeeMarSWOR136_30_FD_25667 | JGI IMG/M metagenome (IMG submission 25667) | reverse complement strand
ATAGGAGTTAGAGAATGAAGGTTATTTTTCTCAAGGATGTACCTAAGGGGAAAAGGGGGGAAATAAAAGAGGTTGCTGATGGCTATGCCAGGAACTTCCTTTTTCCCAAAGGCGTGGCTTTACCGGCAACATCCTCGGCAATAAAGGCAGCTAAAGTCCTTTCTGATGAGAAGGCAGAGAGCCAGTCTCGCCAGCGTGAGGAATTGAACAGGATAGTTCAGGAGATGGAGGGAAAAGAGTTACATTTTAAGGCTAAAGCAGGAGCTAAAGGCCGCCTTCATGGTGCTATTACAACTGCTAGTATAGCTGGTGAACTTTCTAGTCTAGCTGGTTTCGAGATCGACAAGAAAAGAGTTGAGCTAGAGGAGTCTTTGCATCATCTCGGCAGCTATGACGTAGTTATTAACTTGGGCACAGGTACCGAGGCTAAATTTAAAGTTAAAGTGGTTATTGAGGAAGAGACGAGTCAAAATGATTAGCGAAAACTTGCCCCCACATGATGTTGAAGCTGAAAAAGCGGTGCTTGGTTCTCTGCTTATTGATAGTGAGGGCATATTCAAGATTGCTAATTTCCTTAGGCCGGATGACTTCTTTACGCCGGAAAATCAGTGGGTTTATGATGCCTGTTTCAGCCTTTACCAACGTAATGAGGGTATAAATCAGATAACCGTAGCTCACGAATTAGCCCAGAAAGGCAGACTGGAAGAGGCTGGTGGAGCTGCCTATTTAAGTCATTTGGTCTCCATGGTGCCAACGTCCCTTCACATTGAATATTACGGACAGATTGTGTCCAGATTGGCAGTGATGCGACGACTCATCAGCGCCGGTAGTCAAATTACTGCTCTTGGTTATGAAGCTGATTCTGAGGTTGATGTTGCTCTAAATAAGGCTGAAGACATTCTGTTTAAAACAAGGCAGCGGCAAAGCCGTCAGGATTTTGTGCCTATTCGCCAGGTTCTCAGTCAGTATTTTGAAGAGGCTGGACCAGCCCAGCCTAGGGAAGAGGCGGTTCCGCACGTACTTACCTACTTTGCTGCCATAGATGATATGTTAGGTGGGTTACAACGTTCTGACCTGATTGTTCTTGGTGCTAGACCAAGCGCAGGCAAGACTACTTTAGCTCTTAACATTGCTAGAAACACGGCAGTTAACCAGAAAGCCTGTGTGGCGATGTTTAGCTTGGAGATGTCTCGCCAGGCGGTCGTCCAGCGTCTTTTGGCTAATGAGGCCAACGTAGATTCTAGAAGCGTTCGGTTGGGGACATATACAGAAAAACAAGAGAGAAGAATTATGGAAGCTAGTGGTATCCTTTCAGAAGCACCTATATATGTTGATGATTCACCACAAATGCGGGTAGTGGAGATGCGAGGCAAGGCACAGCGACTTCATCGGGAGCGCACCGTTGACCTAGTTATTGTTGATTATCTCCAGCTGATACAGGGAGAGTCAAGAAGTGAAAGTCGAGTACAGGAGCTGAGTGAGATAACACGCTCGTTGAAGGCGCTCGCCCGTGAGATAGACGCACCGGTGCTAGCTATTTCGCAACTTAGCCGGGCCATAGAATTGCGACCGTCACATAAACCTCAGCTTTCCGACCTCAGGGATAGTGGCAGTATCGAGCAAGATGCTGATGTGGTTCTCTTTATCTCTCGTGATGCAATGCATTTTAGTAAAGATGAATGGGAAAAAACTCATGACATAGGGATAGAGCCCTATGAAGAAGATAAGGCCGATATCATTATAGCCAAACATCGTAATGGTCCTACAGGTGAGGTCAAATTACGTTTTGACTCCAAGACAGCCAGGTTCGAAGATGCACAACCAGAGCTGGAAGCAGCTTAAGGATCGTTGGTATGAAGAAGCATGACTAAGAAACCTTTTTCTGGTTTCCCAGTAGGGGCTGAGGTTACTCCAATACCTAATTTATTCTTCACAGTGGTAATGCCGAAGATTGATGGTGTTGCCGAGCTCAAACTCATATTGCATAGTTTTTGGTTGCTCAGCCGTCGTCGTGGTTATCCCCAGTTTGTAACCTATAACGAGCTCTTGTCTGACCCTGTCCTTATTAGTGGCGTACTTCGTCTGGCGCTGGAACAAGCTGTGGAGCATGGTATTATGCTCCACCTGAGGCTTGACAGAGATGGGAAGCAGGAAGATGCTTATTTCATTAATAGCGAAGCTGCGAAGGAGGCAATCAGTAAAATCCAGCAAGGCGATTTTCCCCACCTGGTTTTACCATCCAGGAAAGGTGAGGTAGCAGAAGCTGCGCCGCCGGACATTTTCAGCCTTTATGAACAAAATATAGGCATGCTTACGCCTATGATTGCCGAGGAACTTCAGGATGCTGAGAAACTTTATCGGGCGGATTGGATTGAGAGTGCTTTTAAGGAAGCAGTTTCTTTAAATAAGCGTAGCTGGAAATATATTGCTCGTATTTTGGAGCGATGGGCTGTCGAAGGTAAAGATGATGGAAAGCCTCGGAGAGATTTTAAAAAAGAGGACGACCGCGAGAAATACATCAGAGGCAAGTACGGACACATGGTCAAACGGTGAGTCGGTAGAAAAAAGCTCTCCTGACTCAGCTTGCCCAATATGTAAAGGTGCTGGTTTCGTACATCCTCTATCAGCTTCGGGACGTCCTGATTTCAGCCGAGTTGTGCCTTGCAAGTGCAGGCGTCAGCAGTTGAAAAAGGAGAAGCTGTCTCAACTTCAGCGCTACAGTAATCTTGGTGCCCTGTCTCGGCTAACCTTCGATAACCTCTCGTCGAATGGTAGACACGATGAAGCCGCATTACAGCAGAATTTCACGCGGGCATACGAAGCTGCCAAAGCCTTTGCCAGTGAGCCGAGTGGATGGTTGCTCCTGGTTGGCCCGAGCGGTTGTGGTAAAACACATCTAGCCTGTTCTATTGCCAATCACCGACTGAGCCTGGGGCAGCCTGCTTTTTACATAGGTGTCGCTGACCTGCTGGACCACCTTCGGAGTGCCTTCAGCCCCAGCAGTGATATTGCTCATGATGAATTGTTTGAGCGCGTGAAAAATTCACCGCTTTTGATCTTGGACGACTTAACTATGGCAGCTACCACCCCTTGGGCTAAGGGAAAACTGGAGCAGTTGCTTAATTATCGTTTCAATTCCCGTTTGCCTACAGTAATAACAACCGATGTGCCGATTGAAGACTTTGATGAAAGGTTACGTGGACATTTAGCTGACCCTGAGCTATGCAATATATGTGTGATTCAGGGAAAATCAGCACTGACTTTGGAGCAGCTTAGCAGCATAGAGTTAGAGTCATTGCGCAAAAAGAGCTTCAACAATTTCGATTATAAGTCGTTGAATCTGTCGCCTGAAGAGCGCCAGAGCTTGGAGCAAGCCCACCGAAATGCCGTCAACTTTGCTAAATCTCCGGAAGGCTGGTTAATTTTCATGGGTGTCAACGGTTGTGGCAAAACACACCTGGCAGCCGCTATCGCCAATCATCTGCGCCGGGAGGGTAAATCAGTCCTGTTCATTGTGGTTCCTGACCTCCTTGATTATTTGCGTTCTACTTTTAACCCCGAGAGCAGAGTTTCCTATGATAAATCCTTTGAGGAGATTAAGAAGGCTCCGGTGCTTATTCTTGATGATTTTGGTGAGCAAGCGGCCACGCCATGGGCTCAGGAGAAGCTGTATCAGCTAATAAACTATCGCTATAATGCCAGGTTAGCTACGGTGATTACAACCTGTCTTTCTTTGGATGAGATTGAGAGACGCATTAGCTCTCGTATGGTTGACCCCAGCCTCAGTCTCGTCTTAAATATTAATGCACCTGATTATCGAGGTGATATAAAAGCCCCGCTTGTTACTGAAGCCAAGCCTCAGCAACGCTACCCACGGCGAGGTCGTCTGCCTTAGATTGTTGTGGGTCAAAGATTTTCTTGCTAAAATAGCCAAAATCGGCTGGGAAAGAGACATGGTAAACTCACCAGTATTAGTACTTAATCAGAATTATGAACCGCTTAATATCTGCAGAGTACGCAGGGCTGTAATTTTGCTGTTTCGTGGCAAGGCAGAGGTTTTAGAGAACGGGCGTGGTAGCCTTCATTCTATTGATGATGCCTTCGACATCCCCTCTGTGATTCGCCTCGTTTATTTTATCAGGCGGCCATGGCAGCGGCGGAAGTTGACCAAGCTTGAAGTTTTCAATCGTGACAAGTATGTTTGTCAATATTGCGGTCGAGAAAGTAAGGATCTCACTCTAGACCATGTTATACCAAGGCGGCGTGGTGGGGAACATAGCTGGGAAAATGTGGTAAGTGCCTGCATACCTTGTAATCGTCGGAAGGCTGGGAGAACCCCAAATGAGGCTGGAATGCCGCTTCTTCATAAACCCAGACCACCACATAACGATGGCTTCTATGTGCCATTCCAACATCTACGTGTGCATGCTGAGTGGCAAAAATACATTCCTCAATAAAGCTAAGTTTTTGTCTGCTGCTCGTCTTCTGCTGGCTTCTCGAGCCAATCTATCTGGCTGAGCGGTAATTCTACGGTAACACCCGTTTCTAATTCTACTGTTACTGTCTCTTTAATTGGATTGTAGCTGACTACTTTAGCCTTTCCCAAGGCTGTGGACACTTCCTGATGCAATGGTGGCATTTTTTCTTTCATAGCTCGGTATTGCTCATATTCGTAGTCCAAACAGCATAGAAGTCGGCCGCAGACACCAGATGTTTTCATCGGGTTGAGTGCGATATCTTGCTCCTTAGCCATCTTGATGGAAACTGGCTCAAACTCGCTGAGGAAGGTGGTACAGCATAAGGGGAAACCACATTTGCCTAAGCCACCAATTAACTTTGCCTCGTCTCGAGCTCCAACTTGTCGTAATTCAACGCGGGTCTTCAGGTTGCGGCTTAGCTCTCGAGCAAGCTCACGAAAATCAACTCTTTTTTCGGCACTAAAGAAGATGGTGAGATGACTCCTATCTAAATTATACTGGGCTGAGATCGGTTTCATTGATAATTTGAGTTTTTCTACAAGCTCTCGGCATTTGGCTATGGCATTCACTGCCCTTTTTTGTTGCTGCTGAGCTTTTTCTATGTCTTCAGCCTGTGCCTTGCGGATCACTGGTTTCAGAGGATCAGTTATTTCACTGAAAATGACTTGTTTTGGTGAGATAACCACTTTGCCCAATTCGTGGCCACGGCTGGTTTCAACCACCACGTCATCATTTACTTCCAGAGGTATATCCGCAGCGTCAAAATAATAGACCTTACCGGCTTGGTGAAAACGAACTCCAGCTATTTCTGGCATTATTGGCTCACGGGCGTGGGTAGTGTTGTATTACCCAGTGCCCCCTCCTTCTTAGGCATGTTAAGCATTAATATCTCGAATATCAAGCGAAGGTTGGCATTTACGGCAATTTGGTTTAAAGATTGTAGCAAGCTATCGATAAAATTCCTGATCTCCAATAAACTTAGTGCCTGTGCCCACTTCTCAAGCTTTGAGATGTAGTCAATATTGGTGGTGTGTTTACAGTCGCATTTGGTCAACATCACATCTCTCCACCAGGCAAGCCAGAGTTTTATTGTATCTTCGGCTGATTTGCGCTCATTACCGAGCTTAGCAGCGTAGCTGAAGCGCTCTTCCCAGCCAGCTGTTAGGATAGAAAACATTTCAGATAAGCTTTGGTTCCGCTGTGCGAGATAACTATTGTCTGTTGAGCCTCTTATTGCCCAGCCGAGGCAACCTTGGGACAGTCGGGCTAAGAGTTTTGCCCTCTCACTATCGATGTCATGGGACTCGATAAGCACCCTTTCTATTTCTTCGCTTGAAATTGGATTCAATTCTATTCGCTGGCAGCGTGAGACTACAGTGGGCAGGAGCTGTGGCTCTTCGGCAGTCAGAAGAAGTATCATTGTGTGAGGTGGTGGCTCTTCTATAGTCTTGAGCAAGCAGTTGGCCGCTTCGGTAGATAGATATTCAGCGCCATCGATGATGAAGACCTTGCACTTCCCCTCATACGGTGGCAAGCTGGCACTGTGTTGAAGTCCTCTAATATCATCAATGCTGATCTCAACCCTTGATTTTGTTTCTCCTGAGCCTTTGCCTGAGTTCAAACTTATGATTGTAATATCGGCATGCTTTCTCTCTGCAATCCTGCGGCAGGACTGGCACTCACCACAAGGTGGCTCATTCCCTTGGCAGTTCACCGCTTTGGCTAAATCGAATGCTAAGGTCGTCTTGCCTATGTGTGGTGCTCCGACAACAAGATAAGCATGGGCCAATTCACCAGTTTTAAGGCTATGTTCAAGTAAGGCTAAGGCTTTGGGTTGACCAATTGTTTGCCACATATCTCTTCTAAATTAAGTCTAGTCTCGTTAGGTCCTTATAGTTTTCGCGCTTCCTGATGAGACGAGCTTTACCGTCTTTGACCATTACAATGGCTGGCCTGGGCATCATATTATAGTTGCTTGACATGGGGATAGAATAAGCGCCGCTGATTGGTATAGCGACAACATCTCCTGTTGATACGGAAGCCATGCTCACATCTCTGGCCAGAATGTCACCTGACTCACAATATTTGCCGGCAATAGTAACATTGGTTGGTTTGTCATCGCTAACCTTATTTGCTGCTAAAACTTCATATCGCGCTTCGTAAAGAGCCGGGCGGATGTTATCTCCCATGCCGCCGTCTACGCATATATATTTCCGAACTCCGGGGATTTCTTTTATTGAACCAATGGTGTATAAAGCCACGCCTGCCTGTGCCACAATGGCTCTCCCGGGTTCGATAATTAACTTTGGGGGTGTCAAACCGAGTTCATCAACTAGACTTGTAACCTTGGTAGTTATAGCTTCAGCATACTCAGCTATGCCTGGTGTCTTAGAGTCAACTGTGTATTTGACAGCAAAACCACCACCGGGGCTGAGTTCAGCGGGGTGAAAGTCAAACTTGGTTTTCATTTCCTTGGCAAAGTTAAGGACAAGGCTTATGGCTATCTGATAAGGGGAAGTATCTGGTATCGGCGAGCCGAGGTGAAAGTGTAAACCCACGAGATCAAGGTTGGGGGTTGCCATAGCTTTGGCTACTGCTGTCTCAGCCTGACCAGTAGCTAACGGAAAGCCAAATTTGCTGTCCAGTATGCCGGTCGTAGTATATCGGTGAGTATGTGGGTCGACTCCCGGATTAAGGCGGAGTAGAATGGCCTGTTTAGCTCCTGCTTTATGGGCCAACGAGTTAAGTAGTGCTAGCTCATCGAAATTGTCGACTACAATTCGCCCGATTCCCCAATCTAGAGCTAGTTTTAGCTCATCAGCGGTCTTATTATTGCCATGGAAATATACATTTTCACAGGGGAAATCTACTGATTGCGCCACGCTCAATTCTCCACCCGAAACGACATCTAATCCCAGGCCTTCTTCTTTGAAAATGATAGCTAGAGCCCGGTTCAGGAAAGCCTTAGATGCATATATAATCAGTGTGCTCGAATAGCGCTGGGTGAACTCGGTCTTGAATTCCTGACACCTGGAGCGAATAGTGACCTCGTCGAAGACATAGAGGGGAGTGCCGAATTTCTTGGCTAGCTCAACGCAGTCGCAGCCACCGATGTGAAGATGACCGAGACTGTTAATATCCTTTGTTAATGGAAACAGGGAAAGCTTCCGTGAGTCATTTTGTCGCATTTAAATAATATTATGGTTATCAGCATTTATATTTATAACCATTATACTATCATCATAGTTGGGCTGTCATCCTGAGTCACCAAAGAACGACGAGACCAATCTTCGTTTTGTGCTATCGATATTGTGAATTACAGTCCCTTTTCGCATATTATGTAGACTAATGCTCGGTTTTCACGACTGTCCCTGTATACTTGGTTTTCATGAACGTCTCATGATGCTGGCTCTGTGGTATCGGTGTAAGCCTGTACATTGGCTACCCGGTCAAGGTAGCATTGCCAGCGGGCGTTTACCCAGTCCTGTAATTGGACAATCTGCTCTTCGGTAATGTCTTTGAACCTTCCCTGTTCAGCCAGGTATTCTCTCACAGGCTTAAGGTTACCCTTTCGGGCGAGGGACTCGCTGGCGGAGGTGAGGCGAAAGACACCATTTTCAATCTCGTAGAGCACAACCAGTCCGGTCTCTACTGCCAGCTGGCCGATTTTGATGGTGTCGCTGTAGGCGAACTGCCAGCCGGGAGCGCAGGGCGCAAACACATGAATGAACCTGGTGCCCTTTATCCCCTTTGCTTTTCTGACCTTTTCATATAGGTCTAGGGGATAAGAAGCATTGGCAGTGGCGATATATGGCAAGCAATGAGCTTCCATTATGGCAGCTATGTCCTTTGGGTTCTGGCGTTTGCCTAGGACAGGCGTTGTGCCTGTAATAGCACCTATAGGTGTTGAACCTGAGCGTTGATTGCCGGTGTTCATATAACCTTCGTTGTCATAGCAGATGTAGATGAAATCCTCTTGCCTTTCCGCAGCCCCGCTCAGCGACTGGATTCCTATGTCATGAGTGCCACCATCGCCGGCCATTGCCAGTACGGTAATTCCCTTTTTGCCTGTAGCTCTGAGTCCGGCAACCAGTCCAGTTGCCGACGCTCCGGTGGAAGCAAACGGCGTATTCACACAAGGCACATTGACCGATGTTATGGGGTACATGCCATGCAATACGGTGAGACAGCTGGCTGGCACTGTGACTACTATTTGTCCATCTAATGCCTTTAGAATGTGACGATAGGCAAGGGTTAAGGCACAGCCCGGACATGTCCTGTTGCCGGGTAATGCATATTCTATTTCAGTTAGGTTGACGGCATTGGCTTTCAAAGTTAAATACCTCTCAAATGTAACATATCCATTCAGGGTGTTCGATGTTTAAAGCGCCTGTTTTCAGTGAAGGCAGCGATTTTCTTACTGCGTCTGCTAATTCTCTGGCTTTGATATCACGACCACCAAGTCCGACGATAAAGTTTCTTACAGCTGCTTTTATCTGGCTCCCATAAAGGGCTGACTTGATTTCTGAGCAGGTAGCCCCCTCAGAGCCGTAGCTGATATTCTTGTCAAAAATCGCAATCAGGCGAGCTTTTTCGAGTGCTTTTACCAAAGCAGCTTTAGGAAATGGTCTGAATACTCTCAAGCCCAGAACACCGACCTTGAGTCTATCCTCTCGAAGCATTTCCATAGTCACCTTTGCTTCCATAGCTAGGCTGCCCATGGCGACAATGACTATATCAGCATCTTCCATGTTATCTTTCCAGAACATGTTGGCGTAGTTCCTGCCAAATGATCTGCCGAATTCCTGTCCTACCTTGATTATTGTTTCTGCGGAGTTTTGTAGGGCTTCCTGGAGGATATATCTCAACTCCATATATCCGTGGCAGAGAACACCATCAGCGTTAGCTCTGGGGTCAGCGAGGGTTACAAGGTTGTAATTCTTGGGACTGGCTGGGTCAAGTATGGTATGTGGTTTATATTGAGGTAAAAATCTATCTACATCTTCTTGTGATGGCACCTCAACCGGCATCTCAGTATGGGATAGAACATAACCGTCGAAGCAGACCATGACAGGCAAGTACATTGTTTCCGCAATTTTGTAAGCCTGGATGATGGAATCCAGAATTTCTTGGTTGTTTCGGGCATATATTTGTATCCAGCCGGTGTCACGTTGGGATATAGAGTCCTGCTGGTCGTTGAGTACATTCCAGGGCGCTCCTATGGCGCGGTTGACGCAGGCGAGAACGACAGGTAGACGTGCTCCGGCTGCCCAGTGCAGCATCTCATGCATGTAGGCTAAGCCATGGGCACTTGTGGCAGTGAAGGTTCTGGCTCCTACCATGGAGGCTGAAGTACATACAGCCATGGCGCTGTGTTCACTCTCGACGGCGACGTATTCAGCCTTGAGGTCGTCTCGCTCCACAAATTCAGACAATGCTTCGGTGACCGGTGTTTGTGGTGTGATTGGGTAGGCAGCAATGACCTGGACACGGCTGAGCTTGGCCCCCTCGGCTGCAGCTTGATTACCGTCCAGCAATCGGATATTGGCTTTACTAGTTTTCATCGTTAAAAAAGAGGTACTGCCTCTTCTTGTTTGGGCAGAGGTCATTTCTTTGTTATGCCATGGTTATAGCTTTTGCCGGGCATACTTGCATGCATATTCCGCATCCTTTGCAGTATTCAAGGTTTATCTGGATAGGTATGGTTTTCTTTATGGTAGCATCTGGACAATAGAGCCAGCACAGAAAGCATGATTGCTTCTTTTGCTTGGCTGGGATGCACTTGTCATGGTCTATCACCGGCGTGAGGCTGCGCCACTCGCCGGTCTTGCCAGCTTCGCCAATAGCTGGCGATGATTCATCACAGATGTGCTTGCAATCCCTGGTTTTCATAGTCTTGTATTAGTTTATTCTTTCTAGTTTGGTTATCTCGCATGTCTTTTCAATGGCTGTGAGATTAATGTCAATGGCGTTGTTGGTAAACCTTTCCCTGATTACTTTTTTAATGCTGGGTATATCCACTATTTGTGTAGCACGGGTAAAAGCGCCTAACATAGCGGTGTTCACCATTGGAAATCCGCCAACCATAAGCTCCAGTTCCCGGCAGATTTTAGTGGCGTCGGCGGTGGCGATATTAAAGTCACCCTCGATTTTAAGTTCCTTGGGGTGTTGCCACGAATTCACTACCAGCCATCCCCCGCTGGTTAAGCCGCTGATTACCTCCTTATATTTCAGTAGGGTGTAGTCTAGAACTACTACCACATTTGGTTTTTCTACCTGAGATACGACCATTACTGGTTCTGTGGAGATTCTGGTTAGGGCGCTTACTGGAACGCCTCTTCTTTCGGCGCCGAATGAGGGTGCCGCGGTTACCCCTTGGTATCCTTTAAGATAGGCTGCCTGTGCCAATATCTTAGCGGCTGTTACAGCTCCTTGTCCGCCCCGCCCATGCCATCTAATCTCATATAGCTTTGTGTTCACAGATAATTTCTTTGGCCTTCCTTACGTGCATTCGATTTTTCGAGGTGAACAAGCATGTATGGTAGCTTTCATTACGTATATGTGTCAAACATATTTCTACATTAATCGTTAAAAATCTAACTCGTCTTCCTTAGCGGTGAATTTGGCTGCCTCTTCTTTGCTGGGGCATATTTCCAGGAAATCACAGTTCCAGCAGTAAATGTTTGGAGTTGCCGGGTATTCTTTTTCTATGCATATCTTATCAACCATGTCGATTACATAGGAAGTGGCTTGTGCTAAATCTGCAGCGGTCAGCTCAATAGTTTGTAATGTGCCGGCTTCCATGTAAAGATAAGAAGCCTTTTTGGGCGGCAAGTCTTGTTTCTTGGAAAGAATAAGAGCGTAGATGTGGAGTTGAAGCTGGTTTATTTCGGCCGGCATCTTGCCGGTCTTATAATCGATGATGTGCAGACTGTCGTCGGCTTCTTTATCAACGCGGTCTATTTTGCCTTTCAAAATTATGTTACTGGTAACCTCAACACTGTGGTAGTCTTCTACCATAAATGGCGTAACTGAGAGGTCCTGATTTTTAGCAAACCAACGTAGCTGGTTGAGAGCCTTTTGACCCCATCTTTTTTCATCTTCCCTGTCATTAAATCCTTTGCGATAGCGCCGCCATTTTTCTCGCAGTAAATCCTCAAGCCTTGTCAGATTCCGCTCACTGACCGGGACTACAGAGAGGAAATCTTTGAGCGTGGCATGTACATGGTCGCCCATGGTGAAGTAGGGCCGTGATTTTCTATAAATGCCACCAAGATGGTCGATATACTGAAACTTGTACTGTCTCGGGCACAGCTGGAACATGTTCAGGCTGAATGGAGAAGCTTCAAACATCCCTAAATTATCACTGAGGTTGGCTTTGTGGTTTGCAACACTGCTTCTATTGTATCACAATTGACTGTAGAGACAGTCCTGAGTAGAATGCTATAGATGGCTGATGTTTGAAGCGCTGACTCAAAAACTAAGCAAGATATTCAGTGGCCTCGGCAGTAGGGGGAGGCTTAGTGAAAAGGATATCGACGAAGCTTTGCGGCAGATACGCTTAGCTCTTCTGGAAGCCGATGTTAATTTTAAAGTGGTGAAAAGTTTTCTTGCTGATGTGAGAGAGCGGGCTTTGACCGCCCAGGTATTAGAGAGTCTCACTCCAGCTCAGCAAATCATAAAAATTGTCAACGAAGAACTCATAAATATCTTAGGTAAGGAGCGTAATCATCTTGTGGCAGCTAGTAAGCCACCTTCTATTGCCATGCTTGTAGGTTTGCAGGGTTCAGGGAAGACTACCACAGCAGCTAAGCTGGCCCTGCATCTTAAGAGTACTGGACAGCATCCTTTGTTAGTGGCTGCTGATA
>SMTZ1_10005880_pt1 | contig 12347 bp, 11 predicted proteins | sample DeeMarSWOR136_30_FD_25667 | JGI IMG/M metagenome (IMG submission 25667) | reverse complement strand
GCTTTCCTCTCTTTTCAAAATCGTATCGTTTCACCAAGAGGGCGTAGGGGTAGAAAAGTCCGTTAGGCAACATCAGAGCATCCTCATGCATGGGGACTTCAGTGGTGGAGGTATCCCCGTCTTCGGCGATATGGTTTATGGCTTTACTCTCTAAAAATTGTGTGCTCACTTGATATGCCTCTTGATGAACCTTTCCATTCATATTAAGACTTTCTGGAGAAAAAAGAGTATCTAAGATCAAGTCCATGTTGACTATAAAATCCATTTCCATCACCCTGAGTTGAGCTTGATCTTTGAGTCTGATTTTTCCATCAGAGATTGAAACGGAGTAGTTCTCAAACCCCGCTTCTCTTTCGCTATAATAAATGATAAATTTCCCAGACTCGTCAGTAATCTGGGAGAAAAGAGAAATCGAGGATCCCAACAAACAGACAGATAGAATCATCAATATTAAGAAACATTTTTTCACTTTACACCTCCTGTGCATATTTTCCACAAAAGACTCCAGCCTTGACTGGTTTCTCTGAATGACTCAAAAGATTTCAAATGCATATGCATCCATACAAATCTGTCTCAGGATCCCAAAATTACCAAAAGCAATTTATACATCGAGTAAACTAATAATACAATATCAATTAAATACCAAATCATTTTTTCTTCAAATTAGAGATTATATTAAATTTTTTCAACGGGTTTTGAAGAATCATTTTTGCTTATTCAACTACCACCGCAGTTCCATAAGCCAGAATTTCTGCAGCTCCCGACATGATGAAGGAGGTGGAAAACCGTACCGAGACCAGCGCATTTGCCCCGAGCTTATCGGCTTCCTGGATCATTCGGTCTATCGCCTGTTCCCGCGATTCGGCCATCATCTTGGTATAGTCCGTTACTTCGCCCCCAACCATGTGACGCAACAAAGCCATAATATCCCGACCGATATGCCTTGCCCTTATGGTATTTCCCTTTACCACTCCCAAGGTCTTGACTATTTTTTTCCCCGGAATTTCATGTGAGGTTGCCATTATCATCTTTCGACCTCCCTATATCTTTCAGTTCTAAATAGAAACAATCTTTCCCGAATTATCGAAACCAAAAGAATTATGATCCCTAATGAAAAAGCTCCTACTCCCATTTTGACAATCAACGAGACGCTGGGATCCGTGAAAAACTCCTTGAAAAATTGGAAGACTCCAAAAGCCAGAAGTATTATAGCTCCGATGGAGAGGAATATCCAGCCAGCACTCCTTTCCACCCGTCTATATATCCCTTTCCAATAGCCAGCCCATAATTCGTCAGATAAATCTGTGAATTTCATTTTCTCCGTCACCTCCTTCAGCTTCAAAAAAGACCGATATTCCTTTATGCACTTTTCACAACCGGACAGATGTTTTTCTATCTCCGATTTTTTCTGGGAATCGATTTCGCCATCTATATATGCCATCAAATAAGTTTTGACATCCTGACAATCCATACCAACCTCAATCTAAAATATCCTTCAAATTCTCTTTTAGTTTTTTCCGCGCATAATAAAGCCGGGACATCACACTTCCCAAAGGTATATTGAGCGTCTCGGAGATCTTTCGATATGAAAACTCGTGAAAATGCTTCAAAAGAATTATTTCCTTAAATTCATAAGGAAGCTTTGAGATCTCCTCCCACAGCCTCAAATTAATCTCGTTCTTCTCGAGTATGACATCCGGGCTGTAAACATCTTGGGCAAGGTCAATGTTTTCCAAATGACTTTTTTGGACTCCCCTCCTTTTCAGGTGATTTTTGCACAGGTTGCTCAAAATGGTATAAAACCAGGTGAAAAATTTGTGCTCCGGGTTATACCTTTTTATGGACCGGAAGACCCGGACAAAAGCCTCCTGAGAGAGGTCATAAGCATCCTCCCGGTTGCCCACCAAGCCCAAGGCAACAAAGAAGGCGGGCTTCTTATATTTTTCCACCAGGGTTTTGAAAGCCTTCATCTTACCCCTTTGGCACTGGAAAATTAACTCTTTGTCCTCATCCATCATTTTTTGACCTTCTGGCATAATATACAACCAAGCCCTGAATCTATTCAAAAAAATCTTCACATATAATATAAGATTATCGCAAAAGAGTTGAATTGGGGGAATCTCTTTGAGGTATTAAACATCAGCTACCATTAACTTTTCGGCAGACAATAGACTTTTTTTAATCCACCTATAGGTGGGCACTTCAGTTTGCCCCTTTCACTACTTTTTCGGAGATTTCATCCCCATTTTTTCATTAAAGTAGATTAACTTAGGCTTCACGCTTGATAACATGAAAAATCAGTTGCTTTTTCAAACAGATGGCAATATTTTATAAAATTGCAATTATGGGAAGTGTGGAAGAAAACATAAAGAGTATCTGGTCTCGTATAGAGAAAGCTGCAGAAAAGAGAGGGAGGAACAAGGAGGATATAAAGCTGGTAACGGTGACTAAGACGGTGGAGGTGGAGAGGATAAAAGAGGCGATCAACTGCGGTATAGAAATAATTGGCGAAAACAGGGTGCAGGAGGCGGAATCAAAGTTCGACAAGATCACGGAAAAAGTAGAAAAACACTTGGTGGGGCATCTTCAGACCAATAAGGCGAAAAAGGCAGTGGAACTCTTTGATTTCATACAATCCGTCGATAGTCAGCGCATAGCACAGGAGATTTCCAGAAGGGCTTCTCAGATGGGCAAAGTTATGGATGTATTGGTGGAAATAAACACCTCCGGAGAAGAGACCAAATTTGGGATTAATCCTGAGGAGGCGTTATCCTTTATTAAATCGATCTCAGATTTACCAGGGATCAAAGTCAGAGGCGTGATGACCATTGGACTTTTTTCGGACAACCCCGAAGAGACGCGTCCGTGTTTTAAAAAGTTGAAAGCCATCTTCGATCAATTAAAATCGGAGAACATACCCCATGTTGAGATGAAATATCTTTCCATGGGGATGACCAGCGATTTTGAGGTAGCCATCCAGGAAGGGTCCAATATGGTCAGGATCGGGACAGGAATCTTTGGTCCCAGGGGTTTATGAATAAATATTAGCTCGGCTTTATAATACAATCGTCTTTCTGGACGATAAACTTTTGAGTTTCGTGCCGATAATAGATTGAAAATCCGATCACCTACGAGATTGTTCTATTTAAAGACGTTTGAGGTTTCTTATAAGAATACTTGAACCAATTGGATGTCGAGCTAAAAATTTTGAAATCAATGGAAAAGAAAGAGAAATCGTATAAAAGAGAGCCTCAAACCGTCGGCGAGCTTGATCAAAAAGAAGGTTCTTAAGCAAGAAAGAGAAATTCCGAAGGAATCTATGAAAGATGAGGATTTTGGAATGGAACATAATCCAGAATTGATAAACCTTAAAGATGCAATAAATCAGGCGGTCGAGTTAATCAGAGGAAAGACCAAATTTGTTCCTCAGATTGGGGTAATTCTGGGAACCGGATTGGGTACTTTAGCCGAAGGGATCAACTCGGAGACAAAAATATCGTATAAGGAGATACCTCATTTCCCGGTTTCGACCGTGGAAAGCCATGCTGGGTGGCTGATCTTTGGGGAACTTTCCGGGAAAAAAGTGGTTGCCATGCAGGGAAGGTTCCATTACTATGAAGGATACGACATGAAGCAAATCACCTTCCCGGTAAGGGTGATGAAGGCTCTGGGAGCGAAAATCCTGGTTGTCTCCAATGCCTGTGGAGGATTGAACCCATTGTTTAAAGCTGGAGACATAATGGTCATCACCGATCATATTAATTTGTTAGGTTCAAATCCTTTGTTCGGTCCCAACGACGACAGTTTAGGTCCCAGGTTTCCGGATATGTATGCTTGCTATGATCCTGAGCTGATATCCTTAGCTGAGAAGGCAGCCTTAGATTTGGGCATCAAGCTGCAAAAAGGGGTATACGTAGCTGTGGCTGGTCCAAATTTAGAGACAGCTGCAGAGTATAGATTCTTGCGGAATATTGGAGCAGATGTGGTGGGTATGTCCACCGTTCCGGAGGTTATCGTGGCCAGGCATCAGGATATGGAAGTTTTAGGATTTTCCTTGATAACGGACATGGGCTTGCCGGATGCGTTAAAGCCGACTAATTTAATGGAGATATTAAAAACGGCAGCGAAAGCCGAACCACTTCTGAAGAAGATCATGACCCGTGTGGTAGAAGAAATGAAAGTCTAAGTCCACTTTTCAACGCGTAGCCGAGCCTTCACGGCTCGGCACCGAGGGATAAACCCTCGGCTTTTGAAGAAAATAATGACCCGTGCGGTTGAAGAAATGAAAGTCTAAGTCGACTTTTCAACGCGTAGCCGAGCCTTCACGGCTCGGCACCGAGGGATAAACCCTCGGCTACGCGAGAAAATCAATCTGGTTAAGCAATCATGCCTCGTCTAAAAAATTTTGATTATTCAAACAAGGCGGTGTATGTCACTACAGACACCTATAAGCAAAGGTCGATTTTTATCTCAGATGATGAAGTAAACAAGATTTATGAAGCTTTGGACGATGTTTATCCTAAATATGATTTCAAAATCAACGGATTCGTGATAATGCCTACCCACAGTCATTTTGTAATCGTCTCGCAGAACAATGATTTGTCAGATATAATGCACGACATTAAAGGGATTGCTGCTTTTAAAATGTTGGATTGCGATTTAATAGAAGGGTAGCTTTGGCAAAGAGGCTTCTATGACCATGTGATTCGGAATAGGAACGATTTGTTAGAAAAATTGAATTATATTCATCAGAATCCGATTAGAGCAGGTTTGGTTAAAAACATCTTGGATTACAAGCATTCAAGTTTTAAGTTCTATTATGATAACGAGTGTGAAATCCCAGCATGGTTTGCCAAGATAGAAATGTAACTGGATCGCGTAGTCGAGGCTTCACGCCTTGGCTGGCCCATCTGGGCCTACGCGGTACTTGTTGCGAACGATTATTCAACGAAAGGTGTAATTCTGCTGATGTTTAAAGAGATCAAAGAAGATTTCAATTATCCGGAAATGGAGAAAAGGATACTCTCCTTCTGGGAGAAAGAAGATATCTTTCACAAGAGCATCCGGATAAGAAAGGATGCCCCCAATTTCATCTTTTTCGAAGGACCTCCTACTGCTAACGGCAGACCCGGTATCCATCATGTGATCTCTCGAACCATTAAGGATCTCGTATGTCGATATAAGACCATGCAGGGATTCAAGGTGGAAAGAAAGGCGGGCTGGGATACTCATGGGCTGCCGGTGGAAATCGAGGTAGAGAAGGAATTAGAATTAGATAGTAAAGCCAAGATCGAGGAACTGGGGATTGATAAGTTTTGCGATCAGTGTCATGAAAGCGTTTTCAGATACAAAAAGGAATGGGACGATTTGACTACGAGAATTGGTTACTGGCTGGATCTGGATAAAGCATACATAACCTGTTCCAATGAATATATCGAATCGGTCTGGTGGATTTTGTCTCAATTCTGGGAGAAGGGTTTGATCTACCAAGGTCACAGAATTGTTCCTTATTGCCCCAGATGTGGAACCCCACTCTCCAGCCACGAAGTGGCACAAGGGTATGAAGAGGTGTCCGATCCTTCAGTCTATGTGAAAATGAAATTGTGTGACCAGCCCAACACCTATTTCCTGGTCTGGACTACCACTCCCTGGACTTTGATTTCCAATGTAGCTTTGGCAGTAGGCCCGGACATAGATTATGTTAAGGTAGAACATAAAGGTCAGGATTTGATCTTAGCCGAAGCTCTCTTAGATCAAGCTTTGGATGGAGGATATAAGATAAAAGAACGATTCAAAGGGAAAGAATTGGAGAAGCTTAAATATGAGCCTCTTTATAGTTTTGTTAAAACCGAGAAATCAAAGGCATTCTATGTGATCTTGGCAGATTTTGTCAGCGTGGAAGAGGGAACCGGCATGGTCCATATTGCTCCCGCTTTTGGAGCAGACGACTATGAAGTGGGGCGGAAATATGATCTCCCGGTAGTTCAGCCGGTGGACACTAAGGGTGAGTTTACTGACGAGGTTACTCCATGGAAAGGACTATTCGTAAAGGATGCAGACGAAAGCATAATGGAGGATTTAAAGAAAAGGAAACTTTTGTATAGGAAAGGAGAGTATCGGCACACTTATCCCTTCTGTTGGCGGTGCGAGTCTCCATTGATCTATTATGCGCGGAAATCTTGGTATATAAAGACCACAGCCTATAAGGATAAGCTTTTAGGGAATAATAAAAAAATTAACTGGTATCCGCCCGAGATCGGCTCGCGACGTTTTGGAGAATGGTTAGAGAATAATGTGGATTGGGCGCTCTCCAGGGAAAGATTTTGGGGGACACCCTTGAATATCTGGGTTTGTGACAAATGTGGAGAGAAAAAATCCGTCTCCAGCATCGAGGAATTGTTACGTTTGGCAACTCCAGACGAGTTTCTCTCTTCATTTAAGAAATGTATAAATCTACACAAACCGGTGATCGATACCATCACCCTGAAATGTTCTGCGTGTGAAGGAATCATGCGCCGCACGCCGGAGGTGATCGATTGCTGGTTCGATTCTGGATCTATGCCTTATGCTCAGTGGCATTATCCTTTTGAACATAAGGAAGATTTCAAGGAGAAGTTTCCGGCAGAGTTCATCTCCGAGGCAATAGATCAGACCCGCGGATGGTTCTATAGCCTTTTAGCCATATCCTCTTTCATTTCCGGTGAGCCGGCTTACAAAAACGTGATCGTGATCGAACTCATTCAGGATAAAGATGGCTTTAAGATGAGCAAATCCAAGGGAAATGTGGTGGATCCGTGGGAGGTGCTGGACGTCCAGGGAGCGGATGCATTAAGGTGGTATCTGCTTTCTGTTAGCCATCCCTGGCTTCCCACTCGCATAATAAAAGACGCCATAACCGAGGTGGAAAAGAAATTCTTAAGCACCTTAAGGAATACATATTCCTTTTTCGCATTGTACGCCAACATTGACAAATTCAATCCAGGGGAGCATAAAGTCGACCTGAAAGATAGACCAGATCTGGATAGATGGACCATTTCGAAACTGAACTCTCTGGTCAGGAAGGTTACTTCTGGTCTGGACAACTACGATCTGACCCGGTCGGCAAGGCAGATTCAGGAATTTGTGATCGAGGACTTAAGCAACTGGTATGTGAGAAGGAGCAGGCGGCGATTCTGGCAATCTGCTCAAAGTCAGGATAAGATTTCGGCATATCTGACTTTGTGGGAAAGTTTGGTTACAGTCTGCAAACTGATCGCCCCGTATACGCCTTTCATTGCGGAGGAGTTATTTCAGGAGCTCTCAGCCAAGGTCGATTCCGGTTCTCCGGAAAGCGTTCATTTGACTTCTTTCCCTAAAGCTGAGGAAAGATACATCGATAATGGATTAGAGGAAAGAATGGAGGTCTTGCGAAAGATCGCCTCCCTGAGCAGAGCTGCCAGAAATAGGGTGGGCATCAAGATCAGACAGCCCTTAGCAGAGATATTGGCGAAGGTTCCCAAAGGAATGGACAAAAAGGAATTAAAGTCCTTGTCCAACTTGGTCGTCGATGAGGTCAACGTGAAAAAGATTTCCTTCGTGGAGGATGATATTTCCGTGACCGAACTTGTCGCCAAGCCTAATTTCGGTCGCCTGGGACCTAAATTCGGAAAGAAAGCGAGCTTAATAGCTGAGAAGATAAGATCTCTGGGTGAAGAAAGGCTGAAAAGGTTTAAAGAAGAAAAGATGCTTAAATTGGAACTGAATGGAGAAATCGTAGAGTTGGGAGCAGAGGATTTGGAGATAGGTGAGAAGGAAAAAGAGGGTGTTGTTGTAGAATCTGAAAACGAATATAAGGTGGCACTTTTCACCACACTGACAGAGGAGCTAAAGGATGAAGGCTTTGCTCGAGAGTTAGTGAACAAGATTCAAAATATGCGGAGGAGTGCCGGTTTCGAGGTGATGGATCGTATAAAGGTGGACATAAAGACAACTCCCAGGCTCAATCGAGCCATAGAAGCCTTTGATGAATATATTAAGGCTGAGACCTTAGCTAAAGAGATCACCAAGTCCGGCAAAAAAGGGGAGTTGTCTAAAGAATGGGATATAAATGGAGAGAAGGCCCAGATCTCTGTGGCCAGAATTAAAAGATAGTGGAGGAAGGAGATGAAGAAGAAGGATTTTGAAAAGTATGAAGCCTTGCTTTTAGAGAAGAGAAAAGGGTTGATTGAGGAAATGGGGCTTTTGAGAAAAACTAGCTTGGATAGCACCTCTAAGGATGCCTCAGGAGAGCTGTCCTCTTACTCCACACACATGGCGGATCAGGGTACGGATGCTGACGAAAGAGAAAAGGCTTTCATGTTCCACTCCAAAAGCGGCAGACTGCTTTATCATATCGATGAAGCTTTACGCCGAATCAAAGACAAGACTTACGGTAAATGCGTGGAGTGTGGACAACAGATAAGCGCCGCCCGGTTAGAGGCAGTGCCCCATGCCAGACTCTGTATAGCCTGCAAGGAGAAAGAGGAAAAGAAAAAGGCTTTAGGGAGATAGATGAAGGAATTTGGATGAGTTGATCAAAAAGTCAAGACTTTTGATAATCAGTTTACTGATTATCATATTGGATCAATTGTCCAAAACGGTAGTGGTTCACTATCTTCAGATGGGCGAGTCCACCACGGTTCTGGGCAATTTTTTTAGACTTACCTACGTTTTGAATCCGGGTGGAGTATTTGGCAGTAAGTTGGGGAGCCAAAATTTTTATACCCTAGTATCAGTTTTGGCGCTTGTGGTAACTTCCTGGTTCTTCTTCAAAACCAGAGGTAAAGAGACATGGTTAAGGATAGGATTGTGTGTGGTTTTGGGGGGAGCGGTCGGAAATTTGATCGATCGTTTACGCTTCGGAGAGGTGGTCGATTTCTTGGATTTTGATTTTTTCAACATTAACCTTCCTCCTGTGAAAGTATTATTTTTCAACTTCCCTGGTTTTTATCTCGATCGTTGGCCCGTATTCAATTTGGCAGACAGTTTTGTTTTGATTGGAATAGTTTTGATTATTGTCCACCTATTGATATCCGCAAAAAGTGCATCGCGGAGTTCGTGAATTCAGTCCAGTTAATCGATGGAGAAGACGTCATTAAGAAAGTTAGAGTTTAAAGTTCCCCACGAGATTGCTGAAAAGAGATTAGATCTATTTTTGGCAGATAAAGACATAGATCTTTCCCGCTCTCGTATCCAAAAATTGATTTCAGAACAAAACATTTTGGTCGATGGAAGACCAACAAAGCCCTCCTACAAAATAAAAGGAAGAGAAAAGATCACCATCCAAATTCCTCCTTTAGAAAGACTCTCTTTGGAACCTGAGGATATCCCTTTGGATATTCCTTATGAGGATTCAGACCTTTTGGTGGTGAACAAAAAAGCTGGGATGGTGGTTCATCCAGCGTTAGGAAATTACTCTCATACGTTGGTTAATGCCCTTCTCTTTCATTGCAAGGATTTATCAGGGATAAACGGTGTGTTGCGTCCCGGCATTGTGCACCGACTGGACAAGAACACCTCCGGGCTTTTGGTGGTAGCAAAAAACGACTTTGCTCACCAGGGATTAGCAGAGCAAATTAAAAATAGAACTCTTCTTCGCGAATATGCCGCCATAGTCTGGGGACATATGTCTTCTGACAAAGGAATTATCCAGGCACCCATCGGAAGATCAGCAAAAGACAGAAAAAGGATGGCGGTGAGCCGATTGAAGGGAAGGGAATCATTAACCGAATATCAGGTTCAAGAAAGATTTGATTTCTGCGATCTTTTGTCTATAAGACTGAAAACGGGAAGGACCCATCAGATAAGAGTGCATTTATCCTATCTTAATCACCCGGTCTTGGGAGACCCGGATTACGGTGGCAGACAGAAATGGATTAGGGGCATCCATGATGGACATCGCCCTTTGGCTCAAAAACTTTTAACTCTAATCGACCGCCAAGCCCTTCATGCTAAAAAGTTAGGTTTCACACATCCCCGAACAGAAGAATACAAGGAATTCCAGTCTTCCTTGCCTGAAGACATTGAGAATGTTTTGAATCTTCTTCGTGACTTAGCCATGCCATAAGCCTATTCGAGAATGCATGTGAACGAGTGAAAAGTTGGAAAAAATGCGGAAAGGCACTTGTCATGCTGAGCGAAGTGAAGCATCTCTCTTGCAAAATGAAAAGTATAACTCGTTGGTCCGGGGTGCCCTTCTCCCACCCTTGGGTCTGAGCTCAGGGTCGAAGACCAAAGGCGGGATCAGGATGAACCCTCACCCTCGGCCAAAAATTATAAAAATCAAGTGGCAGGGTAGGGGCTCGCCCTGAGGTTTAAGTCCGAAGGGTACCCTGCCACAACGTTTGATAACCCTATCTCTTAGCCCTTGCCCCTGAATCCTGCTTTATTCATGGACAACCCGGCGGCGGTCCTCCTTTAAACAGATAGTTGATAAGATAGACGACATCAGCACTATTGATCGCCCCGTCACAGTTTACATCGCCAGCCTCCCAGGGCATAGGGTCAGGTCCAGATTTGAAGAGGTAGTTTATCAAATATACAATGTCCGCTGAATTGATGTCTCCGTCGTCATTGGCATCCCCACGAATCCAGCAATAGGGATGGGATGAGGTCGCAAATGGGGCGAAAACAAACTTGCGCAAATCAACGTTGTCATAATAGTCATAGACCAACTGAGAAATGGCAACGGAATCACTGGTTCCCCACCAGTTATATTCGCCATGAATATCAGGAGACGAAGGCTCACCAGAATAGACTTCATAGGCATACTTTGTTGGACCAGAATTTCCCCATATATCATTATAGTGCACCCTCGCAGAGTCAACCGACTCAAAGTATATTCCTCCCGCTGTATTTCCCGAATTGGTGGCCGAATTGTCAAAGATGCAATTGCTGTCAATCACAGCATATCCTCCCTCAAAATATATTCCACCTCCATCGGTGGCTGTGTTATCATGAATATGGCTGTTGGTAATCCGGACATTACCTCCATAACCACTTAGATCCACATTGACTCCGCCATAAGAATTTCCAGATATGTCGCAGGACCTGATGGTGCCAGATATAACTCCATGACCATAAGTACCATTCAACCTAATCCCATGGTGTTTGTTATTTCTGATGGTATCGGCGGTTATAGATAAGGACGTGCACGGCTCAGTATATCCATGGGGCAGAACATAGATTCCGTAAATATTGTTTTGCTGGATCATGTTGCCAAATGTCACAGGTGACCCGCCCTCAATAAATATTCCACTTGAATTACTAGACGAATGATTATCCACAATGGTGTTTTGCACGATGTAAGGCGATCCTGCGTAGCAATATATGCCATGCTTGCATTTTCTTATTAGGCAATGACTTATTGTTGGCGAAGCTGTGTCGCAGTAGACCACCTCCTTACCATATTCAATTCTGCAATAAGATAGGGAGCAAGCAGTATCAATGCTTGAGTTTCTAAACTTAATCCACTCCCACCATTGTGGGTCTTGGTCGGAGTTCCATCCTGTGAAAACTATGGAATCGGTAGCTGTACCTCTGGCGGTCAAAGCTCCCCCGACATCTAATCTGTAGCCCTCTTGGAAGGCAACTACCACACCTGGCATAATGGTCAGGGTTACGCCTGGCTCCACTAAAATGTTTCCGTACACTACATAAGTGTCACAATTTGCCGTGCTCCAGGTGGTATTGGTGCTTATCGGACCTCCCACCATGCAGGTATCTGCCATCACCGTTGAACTGAGCCCGGGCATCTCCCCGCCAATTGAGCTCAGACAAAGCACCACCGCCCCCAAAAATGGTAAAATTTTTAGAGTGTGTTTCATTTAACACCTCCGTGTCGCTTGGTTAATGGTTCATGGTAAAACCAAAGAAGATAATGCAGGTTATTCTATCAACTCTCTACAAAAGATTAGATACACTTAAAACAAGGGTTTCCTTGTAGCTATAATATAACTCCGTCCTAAGAATTGTCAAGACCTAATTTCAAGATTTCCACGAGGTGTCAGAGCCTCTGTTCCGACACCTAACCCCAAATCCCTCTTACCACAAAGTGCAAAATTACCATAACTTCAATGGTGAAAAAGATAGCTCGAGCGTTTATAGAGAGATGAGTTTGTTCTAACTGACTTTAGTCAGGTTCCGGATGGGCAGGGAAAACAAGCTGCGTAGGCGGGGCTCCCAGCCCTGCAAACTGAGTCTCGGAAAAGATATTTGATATGAACCATCTAATTGATAGCGATCCACAGGATCTAAATTCGGACGACGAAAAAATCGTAGACTCTGAGTCTTATCGAAAGGAAGAGCCTAAGGACTTAAAGCTCTTAGAG
>SMTZ1_10005879_pt1 | contig 12349 bp, 12 predicted proteins | sample DeeMarSWOR136_30_FD_25667 | JGI IMG/M metagenome (IMG submission 25667) | reverse complement strand
TCGTTGTTAAACTAAAGGCCAAAAGAGCAGATGAAACACCAAAGGTTTTTACTGAGATTGATACGGAGGTTTTGGCTAAAGGTAGAGATATCTCAGAGAATTCACTAAAGAGGGCTATTGAACTTTCTTTAGAAAAATATTGTCCAGTGGGAAATATGTTAAAAAGAGGCGGAGTGAAGATTACCACCTCTTACAAAATAGAAAGTTAGTTTTACTCGGATTAGATTCATGTAAAGTGAAAAAAATTAATGATAGTATCACAAATTATAAAATTTTTTAGATTTTGATAAAACACTTATATAATTGAATTATTTTTATATAAATTAAAGTAATAGATGTAAGGAAACTGAAATTTTAATTACAATAATGTTACCATTTTTCACTTGATATGGAGGTATACAAATGAAAAAGTATGATATAGTAGCCATTGGAGGAAGTATAGGAGGAATGGTTTCAACAGTAACGTTTCGGAGATATTCGCCTGAAAAGAGTATTTTACTGATCAGGAAAGAGAATCGAGCACTGGTTCCTTGTGGAATTCCCTATATCTTTGGAACTTTGGGAAGTACAGAAAAAAATTTACTGCCAGAAGAAATATATGAAAAAAACAAAATTGAAGTTATGCTTGATGAAGTTATTGAAATTAATACGAAAAACAAAACTGTCTACACAAAAAGTGGAGTAGATGTGGGATATGAAAAACTTATAATTGCTACTGGATCACGTCCGACTGTACCATCTATTCCCGGTGTAGATAAAAAAAACATATTTACAGTTAAAAAAGATGTCTCATACCTTCAACAAATCTTGAGTAATCTAAAGGATGTTGACAATCTTATCATTGTGGGGGGTGGCTTTATCGGAGTAGAGTTCGCAGATGAGTGTAAAAAATCCCGTGATATTAATGTAAAAATTATTGAGTTACTACCGCACTGTTTGATGCTAGCATTCGATAAAGATCTTTGTATTGCTGCAGAAAATATATTACAAGAAAGAGGTATTGAAATCCTCACATCTGAGAAGGTTGAAGCCTTTATTGGAAATGATACCGTAAAGAGGGTTAAACTTGCCAGTGGCAAGGAGTTAAAAGCAGATGCTGTTATTTTATGTATTGGGGTTGTTCCTGAAACTACACTTGTAGAAAAAGCAGGACTTTCAATAGGACCAACAAAAAGTATTCAAGTAAATCGTTATATGCAGACAACCGATGATAGTATCTTTGCTTGTGGAGATTGTGCTGAAAAGATCTCATTCTTTGACAGCAAACCATCTAATCTCAAACTTGGGTCTATAGCAGGTATGGAAGCAAGGATTGCAGGTGCCAACTTATTTGGTGCACGAAGGTCAAATAGGGGAGTGATCGGTGTCTTTTCAACTTCTTTGGGCTCAAGGTGCTTTGCTGTCGCTGGACTCACTGAAAACGCAGCTAGAGAAAATGGATATAATATTGTCATTGGACAGGCAGAGGCCATTAACCGTCATCCAGGAATGATGCCTGGAGCTAGAAAATTAGAAGTAAAGCTTGTCTTCGAGAAAGGTACTGGTGTTATACTCGGTGGTCAGGTATATGGTGCTGAAAGTGGCGGTGAACTAATTAATGTTATAAGTGCTTTCATCCAGCAAAGGATGACTGCCAATGATATAGCTACCTTCCAAATGGGTACACATCCTGCTCTTACATCATCACCAATTGTTTATCAGTTAACTAATGCCGCTGAAATAGCAATTAAAGCAATGCAGTAAAGCTAAAATGTAGTAGAATCAATATGGGGGGAAAAATGGTTAAGGAAGTAAAGGATCAAAATTTTGAAGAAGAAATATTAAAATCGGAGCTACCTGTGCTGGTGGATTTTTGGGCACCTTGGTGTGGGCCTTGCCATATGGTTTCTCCAGTGGTTGAGAAATTATCGGAGAGTTATAGCGGTAAGTTCAAATTCTGTAAGGTAAACGTTGATGAAGCTCAAATTACAGCGAGCAAATATGGTATTATGAGTATACCTACCTTAATGTTCTTTAAAAATGGTGAAGTGGTTGATGAGATCATTGGTGCGGTACCAGAAACAGTTATCCAGCCAAAAATTGATAAAATTCTCTAAATTCATCATAGGGCACGTTTTATTAATAAACTGAGCGCAAGAGAGAGATGAGCACTTAATCCACAAGAGGAGCAAAAAAATGGACGCAATTGAAATAGTTCAGGACATTGTGATCTAAAGGGTGTGGGTGTTAAATTTTATAGTGATGAGATCGACACGAGCAATTTTCAACTTTTAAGAGATAATCAAAATGAGGTGAGTAAATGATGATAGACGGTCTTGGCGTATTTGTCTTACTCATCACAGGTTTTGTTGCAGGAGCGCTTGGTGGTCTTTTGGGGATTGGAGGATGCGTGATAATTATGCCAGTGATTCGTTTCGGATTTCATTTCTCTCCTACTTTGATGGTTGGAACTTCCCTGACCGCTGTAGTTTTTACTTCTGCATCAGGTGCATGGAATAACTGGCGTATCAGGAATGTAGATAATAATACAACCCTCACCTTCGCCATCAGTGGCGTGATAGGTATTATTGTCGGTTCCATAGTCTTTTCTTCCATTGCTCACTATGGTCCGCTCATTGATCTCATCATTGGCTTGGCTTTTCTCTGGCCAGCACTACGCATGCTCAATGAGGGTATCTTTGCCCAAAAAGGTAAGGAAGTCATAGGGAAGGTAATCCCTGGAAGCATGATGGCCAAATCAATCATTGGCTCATCAGTTGGATTTTTAACCGGTGTGACAGGTCTATGTGGGGGATATGCCTTAGTACCATTGAGCGTCTATGTATTGAAATCAAATATGAAAATTGCCATAGGAACGTCCCTGGCATCCTTCCTTTGGTTTGCTCTGTTGGGAGCAGGGATTAAGTACTATGAAGGCTTTGTCGATATTTTTGCTGCTATAGTACTGGGCATAGCTGCCGCTATTGGAGCAGTCTATGGGGTTAAGCTAATGCAGAAATTGAACATATCTGTTTTAAAACTCATCTTTGGTGTAATAATCACCTACGTGAGCATAAAATACATGTTGTTGTATTTTGGCATTAGAATTTGAGTAAACTGAGTAAAAATAAAGTCATCTAGGAGTACTAAGAGGAGCAATAAGAATGGGTGTAATTAAATTATTTCAAGATCATTTTGGCATCAAAGGTGTAGGTTTAAAATTCTACAGTGACGAGATCAATACCAGCAATTTTCAACTTTTAAGAGATGTCAAATTTTGTCAGGCAGTAAGAATAGCCCATGATCAGCATGTTCTCTTGGATAAGGATTCCATTACCTGTAAAGGAGCACGGTATGCATTGGGATTTGAAAAAGAAACCAAGGAGGAAATTGTTAATACGATAAAGTTTAAAAGGGGAGTGTCTCAAGAAATAGCAGAGCAACTTGTAGATAATATCCCCAGAATGCGAAATTCTTCTTATAGATACATAGCATTAAATGTTGATGATCCTGATATCCTCATCTTTTATATAATTCCAAAAAGGTTTATGGAATTTTTAAAAATTTATCAGAGGACTGGAAATAGTTTAGAAGTAAAATTATCCAGTATCACCGCTATGTGTGGAGATGTAGCAGTACAAACTTATCTCACCAAAAAAATTTGTATTTCCTTTGGATGTGATGATTCTAGGGAATATGGCGAAGTTGCTGATGAAGAGCTCATTGTAGGAATTCCAAAAGAGAAGATTGAACGGCTAATGCACATGGTCTATTAAGAATGTTTTCTTAGACGAGGATACTATACTATCACCTTAAAAGAGGTGGTTATCAATGGAGTATGTTTTTGGCCCAGTTCCATCCAGAAGACTAGGTATGTCTCTGGGTGTGGACCTTATTCCCTATAAGACCTGTAGTTACAATTGTGTCTATTGTGAATTGGGAAAAACAACAAAAAAGACAATTATCCGTAAAGAGTATGTCTCAAAAGACTTAATCCTCACGCAACTTGCAGAGTATCTGACCCTTTTAAATTCCCCTCCTAGTTATATAACGATATCAGGGTCAGGTGAACCTACACTCAATTCTAAGATTGGAGGGATTATTGATGAAATTAAGCGAATTACTACAATTCCTGTAGCGGTGATTACCAATGGTTCTCTTTTTTTCATGGATCAGGTGAAAGAAGATCTATTGAAAGCAGATATTGTTTTGCCCTCACTTGATGCAGTGAGTACATTAGTCTTTAAGCATATTAATCGACCAGAACCTTCGCTTGATATCAATGAGATCATCAAAGGTCTGATAGATTTCAGAAAGGGATTTTCTGGGAAAATCTGGCTAGAGATTCTATTTTGCCGAGTGTTAAATGATGATCATGCAGAAGTAGAGAGGATACGTGAGAAGATAGAAGATATTAAGCCGGATAAGATTCAATTAAACACGGTAGTTCGACCCTCTACTGAGGATTTTGCCTATCCCCTCAGTGAAAAGCAGTTAGTTTCTATTAAAGAGATATTGGGAGCACGCGCAGAACTCATATCAGACATTGTCCCCTCAGAAAAGGGAATCACCTTTGCTAATAAAGAAGAAAAGATTTTAAATTTAATTAGTAGAAGACCCTGCACCTGTGATGATCTTTGTATGGCATTGGGATTGCACTACAATGAAGCCCTAAAATATTTAGATAAGTTACTAAAGGAAGGAGGGGTACACTACACATTACATAACCACCGTGGATATTACCATGTTAAGAATATATAAATATTTAGTTTTATAAACTATGGAGGAGATAATTAATGTCTTCAGATTTTGATAAGATGGTTGATCAATTGCAGCAAAAGATTTTAAATGATTTGAAGAAGGTTTATAGCAAAGAGGTGATTGAACTTTTTCAGCACCCCAAAAATATAGGAGAAATAAAGGGGGCAGAAGGATATGGGAAATTTACGGGTCCCTGTGGAGACACTATGGAGATTTTCTTAAGGGTAAGAGATAACAAGATCCATGATACCAAGTTCATGACAGATGGATGTGGAACTACGCTCGCCTGTGGGAGCACTGTTACCTCCTTAACTAAAGGCAAAAGTATTCCAGAGGCTATGCACATTACCAGTAATGATATTTTAAATAAGCTCGGGGGTTTACCGGAAGCGGATGTTCACTGCTCAGTTTTAGCTGTAAATGCTCTTAAAAAAGCTATCAGAAACTACTTGGCTGAAGGGAAAGATTCATGGAAAAGATTTTATAAGGTAAGATGATTTAAGAAATACAAAATTTGCAAAAGAGGAAAGATCAAAATTTTAATTATAATGAATGAATTAAACAAGTTGATATTAGAATGTCATTGCGAACGCATTGAAGCAATCTTAAGGGGTTGAGGAACTTATTTCGAACCTTCATATATTGACGACAATTTCTTTTGTCGTTCAATAGAGCATGCATCACCATCCATAATACAATCTTTGGAGGGTATTAAAATGAAGCAAAACGTAGGGAGAATTGATCAGCTCATTCGCATAATCATCGGTATCATTATCATTGCGTGTGGAATATACTTCAAAAGTTGGTGGGGTATTATAGGGCTGCTTCCTCTATTTACAGGCATTATCAGGTTTTGCCCTCTTTATATTCCTTTAAATATTAAAACCCATTAAAAAAAATAATACTTTTGTTTAGGGAGATTCATCATTGACAAGGGCTCTTTGGCTTATTAGGATACTACTATTATTTGCGATAACTTTCGGAAATATACAGTTTATTGAAGGAAGTACGGAAGGCCTTTCAAAAATAAAAATGGGAACCTGCACCTCTCTTCTTATGCTTATTACCTATGATAATAATCCTTATGATGCACGCCTAAGGACATCATGGGGATTTTCCTGTGTGGTGAGGTGTGACCAGAAAAGCATTCTATTTGACACCGGTGGAAATAGCACCATTTTACTTGATAACATGGGAAAGCTCAAGATCGATTCTAAAGAAATCGATATAGTGGTATTCTCTCACATCCATGGCGATCATACAGGTGGGCTTGCTGGTTTCCTTAAAAAGAATAATCAAGTTACTGTCTACTTACCAAAATCTTTTCCCCAAAGTTTTAAGAATGGTGTAAAGAGCTATGGAACAAGTATGGAAGAGGTAGATGCTCCTAGGGAAATTATACCAGGAATTTACACCACTGGTGAGCTTGGGAGAGGAATAAAGGAACAGTCGTTAATAGTAAAAACCTCTAGAGGTCTCGTGGTAATAACCGGATGCGCACATCCCGGTATTGTTACTATCATTAGAGAAGCTAAGAAAATAGCAGGAGATAAGGTATATCTGGTATTAGGTGGTTTTCATCTCGGTGGAACACCCACTACGCAGATAAACGCTATTATCCAAAACATCAAGATGCTAGGTGTAGAAAAGGTAGCTCCCTGTCATTGCACCGGGGAAGAGGCTATGACTCTGTTTCGCAGATACTTTGGCAAGAATTATATTGAGACTGGTGTGGGCACAATAATTCCTGTTGCGAAGTAATATTATCTCAAAAGTAAAAAAAGCTTAGTCTAGATTGTGTGGTATTTTTTGAAGTTTTTCCTTTTTATCATCAATGAGTAAAGAAAAAGGGGGCTGGGGAAATAATCTTACTTTACCTCACGGACTAAAGTTCTATGATGATTTAATGAAACTTAATGAATAACTCCCTAAATAATGGGTGAAAAAAAAGGAGTGAAAAATGGGAGCATATGAGAGGTTAGATCAGGCTATTTCACAAAGGCCTCTTCAACTGCAGCAGGCAAGGGATAGAGGTGCTAAGGTGATCGGTATCTCCGGCTTGGGCTATGTGCCTGAAGAGATTATTTATGCCTCTGGTGCTATACCGATGCGTCTCGTGCGGGGAGGTGATCCGGAACCACTCGCTGCGGCCGCAGGTGATATGGATCGCATTTTATGTCCATTCTCACGGGCGCAGTATGGGTATCGTGTTTTGGAGGAGGAATCTCGCTACCAGATGATAGATTTTCTGGTCTGCGCCATTAGCTGCCAACATATGAGAAGAGTGGCTGATGCATGGGATCTTAATACTGATGTCAAGGTTTTTCGCTTGGGAGTCCCTCACGCCTATAATACCAAATCGGGACTGGCTTACTATCTGGAGATGGTGAAAAGATTGAAAGAAATGCTTGAGACATTTTTAGGTAAGAAAATAGAAGAGGAGGGATTGAGGGAAGCAATTCTGCTCTATAACCGTGTGAGGGAACTGCTTAAAGAGATCAGTTTTTTGAGGAAAAATGAGATACCGACCATAACTGGAAAAGAGTTCTTCAAGCTCATGCATAGCTCTTTTTATCTTGACCCAAAGGAGATGGTAGAGATACTAGAGTCTTTACTTGTTCAATTAAAGGAGAATAGAAAGAAGGGAGAGAATGCAAAGCATAGAATTCTTTTAACCGGTAACATGCTCGCAGTGGGAGATTATAAGGTAATAGATATGGTTGAAGAGGTAGGAGGATCTGTTGTAATAGAGCAATTTTGCGGAGGTGTTCGACACTACTTAGATAACATCAATCCAGATGGAGATTTACTTGAGGCGATTGCGAGGAGGTATCTTCAGGGGAAGACACCCTGTGCCTTTATGAGACCGTCCAGGCAGCGTATAGACATAGTAGTTAAACTAGCAAAGGAGTTCAAGGTAGATGGAGTCATCTGGTATCAGTTGAGGTATTGTGATACCTATAACATGGAGTTTTTCTATTTTAATACTATCATGAAGGGAGCGGGATTTCCTGTTTTACAGCTTGAGTCGGAGTATGATGTTGAGGAGAGGGGGAGGCTTTTAAATCGGATTGAGAGCTTTATGGAATCTCTGGAAGGGAGGACTTAATTATGTATAATAGATTGTTGGAGATGTGTGGGTTTGAACCTCAGGAAATAAGGCAAGAGAAACAAAGGATAGAGAAGACCTTTAAGGTCCTCAAAATAGGTGAAAAGGAGATTTCAGCAGCAGAGAAGAGGGTGGAACAGCTTTATAGTATTGAGCTTCCCTGTGTGCGGAAGATGCTTAAAGTATGGATTAAAGAACTTCTTGCGTTGGTTATGGCAAGGGATGAGAAGGAAAAAATCGTTTATGCAATTATGCCTTCTCCGGCGGAGTCCTATCTGGCAGCCATGCTTGCTTCTGACAAACTGTATGTAGGATATCCTGATTATGTGTTTCAGATTGGACTGGGTGCTCTCTTTGGCAATCTTAATCCTCTGCTTGAGGCAGCGGAGCGATACGGGATGACTCCCGGTGGTGGCCATTGTGGTCTTAATAAAACCCGGTTAGGTGCACATGCCTTAGGCATTATCCCCAAGGGTGATCTCAGTATGGCCTGGGGGATTGTGTGTGATGAAGGGCCAAAGACAGATGAACTCATTCATGAAGTCTTTGGTATGCCGGTAGTGTATTTAGACAGATGTCAGGATGATCCTCTCGACCTCTTTCCAGAGATTAATGAACTCACGGTTGACTATATAGTAGGAGAGATTAAGAGGGCTTATGCCCAATTTGCTGAGGTAGCAGGGGTAGAAATCAGCAATGAATTGGTAATGAAAGCAGTGAAGATATTATTTAGTTATATGGAGAATTTAGGTAAGGTTCAAGAATTGATGAGGAGCGACCCTCTTCCTCTCAGCCAGGCGGATATGATTCTTTTTATTATGGTGACGCAATTATGTATTAGAGATTATGAGGGGGCAACCGAGGCAGTAAAGATGCTCTATGAAGAAGTGAAGCAGAGGGTTGAAGAAAAAAGGGGGATTCTCCCAGAAGAGTCACCACGGGTATTGTGGGGGAACCACTTTCCTCTTCCTGATCCAGGGATAGTAAAAATGGTAGAGGAAGTGGGTATCGCGTCACCTTTTAGTGAAATCTTTTATGTGACTATTCAACCACCTAGCAAAATATATGATGATCCGGTAGAAACTATAGCCCGTAGATTTTTAGAACTGGGACTTATAACAAGTGTGACAGGCAGAGTAAGGGATATTATACGCCTTTTTAAGGAGTGGGATTTAGATGGTATCTTGTGGTTTAATCATGCACCCTGTAAGGTAATCGGTACTGATTCATTGATGATCAAGAAGGCACTCAAGAAAGAGTTAAAGGTTCCTATTATTGTGGTGGAGGGCGATATATACGATGCACGTTTTTATAACCGGCAGCAGATAAGAAACAGGGTGGAAAGTTTTGCTGAAATGCTCAAAACACGTCAGAAAAGGGTATAAGCAAGATCTACCGAAGGCTTTTGTTTACCTCCGGTTGTCTGCGCTGATATCGTTTGAAAACCCGTGGCCAAAACACTTCTTCTGCCCTGGATACTTCATCGCCTCTATCAATTCAAGCTTTGTTTCCAAGTCTCTCTCATACTTATTCAAGATTGTTTTACCTAGTGGTATTTTAATGAGCTATGCCTTTTATGTGTAGCTGAAACATGCTAGGAGTACTTATGTCTCTTGTCATTGTAGTGTCCAGCAATGAAAGATTAGTAAAAGGTAGAGAACTGGTATACACGAAAGTGATTTATTACTCGGGGCATAAAATAGTTTGCATGTCATTGCGAGGAGCATAGCGACGAAGCAATCCTCAAAGACAACTATAAAATTAGATTGCTTCACTTCGTTCGCAATGACGTTTCGTCTTTCTGTAAACTATTTATTGACCCCATTAATAAGAAAGAGTTTTAGTGCGTAGATACTACAATCCTTCCATGAGAATTTGATACAGAATGTGGAGGAATAGTGAAATCGAAAAAGGAGTAGTGCATAATGACGACGAAACAAACAAAAATTTCACCTAAGGGAACCTTTTCACATAAAAAGATTCATCTAAATCCCATTGGAATCATCCGCTCACCCTTCACGCAGATAGTAGGAACCCCTATACAGCCTGCTTTTTCAAAAGATGAGGAAGGAACTGTAGAGGTATTTCCTCAATTTAAGGAGGGGTTAAAAGATCTGGAAGGTTTTTCACATATTATTCTTATCTACCACTTTCATAAATCAAAGGGATATTCTCTCCTCTGTCGCCCTTTCTTAGACAATGTGGAAAGAGGATTATTTGCAACTCGTGCACCCAGAAGACCTAACCCCATCGGCCTTTCTATAGTTAGGCTTAAGCAAATAAGAAACAACACCCTCACTGTCTCTTCATTGGATATCCTGGATGGGACCCCTTTAATAGACATTAAACCTTACATTCCTCACTTTGATACTCCAAAGGCATTAAAAGTAGGATGGTTTGAAAAGGCCTTTGAGAAGAAAAAGGGTACCATCATATCAGATGAAAGATTTGTAGATAAAAAGGTTTGAAAGTCCGGTGGAATAGTCAGTGTCTTCTTATTTAAACTGCCTGGAGGATCTATATTAGAGCAACTCTAATCTTAAGATTCTTTTTCTACAGGCATCATTGTCATTTTGTCTGCCCTTTTGGTCTCTATTCGTGGTTTCTGGAAAGAATTAGTATTTTTCGCATTCGCATCAATCGTGAGAAATGAAAAGAGTGCAAAGCGTGTGTGAAAGCTTGTCCTGGATTTGCTATGAGAGGTATTTATGAAGCATCTAAAGTACCTCCTGATTGTTTTTCCTGTGGAGAATTCTATTTGCCTGTAAATTTGATGCACTCTCTTACACCAAGAAAGAGGAAAAGTAGAGGGGTGCCATTATAATCAGGAACACATGGGCAATTTCTTCATAAATATAACTACGGTGAGGGTTGTGAAGTGAGAAAAATAAGGTGCTATCCTGAAAAATTTGAAGCATGTCTAGCGCAGAAAGCCAACTACGAGGCAATCTTTAATAGCATGAGCGATGGCCTCTTCGTTATCAACAATGATTCCATTATTACCGAGTGTAACAAGGCTTTCACCAAAATAACAGGGTTTACCCAAAATGAGGTACTCAATCGCAATTTCAAAGAGGTTTTCTGCCAAGAGCCCATATGTGGTCTTAACATAGCGGTGGTGAAAACTATAAAAACAGGCAAATCAAGTAGGGATGAACCCATAGAAATCATCAAGAAAGATGGATCTAAAATCCCCGCCCTTTTCTCCACCTCCATTCTGAGAAACCAAGGGGGAAAGAATATCGGCATCATTGTCCTACTAAGGGATGTAACCCAAGTCAGTGAACTCCAGAAGAAACTGGAAGATCGCTACCACTTTCACAACCTGATTGGGAAGAATCACCGCATGCAGGAAATATACGGACTGATTGAAGAGGTAGCTGAAAGTGACGTGACGGTTCTTATCCAGGGGGAAAGTGGTACGGGAAAAGAGCTGGTAGCAAACGCTATTCACTACCAGAGTTCCCGCTCTGGAGGGCCCTTTGTCACGGTAAGCTGTGTGGCCTTGGCAGAAAGTCTGTTAGAAAGCGAACTTTTCGGACATGTGAAAGGTGCCTTTACGGGGGCCCACCGTGACAGAGCGGGTCGTTTTGAACTCGCCAACAAGGGAACTATTTTCCTGGATGAGATTGGTGAGGTGGGACCTGCTGTGCAGGTGAAGCTGCTGCGAGTTTTACAAGAAAAAGAGATTGAACGGGTGGGTGACTACAAACCAATCAAGGTAGACACCAGGATCATTGCCGCCACCAACAGAGATTTACGACAGCTTATGAATAGGGGGAAGTTTAGAGAAGATTTATTTTATCGGCTCAACGTGGTTTCTATCGATCTTCCTCCCCTTCGCCAGAGGAGAGATGATATCCCTATTCTGGTAGAACACTTCATGGAAAAATTCAAGAAGCAATACAAGAAGAGGATTAAGGGTATAAGCCATGAGGCATTAGACATCCTGATGGAAAATGATTGGGAGGGAAATGTTCGTGAGTTGGAAAATGCAATAGAACATGCCTTTATCAAATCACACACTCCTATGATCCTTCCTCAGGATATCCCTCACGAGGTAAGGGCAGCCAAATGTCTTCACTTCCCAGATAGGCAAAATAAGGAAACCCTTGATTATCAAACCCTGCTTGATACTTTAAAGGAGAGTGGGTGGAATCAGTCCAAAGCAGCCAGAAAGCTAGGAGTCAATCGAATCACTATCTGGCGAAACATCAAAAAGTACCATATCGCAATACCCGCCGAATAGCCCTTCTTATATTCATTCCATCTTCACATAATTGAAACACTAATGTTGCATTTATATGTAACACTGTAACTCCCCTTATTTTAATTAATAATTCTAATAACAATCTAATAATTGTTACATGTAACAATTATCTTTTTTTCTTTAATCCCAGTAAAGCTATATAACTATTTGATGTTACATTAAAATTTAAAATGCAGCACTTTGGCACTACTCTTGCTCTAATATTCTGTAGTAGTTTGTTTGATTTAATG
>SMTZ1_10005877_pt1 | contig 12349 bp, 18 predicted proteins | sample DeeMarSWOR136_30_FD_25667 | JGI IMG/M metagenome (IMG submission 25667) | reverse complement strand
TGGTTCAAATGTCTGGAAAAAACCAGCAACTACAATTCCAGCTGTAGTAAATGCTAAACCAGTTCTCATAAAAGAAAGTATAGTTCTCTGTTTTGAGAGTAAAACTTGTTGTTCTTGTAAAATTATTAATTCACTTCTTTTTTTAGCCATAATTATATTTCAATTGATTTAAATAAAAATGTTTACTAATTTTAATTAAATTAAAAATCATTTTTTAAATAGTCTTAACTAACTGTCTTTTAGAAACGAGTATGTCTACTCTCATAACAGTTTTTCTTTTTGAAACTTTTGCTATTTGAACTGCACCCCTTAAAACATCCATTGCAAATCTTTCGGTTATCCTTCTCATTTCTTTTTTTGCACTGTCAGATATTTTCATTTTCGAATCAATTTTTCTTACCATTCTTTTGAAGGGTGCTTTCGCAATTTCTGGCATTCAAATCACCAATTTTAGCTTTTAATACTTTCATTTTGGAAGCTATAACTTCCAAATATGTCATAATATTTATTAAAACTTCTAATTTAAAAGTCTTATCATCTCTTATAAGAGAAAAATCAGTGATAACTTTAAATATTTAGTCTATACTTTTACAAATTAAATGAATTAAAATTCATGAGGTGTAAAAAATGGAGAGAGAATGGAGAGAAGAAGAAGATTGGGAAGAAGAAGATGTTGAAGAAGAAGAATACTAAAAAGACCCACCAAAGCCATATATCATACGATCCAACTTGGATTTCAACTGACGATAGTCAGCGTATGATGGCTGGTGAAAGGTCGAAAATGAAAAATAGCTCTTTAGATTTAGTTCTTTATATCTTAATTTGAAAAGAGCTATTTCTACAAATTTAAATAGGGGGTGAAGTAAGTGGCAAAAAAGAGAAAGAAAAAAAAGAAATAGTGAAAATTTAATTCATTAGTTTTTTATTTTGGGTGTCATTCGACACCCTCTTTTTATAATAAAGATTTGATGTCTACAAACTCTTTATTACGATATAAAAAAATTTTTATTCTCCTCTGTACTAAAAATAAATTTATGAAATATAGTCATAGAACTCACTCACTCGTAAAAAGGGCCATAACTGAGGCTAGGATCAGAAAGTGGTTCAAGAGGCCAAGGAAAAAGAACCCTTCAGCCTCTAGGCTACTGACCATGTTGGTTAAGCCAGAATATGGGATAAACCTATATCTAAACAAAGAAGAAAGAAAAGGGTTTGTCAAGCTAATTCAGGAAATATACAAAACTAGAAAGACAATTCTAAAATATAGAAAAAAATACAGCAGAAGACCAAAAATATTTTACAAAAAAGTTTTTGGATTCTCACCAAGAAAGTTTCAATCGATAAAAATAATTTGGAATACCTTTAACATCCATTTTATTTTTAATAAGAATGATCTAATTTCATTTAGAAGAAAACTCCAATGTGGACCTGGTAGCGGCTGTTATTTTTCTATTGGTGATAGGGATATTAAAATTCAAACACTGAGAGGTTTAGTTTCTTTCGGGATAGATGAACATTATTCGATCGAAACTAAAGATTTGATAAGGCACGAATCAGTCCATGCATTTGAAGATTTTGTTAAAAAAAGAAAACCACCATTTGGAAAAAAATCAATGATGTTTTATAGAATTAAATCTGAGTTTAATGCATATTTACCTAATTTCAAATATTATAAAAAAAAAATAAGAAGAAGAATTAATGAATGGGCAAGACTTGGTTTAGGTTCTGAGATAAAAGAAATAATTGAAGATTATTTGAGTTATAATGAAACTGTAAAAAGAATTAGAAACATGAGGTCAAAGATAAGAAAATCAAAAAATAAAAGAAAAAGAAAAGAATTAAGTAAAAAGTTAAAGAAATTAAAAGGAAGACTTGAAGAAAAAAAGAAAAAAAGAAGAATGTATTTTAGTTTATATCATAAAATTGTGAATCAAATTAAAAAAGCACTTAAGATTATGCCTGTTGAAGTCTTACAAAGAATAATTTATGAAACTCCATATAAGAGGTTGTATAAAAAAATTCCAGAAACGGTTAGAGTTTATAGAAGAATGAAATATGAATGGTATAAAAATAATTAAAATTAAAAATTTGTTTTTAACATTTTAGGATTTTTTGTTTTTTTCCATATCTCTACAAGCCTATCATGTTTTGCTCTTCTTTCTTTTCCATAGATTCCACACTTTATTAAAGGAGATACTATACCAACAGCCAGATCAGAAATAAAACTATCAAGAGTTTCTCCAGATCTATGAGAAACTATTGTTGTAAATTTTGATTTTTTGGCAATTTCTACCGTTTTCAAGAGTCTTGAAACAGTTCCTGCTTGATCAGGTTTAATAATAATTCCATTTCCTGCATTCTTTTTAATTCCCATTTTTAGTCTATCATTTTGAGTTGCAAATAAATCATCACCAACAATCAAACATTTAACTTTTTTTGTTAATTCAGAAAAATGTTTTAAATCATCTTCATGAAAAGGATCTTCAATATAAGCTACTTTATATGTTTTTATCAAATCAAAGACAAATTCTAATTGTTCTTCAGGAGAAAGTTTTCTTTTTGGATTTTTATAAAAATAAAACCCTTTTTTATACATTTCAAAAGCTGCGAAATCTATACCAATTTCAGCTTCATTTTCTTCTGCTATTTTACTCAAAAGTTCTAAGGTTTCAATATCATCTAATTTACATATCCATGCCCCTTCATAGTTGTTTCCAGTTACATTTCCTTTTGATTTTAATATTTTTCCAATTTCTTTCCATATGGAAAAATTTGTTTTTATTGCTTCTATTATCGTTTTTGAATTTTTAGAAAAAACCAAGAATTCTTGCTCAGACGTATAACCTTTGTGAACACCACCACCAATAACATTTCCTAATGGAAAGGGAAAAAATCTTGCTTTAGGATTTAAAAATTTATATACTTTGTTATTTGACAAGGCTCTTAAACCTACAATTGATAAAGCTATAGATAAATGAGCACCAATTTTTTCAATTCCTATACATTCAATTATTTTATCAATATCTTTTTCATTTTTATTAATAAATTTATTTTTAATTTTCGGAAATCTTTTCAAGACAGTTTTTATATTTAATGTTTTAGCTTCATATTTTCCTTCAGATGTTCCAGATGCTGCAGAAGCAGTATAATTTCCTTTTTCTGTTTTCAAAAATACCTTTATTGTTTCCTTTTTACAAGAATTATAAATTTGAGATATTTTAATATCTTTTATCATGATACTAATTAAGAAGCGTCATATAAATTATTTCTTTTAACATCTATTGGTATAACACCCTTTTCAAATTCAAGTTCAGCAATTTTAATCGGGTCCTTCAATCTTGTTTTAATCATGGGTGGAGCCCCTCTTGATATTTGTAGAGCTCTCGCACCAATAATCCTTGCTCTTTCAAATCTTGTATATTTCATTAAATCACTGAATTATCCAATATATTTTAGTTCTTCTGATTTCTTTTCTTTTCCCATTTGTTCTATTGCTTGTTTTTGAATACTTTCTAATTTTTTAATGAAATCATGCATTGCCTTTACTTTTTCGTCTAACTTTGATAAATCAATTTTTATTTTTAACATTTTTTTTAATACCCCTAAAACAGATTCAGCAGCTGTTGGATCAGTTATTATTGGAAAACCAGTTGTTTCTCCAAGTAAAACCATACCTTTTATTCCGTATAATTTAGATAAACCTATTAACAATCCTGATGCACCAACAATAGTTCCTATTTGACCGCTTATATCAAAATCAATTCCAAATTTCTTATATTTCTTAACCATATCAGAATCTGTAACAGAACCATAAACCTTTGGTTTTTCAGAAACTTGACCTGTTCCAAACCCACCAACTGTTATTATTTGTTTACAACCTAATACTTTCAAAAGTTCTAGAATCTTACCTACAACTTCATAATGCCCCTTTGGATCATATGTCTGACAGTCTCCTATTAACAAGATCAAATCCTTATCTTTCCCTTTATAGTAATAAAACTCATTCTTCAATGTATGAATCATGTTGTTGTGTATCATTACAAAAGGAAAGAAATATGGGGAGAAAAGCTCTGCAAACTTTTTAGCCTTTAACTCATGAACCATATAGCCAATGGCAATCCTTCCTATATTTCCTATACCTGGCAGGCCGACAAGACAAATAGGGTCTCTTAGTTTTGGTTTTTTATCAATAATGATTTTTGTCTCAAGCATGTTAAACACTTTTGGTTTCTTCTAATTTAAATCTTTGCCTCCTATATTTTCCGTACTTCTTTTCTTTTTCTAATGAGAATTTTGGAGGATGGGCACTTATTGTTTTTATTTTGCATACAGGACAAATATTTTTTAATGTAAATTTTTTACATTCAGGACATTTCTTTAAAAACATCTAATCAACTTTTAGTACTCCCTCACCATCGAAATTTTTTATGCTATTAATTATTTCTTCACCAGCTTCTCTTAATTTTTTTTCTCCTAATTTTGCATCTTTTGTTTTTAAAATCAAAGAATACCTTGGGGCTGAAATGTATTTTACATCTATATCATACTTTTTCTTTGCATCTTTTAAAACTTTTTTAATAATATTGATGCCATCAGACTTATAGCATTTTAATTCTATTAATCCTTTTATTGTGGTTTCTTTTAATTCCATTTGCTCTTCTGCCACTGATTTTATTAGTTTTGCCCATTTCTCAGGTATCCCCTTTTTCAGTAGTATTTCGTAATCTTTTTCTGTTAGAGACATTTGAAATGCTTTGAACATTTCCCCAAAAATATCTTGAAGTTGATATCCAATTTCTTTATATGCTTTATCCAAACTGATGTTCGCTTTTTCTGCTAACACTTTAAGCATTTTTTCAGCTTTTAATTCTCTTTTGTATTCTTTCATCTTTTTGTCAGTGTCATATTTTTTAACTCTTTTTAGGCTTAAAGTAACATGATTTTTTTCTTTGTCAACTCTCATAACCAATACAACAATTTTTTGTCCAACTCTAACAAACTTTCTTATATCTCTTACCCATTTGCCAGCAATCTCAGAAATATGAATCATTCCCTCTTTGTTATTATATTCATCTAAAGCAACAAAGGCAGAAAAAGGATTAACTCTGATCACAGTTCCTAGTACTATTTCGCCTTTTCTTGGCCATTCGCCTTTTTTTGGCATAAACACCTTTTAGAACAAGAATATTTAAATCTATTCGAAAACTTGAATAACTTTTGATTTTATTTTTGCCTTTCCACCAGTCGTCTCAGCTAACTCTGAGCCACAAACCAAACATTTAACATTAGAACTAGCCTTGTTAAAAATTATTTGTTCATTATTACATTTACTACAAATAACTTTCAAAAATTTACTTTTTGTTTCAGGAATTGTCTCCATTATAATCTCTTCTTAAGTTCAAATTTTTTAATTCTAAACCCCTTTCCAATTGTATGTTCTTTTCCACATTCTTTACATTTATACCTTAAATCTAATTTTCTTGTTGGCTTTGCTCTTCCTTTTGGATTTGGTCTAGGGAAGCTTCCAAACCCTTTCATCTTTCTCTTAAACCTTCTCTGTCCTTGTTTTAGTAATCCTTTCTTTTTTCCTACACCAATCCTTCTTATGGTATGAAGGGTATGTTTTTTACAAAAAGGACAATATTTTCTTTGTGTTTTTGGAACTTCCATATAATCACTCTAAAATATTTTCTGCAACATTTCTTGCTATTAAAAGTTTTCCTATATCTTCTGGTAAAGTTATCATATCTCCAGTTTTTAAAGGACCATATGATTCTAGGTTAGAACCTACAAATCTTGGTAAATCAGTTAATATTTTAACCATTAATTTACCATCAGGTTTAATAAGCTTTTGTGGTTCAATCACTTCCTTAGGTTTTAATTCCTCTACACTTTTCTTAGCTTCTTCTATTTTTTCTTCAACAACATCAGCATAACTCCTGAACTTTTCATTCATATTATTTCTAAAAGATTTTAATATATTTACTATTTTATCAAAAAATCTTCTTTCCTCATCATTTAAATTTATAGGAGGCAAATCTCCCCTTACAGTTCTTAGAGCAGCCAAAACAATTTTTTTCTCTCTTCTATTAATTATATCTTCTAATAATTTTTTTGCATTTTCAACTTCTAGCAAAGAGGTTGTGTCTTTCATATTTTCTTTATGTTTAAACCAGTTTCTTACGGATTCGAAAAATCTCTCAGGAAGTTTTTGCAGTTCTTCCTCTTTTTCTGCTCTATGCGCACTTCTTATTGTTTCATATGTTATTAGTTCCATAAAACCACTTTATTTTCTTAACTTTTTATTCTTTCTCATAAGCTTAATTGGATAGTTGACTGGATTCTTTTTACAATACTGATCAGGTTTACAAACTCCTATTGAAACATAAAACAAGTTTGAATAACAATTAGCAGGCATCAATTCTCTACTTTGTCTGAAATGCCATTTAAACTGGGTTTTAATCGTCCTATCATTCAGGGGAGAAGAATTATTTTTATTCCATTCTATTATTCTTTTTTCTATTTCATCCTGATTCCAATTCATAGCTCTTAAGAATGTTGCTAAAGAGAATAAAGACCTCTTTCTCCCATCTAGTAAGCCTTGTAATATCAGTTTCATACATGGAGGGAAATAATCTTCTGGAATGGGTCTTTTCAATTTTCTTCTTATCTTAAATTCCTTTTTAATTTCTTTTGGTTGTTTGGCTTTCCACTCTAAAGATTTTAACAATAATTCTGTTGCTTCACCCTCTTTATTTATTAAAAATTCGATATCAGTTTTCACTTTTTCTGGTTTGGCATTTTCCTTTTTAAAATCTTTCAAATCTTCGAATTTTATAGGCATAGATACTAACCAATGTTTTGGATGTAAACTAAATGGCATTCTGAACAAATGTCTGTTTCCCCAATCCTTTTCAAATTCTATGAATTCATAGGGGGATAATTCAGATACAGAAGGAACAGTTTTAACTAATGAAGCAACCCCACCTTCAATTGATATTAACTCTTCTAATAACTGGTCTTTTATTTTTTCTCTTAGATATTCTGCTATTGTTTGTGGTATTTCAGGATATCTTTTCTTAGTTTCTTGAAAATCAATTTTTTCTGGAAACGCCTCACCTGATATTGCAATATGAAAGCCTCTTGACCCACTAAATTTCAAACTTGGCTTAATTCCCAAGTCCTTAAAGAAATTATAAACAACTTTAGTTCCAATAACTGCATGCTCTAATTTGGATTTAGCATCAATATCTAGAATAAAATCAAATGATTTTCTTAAATTATCCATTTCCTTTGGATTTAATCCTAGAGATAATTGCATTGGTTGTGTCCATTTTTCAACAGAACAATGAAAAGCAACAACTCCTCTTTTTGCACGTTCAATAATATCTTTAGGGTATAAAATTGTATCAGGTCTGTTCAAATATGAACCATCTTTTAATGAGCCAACAACTTCTCTATCCTTGGCTATTGATAACATTGCTTTTTGTATATCAGGTCTTGAGTAATATCTAAGAATTTCAAATTGATTCATAACCATTATTAATTACCTTTTTTATTTAAAGTCTTTATAAAATCCTCAAAATAACGTGGCCCTTCAAATATTTTTTGTCTTACTCTTATTCCTTTACGATATATTTTTCCACCCCATCTAGCTGAACTGACATCTTCACAACCAACATCTAAATGTATTACACCATCATCCATAAATGTTCCTATACCTCCACCAGCTTTTCCATGAACTTTTATTAATCCATTTTTCATATTATGACCACCGACGTCTCCAGCATTTCCAAATATCTCTATTTCTCCACCATGCATGCTATCTCCAAAATAGTCTCCTACATTTCCATGAATTTCAATTTTTCCATTATTCATCCGTGTGCCAAGATAATTCCCAACATTACCTTCAATTATTAAGTTTCCACTCTTCATACTCATACCAGTTCTATTCCCAACATCACCATTTATTTTAACATTCACATTTCTTAAGAAACAACCTAAATTATTTATTTGTTTTTCAAAATTTCCTACTCTTAAATTAATGATATCCTTTTTCCTATCTTTTACTGCTAAATTTGATAATGCAGATGAAAAATGCCCTATATAATATTTAAGTTCATATCTAAAATCAGTTTCAGGAGAAGGTCCGGGAGAAGAGTATTTTTTTAAAGAATGTGTAAAAAAACTTTCTACTAAATCAATTGTAGGTATAATCTTTCGTTCTATAATCATGCTTTCTGCAGTATTATAGACATTTAGATGAGCCATTTCTTTTTGAAAAACTCGAAATTGTAGCTCAGTTTTTTTATAAATAAATGCTTCAAAAGCTTTTTCAAGAGCTTTGATTTCTTTGTTAAGATTCGTCATATATTTTAAATTAATAATTAAAGATTTAAACGATTAATCTTTCTTTTAATGAAGAAACTATTATAGGTAAGGCAATCGTAGCATCACAATAAACACAACAAAGCTTAGATTTTTCATCTACCTTACCCCAACTTTTTGCCTCATCTAATGTTGCTCCAGATAAACCTCCATAGTGAGGAACATCTGTAGTGACCTGAACAACATATCTATGAGGCTTATCAGGAATAATAACCGCTTGCAATATATAGTTTTTAGGAACACCGCCACCAAGTATAAAAACTCCACTATCTTTTTTATTTTTCTTTAAATCATAATGCAAATTTATTAAAAAGTCCAAATCTTTTCTTACATCAATTGTGATTTCATGGTCTTGGGAATACATCCAAACCTGAAAACCAAGAATAGAATCAAAAAAAGCAGGTATTATGATTTTAACATTATTATCTGAAGCATATCTAACTATAGAATTCTTATCTTCAATTTTTTTACCTATTTTTTCTAGTAACTCATAGGTTGAAAACTTGCCTTCACCTATTCCTTTTAGAATATTTTGAATTTCGTTTTCAAATTTTACTGAACTCTTGTCTGGAGATGCTATATCATAAATTCTACTAACTCCTTTTTCATGCATTTCTGAATCATCAATATCAGGACTACATTGAATGTATTGTTCACCACCTAGAGCAATTGCCAGATCATGTGTAATATTAGCTCCTGTAGAAACTATTATATCAACCCATTTGTTTTTTATCATTTCTACAATACATTCTCTCATACCAGCAGGTACCAAAGCTCCAGCTAATCCAAGGAATTTAACACAGTTTTTATCTTTTATCATCTCTTCTAAAATATCTATAGATTCACTAAGTTTTCTAGCATTAAAAGCAGTAAATTTTAACTTTTTTATTAAATCATTGATACTTTGCTTTCTTGGTATAAAATTTTTAATATTAGTCATGTAGACTAATTCTTTTTTTAATAATATAAATTATTATCTAATTTTTAATAACAAAGTTTTTTAAATATTGTAAAAGAATAACATTTATGGCTAAACAAAAACCTTTCTATTTAAAACCTTGGTTTTGGATACTAGTTGTAATTGCAGTAATAGTTCTTTGGTTAATAGGAACATACAACAATTTCATTGTAATGACACAGAGAATAGACAACCAATGGGCTCAGGTTGAAACCCAATATCAGAGAAGAATAGACCTTATACCAAATCTTGTTAATACAGCAAAAGGATACATGCAGTTCGAAAGATCATTGCTTGAAGAAATTACAACCTTAAGAAGTCAGTGGATGGCAACAGCTGATATTGATGATAAGGTAAATATCGGAAATGCTCTAGATTCAGCTTTAGGAAGATTAATAGCAGTTTTCGAGAGTTATCCTGAATTAAAATCAATACAAGCTGTAGCTTCTTTGATGGATGAATTAGCAGGAACAGAAAACAGAATAGCAGTTGAGAGAATGAGGTTTAATGATAGGGTAAGAGAATTTAACACAGGAGTACAGGTATTCCCTTCAAATATACTCGCAAACATGTTCGGTTTTAAAACAAGACCCTACTTCCAAGCTCAAGAGGGAGCAGAGATTGTTCCTATAGTTAACATAACTGCATAGGTTTTTAGATGAAAAAACTTGTCTTTTGCATGATATTTCTAATTTTTATTTCTTCTATTGGATTTTCTCAACAAATTCCTAGTCTTCAAAAATATGTTAATGATTATGCCAATGTTCTATCATCTTCAGATATATCTAGGATAAATTCATTAGCTGCTGCAATTGAAGAAAATACCACAGTTCAGATTGCTATTTTAACTATTGATTCAACCCAACCAATGTCAATTGAAGAGTATGCTGTTAAAGCCTTTGAAAAAGCTGGGATTGGTTATAAGGATAAGGATAATGGTCTTTTGATTGTTGCTGCAATTAGCGATAGAAAATGGAGAATTGAAGTTGGTTATGGATTAGAACCAATTATTAATGATGCAAAAGCTGGACTGATCGGAAGAACATATATAACTCCTGCTTTTAGAGAAGAAAGATATGGAGATGGATTATATGATGCTGTTGATGCTGTTTACAAGGTTATTCAAAATAGTGGAGACACATCTTTTATTTCTGAACAATCAGAATTCGGAATTATTATTCCGATAATCATATTAATATTTGTTTTTATTCCATTTTTTTTGTTTTTTATCTCAATAATTTCTACACCCAAGTGTCCTAAATGTGGAACAAAGATGAAATGTCATACAGAAGGAGATTACATTATTTGTGAATGTTCAAAATGTGGGAAAAAAACAAGGAGAAAGAAGAAAAGGACATCTTTCTGGTTTTTCTATGTTGGTGGATTTGGAGGGCATGGTGGAGGTGGGGGAGGAGGATTTGGCGGTGGAGCATCTGGTGGTGGGGGAGCTAGTGGCGGATGGTAATTTGACAATGAAAAAATTCAATAGAAGTTTTAAATATCTATCTTATATATTTTTAGTATGGCTAAGAAAAAGGAGAATCTGTTGTGGAAAGTATTTAAATTAGTATATTTAAGTCCTATACAAGATTTTCTTGATGAATTAAAAAAACCTAGAGAAAATGAAGAAGTTTAAATCCTGATTTTTCTATAATTCACATTAATAAAAATAGTGATCTAAATTCTAGAATTTACTAAAATCTTCTTCTTTTTTTAGCAAAACACTCCCTACAAAAGACAGGCTTGCCTTCTGTTGGTTTGAAAGGAACTTCACATTCCTTTCCACACTCAGAACAAACAGCTTTGTGCATTTCTCTTGGACCTCTATTAAAACTTCTACTTCTATCAAATCCACCTCTAAAGCTACTTCTTTTGTTATCGAAGCGTCTTCTTTCGAACGGCATTAAATTCTCCTCAATTAATAAAATGTGTTTAATTTAGTAATTTAAATACTTATACTCTGATTCAAAATAATAATGAATTTACTCTTCCGAGACCCGAGGAGCGAGGACAATACTTAAAAAAGCATCTTCTCCTGTAAAGTCCATTCTCAAAGGAAAATCCTTTCCGAGCATTATTTTTACTTTATCAGATATTCTAGAACCTTTTATCATTTTCTTTAAATAATCTATAGAATACCTTGAACTAACTATTTCTTTTGCATTTAATTTGGTTAAAACATCAGTCCCTTTAAATAATTTTAATTCACTCTTACTACTATTTCCTGAGGCAAACATTCTTAGATTACTATCTGTTAACTCAATTATAATTGAATCAGCAACTATATCTGCATCATTTATTCCTTGTTCAATAACATCTGCTCTAACTTCTGCATCTGCAGTGAAATCTAGTTTATCCACTTGTGGAACTTCTTCTTTTCTAAGCTCTATTAAAGGAATAGCAAACCTCCTCTTAGAATCTCCTTCTAGAATAATTTCAAACTTATTCTCTTTTTCATCCAAACTCAATGTTAACTTGTCATTAATATTAGCCCTTTTTAAAACTGTTAAGAAGTTCAATAAATTCAATCCTATGTTTGTATTAATATCACATTCATATTCATCAAATGCTGAAGATTTTAATTTAAAATCAACAAAAGATACTGTTGCTCTATCTGCTGCTGATAATTCTATACCTTCTCTTCTCAATTTAAACAAACCATCATCTATTAACTGCGAAATAGTATCAATACTATCCCTTAATAATCTTGGATCTTTTGTAACAGCCTTAAACAATAAATCACCTCTTAGCTATTTCTTTTGCCTTTTTATATAAATCAATGTTAAATCCATCCAGATCTTGTATAGCCTCTCCCCTACATTCGTAACCGTCTATTAAAGGTAATATCCTAGTTATTACTCTTATTAATTGTCCTTGCCTGACAAGAGGCTCTTTTTCAAAAAATATCTCGACCTTCCCAGAGCTATCATCAACAACAACAGAATTTAAACCTACATCTATTACAGTTCCTGTTAATCTTACTCTAACATCTGTTTCTGGTTG
>SMTZ1_10032449_pt1 | contig 12350 bp, 13 predicted proteins | sample DeeMarSWOR136_30_FD_25667 | JGI IMG/M metagenome (IMG submission 25667) | reverse complement strand
CGACACTGAACTCTCCGACAAAATGGTGAATCTGAACGTCAACAACTCCCTCCCGTTTCTTCAGCTCCTCACATATGCTGCCAAGAACCTTGTTGGCCTCCTCCTCGTAGGCTTGCAGCTCCAGCCCAGTCACGTTTTCGCCGTCCAATGTTTCGCCCCGAACCACCCCCACAAAGGTGGCAATGGCTCCTGCCCTGCGAAACTCTGCCCGTTCTTTGATGGATTTCAGTAGCTTAGAGAGGCTGAGTTCCCCTTTCTTGTGAATGCCAATATAATTCATACAGCAATCACCGTGCCAGCTAAGTTATTATGGTGTGTGCTCTCTCAAAAAAGATTCTGGTTGTGGAGGGGACGCCCTTTTAGATCAACGGTCTTGTAAACTGGGTGCTCCTTGAATCGAAGGGTTGTCTCCGATTTTTCTATGGTTCCGCTAGGCAACCTCACACACAGGGAACTGACTTTTGCTCCCCCGGAAGTGAAACGTACCCCATCCAAGAGTTCGCCCTTGGTGACTCCGGAGGCCGCGAAAACCAGCTCGTTGCCCTTCGCCAGCTCGTTTTGGTTGTAAGTTTTGTCCACATCAACACCCACATCCACCAGCCTGTCCAGCCTGTCAGCATCATCCATTTTGTCTCTCCAAACATTCACAAGCATAGTGCCCCCCAGACACTTCACCGCAGTTGCGGCTATGGTTGCCTCAGGTCCTGCGCCAGCGCCCAAAAGAAGGTCAACCCCACTGTCAGGGATGCAGGCAACAACGGCTGCTGCGATGTCGCCGTCAGGAAGCAAGATTATTCTCACTCCAAGTTTCCGTAGGCTCCTCAGAATGTTCAGATGTCTATCCCGCTCCAGCATAATAACCGTGAAGTTCTCAAGGGGCAGATCCTTCTCTTCGGCAACTATGGTAACAATCTCTTCGACAGACATGTCCAAAGAAATCTTGCCTCTAGACTGGCAGTCAGTAGCCACCTTGAAGTAGTATCCATCATCGGGTAGCACCTGAAAACAGCCGGCAGGTGCACAGGCAAGAGCGGAAATCGCGTCTTTCCTTCCTTTAGAGGTTGCTGTTGTGCCGTCAACAGGGTCAAAAACGAACTCAACCTTCGGTCCTTTACCGGTTCCAACCTTTTCTCGGTTCATGAAGGCTGGCGCATTGTCTTTTGGTCCTTCGCAGGAGATGACTTCACCATCAATTTCAGTTTGATTCAAGACTGCTCTCGAAAACTCCACCGCCTTTGCGTCTACCAGATTCTTGTCTCCCTGACCGATATGTAATGCCGCACCAACAGCTCCTGCAATGGTGATTCTGGTTAAAGCGGGCGCCAAAGCCCTAAGGGATATCAAGTTAACCACCGCCCCATACTAACATGTAATCGCTTGTAAAATGTTTTCGGAGGTTAAAAACGAATTTCTGTATACTGACTTATTTCTTCTTTCACATTGTTTCTAGTACATATGCACATTTCGGGAGTTGTTCCTCAATAACACTAAATTGGTTTTCTCTCGAAATCAAGTATGCAATGTTCCGAGTTTTTGCATTTTTGGGATTCAAGTTTGAAATTCATGACATCACCAAACTCGGAGACCCATACTGAATATTCAGTGCCGCAAATAGTGGTGCCAACAATTCCAGAGAGTTCTTCTCTCCCACTTTTGACCATCAAGTTGTGCCAGGGACAATCCGTGATTTTTATCCTGAATCCGTTCCTGTTCTTTTCAGTCTCGAATTTGAAGCCTTCCAATTCAAGTTTCGTTGTAAGACCCTTGAAGAGAGCATCCGCTCCGTTGTTCAGCTTCAGCATCGACTTGACCATTCTGGCCTGAATCTTTGGCATTACCTTCCAAACTTCATGGTCTACGTCTAAAGCAGAGTCAAACCCAATTTTCTCTTCAACCTTCATGAACCATAATCCATCTACAGCCTGGTAGCATCGACGAAAATACTCGATAATCTGTTGACAATCCAATTCAGTCATACAATCACAGCATCTTCTCTATGGAACAACTATTAGATTAGAATTTTCTAAACTCCAATCAAAACCGTTATCGCCTAAAAGAAGCACATGCTGAGGAAAGTGGGTTGGATCAAAAAATTAACTGGAGGCACATTCTATAGTGCTGGCTGTTGGAGAGAGACATTCAACTACATGCTCGCATTCTAGGCAATCTTCAGGTATACCTTCCGAGTTTTGGCACTTGTGCAGATATCCTAGGTAATATTTGCATCCACGTAGAACCGCAGAACCCACAGGTGTCCGCGTTGTCTTCTCTCTAGCAGGCTGAATCTGCCGTACTTGTTTGATGGGTTTTATTTGCTTCGGTTCTGTTGCTTGTTGAGTTTCAGCCGCTTCTTTATGTACAGTTTGTTCTAATAAAAGCATCAGTTTCTCAAAAATACCGAGTTTTCCAAGTTGTGTGCCGAGAATCACCAAAACAATGGATACTGTGAATCCAACATAATTTGCGGGTGCTGCTTGGGTTAGTGCCTTATTCCAGACCAGCACGTCGTAGCATATCCAGTACATAAACCATATAGAAGAAACGATGGAAACTGCGAACCACAAAGCTCTAAGTCCTGCTGGCAGAGCTTTTGTGAAAATCAAACCATGTCCCCCTCGTTTGAACTATTCTGCGCCAGATGTGCGCGCGTTCCTGAGTGATTTCGACAGCTCTGCACAGGAAATCTTCAGGTCTTTGATTTCAGTTCTAAGTCTTTGTATGCTGTTCTCTTTTCTTCGAATCTTTCTTTCAACCATTAGCCGCCGTTTTTCCCTCAAAGATGCCAAGTGTGCGTGCAGCTTTTCCTTTTGTTCCATCAGGTTTGCTTCTTCGCTCATTAGTTTCTGCAGAACTGCGAACGGTTCTTCCTGAACGTTATCCTGCATTGAGATGGCTTCCTCCTCAACAAGAGCGCATGCCTGCACATTCTGCATTTTCTGTTTTTTACTTAGGGGTAATTTTAACTCCATCTCATGTCATCCCTTAAGATATAAGACAAAAGTCACTAATAAAAGTGGAGTTCTAATAGCTAGAATATATCAAAAAACGAAATACTGATGCTTTAGAACAATCTTATGTAAGCGCGCAGAAAATTTCAGAATTAAACTCTATTTTACCCAGATTGTCTCATACACGCGCATTTGTAGTGCTGGCTGTTGGAGAGAGGCACTCAACTACATGCTCGCATGCTAGGCACTCTTCAGGTATATCCACAGATTCTGGACGCGTATGCAAGTATCCCAGATAATATTTGCATCCACGTGGAACCGAAGAACCCGGAGGTGTCTGCCTTGTCTTCTCTTCAGCAGGTTGAATCTGCTGTAATTGCTCAATGAGGTGTATCCGCTCCCCTTCCAGTAATTGCTGACTTTCAGTCGCTTTGTATACATTTTGCTCGGAGGGAAGCATTCGGTTCTCAAGAACGCCGCGTTTCCCAAGTCGTGTGCTAAGGATCACCAAAACAATGGATACTGTGAGTCCAACATAGTTTGCTGGTGCTGCTTGGGTTAGTGCCTTGTTCCAGACCAGAACGTCGTAGCATATCCAGTATAAAAACCATACAGAAGTAACGATGGAAGCCGCAAACCACAAAGCTCTAAGTCCTGCTGGCAGAGCTTTTGTGAAAATCAAACTATGTCCCTCGTTTGAACTATTCTACTTTGCGCCAGCCTTGAATGTTTTCGTAAGCTCTTCACAGGAAAACTTGAGGTCTTTGATTTCAGATTTCAGTTTTTGTATGTTGTTCCTCTTGTTGTCGATCTCTTCTTGGATTTTTGACAGCAGTTTTTCTCTCAGAGAGTCCAAGTTTTTCTTCTCTTCCTTCAACTTAGCTTCTTCGCTCGCTAATTTCTGCAGAACTGCGAACGGTTCTTCCTCAAAGTCATCTTGTCTTGAAACGGCTTCTTCCTCAAGAACTACCGCAGCTTTTCCTCTCTTAAACCTGACCATTTTGACATCAAAACAAATTGTAACTGAGAGCATGTAATAAAGTATTATGAATGGCTAATTAGAACTTAAACTCCATTTTCTAAACACAGTCTTATTACGTAAAGGATGGTCAGGTGGAGAGGGTAGTAGATGTAGAAGAAGTATTTTCTCCACACAGGAATCGTATACTGTTCAGCAGTTTGTTTTCTTGTGGTCAATGAACCGTTTTTGTGAAGAAGAATTAAGGGTATTGCAGCGATAGAGAGAAACTGGGGATTCCACGGCACCAAAAACAACGCGTTAAGCAGCACCAACGACAAGACACCGAACACTGTGTCCTCCTTCAGGATGTACATGCAGCCTATAACTGCTATGCCGTAGATGCCGTAATCAAAGGGTAGAACTAAGGAGACAAGCAGAGGAACAATCGCAAACACTGAGGTCTTTTTGAAAAAGTAGATGAACAGAAGACCGGCAGAGAGAGTAAAGAAAATGTTGAGTAACTCGAAGGGGCCATAACCTATAGCTAAGAAAAAGGGCACCTGAGAGATCAAGGCGAAGATGAAAAGGCGAATGAAATAGTTGCGGATGTTTCTTGTGGTTTCCATCCCCAGCATCAGCAGATAGGCAAACAGCGGAAAAGAGAGCCTGCCAATAAAACGCAGAACCGCAAACTCAGGATACAGAATTACCCCCACATGGTCTACAGTCATGGTTATAATCGCTAAGCTCTCCCCCTCACAACAACACCCAGAGCCTACATTCTCTCCGGCGCCTCTATCCCAAGAAGCTTCAGGGCGTTTCGGAAAACTATTCGGGTGGCATCCACAAGAGCGAGACGCGCATCGCTGAGCCCAGCTGACTCCGCCTTTATGACAGGGAGTTTCGTGTAGAACCTGTTGAACTTGTCCGCTAACGCGTTCACATAATCTGCTATGGCGTTTGGTCTCAGATTCTCCGCAGCGTCCACGAAGACCTCGGGAAAACGGGCTAAAGTCAAAACTATGTCCCGCTCCATCGAATCGTTCAGAAGCGAGTAATCAGCGTTTTCTGGCTCTCTGGATGCTTTCCGCAGTATGCTGCAGGCTCGGGCGTGGGAGTACTGAATGTAGGGAGCACTGTTTTTCTCAAAGTCCAGCACTCTGTCCCAAGTGAAGACCACAGGCTTGGTTGGGTCCACCACTATTAGCGCATATTTGACGGCTCCTTTTCCCACAAACTCTGAAATCTGCCTCTTCTCTTTGTCAGACAGGTGGGGAGAACGCTTCGAAACCTCTGCGTAGGCTCTCTCGGCTGCTCCCTCCATAACCTCGTCGAGGGTGATGTAGCGTCCTCTGCGGCTTGACATCCGGTAACCCGGCAGCCGAACCAGACTGTAAGCAAAGTGGGTCAGTTTTGTTATGTAATCCACGTGTCCAAGAGCACCCAAAGCAAGTTTCAGCTGCAGCTGGGGAAGAGTCTGCTCCATGCCGATCACATTGACGACGCGCTCGGCTCTCTGAAACTTCCACAGATGATACGCAATATCTCGGGTGGTGTAAAGGGTGGTTCCGTCAGCCCTCACCAAAGTGAGAGGGGTGAGTTCGTGGTCGTCACTGATGCCTAAAGCGTTCTTGAGGTCAAGGTCGTGAGCAACCTTTTCGGCGTCAAATTCCAGAACCCCATTTTCCTCGAAAACGTAGGGAGTTTTCTTCAGTTTTTCGAGAACCCTGTTTACGTCGCCGTTCCAGATCAGGTCGCTTTCCCAGTCCCAAGAATCGATGGAGATTTCGACACTGCGGAGAGTCTCCCTGAAACCTTCCAGACATAACTCACAGACCTCTCTCAGCAGCTGTTTCGCCCCTTCCTCACCAGCCTCGTATCCGCGTATCAGTTTGCTCACCTTTTCTTCAGGGGCGCTGTCCCCGCTGATCTCGTCAAGGAGGCGACCGAAAACTTCTGGGAACCTCTTTTCTATGTCCGCTGCAACTGAGGTCCATTCATCCAGTTTCCGCTGCAGCTCCGAAACCTCTGTTTGCTCAAGTTTTTTTGCGTTTTCAACCGCTTTCTTGAGGCGCTGAACCTCCATTATGCAGCTTGTCACCGCGTAGATTGCGCCTATGAAACGGTCAGGCTTTCCTTCCGGCTTAGGCTTCCCCAGCTTACTGTATCCGTAGGCTATGACTGCGCTCTGGCGACCAACATCATCCACGTAATAATGTCTTGAAACAGTGTGTCCATGCGCCGTTAGGATGCGGGCTATGGCGTCGCCCAGCATCGGATTTCTTGCCTGCCCAATGTGGATGGGGTGAATTGGGTTAACGCTGGTGTGTTCAAGCAGAGTCTTTTGCGGCTCAGAAGCTTTCACGTACCCATACTCGCTATCCGAGGCTCTGGCGGATTCGAGGGTTAAACGGGAGAACCTTTCGGAGTTCACGCGAAAATTGATGTATCCAGCCCCAGCAGCCTCAACAGATTCAACCAGCGGAAAACCGCCAACGTCTATGGCTTGCACAAGTTCTTCCGCAATTCTTCGGGGCTTCCTTTTTGCGTGTTTGGCAAGCTCAAAGCATACAGAAGTTGCCAGCTCGCCGAACTCGAGGTTAGGCGGAATCTCAAGCAGGATAGACGGCAAACAAAAATCTGGATATAACCGTTTGATGGCACCCTCTAAGACTGTCTCGCATGCGGCATGAAACTCCTTGAAGGGGTTAACGGAAACCATCATTTTTCTTCCTTTTGTGGCGGGTCCGCGGGGATTCGAACCCCGGAACTCCGGCTTCGCAGGCCAGTGTCCTAATCCAGACTAGACCACGGACCCGTTTGGATGGATCAGGGACCCAAATATGACGTTTTCTGTTTACGAAATATTTTGGTATCATCCATCTTAGTTACGTATGTAAAACCTGCTTCTATAAGTTCCTTTGCTCCTTTGATGGGTGTCACAGTAAAGTATGTCTTTGGTTTTTGCATCCATCGTTTAGATTTTTTGCGCGCGGGTCTGGCATGTTTTCGATTTCTACTTTCCTTTCCTCTTCAAGACCAAAACCGCGACTACTATTACGATAATAACTGCGGTTCCAACGCCTATCCAGGTCCAAGGTACCTCAAACTCCTGGTTGTTTGTTGGTACCTCTGGCTGGGCTGTTTTCACCGTTACATACCTGAGGCCGCCGCCAAGGCAGCAACTTATATGCGGGTTACCTGATGAATCCAGAACCAACGAAGAATACGAGCCACCGCCGCCTTCGACAGTCTGAATCTCCCATGAACTCCCTGTCCACTGCGCGTACTTGAGGCAGTTGTTTGTATCATCGTAATAGCTCATATGAGGGTTACCTGAAGAGTCGAGAGCCATGGACATATACAAGCCCAAATCCACATATTCTTCACTGTCGACTGTCTGGATTGCCCATGAACTTCCTGTCCAGCGCGTGTACTTGAGGTTTCCCTCTTCCCAAGAGGGTTTCCCAGTGATCAAGTCTACTAGAACTGATCTGATATAGGTGCGGTAGCTTATGTGTGGGTTGCCTGAGGAGTCCAGAACCATCGAAGAGTACCCGGACACATTTCCCTCAGTGTCCACGGTTTGGATTTCCCAACTGTTTCCATTCCAACGTGCATACTTTAGTGCTACGTTCGTATTATCGAGGTAGCTTATGTGTGGATTGTCTGATGAGTCCAGAGCTATCGAAGAGTACGAGCCCACAACTCCCTCACTGTCCACTGTCTGGATGTCCCACGAAGACCCAGTCCAACGAGCATACTTCAGGTCGCCAGTGCCGAATGTACGAGCGCAGTAGCTTATGTGTGGATTGCCAGATGAATCAAGAGCCATCGAAACGCCCTCACCCATAGCATATACACTCGCTGTCCACTGTCTGGATGTCCCACGAAGACCCAGTCCAACGAGCATACTTCAGAGCTAAGTCTGCGGCATCATAGTAGCTTATGTGTGGATTGCCAGATGAATCCAGAGCCATCGAAGCGCCCCCGCTCCCACCCCAATCGCCATCCACGGTTTGAATTTCCCAAGTGTTTCCATTCCAGCGTGCATACTTTAGGGCTTTGTTCGTATTATCGCGGTAGCTTATGTGTGGGTTGCCTGAGGAGTCCAGAGCCATCGAAGAGTACGAGCCCACAAATCCCTCGCTGTCTACCGTCTGGATGTCCCACTCGAGGCTTGGGGCTGCGCCCACAAACGCCACCACTCCAGAGACAGAAAAAATTACTATGAGCGCGGGTACAAATAGCTTAAGGGAGAGCATTTTTGTTCTCATCACCTTATTTACAAATTCTGCCCTTTCTCTCGTGTACTCCACATAGCTTTCATTCGCTTGAGTAGGTATTAAAATTATCTCCCAAGATTTACCCCTCCATGCCACTGCCGTCACGATAGAATCGCCCACGCGAGTCCGACAAAACAAAACACACCTCAAATTTAGTCATCTATTTTCTAGGAGGTTTTAGCGCCCGAAATATAACATCTCTGCGTGCGCATTGATCTTTGAAAAAAGGGGGAGTTGCGGATCTATTCGGGTGATATCACCAGCAGTGACTTAATCCAAACTAGACCACAGACCCAAAAACCTGATTTACAGGTCTCTTCTGATGAAAAGGATGTTAACAGGCTAATAAGCCTTGGGAACAGCCAAGTTTTACGGCAAGTAATAGTCTAGAGAGTTTTTTGGGAGAATCATATTATATATGAAGGTTCATATTCTGTTTTGGCGAGGTTAATGTCCGACTTTTCCTCCTCCGAGTTGGCTGAGATTGAGTCGCAGTTGAAGGGCAAAACGCTCCAGATATACTGGTATCTGCTGAGGGACCCCAGTTCCAGCGTGGGGGTCCGCGAGGTTCAGCGCTCCTTGGGGCTTTCCAGTCCCAGCGTAGCCGCGCATCACCTAGACAAGCTGCTGTCTCTTGGTTTGGTGGAGAAGAGTGTTAGGGGAGAATATTATGTGAATCAGGAAGTTAAGGTTGGTCTCCTGAAGTTTTTCAGCAGGATGGGGCGGTTTCTTGTTCCCCGCCATCTTTTCTATGCTATTTGGCTCTCCACAATGTTCGCCATATACTTAATCGTATACAACGTTATCCTGTATCAGCCTACTGGTTCGGTTCATAACATTGCAGCCATCCTTTTCGGGGTCGTCGCCAACGCTGTTCTGTGGCTTGAAACGGTGAGGCTGTGGAGAGAAAAACCTTTCTAGGCTGTTCTCTGGGCTTTGTTATTGTTGAGGGTTGGTGAGATGCGGGAGGAACTGATAGCTCCATGTGGAATGGACTGCAATGTTTGCAGCGGCTACCTTGCTTTGAAATATGACGTTAGAGAGAAAGGAGTGAGAATGTCGTATTGTAAGGGCTGCCGACCTAGAGACAAAAGGTGCGCTTTTCTCAAGAAAAGATGCGAGTTGCTTCTGAACAAGAAGGTGGAGTTCTGTTATGAATGCGAAGAGTTTCCCTGCGAAAACTTGAAACACATCGACAAACGCTACCGAACGCTTTTTCGCATGAGTCTGATTGATAATCTCAAGTTCATTAAGGAGTATGGTTTAGCCGAGTTTTTGGAGCGCCAAAAGAAGAAGTGGCAATGCCCTGATTGTGGCGACGTAATCTGTTGCCATAATGGAATATGCTTCAGCTGTGGTTTGGAAAAACTGAAGAACAAGAAGAAAATTTACCGCTGGGAAGACTAGCCAATTTCTGTTGCTGAACTCTACTGATGGAGTAGCCTCTTTTTGTCAACTAAAGCAAATATGATTACGATAAACACTAATGACGTAATAATACATGAAGAACACTCTGGAATAATGCCGCTTTCATCGCTTTTCAGCAACCAAAAATTGCCCCCCTCAATACCAAAAGAATATGTGCCTCCGGCTATTGCGTACCCTCCATCAGAAGTTGCAATCACTGAGTTAGGCATGTCCTCAGCTGTTCCTCCGTATGTCTGATTCCACTCCATGTTCCCAAACCCATCAGTTTTGACCAACCAAAAATCTCTGTCTCCGGCACCAAAAGATTTTGTGTACCCGGCTAAAACGTATCCTCCATCAGATGTCTTGGCTAAACAGTGAGCAAAGTCTTCGTTTACTCCTCCGTATGTCTGGTTCCACTCCACATTTCCGTAGCTGTCAGTTTTCATCAGCCAAAAATCCATGCCTCCAGCGCCAAACGAGCTTGTGGAACCCCCTATTGCGTATCCTCCACTAGATGTTTCAACTAACGACCAAGCCCTATCGTGGTCCACTTCTGCATACGTTTGGTTCCACTCCACATTTCCATACGCATCGGTTTTAGCCAGCCAGCAATCATACGGTATCCACCGAGGATCCATGCAATCCTCTGGAATTATTATTATGTCTCCAACTAACGCGTACCCTCCGTCAGACGTCATAACTAACGAACGAGCTGATCCGGGAAATGTTTGGTTCCACTCAACGTTCCCGAACTCATCAGTTTTAACTAAAAGTGTGCTTCCCGCTATTGCATATCCTCCATCAGGTGTCGCAACCAGCGAGTAGGCATACTCCCATCCTGTTCCTCCGTAGGTTTTGTTCCACTCCACGTTTCCAGCCCCATCAGTTTTAATCAGCCAAAAATCGCTATTGTCAGCACCAAATGAGTTTGTGGAGCCGGCTAGTGCGTATCCTCCATCAGCAGTCGCAACAATTGAGAGACCAAAATCAAGTTCTGCTCCTCCGTATGTCTGATTCCACTCTATGTATCCGTACCCGTCGGTTTTAACCAGCAAGAAATCATATTCAACAGCACCAAAGGACTCCGTATAGCCAATTATGGCGTATCCTCCATCAGATGTTTCAACCAACGAAGAAGCCACATCATTTCTTGTTCCGCCATATGTTTCATACCACATCACCGAATCAGCTTCAGCCAAAACAACTAAACTAAAAGTTAGCAAAACAAAAAGAACAATGCTTGAGAGAAACAGCTTTCTGCGCAAAACCGCTTCACCGTGAATACCTTTCAAACATTTAGGTAAAAGCTTTTTTGCTAACCCTTTTGCCAGCTAATCACCCAACTTTCCACACACTCCAAAAACTTTGGGTTAGTTAAATGAAACGTAGCCTTCTTATGCCAAGAATCGTTGTTGGAAAAGCTGTTCTAATGTGTGGACTTAAAAGCATGACAAATCTAATGTAAAGATGGAAAAAAACGATGAACAGAATCCTAGCATACACGGTGGTTGCCATCCTGCTTGGCACAGTCACAATGGTTGTTCCCTTAGCGCTGCTTGGAACAGGTGACTCCACCCGGAATCACGTTCTCGAATCAGGCGGAGAAACACCCGAGCGTAATGATATGTTAACCACCCCTGAGCCGCCAGCCAATCAATCTGCTGACACAGAAAGCTATGACTATCCAGTCATGCCTTCAGCTGCGGAATCAACCTTAAGGGAAGCAGATGTCGCATCCAATCTGTCTTCAATTGGACTGATAACCGTTCCCAGTTTCCTTGTTGCATTGGGAGTTTTTGTTTACCTCAGGAAACGGACGATGTAGTGTTCTATTTTTGGTACAGCATGTTCTAAACCGTAGCATTAAGTGTCCAAGAGACATAGTCACTAAACAAGAAAACATGAAATAAAAAGGTGAAAATATGAACAACACAAAATTGTTAACCGTTTCTTTCCTGGCAACACTCCTGATCATCTCATTAATACCATTATACCTCTACCTAAACACGCCTGCAAGCTCAACCCAGATTACACTCAACAAGTTCTCCTCCTATGACGAGCTGAAAACCTTTCTCGAAACAGACCATCCATTACCCAGCAACTATTGGATTACAGGTGGAGAGCGAGGGCTAGAAACCTTTGATTCACAAGCCGCTGCTCCCGCAGCCACTGAAGCCGCAAGCTCCGATTACTCGAAGACGAACATCCAAGTTGAGGGAGTAGACGAAGCAGACATCGTGAAGACCGACGGCGAATACATCTACATTGTTTCAGGCGGCAACATAACCATCGTGAAGGCGTATCCACCTGAAGAAGCCACAGTTCTCTCCAAAATCAGCTTAACCGGTGGCGTAGCTGGCATATTCGTCAATGGGGACAAGTTAGCCGTCTTCGAGACTGAATACGGAGTCTATCCACTGTTCGCAGGTGGAATAGCATACGACTTAGGCAGCAGTTCTGAAGAGACAAAGGAATCCACAGGAGACGATGAAGCGCCCAGCAGTTCTGAACCCAGAAACGGAAGCGCACCAGAGGAAACACCCAAAGTTCCTGAGCCCATAGTATACGAGCCGCCTACAACCTCCATCAAAGTATATGACATCTCAGACAGAGGAAACCCTGTGTTGAAGAGAAACTTCTCTGTTGACGGAAACTACTTCAGCTCAAGGATGATCGGCGACTACGTCTACGTTGTTGCAACCCAGTGGGCAGTCTTCATAGAGACGGACGTTTTCCTCCCCAGAG
>SMTZ1_10021480_pt1 | contig 12351 bp, 9 predicted proteins | sample DeeMarSWOR136_30_FD_25667 | JGI IMG/M metagenome (IMG submission 25667) | reverse complement strand
AATATCGATCTGTGGCCATTTGTCTTGTCGGCAGTCCTGGCCTTGATTATCGCGCTGCTTACGGTTAGCTACCAGTCTATTAAAGCCTCACTTACCGATCCAGTCGATTGTTTGAGATACGAATAATCCAGAGCAAGCTAGATAAGTTTCATTTTTTCTTTCCTCGGCAACTATTTCGATATCAATCGCGCAATTGACCTTAATTTTTTCCTATGATAGAAGCTATTAAGAATGTCGACTTATGAGTACTCGAAATAATAAAAGAATCCCAGAATTGCGTCGAGCAATCCGCCTTCCTCATGCAACTGCAATGGTTGTCGGGACAATAATCGGAGCATCTATTTTCGTTCAGCCATCAGAGATAACAGGACAAGTGAATACTTTAAATGGAGTTTTTCTGGTTTGGCTGATATCTGGCCTTTTGACGTTTTTCGGTGCTCTTGTGTGTGCGGAATTGGCCTCAATATTTACACAATCCGGAGGGGTATATGTGTACCTGAAAGAAGCGTTTTCTCCTTCGATTGGATTTTTATGGGGCTGGGCCATGTTTTGGAGTGTGCATTCCGGGATTATTGCAGGGATTTCAGTCATTTTTTCCCGTTATTTCTCCTACTTTTTCCCCTTGAATGGCGCCATGATTAAGATTGTTTCCATTGCTGTTATAGTTATTCTCTCAGCCATCAATTATTTCGGAGTCAAACATGGAACTATCCTTCAAACGCTTTTCACAGTGGGAAAAGTTCTCGCTGTTATCTTTATTATCATTGCCGGCCTTGCACTCGGTTCGCGTGTTCCTGAGCATTTTGTAACAGGAAATATCGCACAGAGTGAGGTATCGCTGAGTAGTTTTTTGCTCGCCATGATTGCCGGATTATTCGCCTTTGGGGGATGGCATATGGTTGCTTATAATTCCGAGGAAACCGTAAATCCTCGGAAGACGATTCCTCGGGCCTTGATGTTGGGAACACTGATTGTGACACTGTGTTATATCGCATTAAACGCTGTGTACATGTATATTTTGCCGTTGGATCGAGTCGCGTCATCTAAACGGATCGCCTCGGATGCCGCAGATGCACTCTTTGGATTTGGAGGAGGCGCTTTTATGAGCAGTTTGGTGATATTTTCAACATTTGGGGCTTTAAGCGGTATCATTCTCTGCGGTCCTCGCGTTTATTTTTCCATGGCACGGGATGGCTTGTTGTTCCGATGGATTGGGGAGATACATCCCCGATACAATACGCCTCACAAAGCCATTATTTTGCAGGCTGTCTGGTCCTCTATGCTGGTCGCCACAGGTACGTACAAAGAATTATTCACCCGGGTAATCTATACCGAATGGATATTCTTTGCACTCATGGCCATCGGTTTATTCTTGCTTCGACGACGGGCGGGAATTTTGCGAGATTATCGGGTATGGGGGTATCCGGTAATCCCTGCACTTTTCATCATATCTTCATTCGCCATAGTCGTTAATCAAACTCTTTCTGATCCTGGTGAAAGTCTTTTTGGGCTCTCTCTTGTATTGATTGGTCTGCCAGTATATTATTTATGGTCAAAGAAGCAGAGAGGAGAATAACATATGAAAATAGTCGATTTTCATAATCATTTTTATCCTCCAGAATATCTTCAAGAGTTACAAACCGGAACAAGTAACGTAAAAGTGACCTTTGACACAGATAATAACCCTCTTCTTCATTATCCAGGTGATTACAACGTCGTGGTGCGCGGGCATAGAGATATTGATTATCGAGCCGAGGTGTTGGAAGAATCAGGAATTGATAAACAGATCCTGACCTTCACCACACCTGGTACGCATATCGAAACTCCAACTCGTTCTGTAGAACTTGCTCAATTGGTAAATGATAGTCTTGCAAAAATCATGGTTGAGCGTGGGGACCGGTTTGCCGCTTTGGCAACACTTCCTATGAACGATCCTGAAGCCTCGGTTACCGAGTTGGACCGAGCCTTTAACGAGCTAGGATTTAAAGGAGCCATGCTTCATGGCAATATCAATGGAACTCCCTTGAGTGACCCATCTTTTTGGCCTCTCTATGAAAAAGCGCATGATTTAAATGCAGTATTTTATATACATCCGTCTTTTCCCGTCGGAGTAGAAGCCATGATGGATTATTGGCTCATGCCATTGGTTGGCTTCCCTTTTGATACGACGTTAGCGGCAGCAAAATTGGTTTTCAGTGGTGTGGTTGAAAAATTTCCCGGGATTAGGTGGGTGCTTGGGCATCTGGGAGGGGCAATTCCCTATCTCGCAGAAAGGCTCGATAGGGGATATTTTGCTTTCGAAGAGTGCAGAATAAATATACATAAACCCCCTAGTGAGTATCTCAAAGAATTTTATTATGATACTGTTAATTTCGATGTCAGAGCCTTGGAATTTGCCATTGTCTTTGCAGGAGCTGATCATTTTGTTGCAGGAAGCGATTATCCTCATAAGATCGGAAGCCTGGAGAAGATGGTGGAGAGCCTTGAGAAGCTTGATCTCTCTCGGGAAGAAAAAACGGGGATTTTTGGTGGAAATGCAGCCAGATTGCTGGAGTTGTAACTTTAAGTCTTCCGGTCTTACTCTTTCTATTTTTCACGAACACGCATGATTTCGAAAACAACAGGATTATAGGCATCGGGACAGGCATGCGTGGCTTCAAACATCATGGCAAAAACTGCTGGCAGCATACTGTAGAGAGCATGAATACAAATCTTCCCTTCAATTCCAGATTCTGTGATCTTAACCACGTCACCGATTTTATGTCCCAATCCACAGGTCCCTTTCTGGCTGATAACCTTTACCTCAACCGAGGTTATTTTGCCTTCCATGCTCACCTCCATTTTTGAAAGCGCATTCGGAAAAAAACCTTGTAAGGAGGACGGACAAAAGCCTCCTATTGCTACATAGGAAGCAGCCGAACAGAAATCTCTTCTTTTCATGATAAGTTTTCCTCCTTCTATTCGATCCAAAGATCCCGATTGACATCTTTCCAGAATTCAAGCCTCATGCTTCTGTGATCAAAAACTTCCATATAGTAAGGATCATTTTTCTTGTATTCCTCGTAAGGTCCCTTGTAGTCTGACCGCCTCTTCTTATAGGCTTCATAGTCAGCAAGACTTTCGTATTCCCACATCATAAAATGGCGGTTAGACTCCTCACCGGCAATCGTTTTGACAAAATAGCGGACACTTTTCCATTCCTTGAAGAGTTCCCGATGATCATTCACCCACTTAAACCACTGGCGTATGGCTTTAGTATGCTCTTCCTCCTTGCCTTCAGAGACGAGCCAGCTTTCTACCTCAAAAACAGCCATTCTTGATCTCCTTTATCTCACCGAATTCGGATCCGTATGTGCAAGCGATCTGAAGCAGGCGGGCAGAAGATTCTTCGGAAAGAGGATTTTTAGGTTTGATATGAGGACCGGAATGAAGCAGGGGAGAATTGAGAAGCTTACCTAGAGGGTATACAGCGACAATCACTCCACCGAAAATCCCTGTTTTTAAGAATTTTCTCCTGCCTAAAGTTTTATCACTCCTTTTCATACTGACCTCCGATCAGTTATTAGATGTGTGAAGAATAGTTTAAAAAAAAAGGTTAAATTTTACTATCTGTATTTCCAGTTACCGTTCGCTGCGATAATCTGATAACATTCGTTACTATCTATATATAGCTAATTATGTGATCTTATTATTGATTTTATCGAATTAATAAAGTATAATAACAAAGAGAAAAATTCATTTCTTAAGGCAGTTATAATCCCCAATCAATATTTTAAATGGATTTTATGCAGATGAACACAGCTATCGATAAGATGCGAAACATAGGGATCAGTGCGCACATCGATTCCGGGAAGACAACCTTGACTGAGAGGATTCTGTTCTACTCAAAAAAAATTCACAAGATCCATGAGGTAAATGGGAAAGATGGTGTGGGTGCCACGATGGATTCGATGGAACTTGAAAGAGAAAGGGGTATCACCATCGCTTCGGCAGCCACTACTGTCAATTGGAATGGGCATGTCGTCAACATCATAGACACACCGGGGCATGTGGATTTTACGATCGAAGTCGAGCGTTCTCTAAGAGTTCTTGATAGCGCCATCCTGGTTCTATGTTCGGTCGGAGGTGTTCAATCGCAAACAATTACAGTGGACCGTCAACTCAAACGCTACAATGTCCCACGTATTGCTTTCATCAATAAATTGGACAGGATCGGTGCCAATCCATTCAAAGTAAAAGAGCAACTCCATGAACGACTCGGCCATAATGCTGTCTTGATGCAGGTCCCTATAGGACTCGAGAATCAGCACGAAGGTGTTGTGGATCTGGTGAGAATGAGGGCTATTTTTTTTGATGGGAATGATGGTGAAGAGGTCCGTTACGAAGACATCCCTTCCCATTTACTTGAAGAAGCCGGAAAGAGAAGGGAAGAGATGTTGAATGCTGTATCTATGTTCTCAGATGAGCTCATGGAGGCCTTCCTCGAGGGACAAGAGACAGAAGACCTCATTCACGAAGCTGTAAGGAAAGGAACAATCTCCAAGGAGCTAACGCCGGTTTTTATGGGATCGGCTTACAGGAATAAGGGTGTACAGCCTCTGTTGGATGCAGTCGTGCGCTATCTCCCCAATCCAGCTGATGTGGAAAATTTTGCCACGGATTTGGATAATGGCAATAAAGAGGTTAAATTGAACGCCAATCCAGATGCTGATTGTGTGTCACTGGCTTTTAAATTGGAGGATGGTCCATACGGCCAGTTGACTTATATCCGTATATATCAAGGGGAAATCAAGAAAGGGGACAGGTTATACAATACTCGATCGGAACAGACCATTCGAGTCGGGCGGCTGGTCAAGATGCATGCAGACAATATGGAGGATATCAGCCAAGCCATAAGCGGTGACATCATTGCTCTTTTCGGGGTAGACTGCCGGTCAGGGGATACCTTTGTCACTCCTGGACTGAACTACTCCATGACTTCGATATTCATTCCAGATCCAGTGATTTCTTTAGCGGTCAAGCCTGTGGACAATTATAACACTGATAATCTCGCCAAGGCTTTGAATAGATTTGTCAAAGAAGATCCCACCTTCAGGACCTATGTTGATCCTGAGTCTAAAGAGACGATAATTCAGGGTATGGGAGAACTTCATCTGGATGTTTACCTGGAGCGGATGAGACGGGAGTACAAAACCGAAGTGGAGACAGGAAAGCCGCAGGTGGCCTACCGCGAAGCAATCAGCCAGCGGGCTGAATTCGATCACACACATAGAAAACAGACTGGAGGGGCAGGTCAATTTGGCCGGGTTATAGGATACATCGAACCTCTCAGTGATGGCCAGTATGAATTCGTGAATGAGATAAAGGGAGGACACATCCCAAAAGAATTCATCCCGTCATGTGACAAAGGGTTTCAGAGCGCTCTTGCAAAAGGCCAGCTTATAGGCTTTCCGATAATATCGGTCAGGATTGTTCTGACGGACGGCCAATCGCATCCTGTGGATTCATCTGATCTGGCTTTCCAGGCAGCGGCTAGAGAAGCATTTATTCAAGTTTATCCGAAAGCCAGACCCCAGATTCTTGAACCTATCATGAAGCTTTCTGTCGAGGGGCCTTCGGAATTTATCGGAAATTATTTTTCCAGTATCAATCAGAGACGGGGAATCATCATCAGCTCAGTTGAAGATGGAACCCTTGCCCGAGTGGATGCTGAAGTCCCATTGAGTGAAATGTTCGGTTATGCAACAGTACTCCGCACACTCACACAAGGAAAAGCGGAGTTTACCATGGAATTTTTAAAGTATGGGAAGGTTCCGGTTGCTATCGCTGAGGAGCTAAGAACAGAATATCTGAAAAATGGTGAATGAAGACTGCTTCATAAATAAAAGGAGATAAGGGTATGGTTAAAGCGGAACTCATTAGAAGGAGTCCCTTGCGAATTCTTGAGAGATCCCTTCATGGGGGTTTGAAGGATGGAAACGTCGGTGTACTTGCCTCCCGGAAGGGTATTGGAAAAACCGCCTGTCTGGTGCACATCGCTACAGACAAGTTGTTTCAGGATAAGCCTGTGATACATGTCTCCTATTCCGTCAGCGCTCGATGTCCATGATGAAATCATCAGAAACCGGGTGATCATGAATTTTAGGCAGAATGCTGCAAATACAGACCAGGTGTTGAGAAGTATCGAAGCGATGATAGACTTTGGCAAATTTGCCGCTGACACAGTAATGGTGGATGGTTATGATTTTAGTAAAGCCACTTGTGAAGATCTGCAGAAGTTCAAAGCCTTTGCCCAGAGGGTAGGTGTGAGAGTCTGGTTCAGCGCTTCCCTGCAGGGAAATGATCCTTTGTTCAATGAAAAAGGGATACCGCACGAACTCAAAGGATGCTTGGATCAATTCGACGTGCTTATCACACTAGCCTTTCAGGATGACCATGTAAGGCTTCGACTGGTAAAGGATTATGATTTTCCACCTCCAGGTGATTTAAAGATCAAGCTCGATCCGAAAACCCTCCTGATCTCAGATTAATCCCCCTCACTCCCAATTTTAATTTGGTGACAGTATACGCGATTACCGAATTCCTTCTCCTTGGGGATTATTTGCCACCCTGCATAGCGCATATAGAAGTATGTACATACGATTGACGTCTCTTCCGAATTAAGTGATCGCGTATACTGTCACCAAATTAGAGTGCCCGAATTATGAAGAGTGGTGTGAACTAAATTCCTTTTAATCTCGTTATAAATATAAAAGTAATGAACCTCGATTGTTACAGCTCTACATTTGCTAAGACTGGGAGAAGAAATCATGTTTAAAAACTACTTGAAGATTGCGGTAAGAAATTTTTTCAAGCACAAAGGATTCTCCTTTATCAATATCTTCGGCTTGGCCATTGGCGTGGCCTGTTGTCTGATGATAGTCCTTTATGTGCTTGATGAAATAAGTTATGACCGATATCATGAAAAAGCAGACCAGATATATAGAGTGGGCATTGATGGCTTTGTCAATAACATGGCATTTCATGGGGTTATTACTTGCTCGCCTATGGCACAGACTTTAGTCCGTGAGTTTCCTGAGGTTACCGCCGCGACCCGGCTGAGGAATTTCGGTTTTCCGGTCTTCCGATATGAAGATAAGGTTTTCAGTGAAGAACGTGTTTTTTGGGTAGATCAGTCCTTTTTCGATATCTTCACGGTTCTCTTTATTAAGGGAGATCCCAAGACAGCCCTGGCTGAGCCCAATACTATCGTACTCACCCGGTCCATGGCTTTAAAATATTTTGGCTCCGAAGAACCGCTGGGCAAATCCCTTAACGCTGACCAGCGAAGAGATTATTTAATTACAGGCGTTGTAGAGGATGTTCCCCACAATTCCCACTTTCACTATGATTTTTTGGCTTCACTCTCCACTTATGAGGATAGCCGAAGCCCTATCTGGATCAGCAACAATTATTATACTTATCTGCTTCTTAGGGAGGATGCTTCACCAAAGGCTTTTGAGGCCAAACTTGTGGAGCTGGTCGAGAAGTATGTTGGGCCGCAGATTCAGGTTGCCGCAGGCATCACCTTGGAGCAGTTCTATGAATCTGGGGGTAAGTGGGGCTATTTTATCCAGCCTCTGACTGATATTCATCTGCACTCCCATCTCGAGTTTGAGATAGAGCCAAATGGAGATATTGCCTATGTTTATATATTTTCCATCATTACCATCGGGATTCTTTTAGTTGCTGGCATCAATTTTGTTAATCTGGCTACAGCTCGTTCCGTGAACCGTGCCAGGGAAGTCGCTATTCGTAAGACTGTAGGATCCAGTAGGTCCCAGCTGATCCGACAGTTTCTTGCAGAAACCACACTCATGAGTCTCATTGCAGTTCTTCTTGCGTTGATCGCTGTCCAATTCCTCCTTCCAACATTTAACACCATCACAGGAAAAGATTTGGCAATACCCTATATGCAGAATGTATACACCATCCCTTCCTTGCTTGGAGTGGTTCTGTTCATCGGAATTTTGGCCGGGATATATCCCGCATTCTTTCTCGCTTCTTTTGACCCTGCAATTGTCTTGAAATCGGAAACGCTGGGAAGGACAAGAAAATCCAGCCTGCGCAATGTTCTTGTTGTCTTTCAATTTACAGTATCTATTGTACTGATTGTGGGCACCTTTATCGTGAATCGACAGCTGAAGTATATCCAGAGCAAAAATTTAGGATTCAATAAAGACCAAATTGTAGTCGTTAAAAAGACCGATGATATCGGAAATCAAATCCAGACATTCAGACAGGAAATAGTCAAAAATTCCAAGGTCATCAATGCCACCAATACCGGAAGACTCATCGGAGAAACTTTTGGAAATTCAGCATTCAAGTTAGCAGGTGCGACAGGTGAGGAGACTCATCTTCTCTGGACCTATTTCACAGATCCTCATTTTATTGACACTTACCAGATTGAAATGGCTGCAGGCCGGTATTTTGAGGAGGGGAGACAGGCGGATCAACAGGCAGTTGTCTTAAACGAAACCGCAGTGAAAGATCTCGGATTGACGGACCCGATCGGCAAGCAAATTGCTGCCTTACGTCCTACTCGAGAACAATATTTTATCATCATCGGTGTGATGAAAGATTTTCATTTTGAAAGTCTGCATTTCCAGATTCGGCCTCTTATAATCGCTCTCTGGCCGCCCGATAATAGAGGACGTTATGTCTCTGTTCGTGTGCATTCTGAAGGCATAAGGGAAACCTTGTCCTTTTTAGAAAATACATGGCGGAGATTTGCAGGAAATCAGGCATTCGAGTATGAATTCTTCGACGATCATTTTGCACAAATCTATCAAGCGGAAGAGAGAACGGGTCAAATATTTTTCGTCTTTTCTTTCCTTGCCATTATTATCGCATCTCTGGGTTTATTAGGATTGGCCGCTTTTATTGCCGAGCAGCGAACCAAGGAAATTGGAATCCGAAAAGTGCTGGGAGCTACAGAATCGAGAATTATCCTCCTCCTTTCAAAGCAATACACAAAGTGGGTGATATTGAGTAATCTTTTTGCCTGGCCGATAGCCTATTATTTCATGCATAAATGGCTCCAGAGATTTGCATTCCAGCCAGGCCTATCGGTCTGGTCTTTCTTGTTGGCCTCCTTAGTTGTTTTTGTCGCAGCGCTGCTGACCGTGGGCTTTCAAACAGTCAAAGCGGCCAGATCCAATCCTGTTGATTTGTTGCGGTACGAATAGACATCTTCCAAAATTTCACTGCCTCATTCCTCTCTTGAGGTGATTGACCGGGAAAAACCCTATCTGTATTCATAAGGGACCATAAGGAAGATTGTGCTGTTCGCAATCGTACGATTTGTGTATGTCAGCGGACAATTTATCCGACAATTTCCTCGAATCTCCTTGATCATCCCTGGCTGCTTCATGTGGTATGTAATTTGCACTGATATGATAGCAATGAGGAAGGATGATGTTTAAAAATTATATAAAAATTGTGTTGAGAAACATAAAAACACAAAAAGGCAATTCCTTTATCAATATTGCTGGTCTTGCTGTAGGTTTGACCTGCTGTATTCTGATTCTGTTGTGGGTTCAAGATGAGTTGAGCTATGACAGATATAACGAAAATGCTGACCGTATCTGCAGGATTACTTATGCCGAAGAGATCGGAGGGGCTTTTGATCATTACGCTGTCTCGCCCTTTGCTGCGGCTCCGATTTTTACTGCCGAAGTGCCTGAAATCACATCCTATACAAGACTTTGGAAGAGAACAGGCCTCATTTCGTACAACACTCATAAATTTGACGAACATGGAATTTTTTACGCAGATAAAGATTTTTTTAAAATCTTTACCCATGAGTTCATCGAGGGAGACCCATCTACAGCACTCGAATCCCCAGGCTCGATCGTCATAACTCAGGAGATAGCCAAGAAAATATTCGTTAACGAAGATCCCCTAGGGAAAATTGTGAATCTCAATGCTGACGGAGATCTGAAGGTTACCGGGGTGATTAGGGACCTCCCAGGTAATTCCCATTTTTCTTTCAACTATCTGGTTTCTATGAACACTATCCAGGGAAGAAGAGCCGAATATCTCGATGCTTGGTTGGTAATTATGGGGTGGTCATATATTCTTCTCGATAGGAAGGCCGATCCTCAATTGGTGGAGAAGAAATTGGTGTCCATCGTTGATAAGCATGTGGGAAGTGAGGCACGAAAATATGGACAGAAATTATTCTACTACCTTCAACCCTTGACTGATATCCATTTAAAGTCGCATCTGGAAGGGGAAATCCAGGGAAACGGAGATATCCGTTATGTCTATGTTTTCTCCGTCATTGCTGCATTCATTCTTTTGATTGCCTGTATCAATTTCATGAATCTGTCCACTGCCCGCTCTGCCAGGAGGGGCAAGGAAGTTGGATTGAGAAAAGTTTTAGGCGCGCACAAAAAACGGCTGATCGTTCAATTTCTCACTGAATCTGTAGGTTTTTCTTTGTTTGCATCGGTCTTGGCCATCAATGCAGTCTGGTTCCTTCTTCCTGCTTTCAACAACCTCACAGGCAAACATATCACAATGGCATCTCTTTTCAATTGGGCAATAATTGCTTCTTTGTTTGGACTTACGGCTTTAACAGGATTGACGGCTGGGAGTTATCCTGCATTTTTTCTTTCTTCATTCCAGCCCATCGATATCCTAAGAAAGAAAGACCAGAGAGGATCCCAGAGGTCGATCCTACGGACTTGCCTTGTCATTTTTCAATTCACGATTTCCATCGTTCTTATCATCAGCACGTTTACAGTCTTGAAACAATTGGACTTTATGAGAAATCATAAGTTGGGATTTAAAAAAGAACAGGTTCTTGCTCTCCGAATCAAGGGCGCGGCTATCCAAGAACAGTTTGAAGCATTCAAGAATGAGTTGGAGCAGAACGCAAATATTCTGGAGGCTTCTTATTCGAATGGTATCCCAGGAAGAACAGAGACTATCCTCACTACTTTTCTTGAAGGTCAGCCAGATAGTGTATCCTTCACCTTCGATTATATTTTTTCCGACTATGACTTTTTGAAAACGTATGAAATCGAGCTCCTCAAAGGACGGGATTTCTCGAGAGATTTTGGGTCGGATGAGGAAGGAGCTTTTCTGGTCAATGAGACCGCTGCAGCAAAGCTTGGGTGGGGAGAGGAGGCTATAGGAAAGAAAATCGGATATTCCAGAGAGATGATGCGCCCGATCGTAGGAGTCATCAAGGATTTTCATTACCGTTCGCTCAAAGAAATCATCGGCCCACTTGCCATCTTTCTTATACCACGACATGATACGTACCTGTCGATCAAAATGAATACGAATGATATTTCTGGGGTACTATCTTATATCGAGAAGACCTGGAATGCATTCGAAAAAGAGAGAAGATTTGAGTATTTCTTCGTGGACGAGAACTTCGATTCCCTCTACCACTCAGAGGAGAGGTTAAGTCAAATCATCATGTTCTTTTCCTTTATTGCCATATTTGTTGCCTGCCTCGGTCTTTTTGGCTTGGCCTCTTATACTGCAGAGCAAAGTACTAAAGAGATCGGTATCCGGAAAGTACTCGGGGCTTCGATCGGTTCTATAATAATTCAGCTCTCTCGGGATTTTTTGAGATGGATTCTCGTAGCCAACGCGATCGCCTGGCCAGTAACCTATTTCATTATGAGGAACTATTGGTTATCAAATTTTCCATCCCGGATTCCGATTCGCCTTTTGACGTTTATGACAGCAGGTCTGATAGCTGTTATCATAGCCTTGCTGACTGTAAGCTATCAATCCATCAAAGCAGCTCTGGCTAATCCTGTGGATTCGCTTAGATACGAATAAACCCCTCTCAAAAATTCACCCCCGAATTCCTCTCTTCAGGTGATTGACTAAGAAAAACTCTATCTGTAATCATTGGGAACCATAGGAGGACTATAGGGTCGGATGGAAAGTCTGGAGGCACTCTTCTTAAAGCTTAATGTCCACTCCATGTCTCCCCTCATCGTAGGATTCTTGATGTTAATCTTGGGGGCGATAACACTGATCAGGGATAAGGATTCGAAGGTCAATTCCTCATTTTTCCTGGTTACTTTCAGTATTTTTGTATGGCTGGGATCTTTGCCCTGGCTTTATTCGGCTCCTAACGAGCTCGATGCATTGTTCTGGGCAAGGATCAGCCATTTTGGCGTGGCATTTATTCCCAGTTTCTTTTTCGTTTTTACTCTGGAAATCATCGAGCTCTATAAAAAATACAAGATTTTCGGTTGGGGGTCGTTTGTCCTTTCTGGGGTGTTTTGTGCTGGATTTGTGTTCACGCCCTATCTGGTCGAAAACGTTACTCTAATGCCC